>Ga0233425_10000731_pt1 | contig 81592 bp, 54 predicted proteins | sample Watercolumn_Towu_2_FD_181712 | JGI IMG/M metagenome (GOLD analysis project Ga0233425, IMG submission 181712) | Freshwater microbial communities from Lake Towuti, South Sulawesi, Indonesia - Watercolumn_Towuti2014_140_MG | ecosystem: Environmental > Aquatic > Freshwater > Lake | place...
TCTCCGGGCTCAAGCGCGCGCTCGTCGCCGTCGAGCTTGAGGGCCCCCTTGCCCTGCATCACGTAGACCTCGTGCTCGTAATCGTGCTTGTGGAACGGCGTGTGCCCTCCGGGCGCCACCTCGAAGACGCGCATGGCGAAGTTTTTCGCCCCTCGCCTCTCGTCGATGAGCCAGCGCACCCGGACGCCCGAGGCGCCCTCCATGACCACGGGCTCGGCCTTGACATCGGCCCAGCGGAATTTCTCGACCACGTCGCCACCGGCCCTCAATGCCCTCCCGGGGCGAAAAATATATCGGCCCACCCGGCAATGCGAATCCGGGACCGGCATGGGGCGCGAGGAGATAGGCAGTGTATTCCATTTCTATCCGAAACCGTCCGTCGCGGCGATAACCATCACCGCCGGGGAGCTCCGGGTCGGAGACACCATCATGATAGAGGGCGCCACCTCGTCCATCAACATGGTCGTCGAATCCATGCAGATGGAGCACGCAGAGGTCCGGGAGGCCCGGGCCGGCCAGAGCATCGGCGTCAGGGTCCCCGAGCGCGTCAGGCCCGGAGACAAGGTCTACAAGATCGTGCCGACGCCGTGAACCGTGGGCCGTGAGCCGTGAGCCGTGAGCCGTGGGCCGTGAGCCGTGGGCCGTGAACCGGGACGAAAATCCTGAGCCGAGGGCGGTCATCCATAAAAACGGCCGTTCGTCCCCCGCTCACCGCTCACCGCTCACGGTTCACGGATTCCCGTCATCCCATGAAGAGTCCGCCGTTCACATCCAGGACCGCCCCGGTGGTGAACGCCGCCCCCTCCGAAAGGAGGTAGGCCACCGCGGCCGCTATCTCCTCCGGGCGGCCCACGCGGCCCAGCGGGATGTTCCGGATGCGCTCGGCGCGCTTTTCGGGCGTGTCCAGGGCGATGATGTCCGTCTCCACCGGCCCGGGGGCGACGGCGTTGACCGTTATCCTTCGCGGGGCAAGCTCCCTGGCCAGCGAGCGCGTGAAGCCTATGACGCCGGCCTTTGCGGCGGCGTAGTGCGCGCCCTGGGTCGAGCCCTGCCGGCCGAGGTTGGACGAGAGGTTCACGATGCGCCCCCCTTCCGCCAGGTGCGGCAGGGCCGCCCGGCAGCAGAGGTACGTCCCGGTCAGGTTGGTCCTGATGGTCCGCTCCCACATTCGCGGCGAAAGCTCCGGGAACCGCCGCCGGTCGTACACGCCGGCGTTGTTCACCAGCCCGAAGATTTCGGTAAACTCCTCCAGGAAGGAGCGCACCATGCCCTGCACCTGCCGCTCGTCCCCGACGTCGGCCTTGAGCAGGACCGCCCGGGCGCCCCTCTCCTCGACCGCCCGGAGCACGCTCCGGGCCTCCTCCCCGCTCCGCAGGTAGTTGAGCCCGAGGGGAAAGCCCCTCTCCGCAAGCAGGAGCGCGGTCGCCCGGCCGATGCCGCGCGAGGCGCCAGTCACAAGCACCGGTCCGGGCGCGCCCATCGGAATACCCGCCCTACTCCTCGGTGACGGACATCTCGTAGACCAGGCACCTGATGTCGAGCTTCCAGTTGTTGCCCCTGTCCAGGTCGTTGTTCGTTATGTCCTGCGCCCCGCCCGCCTCGCCGAGCTCGATTATCGCCGTCCAGTCGCCCCGCCCGAGCCCCGTGGCGTACCGGGACCCTATCTGCGAGAGCGCCTCTTCCTGGGTCCGGGCCTCGACCGAGAGCGGCGCCGGCGGGTCGGAGAGGCTGAAGTTGAGGCTAATGTTGCCCTTCATGTCGCGCTGGTACTGGGAGTTGTTGCGCGGGTCGGCCACCCGGAGCCCGAAGTCGTCGTTGTAGGTGCCCAGGAGCCAGTGGCGGATGTCGTCGGTCCAGGACAGCCGGAACTCGATTTTCGTCATGTTTTCGTAGCCCACCGTCACGGTCTTGTTGGCGCTCGAGTTCTCGGCGGCGTACTCCGATATCTGGGGCAGGGAATGCGAGGCGATGTTCCAGCCGATGGTGAACCTGCGAAGGACCACCGTCACCGCCTGGGAGCGGTTGTTCCTGGCGCCAGAGCTGTCGGTGACCGTGAGGTTGACGATGTACGTGCCCGTCTCCTGGTAGGCGTGGAGGCACTGCGCACCGCTCCCGGTCGCGCCGTCGCCGAACTCCCATTTCCAGTCCGCTATGGTGCCGTCGGGGTCCGTGGAGTTTAGGCCGGAGAACCGCACCTGCGAGAGCACCTTGAAGGACGTGCCGTCGAGGTCGATGCGGGCGCGGGGGTACTCGTTGATGCGGACCGTCATGTTGGTGCGGTCCTTCTTGCCCTCGTTGTCGGTGACCGTGAGCGTCACGGCGTACTCGCCGCCCCTGGAGAAGGAGTGCTCCACGGAGACGCCGAGGTCCTCCGTGGTGTCCCCGAAGTCCCAGTGGTAGCGGACTATCTTTCCGTCCTTGTCGGTCGAGTTGGAGGCGTCGAAGACGACTGCCTGCCCGACGTTGGCGGCCCGGGGGGCCGTCGTGAACACCGCGGTGGGCGGCCTGTTCTCCGCCCTGGTGAGGCAGCCCGGCAGGAGAAGGCCTAGAAGGGCCGTACCGGCCACGAGGAGCACCAGCGCGCGTTTCATGTCCCGCCTCCCTGTCGCTTTTAGGATGATATTACCGGATATTAAAGGCTATCCCGGGCCGTTCCGGGGGCCCGGGGCCGGTTCCGGAGGACCCCCTTTCCGCCGGGCGGCCCCCTCCCGCCCCCTTTTTTGGCGCGCCGCCAGCGCCGCGCCGGCCGCTCCCAGCGCCGCAAAAAGGATGACGGCGGGCAGGAACGGCCCCAGCCTGTCAGGAATGGACTGCTCCGGGGCCGCTGGTTTTTTCGGCGGGGGCGGCTCGCTGACCACGACCGGCACGGTCACGGGCTCGCTCTCCCGGCCGGAGCCGTCGCGGACGGTGAGCGTGACGGTGTACACCCCGGCGAGGGCGAAGACGTGGACGACGTCGGGGCTCCCGGTCCAGCCGGACTCCGTCCCGTCGCCGAACACGAACCGGTACGCCCTCACGCCGCTGTCTCGGTCCGACGAATTGGAGGCGTCGAAGAGGACGCGCTGGCCCACGAGCGGCGTCAGGTTCCCGGCGAGGAGCACCCCGTCCGGGTCGGAGAGGTCCAGCGCGTAGCCCCTGGACCGGGGTGCCTCCGCGTTGCCCGCCAGATCGACGGAGTGGTACCGGAGGGTGTGCCTCCCCGCCGGGAGCTGGACCCGGCCCGAGTACTCCCGGGGCTCCCCGTCGTCGATGCTCCAGAAGAGGCGCGCGCCGCTCTCCGAGGAGAGCGCCACGGAGGGTATGTCGGCCGTCCACTCCCCGCCGGCGTCCGGCTCCATCGCGAGCTCCGTAACGGGGGGGACCGTGTCCACCGAAAGGTCAAGCGAGCGCTCCTGGGCCCGGTTGCCGGCGCCGTCCACCGCGTAGTAATAGAGCGTGGACGGGCCCTCCGGCGCCAAAAAAGGCTCCGTGTAGTTGCGCCACGCGCCGGTGCTCCAGCGGTAGACGGGCACGGCGTCCGCGTCCGCGGCGAGCGCTATCGTGACGTTGCTCCGGTAGTAGCCGTTGCTCCCGTCGGGCATCTCCGGGGAGAGCGAGGCCGTGCAGGAGGGGGCCGTCGAATCCACCCCGACGGAAAACCTGCGCAGGTCCTCCCGGTTCCCGGCCTGGTCCACGGCGTACCAGGTGAGCACGTGCCTGCCCTCGGCGGCGACGAGCGGCAGGAGGTACGGCGCCTCGGCGCCTCCGTCCCACGAGTAGTAGAGCCCGGATTGGGGCTCGGTCTCCAGCCGGATGACCGGCGGCCTGAGGAACCAGCCGTTCTCGCCGTCGGGACGGGCCGGGTCGGTGACCAGGGCCGAGGCCGGCCTTAGGGAGTCGACGCGGAACTCCGCGCTCCGGTTGGCCTCGGCGTTGCCGTGGCGGTCCACCGAGTGGTAGGAAAGGGCCGAATGTCCCTCGGGCGGCCTGAACGGCCCCGAGTAGACCGTCTCGTTTTGGCCCTCGAACCGGTAGTAGATGACCGCACCGTCCTCGGAGCCCAGCCCGATGTCGGGCGGGTTCACGTACCAGCCCGCCCGGCCGTCCGGGGGCGCCGCCGAGAGGACCGTCACCGGGGGCGTGGTGTCCAGCCGGACCGGGACGGCGCGCTCGGGCTCGATGTTCCCGGCCGGGTCCCTCGAATGGTACCGGAACAGGTGGGCGCCCTCGGGCGCCTCCAGCGGGCCGGAATAGACGCTGTCGTTCTCGTCGTCCCAGCGGTAATAGGTCGTCGCCCGCCTCTCGCTGCAGGAAAGGCCCAGGCTCGGCGCCCGGGTGTACCAGCCGTCCGGGGAATCGGGCATTCCGGGGGTGATGTTGAGCGTGGTGAGCGGAGCGGTCCGGTCGACGGCGTCGGCGGTGAAGCAGTAGTCTCCCCCGGCCGTGGAGGCGCTCGCCACCATCACCACCTCGGAATAGTCCAGCCCGAGCCTCGGCACCGTGATGTTCCCGTTCTTCGCGGCATCGAGCGCCATCCGCTCCACGGACGAAGGCACGTCTCCGATGCCCACCTTGCCCAGCCAGACCTCGAGCGGGGCGGCGTCCGAGCCGTTGAACGAGAGCTCCAGGTCGGCGCCTTCGGCCGTGAAAACGGCGTATTCGGCCGCCCAGCGGTTCACGCTCGAATTGCGAAAGAACGGGTAGTCCGCCACCTGGACGGCCCGCACCCTTATGGACAGGTTGGCATAGCCGAAGCCGCCGGGGAGGGATTCGTTGTCCAGGTAGTTGGCCATGGTCCAGTTGCGGAACACCGAGGCGAAGTTCAGCCCGGTGCCGGAGAGGCGGTTGTTGAAGCCCGCTATCCCGTTGGCGCCGTCCGCCACGAGCGCCTTGATGGTGGCGTTCCCCCCGTGGTGCTCGTGGAAATAGCTCAGGAAGGCGTACGACGAGCCGTAGTCGTAGAGCTGGCCGTTCCAGGCCGTGAGGTCGTTGTCGGCATTGGCCTCGAAATAGCTTATGTGCGATTTCAGCGAGGTGGTGTTGTTGAAGAAGCCGTAGCAGAGCTGGATGGCCAGGTCGGCGCAGCCCTCGTTGACCCAGGATTCCTCGTTTCCGTCCTTGGAGCTGTGGACCAGGTGCTGGAACTCGTGGGCCAGTATCTCGAGCATCCAGCCCATGTCGGAGCTGTCGCCGTAGAGGTCGTTGCCGCCGGCGTAGTAGCCGCCCACGCCGCCGGCGCCGTCGATGGGATAGATGTAGACGTCCATCATCGTGTAGCCGGGCGTGCCGAACACGGTGGTGACGACGGGCCACATGACCGTGTCGAACTGGTCGGTGAGGTTCTGGCAGACGGTGTCGTTGGGCTGGGGGCTCGCGGCGGAATCCACATAGAGCGTGCAGTGGGCGCCGGTGGCCCGCAGGACGGGGGCCCACCGCGCGGACGCGCCGCCGGCCTCCGCGGCCCGGCCGGAGCCGCCTTCCCCTTCCCCGCCGGCGAAGCATTCGGGGTGGTACTGCCGGAAGTAGGGCGTTCCCGAAAAGGGGATCTCCCGCCCGTCCGGGGCGCACCCGCGCGGCTGGAGGGCCGCCCATTCCGGGAGCGTCGGCGGGCCCGCCGGGGACCCGGCAGCGAGCGGCCCGGCCCACCCCAAGGCCGCGAATGATGCCACGACAAGCCAGGATGCCAGAGCCTGCTTCAAAGCGCCGCCCGCCGGCCGTCGCATAAATTCATAATGTTAAATAGTTATTGGAGTTTTGTCGGAAGATGCACCGGATACCGAGGGACCACCCGCGCTACGAATCGCTTTGCATCCGCCAGCGCATGGTCTCGGGGAAAGAGCGCGGCCTCGCGGTGGGCGAGGGCCTCCTGGCCCACGGGCGGGGCGAGGCGTTCGACTACCTTCTGGGGGAGAGGACCAATCCCGAGGCGCGCGCCGCCTCGCGCGCCGCCGCCGCGGCGCTTCTCCTGGCCGCAAGGCCCGTCCTCAGCGTGAACGGCAATGTCGCCTCCCTTGCGCCTCTGGAGATGGTCCGGCTGGCCGCCTCCGTGCCCGGGGCGGCGCTCGAGGTCAACCTCTTCCACCGGACCGAAAGGCGGGCCCGCCTGATAGGGCGGGAGCTCCTGGCCGCCCGCCGCAAGCTGGGCGCGCCCGCCCGCCGGGTGCGCATATTCGCCGGCGGCCCGGACGCGCTGCTGCCGGGTCTTGGCTCCGACCGGGCAAAATGCCATCGGGAGGGCATGTTCTCCGCCGACGTCGTCTTGGTGCCGCTCGAGGACGGGGACCGGGCGGAGGCGCTCAAGCGCGCCAAAAAGACGGTGATAGCCATTGACCTCAACCCGCTCTCGCGCACCGCCCGGACGGCCGACATAACCATAGCGGACAACCTCGTGCGCGCGCTTCCCGAGCTCAGGCGCCAGGTGGAAGGCCTCCGGGGCGCCTCCCGGGCGCGCCTGGCCGCCATCGCCGGCCGGTTCGACAACCGGTCGAACCTCGGGAGGGCGTTGCAACGCATCCGGCGGAGGCTTTCGGCCATTGCACGGGACGGATGACGGCGGTCAACGTGCGGCGCCCGGCGTTCGGCGCATCGGTGCGTGATGGCCGATCCGTCCGCTCCACCCCGTCCGCCGCGCGCTTTATAAACCGGCAAAGGCTAAATCCTCCAAGCCGAATATGTCGGCGTGGCGGTGGCCATGGCCATTACCAGGAGCCTTCCGGGTGCGTTGCTTGCCATTTCTCTCGCGCTGGGAGCGGCCGCCCCGGCGGCCGCCCAGGACGAGGCCTCGACGATGGCCGGCGTGATGGCGCTGGTCCTCGTCATCGTCCTGGTCATGGTGCTCACGCGCACGCTCCTCCCGATCTACGTGTTCTTCGACGCAGAGAAGCGCAACTACAACCCGGTCGTCTGGATAATAGTGGTGGCGATGTTCGGCCTCATCCCGTTCTTCATCTACCTTGCAATGCGGCCCAAGCACCCCCTCCCCAAGCCGGCGTACTACTATTACCAGTGGGGTCCGCCGGCCGCCTATCCGGCCGGGTACTACGCGGCATCGGCGCCCTATCCGGCACCATATTATTCGCAACCGGCCGCCGGCCTCCCGGGCCGTTCCTGCCGGTTCTGCGGGGTGTCGGTCGCGCCCGGGGACGCCCGGTGCCCCAACTGCGGACTGCGGCCCGGTTGAGCTCCCCGGTCACCCTTCGAGCACCCTGACCAGGACGCTCCGCCGCCTCGGCCCGTCGAACTCGCAGAAGAATATGCCCTGCCACGTGCCCAGCACGAGCCCGCCGTCCTCCACGATGAGCGTCACGTCCCGCCCGCAGATGGTCGACTTGATGTGGCCGTCGCTGTTCCCCTCGGAGTGCGTGTAGTCGCCCTGCCCCGGGACGAGCCGCTCCAGCGCCGCCAGGATGTCCCGCCTGACGGAAGGGTCGGCGTTCTCGTTGACCGTGAGCCCGGCCGTGGTGTGGGGCACCCACACAAGGCACAGGCCGCTCCGGACGCCGCTTCCTGCGACCTGCGACTGCACCTCGCCGGTTATGTCGACCATCTCGGTGCGCCTGCGCGTCTGGACCTCGAGCCTTGCGAGCATGCCAAATCCTCCAACTTTGCGAATGGTCAACGGGTGGAAGGGGGACCGACGGGACTTCCGGCATCGTCCCTTCCACGCTTCATGCCCTTCATGCCCCTCCACCCTTCCCTTGCCACCCTTCCACCCTTCATACCCTTCATTTCAGATATTGCAGCTTGTAGCCGCATGAGCAGAAGAACCTCCCCGGCTGGTGGGCCAGGCCCCGGCGGCACTTCGGGCACTGCGCCTTCTTGACGAACTGTTCGAGCCAGGCCTGCCTCACCTCGGGCACGTCCTCCTTGTAGATCTTCTCGAAGAGCCCGCTGGTCTCCTCGTCATGGACCAGGCCGTGGAGCGCATCCAGATCGAGCATCGTTCCCGCGCGCTCCGCGGCCTTCTTCCGGAGCTGGAGCCCGAACGGGACGCCCAGGGCGATGCCGGCGAGCAGGGAGGCGACGTGCACGATGTGGCCGATGTTGTCGTTCGCGCCCAGCATGTAGAGCGTCTCCAAAAAGCCCATGAACACCACGGCCCACACGACGGGCACGCGCTGGAGGAAGATGAATCCCAGCATCATCGGTATCTCGTCGCGCGGGTACATGAAGGCGAAGGCGCCCATCACGCCGAAGATGGCGCCCGAGGCGCCGATGCCGATGTGGCCCGAGCCGGCGTACAGGGCGAACCCCTGGTCGACGACGCCGCCGGCGATGCCCGAGAGGAGGTAGATCGAAAGCCACCTGCCCGTCCCGACGCGGTCCTCGAACGGGACCCCCATGAGCACCAGTATGAGCATGTTCATGAGGATGTGGAGCGCCCCGGCGTGGACGTACATCGCCGTGAGGGCCCGGTACCACTGGGCCGGGTCCCCCATGAGCGCGGTGTCCCAGCCCAGGTCGAGGACCACGCGCATGTAGAGGCCCGGCCGGAGCAGGTCGCCGGCGTACATCAACACGAAGACCGCGAAGTTCCACACCACCGTCCAGAGGCAGGCGTGGCGCTTCCGCAGGATGGGCAGGGCTATCGGGACCAGAAGCGAGGCCGCCAGCGCCGCGGAGACCCAGTTCACGGCCGGGGATTGGACGGGCCGCAATTATGTTTTTGCATTGGGGGTAGGGCGAAGCGGGAAGGACGGACGAGCGGGAAGGGTGAAGCGGGAAGGACGGACGAGCGGGAAGGGCGAAGCGGGAAGGCGTCCCTGCCCGCTTCCCGCTTCCCGCTCGTTTCCCCAAGGCGCGAACGGTTTTATACCCGGCAAGCGATACCAATCCCCGATGGCCCCGCGCGAAGTGGACTTCAGCGAGAAGTTCTACCCGGAGCAGAACCCGTTCAAGATCTCCATCGCCAAGGTCCAGCCGCCGAAGGTCCTCGAGGGCCACGCCCCCGTGGACGCCGTGCTCATCAAGCTCAAGTGCCTCGTCTCGATGCCCCTTGCGAGCGACCTGGACCGGGACATGTTCGAGCGCTTCTGCAGCAACCTCGAGCGCAAGAAGAGCTTCTGCGGCGTGTTCACGCCGGAGATGTCCGAGCCCTACTACGACCTGGAGGAGGCCTCGGTCGAGCTCACGGGCTACCTGCGCCGGGGGATGGAGGACCGGATCCTGCACCTCGACTCCGTGGCACGGGCCTCCCACGAGCCGAAGAAGGCCCAGGCGGAGGACGAACTCCTGGTCGACCAGTTCATGGCCCAGCTCCGGCGGGGCTCCAACCTCGCCGACGCGGTGGTGCTCGCGGAGAAGGAGACGCGCGAGCTCATAAGCCGCGGCCGGCGGGCCGAGTCCGAGGCGGAGACGGACCACCTGCCCGCCCCGACGCTCCAAAAGCCCGTCAAGGTCCACAAGCCCCCGCCCGGGCCCGCCCTCGGAAGGCCGGTGTCGCCGGGCCCCGGCCTTCCCGAGGTCCAGCGCGCCGAGCAGCCGCCCCTGCCCAACGAGGTCACCGAGGCGGCCCAGCTCGTCTCAAAGGAAAAGGACGCCGAGCTCGACGCCGACTCCGAGGTCGAACTGGACATCAAGATAAGGAAGGACGCCGAGCGGAAGAAGCGGGAGACGGGCCCCGGCTAGGCGCGGCCGCCCGGGCCGCCGAGCTCCGCGGCCATTTTTCGGTAGGTCTCCGGCAGGGGCGCCCCCCGGCCGCGCTTGAACTTGTCAAGGGCGATGTAGAACGGCCGGACGCCGGACGCGCCCAATCCCGCTATCTCGCTCTCCTCGACGGCCGGGGCCACGCTCCATCGCCCGCCGAGGTTGCGTATTATGACCTCGCCGATGTAGGTGCCCGCAAGATGCAGGACGCCTATGCCCCCGGACGAGGGCGTCCAGCCGCCGTCGATGAGCCCGTCGAGCACCCGGAGGCTCCCGGGTGAAAAATCGAGCCTCACGCCGAACTGGCGTTCCGCCTGCGCGATGAACGCCGCCAGGTCCCGGCGGAAGGTCTCGATGGGCCCGCCCGAGAGGTCCAGCTCCCACCGGGCGATGCTCTTGCGTATCTCGCCGGCGAGCTCGTGGCCCGGGCGCATGCGGAGCACGGCCTCGTAATGCTCTATGGCATGCTCCAGGCGGTTCTCCCGGGCGTGGATGGTCCCGAGGATGAAATGCGCCTCGACCTGGGCCGGGTTGATGGACAGGACGTTCTCGAGCTCCGTCACGGCCGAGCCGCTGTCCCCCAGCGCGTCGTAGGCCAGCGCCATGCCGTAGTGCACGAGGTCCGGCTGGAAGCGGGGGTCGAGCTCCAGGACGCGCCGGAACGCGGACAGCGCCTCGGCGTGCCTCTCCTCATTGCTCAGGGCCATCGCCTGCTGGAACTGCTCCTCGGCCGGGTCGCGCCGGACGGCGAACGCGCCGGCGGGCGGGCCGCCGGCCCCGTCCTTCTTCCGCCCGAAGAGGCCCATCGCCCCGCCTCACTCCAGCACGAGCTCGAAGCCGTCCTTCGTCACCAGGAACGGGTGGTAGTCGGTGTCGTGGCGCGTCCGGCGCATCTTGACGACACCGACGTACCGTCGGACGGAAGTGACCTGCGCGGCCTCGACCTCCTTCAGGCGCAGGTGCAGGATGCCGTCGGAGAGGAACTCCTCCACCCCGTGCTTGCCGAACCGGCGGTCGTCCATCGCCATCTCGGAGATGAAGAGCACCGTGGCGCCCAGGTCCCGGACCCGCCGGAAGAGGTGGAAGAGCTCCCGGCGGGGGTTCTTGATGTCCACGAGCGAGTAGAGCGCGTCCAGCGAATCCAGGACGAGGACGTCCAGCCCCTTCTCCTTCCTGTAGCGCTCGAGCAGGGCGCAGAGGGCCTCCAGCCAGTCCGCCTGCTCGTCGGCGATGTCCTTCCGGATCGAGGCGAGGTCCACGACGTGCATATCCCTGACGCCCGCCGGGTCCAGGCCGAGCCCCTTCATCTGGGCATTGAGGGAGTCGACGTCCTGCTCCAGCGAAAGGTACAGCGAGCGCGCCCCGCCCCGGGCCGCGCGCAGCGCCATCGAGTAGGCTACGGACGATTTCATCGAGCCCACCGGGCCGGCCACGAGCGTCAGGAAGCCCTTCGGGATCCCCCCGCCCATCCTCTCGTCGAGGCCGGCGATGCACGTCTGCACCCGGTCGTGCGCCCTCTCCTCTCCAACGGGCCGTATGCGCGGCTGGACCAATCCACCACCGGCTCAAGATACGCGTCGGGATATTTAAATAACACCCATGTTTTACCACCAGACCATGCCCCAGACCGCTACCATCGCGTACATCGGCAAGGCCTCCGGCGCGCCGCCGGAGCTGCAGGGATTCATCAACTTCCGCGCCGGGCTCGACAAGCGCGACCTCAAGGGCGCGGAGCCCGTGGCCGTGCTGCGCATCGGCGCGCTCGACAGCTACCACGTCATACTCCTGGACAAGAAGCCCTCGCCGGCCGCGATAGACAGGGAGCTCGCCGGCATCGACGCCGTCCTGGACAAGAAGGCCCGGCCCGCGCTGGAAATGGCGCTGGGCGGGAAGAAGAAGAAGTGAAGGCAACAAGGCAGCAAGGGATTAAGGGAGCAAGGGAGGGCAGCAAGGCAGCAAGGGACGAACTGCCGTCGTCTTCGTCCCCCTGCTCCCTTGCTCCCCTGCTCCCTTGCTGCCTTCAGCTTTCTGCCCGCTTCCCGCTTCCCGCACGTCCGCTATTTCCCCAGGTTCTTCGCGCGCGTCTCCAGGACCTCCGCCTCGTAGACCTCCTCGACCTCGACTATGTCGTGGCCGTAGAGCTCCTCGTGCTTGCGGATGAGCCAGTCGCGGAAGCGCTCGATGCGGTGGGCGTTGCGCCGCCACTCGTCGTCCAGGCTCTTGAACATGCCCATGGCGGTGTGCTTGTAGGCCATCTGGAGCATCAGATTGAAGAAGATCTCCTTGACGAGCTTGCGGCTGATGGGGTCGAACCTGCCCCCCGTGTCAATGTATGTCCTGCCAATGGTTGTGTTGATCTCCTTCATGTCCATTTCGTACTGGAGCCATTCCTTCTCGACGAACTGGACGCCAGTGAAGATCCGCCGGAACTCCTCCTTCACATCCTTCTTCTCGACCAGCTCGAAGAATTCCTCTACCAGTAGCGGCACCTGGCGCTCGCCCTGGTCGGCGCCTCCGAGCTTGCGAAGGAGGAGGCGGCCCAGCGTCTCATACGTTGTCTCCTGTATTGGTTTGTAATAGAGCCTGGTCAGCGTGTCGCCCGTTTCGCGGGAGATGTAGTCCATGGCCTCCTTGATGCGCCGCTCAAGCTTGATGGCGAACAGCTTGGCTTCCATGCCGCGTTCAATTATTTTCAGACTATATATAATGTACTGGGCCTTTTGTTTTACAATCGTATAATGAAAATGTCATTTTCAACCCCTCCGGTAAAATGCGAATTCCAATACCTTTAAGAGCCAGGAACCGGCTTTTCGTCGCAGAGGGTTCCACATGAAACAGAGCGTATCGAAGAGAACGGCGGCCCTGGCGGCCTTTTTGATGATCGCAAGCGTGCTCGCGGTACCGATGACTGTGTCGGCCGGGCCGGTCATGGCGATGTCCGTGGCCAACGAGAACCCGCAGACCGTGTCGCCCGGGAGCTCCGTGACCTACAACATCAGCATCGCCAACACCGGCGACGCGAGCGCCATCGTGAACCTTACGACCTCCGGAACGCCTTCGACCTGGACCGCCCAGCTCTCCACGAGCCAGGTCACGGTCTCCGTCGGCAACACGGTCACGGTCTACCTGACGGTGGGCGCCCCGAACAACGCCACCGCAGACAGCGTCGGCAAGGCCATAGTGGTCATCGGGACCTACGACAGCGGCGGGTCCAACCAGACCAAGCAGGTGACCACCACCACCAAGGTCTCGCAGGTGTACAACTTCGGCATCTCCGTGGAGGGCGCGTTCAACAAGGATATCGCCCCCGGCTCATCGGGGACGTTCACCCTCAACGTCACCCAGGTCTCGCAGGGCAACGGCGTGAACTACATCAACCTCACGCCCACCGGCCAGCAGCCCGACGGCATCACGCTCTCCTACAGCGCCAACCCGGCGACCCTCCAGCCGTTCTCGTACAGCACGGTCGTCGTCACGGCCTTCGTCCCGCAGGACACCGCGGCCAAGCAGTACCAGTACACCGTGTCCGCAAGCTCCCAGGGCGGGGGCCCGACCCAGACCGCGACGATAATCATCAACGTCACGCAGGTCTGGGGCGTCTCCCTCACCGCCGTCGACGCCGTGAAATACGTCAATCCCGACTCCACCTCGTCGTTCGTTGTCAGCGTCACCAACACCGGCAACAAGGCCGACACCTTCGACATCACCTCGGTGGACTTCCTCTCGGCCGCCGGCGGGTGGACCGAGACGCACACGAGCTCCGTGGGGCCCCTCAACCCGCAATCATCGGGCCAGGCCACCGCGCAGGTCTACGCCCCGGGCAACTCCACCTACCCCACCAGCATGCAGCTTAGGGTCAATGTCCAGTCCCAGAGCAACTCCAGCGTGAAGCGCAACACGACCGTCACCGCGATAATCAACAAGGTGAACAGCACCTACGTCTCGGCAGACCCGTTCATAAACACCTCCGACCCGGGCGGCACCGCCAGGTTCGTGCTCACCGTCAAGAACACCGGCAACGGCCAGTCCACCATCGACCTCACGCTGCCCCAGTTCCCCTCGGACATGACGCCCTCGCTGGACCGCTCGGCGGTCGACCTGGGCGCCGGCCAGACCACCACGGTCAACCTCACGGTGCTCGTGGGCCAGAACGCCCCGAAGGGCGACTCCAACATACTGGTGAAGGCCACCGTCCACGACACCGCCGCAAGCTCCAACTACACAGTGATCGTGCGCGTCAACCAGGTCTACAACCTCACCGTGTTCTCGTCGGGGAGCTACTCCCAGCACCTGTCCCCCGGCGCCAAGGTCAACTACGCCATCACCGTCAAGAACACCGGCAACGGGAACGACACCATCACGCTTTCGAACGGGACCGCCGCCGCCGGCCTGACAGTGTTCTTCGATGCCCAGAACATAGACCTGGGCCCCGGCGCCTCCCGCACCTTGAACGCAACGGTCGAGGTGGCCAAGGGGACCTCTTCGGGCACCTACCAGGTGGAGCTCAAAGGCACTTCCATGGGCGGCAAGACCGCCAGCACCACGATAATCGCCATCGTGGACCCCTTCGGCGTCCAGCTCGTGGCCTCCCCCTCTTCCGGCCAGGTCAAGCCCGGCGAGAGCGGCAAGTACACTATGATAATCAAGAACACCGGCGCCTCCAAGGACAGCTTCTTCGTCAACATATCGAGCAACCCCTTCAACTGGGGCTCGATGGACCTTTCCTCGCCCTTCGTCTCGCTTGAGGCCGACGCCTTCACGAGCTTCAACCTCACCGTGGCGGTCCCCATCGACGCCGCGGTCCAGAACGTGACCACCGTCGTCACGGCCACCTCGCAGGGGAACACCTCCGTGTTCCAGTCGGCCAACATCCTGAGCTCCGTGACGGCCATCTACAACCTGGAGCTCATCGCGAACAACGTGAACGCCAGCGTCGAGCCCTCCGACACGGTGGTCTACGAGGTCCGCGTCAAGAACACCGGCAACACCCAGGACACCTTCAACTTCGACGTCACCGGCGAGAAGCGGGCCTGGGGCAAGCTCAACATCAGCTCGGCCCAGCTGGCCTCGGGCGCCTCCACCGTGGTGAGCCTGAGCGTCACGGTCCCGAACAACGAGCAGCCGGCCAACTGGTCAATTGCCTTCAAGGCCACCTCGCTGGGCAACACCTCCCGCTTCGAGCTCGTGTCGCTCAACGTAGTGGTCAAGAAGAAGCACGACCTGGACCTCTCCGCGGGCGACTTCATCTCCAAGAAGAAGGGCGACCCGGGCGCCAAGGTGGTGTTCAAGGTCAACGTCACGAACCTCGGGCCCGATTCCGACACCGTCGACCTCCTGGTGAGTGGCACGCGCCTGTCCTGGGCGAGCCTCGCGCAGGACTCGGCCCAGCTCTCCTCCGGCGCCTCGCAGGTCATCGACCTGACGATAACCATACCCTCCAACGCCGTGCCCGAGGCCCTGGTCTTCAAGGTCACCGGGACGCTGAAGTCGAACACCAACCGGACCAAGGCGATGGACTTCACCCTGACGGTCGGACAGATATACAAGATGGAGATATCGAGCCTTCTCGCCGAGAACTCCACCTCCCCCGGCGGCGTGGTGGGCTACCTCGTGAAGATAAAGAACATCGGCACCGGCAACGACACGATACAGCTTTCGGCCCAAAACTACAGCACCTGGGTGACGTTCAGCAAGTCCTCCACCACCCTTTCTCCGGACCAGTCCGACAACATCACCGTGACGGTCACGGTCCCCTCCAAGCCCCTGCCGACCAAGGGCGACTACCAGATAGGCATACTGGCCAAGTCCGTAGGGAACGAGTCGATGACGGTTAACATGACGCTCGTCATGACCATCAAGCAGGTCTACGGCGTGGAGGTCAGCTCCAACATCTCGGTGAGCTATGTCGACCCGGGCAGGAGCGTGTCCTACCAGATAACGGTGAAGAACACCGGCAACGGCAAGGACAGCTTCTCCCTGACCAAGTCGGGCGAGAAGACCGACTGGGTGACCTTCTCCTCGTCGTCCATAACCGTCGACGGCCTGCAGTCGGCCTCCGTGACGATGACCGTCCAGGTCCCGTCCAACGCCTTCGCCCAGAGCTTCGTGGTCAAGGTCAACACCAAGTCGCAGGGCGACGCCACCGTCCAAAACGACCTCAACCTGACCACCACCATCAACCTGCTCTACGGGCTCGAGCTGACGCCGTCGGAGACCTCCAAGGAGATAACGAGCCCCGTCACGGCCACCTACAACATGACCATCCGCAACACCGGCAACTCGAACGACACCATGGACTTCGAGGCCGTCGGCGCCCGGATGGACTGGGTGTCCTTCAACACCTCGTCCGTGCTCCTGGGGCCGGGCAACTCCACCACCGTCAAGGTGACCATAACCCCGCCCTGGGCGACGCCCTACGACAAGCTCGCGGGCACCTACACCCACGGCGTCAAGGTCACCTCGCGCGGCTACAGCTTCGCCACCTCGACGGTGAACCTGACCACCAAGATCAACATCGTCTACGACTTCACCCTCACCTGGGACACCACCTCGAAGACGGTCGGGCCGGGCGGGAAGGCGACCTTCAACATCACGGTCAGCAACAACGGCAACATCGAGGACACCTACGTTCTCAACGCCCAGACCTTCACCACCTGGGTCGATTGGAACAAGAACAACGTGAGCATCCTCGCCGCCAGCCCCGACACGATAATGATGACCGTGAACGTGCCCGCCGGCCAGGCCAACGGCGACTACACGGTGACCGTCGAGGTGAAGCCGCTCGGCAACGACACGAAGAAGAAGACGACGCCCGTGATCGTGAAGGTGAGCGAGCTCTTCGGCGTTTCCCTGACCTCCGAGGACACGGACAAGGAGGGCGGGCAGGGCTCGTCCGTGGTCTACACCGTCAAGGTGAAGAACACCGGCAACGTCAACGAGAACCTCGACCTCAAGATAGCCGAGGGCAAGTACAAGGACTGGGCCTCCCTCAGCGTCTCCACGGTCCAGCTCGGCGAGAAGGGCGAATCCGAGATAACCGTCACGGTGCGCATCCCCGACGACCAGGCGGCCGGCAGCTACGACGTGACGGTGAAGGCGGAGGTCCGGGGCCACACCGAGTACAACGCGAACCTGATGCTGGAAACGGTGCTCCAGTACGGCGTGCAGGTCACGACCAAGGAGCCCAAGCAGAAGGGCAAGGCCAACGAGCTCGTCAGGTTCAACGTGACCGTCAAGAACACCGGCACCGGGAACGACACATACGACCTTTCGCTCGTGGACCCCAACGCCGACTGGCTGGTGAGCTTCGACTTCGACAACTTCGAGCTCGGAAAGGACAAGAGCAGGCTCGTGATGGTCACATTGCGCATCGACAAGGACGCCAACCAGCAGGTCTACCCGCTGACGCTGCGGGCGCAGTCGGACGGCGACTCCACGAAGACCGCCGTGATAACGCTCTCCGTCGACGTGGAGCGGACCTCGGCCCTCAAGCTCGAATCCTCCGATATGGACCAGAAGGCCCGGCCGGGCATGACCGTCGTGTACACCTTCCGGCTGACCAACGAGGGCAACGGCCTGGACACCTACAGCCTGAAGATCCAGGACGGAGACAACTCCAACTGGGCCTCCTCGAGCAAGGAGACCACCCAGGTGGCCAGCAACGCATTCGAGGAGCTCACCGTGACGGTCGCGCTGCCCAACGACGCCCCGGCCGGCTTCTACAACCACACCATCAAGGTGTGGGTCAAGGAGGACGAGGCCATAACCCAGTCCCTGACATTCCGCACACAGGTGGAGTCCGTCTACACCTTCCAGATAACTGCCGAGGAATCCTCCCTCGAGGGGGAGCCCAGCGACTCCGTGCAGTACCTCCTGAAGGTCGAGAACACCGGGAACTCCCTGGACACCTACGACCTGCAGGTCAAGGACCTGCCCTCGATGTGGACCTACGGGGAGGCCCTCGGGACCATCTCCGTCGGGCCCAAGAGCAAGGCCACGTTCCCGTTCACGGTCTACATCTCGGGCGACTACGCCAAGGCGAAGGCCGACTCGTACTCGTTCACCGTAAGGCTGACCTCGAAGGGGAACGACACCATCGAAAGGTCCATCGCGCTGACCACCGTGGTCAAGCAGGTCTTCGGGCTCGAGCTTGCCGCCGAGCAGGGCATAACGCGGGACACGATAGACCCCTACGGCGACGACCAGGACTTCACCATAAACGTGAAGAACATCGGGAACGGCGAGGACACCGTGACCTTCAAGATAAAGCAGTACCCGACCGGCTGGAGCACGAGCTACTTCACCTTCAGCCCCACCGCGCTCACGGTGCTGCCGGGCAACACCACCACGAAGCAGATGCTGGTCAAGGTGGCCGCAAGCTCCATCGACGCCGACCCGGGCAACTACGACTTCACCGTCGTGGCGATGTCCAAGGACGGCAACGAGTACTCGCCCATCAAGCTGACGCTCGAGGTCATCAAGGGCTCCGTCGCCCCGCTCACCCAGGCCGACATAACCTTCTCGAAGACCAACGTCGGCAAGGGCGACACCGTGAGCGTCACCGTGACCATCCGCAACGACGGCACCGCCGACATGCGCAACGTCATCGTGCAGCTCTACGCGAACGGCAACTCGGTGGCCTCCAAGACCATCACCTCCACAATCAAGAAGAACTCGGAGGCCCAGACCACGCTCGAGTGGACCACGGACACGGTCGGCTCCTACAAGATGAAGGCGACGGCCAAGTACGGCACCGAGACGGCCAAGGAGCTCACGCTTACCCAGAAGGTCGCCGTGGGCGAATCCGGCGGGGCCGTCGACCTGGGCTCGTACCTGCCGTGGATAATACTGGTCATCGTCGTCATCGTCCTCGTGGGCGTCATGGCGGCGATGTCCCGGCGGGCCCGGCCGGCCCCCGTCCCGATGGCCCGGCCGCCCGCGGCCAAGCCGGCGGCGCCCCCGGCGGCGAAGAAGCCGATGGACGAGGAGGAGGAGGACGAGGACGACATCGACACCGGCGCCCCCCCCAAGCCCCCGATGCCCCCCGCCGGCCCGGTGACCACCGAGGGCAAGCCGAAGATAGCCCGCATCAAGTGCCCCAAGTGCCAGACGGTGAAGGACGTGGCCTCGCCCGTCCGGCCCATCGAGGTCCAGTGCGACAGCTGCGGGGCAAGGCTGAGGCTGGTGAAGTAGGGGACCACTAAGGCAGCAAGGCAGCAAGGGAGCAAGGGAGCAAGGGAGGGACGGCGCCCGTCCCCTTGCTGCCTTGCTGCCTTTCAATTTTTCCCTTTTCCCAAACCTTATTTGATACAAGATTGATTACAAGGCGCTCCCGGGAGGGCGCCGCTTGGACTACTCAGTGCTTGCCGAGGCCTACCAGAAGATAGAGGCGACCACCAAGCGCCTGGACATGACGGCCCACCTCGTCGGGCTCTTCCGCCGCACGCCGCCCGGGATGATGCGCAAGCTCGTGTACCTCACGCAGGGCCGGCTCTACCCCGATTTCATGAGCATCGAGCTCGGCGTGGCCGACAAGCTCGCCATCAGGGCGATCGCGTTCGTCACGGGTGCCTCCGAGGACGAGGTCACGCGCCGCTGGATGAAGGAAGGGGACCTCGGCCTGGTCGCCGAATCTCTCGTTGCCGTGAAGAAGCAGAGGACGCTGTTCTCAGAGGCGCTCACGGTCGAGCGCGTCTACTCGAGCCTCCAGGGCATCGCCGGCGCCTCCGGTTCCGGCGCCCAGGAGCTCAAGATGAAGCTCATCGCCGACATCCTTCACGACGCTAGCCCCCCCGAGGCCCGCTACCTGGTCCGCACGATGCTCGGGCGGCTGAGGCTTGGCGTGGCGGACATGACGATACTGGACGCGCTGGCGGTGACGTTCGCGCCGAAGGAGGCGCCTTCGGGGGCGCCGGAGCCTGCCGTGGCCCCCCAATTGGAGCCTGCCCCGCCCCCGCCGTCGGTACCGGCCACCGGCCACCGGACACCGGCAGCCGAATCCGCCCCCGAAGCACCCTCAGAGACTTTGGCCCCATCTGCCGCGGACAAGGCCGCCGCCAAAAAGGCGCGCAAGGCCGAGCGCGAGGCCCGGGCGGCGAAAAAGGCCGCTGACGACGCAATGATGGCCGCCGAGCTCGAGTCGCGCCGGCGCAACCGGGCCGCGGTCGAGCACGCCTACAACCTCTGCTCCGACCTGGGCGAGGTCGCCGAGAAGCTCGTCACGGAAGGGATGGACGGCGTCCGCAAGATACGGCTGGAAGCGGGCCGGCCCGTGCGGCCGATGCTCGCGGAAAGGCTGGGCTCGATGGAGGAGATACTCGGAAAGCTCGGGGGCAAGGCGAGCCTGGAGTACAAGTACGACGGGATGAGGATCCAGGCGCACATCCGCATAGGCAAGGAGGTGCGGCTGTATTCGCGCCAGCTAGAGAACGTCACCGAGCAGTTCCCGGATGTCGTCGGCAACCTGCTGCAGGCCTTCAACAGCCGCGATTACGAGGAATCCATTATCGACTGCGAGTGCGTGCCCTTCAACACCGAGACGGGCGAGTTCCTGCCCTTCCAGGAGGTCTCGCACCGGCGCGGCCGGAAGTACGGCGTGGACGAGGCTGTCGAGGACTACCCGGTCATCCTCATGGCCTTCGACTGCCTCCAACTCGACGGCCGGGAGCTCATAGGCCAGCCCTACCCCGAAAGGCGCAAGGCGCTGGCGCGCCTTTTCAGGCCCACGGACCGCGTCCAGATGTCGGAAAGCCTCCTGACATCGGACCTGGCGGCGGCCGAGACGTTCTTCCAGAAGGCACTGGACAGCGGCTGCGAGGGCATCATCGCCAAATCCGTTTCCGAGGATTCGGCCTACCGGGCGGGGGCGCGGGGCTGGCAATGGATAAAGTTCAAGCGCGACTACAAGTCGGAGATGGAGGACACGGCCGACCTCGTGCCGGTGGGCGCGTTCGCCGGCCACGGCAAGCGCAAGGGGCGATACGGGGCCCTGCTGATGGCCGCCTACAACAAGGACCTGGACCGCTACGAAACGGTCTGCAAGCTAGGCACGGGTTTCTCCGACGAGATGCTCGACAGGATGACGGCCGAGCTGGGCCAGCAAAGGGTTCCCGAGAGGCACGCCCGCGTGGAATCGACGATGAAGGCGGACTACTGGCTCGTCCCGACCGTCGTTTACGAGGTGCTGGGAGCGGAAATTACTCTCAGCCCGATACACACGGCCGGCTTCGGAAAATTAAGGGGCGGGTCGGGCCTCGCGATACGCTTTCCGCGCTTGAAGCAGGTCCGGACCGACAAGAAGCCGGAGGACGCCACCACCGTTCAGGAGCTCGTCGAGATGTACGAGAGGCAGCTCAAGAAAGTGGAATGACGGAAGATGTGACCGTCTATTCCGAATAGTAGTATTCGCCCTTCTCCTTCTGCTCCCTGTCGAGGCGCGAGTCGAGCTTGTTGATGCGCGGTCTCTTCGTGTCGGCGTCCCTTCTGAAGGTGATTCCGACGCTCTTCAGGAACCGGTTCATGCCGTCGCGCATGTTGAACGGGCCAGCCCCGCGGCCGTCGACCGACGGCGTCCCCTCGAAGACCATTATCGAGTCCGACACGAGGTCCAAAAAGTAGATGTCGTGGTCGACGATGAACGCGGCCTTGCCCGATTTCTCCATCACGCGCCTTATGGCGTTGGCCGCCTCCATCCTCTGGTTCGAATCGAGATAGGCCGAGGGCTCGTCGACGAGGTAGAGGTCGACGTCCTTCCTGCCCAGCGCCAGCGCGATGGCCACCCGCTGGAGCTCGCCCCCCGAGAGCTCCTGCACCTGCTTCTCCCAGAGGTTGCGCAGGCTGAGGGGCCGCTCCACCTCCGCCTTGAAGAACAGGTCGTCGACCATCCCGCCCAGTTCGGAGAGAAGGAGGTCGCCGACGGTCCCGGTGAAGTCCATCTTGATGTACTGGGGCTTGTAGCTCACCTTTGCCTTGATGCGTATCTCGCCCTTCGAAGGGTCCAGCTCCCCGGCCAGCATCTTGACGAACGTGGTCTTGCCGGTGGCGTTTGGCCCGACCACGCCGACCACCTCGCCCTGGCGGACGCGCCCGGGCTCGGTGTGCAGTATGAAGTTCTTGAACCGCTTGTAGAGCGCCGGGAACTCGAGCGCCAGCGCCCCCTTCCAGTCGTCGCGGGGCGCCTTCGTCTCGAATCGTATCGGCCTGTCGCGGAAGCGGATGTTCTCCTCGCGCATGTAGCCGTCGAGGTAGGTGTTGATGCCGTTTCGCACCGAACGCGGCTGGCCCACCACGCCGTAGGCGCCCTCGGAGCCGTACATCAGGTATACCGTATCAGCCAGAAAATCGAGCGCCGCCAGGTCGTGCTCGACCACCACCACGCGCTTTTCGGCCGCAAGCGACCGTATTATGCGCGCCACCTTGAGCCTCTGGTGGATGTCAAGGTACGACGACGGCTCGTCGAAGAAGTAGACGTCGGCCGGCTTGAGCATCGTGGCCGCCACCGCCACGCGCTGGAGCTCCCCGCCGGAGAGGTCCGAAAGGTTCTGGTCCAGCACGGGCACGAGGTCCAGCCGTTCGGCCATCCCTTCCATGGCGCGCCCCGTGTCCACCTTCCTGAGGAGCTCCCGGACCTTGCCCTTGTGCACACCCGGCAGCTTGTCGACGTACTGGGGCTTGAGCGAGGAGACGAGCGCGCCGTCCCGTATCCTCTTGAGGTAGTCCTGGAGCTCCGTGCCCGCAAACCGCTCTATGGAGGCGTCCCAGCCGGGCTTGTGCTGGAAATCGCCCAGGTTGGGCACGAGCTGGCCGCTCAGGATGCCCAGGACGGTCGTCTTGCCGATCCCGTTGGGGCCCAGGAGCCCGACGGTCTCTCCCGCCTTGGGCGTGGGCAGGCGGAAGAGCCTGAAAGCGTTCTCGCCGTACTGGTGGACCAGGTCCTCCTTGAGCTCGGCGGGAAGGCCTATGATCTTTATGGCCCCGAAAGGGCACTTGTGGATGCAGATGCCGCAGCCGACGCAGAGCTCCTCGGAGATGACGGGCTTGCCCTTCTCCTCGATGACCACGGTCTTCTCGCCGCTGCGCACCCGGGGGCAGAACTTGATGCACTCGAGCTGGCACTTCTTCGGCTGGCAGCGGTCCTTGAGGACGACGGCTATGCGCATCGATTATCGGGCCAAGATGAGGAAACGGATAGAAAAAACTATGCCAGGGGAAAAGGCAGCAAGGCAGCAAGGCAACAAGGGTGAACGGCGACGTCGGTCCCCTGCTCCCTTCCCCCCTTGCTGCCTCGCTGCCTTTCTGCCTTGCTCCCTTGCTGCCTTGCTGCCTTGAACCGATTTCACTGTCCCAGGACCGGCGTCACCTTCTTGATGCCCGGGACCTCTTCCTTGATTATCCTCTCGACGACCATGGTGAGGGTCATCTGGGACATCGGGCACCCGGCGCAGTGGCCCTGGAGGCGCACCTTTACCTCGCCTTCCTTCTCGTCGACGCTCACGAGTTCTATGTCCCCGCCGTCGCCCTGCAGACCGGGGCGGACGCGCTTTGCAATGACGCTTTCGACCTTGGACTTCATCGTTGATCCGGCCATTTGAGCCACATCCCTGTTCGAAGGCATGGCCGGGGTGGATAAATAGGTTGCCATAGATTGCGCAACAGTAGCACGGCGGCGTGACCATCTGCTCGAGGCAGCAAGGGAGCAAGGGAGCAAGGGATGGCCGGCGCAATGTCCCTTCGTCCCTTGCTGCCTTGCCGTCCGTTATAAATAAATTATGATATGGTTCCTTTGTACGAATACCTAGTTATTTATCCAGCGACCTCCATTTTGTTATCGGTGCGGTTGATGTCCGGTTCCCGATTGGGCCTCCGAAGCGGGCTTTGCGTCCTCGTCGTGCTGCTTATGTCGGTCCAGGGCGTTCCCGCGCTGCCCGGCCCCCCGGAGCCCGTCCCGGGAGCGGCCCTGTCAAGGGCCGCCGACGACTGGCCCCAGTTCCACTACAACGCGGCGCGCTCGGGCGCCACGGCCTTTCCGGCCCCGGCGGAGAACACCACCATCTGGTCCTTCCGGACCGGCGGGGCGGTCAACGAATCGCCCGTGGTCGCCGACGGCGTCGTCTATGTGCCGAGCGCCGACGGTTGCCTGTACGCCCTCAACTTCTCGACCGGCGCCCTGATATGGAAGGCCGCCTCCGGCGGCCCGTACTCCACCCCGGCCGCCTCCGCCGGCCTCGTCTTCGCCGGCTCGGAGGACGGCAACCTCCGGGCCTTCCGCGCCGCGGACGGCACCCCCCAGTTCTCGTACCAGTCGGGCGCCCCCGTCGGCACGCCGGTGCTCGTCTACGGGACAGGCGTCTTCTTCGGCAACGGGGCCGGGAACCTCACGGCGCTGGACGTCACCGGCGCCCACATCTGGACCAACGTGACCAGCCTGGCCGCGATAGGGGGCCTGGCCACCGACGGCAGCAACATCTTCGCCTGCGGCCAAAACGCCCTTTCGGCCCACTCCATCGCCGACGGCCGGCGCTCCTGGGCCGCCACCGCCGGCGCGGGCAACCTCTCCCACCCGGTGTTCCACAACAACCGCGTGATAGTCGGGTCCGACGACGGCCGCCTCCGGGCGTTCGACGCCGCCGCGGGCTTCTCGCGCTGGAGCACCAACCTCGGGGGCGCCATCGCCGGCGCCCCGGCCTGCTCGGGCGGGAGCCTCTACATCGGCACCGCCGCCGGGCGCATCCACACCGTGAACGCCGGCAACGGCTCCGAGACCAATGCCAGCGTCGGCACGCCGGTCGCCTCCTCTGTGGCCCTCGCCGCCGGCGCGCTGGTCGTGGGAACCTCGTCCGGGGTCCTTTCCACGGCCACGGACGGCACCGGGCTCTGGAGGCTCGACATCGAGGGGGGCGCGGCCTCCTCGCCGGCCGTCACCAACGGACGCGCCTTCCTCGGGACGGCCTCGGGCAGCGTCCTCGCCTTCGGCTTCCGCCACACCTCGGACATAACCTCCTCCACGCCCCCTTCGGCCTCCCAGGGCACCGTCCTGGCCTTCAACGGGACATCGCCCGACTGCACCCCGATAGCCTACGAGTGGCGCTCCGACCAAGACGGCCTCCTCTCCATGAAGGCCTCGTTCAACATTTCCACGCTCACGCTCGGCCACCACACGGTCTCGTTCCGGATACAGGATTCCAACTTCACCTGGTCCGCCCCCGACGCCGTCACGGTCGAGGTCACGCCCTCGGAAGACTGGCCGATGTTTTGCAAGGACACGAGCCACCGGGGGTCCAGCCAGGGCGAGGCGCCCCAGGCCGGCACCCTCGTGTGGAAGACCGCCGTCGGCGGGAAGGTCTACTCCTCGCCCGCGGTCTACAACGGCATGGTCTTCGTGACCAGCCGCGAGGTGGACTCCCCGCGCGTCTACGGGGCCCTCAACGCCCTGGACGCCGTCACGGGCGAGGTGCGCTGGACCTACCGGGACACCACCGCCTACATGGACTCCTCCCCGGTCTGCGCCGACGGCATGGTCTTCGTGGGCGACGACGGGGGCAGCCTCATGGCCTTTGACGCCGACCCCAGCGACGGCATCGACGAGGGGATACAGGACATAGGCGGCACCGAGCGTGACCTCATATGGTTTTACAGGAACACCTCCGTGCAGGGCAGCCCGGTGGTGGCCGCCGGCAAGGTGATAGTCCCGTTCAAGACCTCGGCCTCGGTCTACGCCCTGGACGAGTTCACCGGGAGCCTGCTTTGGAGGTTCTCGCTCCCGGACCCCAACAATTCCAGCATCTATTCCTCGCCCGCGGTGGACGGCGGCCTGGTCATGTTCGGCTCCAACAACAGGCGCCTCTACGCCCTCGACATCGAAACGGGCGCGGAGGCGTGGAACTTCTCCACCAAGGGCAAGGTCCAGGGCTCGCCCTGCGTGCATGGCGGCACGGTCTACTTCGGCTCCGAGGACTGGAAGCTCTACGCCCTGAACCTGCAAAACGGGACGAAGAGGTGGGAACGCAACACGTACGGCGAGATCACCTCGACGCCGGCCTACGCCAACGGCAAGCTGTTCTTCGGCACGCTGAACGGCACGTTCTTCGCGCTGGACGCCGAGACCGGCGACCCGATATGGACCTACGACATCAACGACAACATCGAGATACACTCGTCCGCGGCGGTCGGCGGCGGGCTGGTGGTGTTCGGCGCCTACGACGGAAACGTCTACGCGCTCAAGGAGACCTCCCTCCGGGAGGTCTGGAAGGCCGACGTGGAGCCGGCAATGACGGGCGACCTGGTCAAATCCTCCCCGGCCCTCGTCGACGGGCGCGTCTACGTCGGGACCGAGGGGGGCAACGTGGTCGCCTTCGGCAAGGCCCCCGACCTCGACGTCCCGGGCAACGAGATAAACTTCTCAGCGGCGAACCCGCCGGTCGGCCAGAACGTCACCGTCACGGCGCGGATCTACAACCGCGGCACGCTCAACGCCTCGGCCGACGCCCGGATGTCCGACGGCCTGCCGGGAATCGAGATAGCCGCCGGCCGCATCGACGTGGCCACGGGCCAGTATGTCGAGTTCTCGGGCAACTGGACGGTCCAGCCCGGCGTCCACGCCATTGTCGTGAACGTATCGAACACCACGCCCCGCGAGGTCACGCTCCACAACAACCAGGCCTCCCGGCTGTACACGCCCCCGGCGCGCCAGGGGTGGACGATGTTCAAGGGCGACGCGGCCCGGACCGCGGGCCGGGACAACCTGACGGTGCCCAACACCAATGCCCTCGACTGGAGCTCCCCCACCGGGCCGGGCGCGTTCGCCTCTCCCGTGACCGCGGGCAACCGGCTCTACCAGGCCTCGGGGAACCGGGTCTTTGCAATCGACGCGCGCGGCGGGGCGCCCCTCTGGACCTTCGACGCCGGCTCGCCGGTCCACTCCACGCCCGCGGTCTCCAACATCCTCGTTTTCGGGACCCTGGACGGGCGCATCATCGCGCTCAACGAGTGGGACGGCTCGTTCATGTGGACGCTCCAGACCGGGGGCGAGGTCCGCTCCTCGCCCCTCATCGTCAGCGAGACGGTGTGCGTCGGCTCTTCGGACGGCTACCTGTACGCCCTCCGGCTCTCCTCCTACCTGACCGGGTCGGTGCTCTGGAAGGCCTACCTGGGCGGCCCCGTGCTCTCCTCGCCCGCCTACGACGCGGCCTCGGACACGCTGGTCGTCGGGAGCCACTACGGGGCCGGCGGAGGGCGCCTGTACTGCCTGAGGCTCTCCGACGGCTCGGAGGTATGGAACCTGACCGCGCCGGCGCGCGTGGTCTCCACTCCGGCCCTCCACGGCGGCCTGGCCCTGGCGGGCTGCGATGACGGCTTCCTCTACGCCCTCGACCTGGTCGAGGACGGAATCGACGACGGCATTCCCGACCCGGAGAACTCCACCACCGACCTGGTCTGGACCGCCAACCTCACCGGCCTCGTGGCCGGCGACGACATCCGGGTGCGCTCCTCGCCCGCGGTGGACGCCGGGCTGGCATTCGTCGTGGCCGGCTCCAACAGGCTCGCGGCGGTGAACCTCACGAACGGCCAGGTCGCCTGGCACCGGGCGCTCGGCGACCCGGCCGCCGTGAGCTTCGTTGTGTCCTCCCCCGCCGCCGCCGAGGGCCGCCTTTTCGTCGGCGCCGGCGCCCTCTACGCCCTCAACGCCCGGACCGGCGACACGGTCTGGTCCTACGCACCGGGCGACCGGTTCTGGGCCTCGCCCGCCATATCGGCGGACAGCCGGGCGCCCTTCCGGGGCGTGGTGTACGCCGTGTCCGAGGGCGGCGGGCTGCTCGCCTTCTCCTCGTCGGTGAAGATACCGCCCGCGGCGGTCATCACCTCGCCGGAGGACGGCCGCACGTTCAGGGTGGGCGAGCCGATAGTCTTCGACGGGCGCGCCTCCCACGACCCGGACGGCGACATCACCGCCTGGAACTGGAGCCTGGGCGAGGGCAACTTCAGCTCCGAGCCGGTCTTCACCCGCTCCTACGAGGCCGCAGGCTCCTACAACATATCCCTCTCGGTCCGGGACGACAAGGGCCTGGAGGGGAGGACCTTCGTCGAGATCACGGTACGCAACAACACCGCCCCCCGGCTCGAGGCGCCGTCGGTCGACCCGCTGGACGGCGACGTGAACACCCTCTTCAGGCTGAAGGTGACGTACTACGACGCGGACAACGACCCGGCGCGCAACCTCTCGGCGGTGGCGGCCGGCGCCCTAGTGCCGCTTGCGGAATCCGACCCCGACGACCAAAACACCGCCGACGGCAAGGACTTCTACTGCGAGACCGTGCTTCCGTCAGGGATATACCCCGTCCGGTTCGAGGCCTCCGACGGGGTGCTTTCCAGCAGGTCCAACGACACCGGGAACCTCACGGTGACCAACCGGGCCGTTTTCCGCTACCAAGGCTTCCTCGAGCTGGAGCTCTTCTTCGCCGGCCGGGGCGGGGTGGAGTTCACCCCGTCGAGGCAGCACGACCCCCAGCCGCCCCTGGTCAAGCCCGCCGGCGAGAGCGAGATAAACGTCTCCGAATCCAACATTGACAGGTGGTGGTGGGCCAATATAACCTACAACTACACGGACGCCAACCTGAAAGGGATAAACGTCAGCACCCTGCGCCTCTACTGGTACGACCCCGTCACCCGCAATTTCACGCTGGCCGAGAACGCCGGCATAGACATGGCGCGGAACATCACCTACGCCAACGTGACCCGGCTGGGCAGCCTCGCCCTCATCGGCCACCCGCCGGTGAACCGGGCCCCCGTGGCGAGGCTGGGCAGGGACATCACCATCTGGGAAGGGGAGACCGTTGCCCTGAACGGCAACGCCTCGTACGACCCGGACGGCGACGCGCTCGTCAAATACCTTTGGGATTACGGGGAGGGCTCGAACCGCACCCCCGTCCCGGGCGCCCAGAAGGTCGAGCACAGATACGCGAAGGCGGGCCGGTACACGGTCACGCTCATCGTGAACGACGGCAATGCCAACAGCACCGCGGCCACGCTGACCGTGACCGTGAAGCAGCGCGGCGGCGAGCAATACGTGCTCATACTGGTCGTGATAGTGGTCCTGGTGGTGGGCATTCTGTTCTTCCTGCCCCGCGGCGACCGGAAGCCGGCCGACCGCTGGAAGGAGGAGGACGAGCGCTTCAGGAAGGGCATGGAGGAGCGCAAGGCGCCCGCCCGGAAGGGCTCCCGGAGGGGGGGCGGGGAGGAGGAATAGGCCTTCCCCGTTCGAGGGTATAAGAACAAACCCGCAAACCTTATCTATCCGAACCTATCTAAACCGGAATGTCATGAAACTGTTCGGGAACGTCCTGCTCGACTACGAGTCCTTCCGGGCGCTCGCCTCGCACGTCAGAATCGAGATATTGAAGAAGCTCGACGAGAGCCGGTCCACCGTCTCGGACCTGTCCCGCAAGCTCACCATGAGCAAGTCCACGGTGCACAAGCACCTCGAGAGGCTGGTCGAGGTCGGGCTCGTCAGCAAGATAGACGACGACCGCAAGTGGGTCTATTACGAGATAACGCCCAAGGGCGCCCGCATCCTCCACCCGGAGAACGTCCAAGTCAGCGTGATACTGAGCACCGTGGTCCTGCTTGCGGGCATATTATGCATTGCCACCGCGATATACATGATTTGGTTCCCCCTGCCAATGTTCTCCGGGGAACAGCTCCAGCTCCAGGCCCTCACCGTGCTCCTGGGGGCCTCTTGCCTCGCCTCGGGTTACTACATGTTGTCCCGGCCCCCCTGGACCTGAGAACCGGCCCCCCGCCCCGCCTCCTCCTTTAATCGAACAATACCCAAACGTTTTTATAAATATGTAATATAGACCCAGTCACGCAAGTTGCCCTGGTATCGAAGGGGGACTGAAATCCATGCCGCCGATAATGAGACGCCAGCGCCAGCAGTTCAAGCAGATGGACCGCATCCAGCTCATGGAATGGGCCATTATCCTGATGGTCGCCATACTGGCCCTGTCTGCCATAATAGCCGCGGTGTCGCTCTCCTCGTGGGGCGGGGCCGAGGTCCGCAACGCCGACAACGTGCTGTTCAAGCCGGGGCCCATAGGCGTGCTCCCGCTCCAGGACACGGACGGGGACCTGCTCGGCGACATAGAGGAGAACTACAAGTACGGCACCAACATCACCAACCCCGACACCGACGGGGACGGCATCGGGGACTGGTGGGAGGTCAACTTCGGCAAGCGCGACCCGAAGACAGGCGAGTGGAACGTCGACCCCAACGACCCCACCGACGCCTTCCAGGACCCCGACAACGACGGCTACGACTACAACCACAACGGCTACATCGACGGCTCGGACCAGGACAAGGGCTACTCGGGCTTCGACTGGGTCTACAAGTCCAGCCTCAAGGTGGCGGCCCACACCGAGTACACGACCTACAACCTGAACCAGCTCCTCTCCAACCTCGAGGAGCACCGGGGCGAGCTCGTCCGGGTGGCCGGCGCCCGCGTGGTCGACAACGGCACCTACAAGGAAGGGCTTGGCCTGCTCGTCGACCGCGAGATAGCCATCAACATCACCGACCCCTCCACCAACATGCAGCTCCCCATCGTGCTCCAGGCCCGCTGCAACCGCCCCAAGGACCTCAAGGACGACAACTCCGGCATAACCATCCCGGCCGACATCATCGACGTCCAGGGCATATTCGAGGGCTCCGGGCTCGACTGGCGCATCACCGTCCGGGGCACGGAGAAGTTCACGAACCTCATGGAGTTCCTCTCGGCCCACGACTACGACAACGACCAGTTCCACACCGTGAACTACACCGACCCCAACCTCTGGGACACCGACGGCGACGGGATGTCCGACGGGTGGGAGATCCACTACGGGCAGGGCTTCGTCAACACCTCGCTCAACCCGCCGATGTGGGAGTGGATATACGACCCCGAGTTCGACATCACCTACCGCTTCGACCCCACGAGCCCCGACGACGCCTACGGCGAGGGCAACCCCAGGATGACGGACACGGACGGTGACCGCATCCAGGTCCCTGACCCGCTCTCGGGCGAGATGAAGTGGGTGGGCTACAACCGCGACGAGTACCTCACCGTCCTCGACAACGACATCCTGTCCATGATACCCAGAAGCCGGCTCAACCTGGCCGACCTGCTCAACCGCGAGGACATCCCCCGCACCATGTACGCCTACGGGATGAGCCCCTCGGCCCCGGACACGGACCAGGACTCCTTCGATATCGACCAGAACGGGCGATACACCCGCAACGTCGACACCAACACCAACGACTTCAACGAGATATTCTTCTCGCAAACGGACCCCACGGACTACGACACGGACGGCGACACCATGTGGGACGGCTGGGAGATCCAGTACGGCCTGAACGCCACGAACCCCAACGACCGGTTCGAGGACCCCGACCTCGACCTGCTCCAGAACTACCAGGAGTTCCGCTCGAGCACCAACCCGCGCATGTGGGACACCGACGACGAGGGGCTGCCCCGGAAGAACCCCGCCTCGATATTCGACGACCGCAAGGACCCCAACTGCTACGACGGCATGTCGGACGGCTGGGAGGTCTTCTACGGCCTGGACCCGCTGGACCGCACCGACCAGTTCCTCGACAGCGACGTCATCGACCTGGGCAGCGGGCCCGTGTCCCGCCCCGACGGGCTCATCAACCTGTTCGAATTCCGCAACGGCACCGACCCCAAGAAGCCCGACACCGACGGCGACCACCTCTCCGACTATGAAGAGGTGGCGATAGGCTGGGAGGTCCGGGTCAACAGCAAGCCGGAGCACTACTACACCTGCGCCTCAAAGAACGGCGGGATGGACACCGACAAGGACACCCCCCTCTCGCCCCTCCTGCCGGACGGCGGCACCCCCGGCCCGGCCGGGACCGAGTTCCTGAACCCGGGCGACCCCGACACCCGGCACGACCTCAACGACTGGAACGAGGTCACCTACTACCACACCAACGCCTCCAACCCCGATACGGACGGCGAGGGCCTCTACGACGGCCAGGAGCTCTTCACGGACCGCGACGAGAAGCTCGGCGGCCAGCAGTCCACCGACCCCACTTTGGCCGACACGGACGGCGACTTCCTGAACGACTACGTCGAGGTCACCGGCCTGAAGCTCTGGCTGCCGGGCATCGCGGTGCCCCAGATAGTGACGACCTCCCCCCTGCGCCTGGACACCGACAACGACGGCCTCAAGGACGGCGACGAGGTCATGTACGACTTCCTGCCCAAGGACGTCTCGGGCAAGGCGATGACCTACATCACGCTGGTCCAGGACACCGACGGCTACTTCATGCCGGTCTACGAGCCCGACATCGGAAAGCGCGTCGACACGGCGAACCCGATAGCCCCGGACACGGACAACGACGGCATCCCCGACGGCTACGAGTTCGACAACTCCGACCCGGACGCGGACGGCCTGCCCACCTCGTGGGAGGTGGAGTTCGGCTTCGGCCGGCTCAACCCGTTCAAGCAGGACACCGACGACAACACGCTCCCGGACATGATGGAGGACTTCGACGGCGACGGGCTCACCAACCTGGAGGAGTTCCGCCACCGGACCGACCCGACGGACCCGGATTCGGCGGTGCCGGGCCTGGAGAAGCCCGTGGGAGTCGTCAACCCCAAGAGCCACGCCCGCAACGGCGTCAAGGACGGCGACGAGGGCGGCCTGCTCAAGGACAAGAGCCTCCCCTACAAGGACGTCTGGGGCCACATAATCCTTTGCCGCGAGCCGGTGTACTCCGACAGCGACGGCGACCTCATGCCCGACTGGTGGGAGAGCGTCCACAAGCTCAACCCTAGGGCCAACGATTCGTGGGACGACAAGGACAACGACGGGTTCGCCAACCTCGACGAGTACATCTACGGCACGAACCCGGAGGCGGCCGACACCAACGGCAACGGCCTGGAGGACTGGAAGGACCACCCGTTCACCTACAGCAAGCAGGCCGTGGACCGCGACGGAAACGGCATCGGCGACTGGTGGGAGAAGTACTGGTTCGGCGGCCCCTGCGACCCCAACGGGAACGCGGACGGCCCCTGGGACGAGGCGACCAGCCAGTACGGCGACAACTGGACCAACTTCCAGGAGTGGTACAATTCGCCGGCCGGCTGGGAGAACAACCTGTTCCGCACCAACCCCACCCTGAACGACACCGACGGCGACGGGATGAACGACGACTTCGACCCCTACCCGACGCCCATACCGTACGTGTCCAAGCCGATGGGCCCGACGAACCTCGGGGCCTCGATGAACCCCGTGCGGCCTGACCCCGGCCAGGGGGACATGGACAACGACGGGCTGTCCAACGTCGACGAGTACAAGTACCCGTTCGGCACGCTGGACCCGACGGACCCGGACAGCGACCAGGACAGCATGCCCGACGGCTTCGAGGTGGCGATGGGCATACCCGTCTACAACCAGTCCGACAACGGCACCGGCAAGGTCAACGGGAGCATCCAGCGCATCATGGACCCGCTGGACGGCCCCGGCGACACGCTCGAGGACGGGGACGTGGACGGCGTCAACTACTCGCTCAAGTGGGTGGACTACAACCGCAACAAGTGGCCCGACTCGGGCGAGTTCCTGATATCCGAGTACGACGCCAACCAGGACGGGAGGATAGACCCGTTCTTCGAAAACGAGAGCTTCTCCAACGTCGAGGAATACTGGTTCGGGAAGGACTGCGACGCCGACGGCATCAACGAGAACGTGACCTACCCGTTCAAGAACGACACCGACGAGGACGGCATGCTCGACGGCTACGAGGTCGGGTTCTCCGACTCCGACGGCGACGGCATGCCCAACATCTACGAGCTGCGCTACGGCCTGAACCCGCTGGACCCCGAGGGCATAAACGGCACGATGGGCGACCCCGACGAGGACGGCTACACGAACGGCGAGGAGTACTTCTGCCACACGAATCCCAGGGACCCGTACTCGATGCCCGGGTCGCTTGGCCGCGGCCAGGCGCCCGGCCTGGACCAGTTCGCCCTGCCGGCCGACTACGAGGTGGCCGCCCTGGTCGAAAGCTGGCTCGTTTCGCACCCCCGCGCCTACGACCCGTCGTTCCTGCAAAACGTCCAACGGTATCTTTGGAACTACCGGAAGGACATGTCGTAGGCCGTGAACCGTGAACCGTGAACCGTGGACCGAGGACCGGACGGATTCCGTGAGCCGGCGGCCGTGAGCGGTGAGCGGTGAGCCGGTCTGGGCGGGCGGAGTACGGGAGGGTCCCGTGCGCTGCCCCGCTCCATATTTCAATACGATAAGCACCGCCGGGTCGTTGGGCGAATATCGGCCCGCGGGCGTCTCCCCCTGCCCGTTGCACAAACACGTCCACCGAATCCATTCGATTTTAGTTCGATTAAAGCCATATAATCCTAGACCAATACTAGGACAGCAGTATATCGAGGGGCGGATTTGAATGGACAGGGGAACGCTGTGCGCGTCCTTGGCGGCGTGCCTGCTCCTGCTGATGCTGGTTCCCGGCATCGGCAGGGCTGCGGCCGCCAATTCGGATGCCTATTTCGTCTTGGATGAATCCTCGGACCGGCCGGTCAAGGGCGAGGAGTCGCCTAGCTACGACTACCTCGAGGTTCGGGCGGTGGTCCACGTCAATGTGTCGGGATTCTTCAACCTCTCCGCCAGGCTGGAGCACTCCCGCGCCGAGATCTCCCGCACCTCGAACCTCACCTGGCTCAACCCGGGAAGGCAGGCCATCGTCCTGCGCTTCGGAAACCAGGACATATTCTCCGCGCAGGCCGTCGGCGACTACAACGTCCTGCTCTCGCTGCGCACGCCGGGCTTCCCGCTGGACCCCATCGAGGCGGCCTACCAGACCGGGTTCTACCATTTCAGCGAGTTCAACCCCGGCGCGGTGATTCCCCCCCCGCCGGATTCCGAGTTCAGGTACACCGACGGGGCCAACCTGACGGTGCAGAACGGCTACATAGTCTTCGGGTTCGACAAGAACCGCGCCAGGATGTCCTTCCATTTCGCCAAGGACAAGGGCGGGGAGAACGGCCGCTTCGCCATAACCTGCCCGCGCGTCCTGGGCTACCTCGACAACGGCGACTCGTTCTTCCAGCGCGCCGAGACCACCCATTCCGCGGCGCTGGCCAACGGGACCTGGAGGTCCGACCCGGTGGAATCGGGCCGGCACCGGGCCTTCGGGCCCTACGTGCGTTTCAACATCACCTACACCGTCGACCTCATCGACCTTAGGCTGGGCACCCCGGCGGCCGTCCTGCACGTCACTTTCTCGTTCTACATGACGGCCAACCCGCACCCGTCGGCCGACCGGGTGCTGACGGTGGCCGGCACGACCCAGATAGAGCTTCGGCTCACGCTGGAGCTCTCCCACATCATCGGCGGGACGGGGCTCGTGCTCGAGCAGGTCGTCGAGGACACCACCCGCAACCACGAGTTCCTGCTGCGGGACGCGATTGCCGAGTACAGGCTGGGCGAAAAGACCGTTCGCAGGTCGGAGCAGAAGTTCAGCCCCCGTGGCGACGAATCGATTCCCAAGCTGGCCTTCATCAACATGTGGGAGCCGGTCGTGTACGGCCGCTACACCTGGGTCACGGCGGCACAAAGCAGCTTCCAAAACGTCACCGTCCCGGCGACAACCGACGTGTCGTACGTCACGGAGGGGAGGCAGCTCCGGCTCTTTTTGGCCTACCACATCAAGGACCCCAAGGCCTCCTTCCTCGTCATAAACGACACCTTCGCTTTCGGGCTGGAGGGCACCATCCCGCCCCCGCCCCCGCCGGTGAAGCCCCAGCCCACGCCCCACGACCCGCTCCTTTACGTGCTGGGAAGCTTCCTCGCGCTTGCCATCATATTCCTCACGATGCGCCTGCGCTCCCGCGCCTATGTCGAGGAGAAGGAGGAGATAGAGCGCATCGAGGAGCAGGAGCTCGGCGCGCCGCCCGAGGAGGAGGCGCCGGCGTCCATCGAGGACAGGGCCGTCGGGGAGGAGGAGGAGGCGAGGCGGCGATGGGAGCGGGAGCAGGCCGGCAAGGAGCCTCCGGACGAGCGTGAGGGGCCCGGCGGGGGAGGGAGGTGACGGCCATGGACCTCGAACTCCTCAAGGACGTGTTCATCGCCTGGATGACCGTGTTCTCGGTCACGCTCCTCGTGATATCGGTCATCTCGTACCTTCGGACGCGCAACCGGAGGCTGGGGCTCGTGAGCCTCGCCTTCCTGATGTTCTCGGCCAAGGGGGTGGCGCTGACCATCGGCCTCTACTGGCCGGCGGTGTGGAACGTCACGACGGACCTTCCGTCGCTGCTCTTCGACGTCCTGATCCTGCTGATACTGTACTTTGCGACCGTGAGGGAGTGAGCCTGCCAAAGCGGTGAGACAGGGTGAACGTGGAGGAGGAGGAGGAAGCCGGGGCCCCGCAGGGGGGCCCGCCGGCCGCGCCGCCCGGGCGGGAGCCGCCCGAGCCCGGGCCGCCGCCCGACGGGGGCTCCGGGATGGACGTGGGGGCCCGCAAGCGAATCTACGACTTCGTGTCCTCCTCGCCCGGGTGCCACCTGCGGGAGCTCCAGCGGCGGCTCAACGTCCCGCTCGGGACATTGGAGTACCACCTCAAGTACCTGGTCGACCGAGAGTACCTCAGCATCCGCGACGAGGGCGGGTACAAGCGCTACTACCCGGTCGGCACCATGCGCTCGGTGGACAAGAACATCCTGTCGCTCCTGCGCCAGGACATCCCCCGCCGGCTGGTGATGCACCTACTGCTCCATCCCAACTCGCGCTTTGGGGACCTTGCCGAGAAATTCGACGTCGCCCCCTCGACGCTCTCGTTCCACGTCACGAAGCTCCTCAAGGCCGGCATAGTCAGCAAGACCCGGACCGGCCGCGAGACCACCTACCGCGTGGAGAACGAGCACGAGGTGGCCATGGTGCTGATAGCCCACCGGCGCTCCTTCCTGGACGTGCTGGTCGATTCGTTCGTCGGGACCTGGACGGACCTGCACCCCTGACCGGGAAAACGGGCGATATGGGCAGTGCGGGCAATTGCGGGCAATACGGGGGACGGGAAGGCGTTCCATCCCCGCATTGCCCGTTATTGCCCGCCCCGTCCCCGCCATTGCCAGTTATTGCCCGTCCCATCCCCGCATCGCCCTTTCTAGTCAAATACAATAAAATACATATTCCAGTAACGTGCTGTTTGGGTCAACCCTTGAAAACAGAGGGGTGTGCGCCATGATATCACGCCAGGCCGCTTCGCTAGCCCTCGTTCTATTGATGACCGCAAGCTCGTTTGCCGCGCTCCTGCCCGCCTCCGGTCCGCGGGCCGAGCCCGTGCTCACCGTGACCCAGGAATGGCAGTCCGGGCCCTACAACGGGACCCCGGCGATGCTCCTCAACGACACCGACGGGGACGGGAAGAACGAGCTCGTCATGTACCTCAACACCTGGGGATGGGGCGGCCGCGCCGGCCCCCCCGAACCGGGCGCAGAGGAGCACTGGATCAAGGTCTACGACCTGCCAGGCTACACGGAGGCCTGGAGCCTGGAGCTGAACGGCTCGTTCTACCTTGACCTCGTGGACGCAGGAATGAACGGCTCCACCCAGCTCCTGCTCACCCGGTCCGACGCAAACGGCACCTGGTTCGAGCTCTACTCCGGGAAGGGCTTCCAGAAGCTCTGGACCAGCCCCCAGTTCGCCGGCAGCCTCACCGGCCCCGAGATCCTCGACGTCGACGCCGACGGGGCCCTGGAGCTGGTTCTGGCCAACGGGTCCATGGCGGACGACAAGATGAACCCCGCATTCGAGTACAGAATCCACATATTCGACATGGCGGCCGGGCGCTCCGACTGGGAGAGCGCCCCCATCCCGGAGCAGATAAATTCGCTCTGGACCGGGGAGCTCGACGGCGACTCCGCCCTCGAGATGCTCGTGTTCATCGCGGACCTGGACGAGAACTGGACCGCCGGCAACGGCCTTTTGGCGTACGACGGGGCCTCCCACGGGCTCCTCTGGAAGCTCGCCGTGGACTTCAACCTCTCCTCGCTTTCGTTCGTGGAGGTCGGCGAGTTCGACGGCGACCGGTCACGGGAGGTCCTGCTGTCGGCCGGCTGGCAGGGGCCCGGGAGGGACGGCGCCGGAGGGTTCCTCCTCCTTTCCGCCTCCGACGGCGCGGTCGACTGGAAGCACTCGCTCGAGAACGCCTCGTACAACTTCCAGGCCGAGGACATAGACGGCGACGCGCTGCTCGAGATGCTGGCCACCGAATCCATCACCGACGAGGATTGGAACATCAACGTGACCTTCCGCATATACGATGCCGCCAAGAAGGCCCAGACCTGGAGCCTGGGCCCGTTCCAGAGCTCCATGTTCGGCGGCTCGATGGGGATGACCGCGGCCGAGCTCACCGGCGACGGCGTGCCGGAGGTGCTCCTCGTCAGCAGCTCCTTCGACATGGTCAATTTCACAATGTCCTACAACTTCACGGTCCTGGACGGAAAGACGCTCACGGCGGTATGGGAGTCCCCCCTGCTCCACGGCTGGGGAGCCGTCCCGCAGCCCATCGACATCGACGGCGACTCGGTCTGGGAGCTCCTCCTGGGCGACAGCTCCACGGACCTGGACGGCAGCCAGCACGGCTTCATCAGCCAGTACGACACCCGAAACTGGAGCCTGGAATGGAAAAGCGGCGACTTCCAGGCGACGGTCAGCCCCGTCGGCGTGGACGCGGTGAACGACTCCCGGCCGGAGATCCTCGTGGCCGTCTCCATGGACGATTCGGTGAACGGGACAAGCACCCAGAAGCTCGTGATCCTCGACGGCCGGACCCACGCGACCATCTTCACCGGCCCGGAAGCCTCCGGCCTTGCCCCCACCTTCACGGACCTCTACGGCGGCCCCCGAAACGAGATCGCCCTCCTCCTGACCGACATCCAGGGCGAAGAGCCGGGCACGGTCCTTTCGGTCTACAACGACACGAATTTCTCCGAATCCTGGCGCTCCGGCGGGCTCGAGGGCGACTGCGAAATCCCCCTCCAGGGCGATTTCGACACCGACGGGCGCGGGGAGCTCATGGTCGCCAGCGCGCAGTTCAATCCCGACCGGACCCGAAGCTCCAACCTCACCGTGTTCGAGTTCGTCGAGGAGCCGCCGGCGGTCGTGGACCTCGCCATCGGGGCCGGTGACATCACGCTCTCGGAGACGGCGCCCCTGGCAGGCACGAAAATAACGGTCACGGCCCGGGTCCACAACCTCGGCGACACGGCCGCCAAGTGCGCCACCGTGGCCCTCCTGCTCGACGGCACCCAGGTCGACGCCCGGACGGCCGACGTCCCCGCCGGCGGCGCGGTCGAGGTGAATTTCACCTGGGCGGCGCGCCTGGGCGACCACACGCTGACGGTGAGGCTCGACCCGCGCAACCTCATCGCCGAGACCGACGAGTCCAACAACAACGCCTCCGTGAGCATCTCCGTCGGCCGGCCGTCGGTGCCCGTGGCGGTCATAGCCTCCCCCACCGAGGGCCAGGAGTTCGCCGAGGGCGGGAACATCACCCTCGACAGCTCCGGGAGCTATGTCCCCGAGGGCGGCAATCTCTCCTGGACCTCCGAGCAGGACGGCTTCCTCGGCAGGCAGCCCGTCTTCAACACCACGCTCCCCGCGGGCGACCACTATGTGACCCTCTTCATCGACGATGGAAAGAACAACGTGTCGGCGAGGGTGAACTTCTCCGTGGCCGCCGCCCCGCCGCCGCCGGCCACCACCTGGGCCGTCATAACCTCTCCGCGCAACGGCGCCATTTTCGGGCATGCGGACCGCATCATCTTCGACGGCTCCAAGAGCACCGTGGCGGACATAGGCTACACGCTCTCCTACAACTGGTCCTCGAACACGAGCGGGGCGCTCGGGACGTCGGCGCGGTTCCTGTCGGCCCTGCCCGCCGGCCAGCACACCGTCACGCTCAGGGTCGACGACGGCCACGGCGGGGTCTCGAACGCCTCCGTGAACATCCGGGTCAGGGCGCCCCAGCCCGTTCGGGCCGTCATCTCCTCGCCCTCGGAGGGCCAGACGTTTTCGGCCACGGCCAGCATCCGGTTCGACGCCTCCAACTCGACGAGCCCGACCGGGGCCCCGCTCTCCTTCGTCTGGAGGTCCAGCCTGAGCGGGGAGCTCGGCACGCAGACCTCGTTCTGGCGGGTGCTTTCCACCGGCAGCCATGCGATAACCCTCGAAGCCTCCGACGGCATCGGACCGAACGGGTCGGCCACGGTCAACATAAGCGTCACGGCCCCGCCGGTGAACCGCCCGCCCGCCGTGGCCATCGCTTCCCCATCGGAGGGCGCGACCGTCCGGGGCGTCATCAACATCACCGGGACCGCCTCGGACGACGGCAACGTCGCCTCGGTAAGGGTGGCCATCGACAACGAGACCGCGGCGGCGGCCCAGGGCACAACGAGCTGGTCGTTTGGCTGGAACTCGAACACCAGCAAGTATCCCAACGGCCGGCACAGGATAACGGTCACGGCCACGGACAACACCGGGCTTTCGGCGGTCGTTTCCATCAACGTGACGGTGGACAACCCCGCGTCGCCCCCGCCGGTAAAGCCCCCGGTCAAGGAGCAGGACAACACGATGCTCTACATCGGGATAGGCGTGGCCGTCCTCGCGGCGGCCGCGGGGGCCGGGGCCTTCCTGATGATGAGGAAGAAGTGAGGGACGGACGGTAAACCGGTAAGCCGGTAAACCGGTAAGCCGGCAAGCCGGTAGACCGGCGGGTTCGCAACGGCGCCACGGGCCGATGGGTCTACTTCAGGGCCTTGAACCTCTTGCGCAGGAGCACGAGGTTCGTCGGGCCGGTGCTCACGACCTTCCCGTCGACCGTGATGACGGGCGCCGCGGCCAGGTATTTTTTCATAAGCTCTTCGTTCTGTTCCAGCTCGAGCACCCTGAGCGAGAACCCCCGCTCCCTGCTCAACGTCTCGAGGGCGGAGCGCGCCTCGCCGCCGCACCCGCAGCCGTCCTTTTTCCTGTAGAGCACGACTTCCTTCATGCGGAATCCGCATCGTCCCTGGCCCGTAAAAGCCTTTTTGGAGGCCCGAAACGGCCCCCGGAACGGCCCGCCGCCCGAAATCCCCGTCGGGGAACCCCTCCCGCCCCGCAAAACGCCCTTTCCGGCGCCCCGAAAACACCGTCGGAAAGGCCCCTTTTCCAGCCCTTTTTACTATCGGTGGAGCCCCTTTTTCCGAAAGGGCGGAAAAAAGGGCGGATTTTACCCTCGAAAAAGCCCCAAAACGCCGTCGGAGAGCAAGCGATAAGCTTTTATTCCCTCTCGATAATACCGAGGGCGAACCGGGTGGTTCTCTATGGGCAAGCGCATCGGCAAGGAAAAAATCGACAGGGAGAAGGGCTATCTGTACTACGTCGGAAAGGACGGATTTGTGTGGAAGGTCCCCACCAAGGTGAACAAGAAGGGCAAGAAGGCCAAGGTGGGCGGCGAGAAGATCGAGCGCAAGACCGGCTTCATGTACTACCTCGACAAGGCCGGCTTTGTCGCCGAAGCCAAGATGAAGGGCGCCTGAGCACAGGCGGCCTTCCACACTTTTCCTTTTTTCCTTTTCGTTTTCTTTATATCACTGGTCCCAGGCCACCCGCCCGCCGTTTTTTCACCGCCCCCCTTCGCTCAACGATAGCACGGCGCGCGGCCGATCCTGCAGGGTCTTTTCAAAAAGTATATTACCTACGATTATATTCTCTCGCCCAGAAGGGTAGAGGTGGGTAGAAATGCCGATAAAGCTCGACGAAACGAAGTGCAAGGGGTCCGGAGAGTGCGTGGACGCCTGTCCCCAGGAAGTGATGGCCAAGAAGGGGGACAAGTGCGTGGTCGCCAAGCCCGACGAGTGCGTCGAGTGCGGCGCCTGCGTGGACGCCTGCCCGAACCAGGCCCTGAGCCTGGACGAGTAGGCGGGGCCGGTCCTCCGTTTTCCTTTTCAATCCCTGTTTTATCATTTCGACCCTCCAGGCCCCCTGCCGGCCGATTCGCGCCATTTCTGGCAAAAAGGTTTTATCTTGGCAAGCGGCATCCCATTCGATAACATGCCCGAAGAAACGATAAAGGCAGACCGCGTCTCCGACCAGATAGGCATCTACTGCCCTGAGCCCATTTTCAGGACGCGCCAGGAGCTCGACGAGATGAAGCCCGGCGAGGTGCTCGAGGTCATAGCCGACGACCCCGCCACGGCCGAGGACCTGCCGAGGCTCGCCAAACGCACCGGCGACACCATGCTCAAGTGGTACAAGCAGGGCACGGAACTCCATTTCTTCATAAAGAAGGGCGGGTGAGCCGCACGGCCGAAGCGCGCCGCATCTACCTCGACGGCACCGCCGGGCTGCCCATGGACCCGCGCGTGCTCGAGGCGATGAAGCCCTTCTTTTCGGAGAAATTCGGCAACCCGTCCTCTATCCACTTCTTCGGGCGCGAGGGCCGCTCGGCCCTCGAGGCCGGCCGCAAAAGCGTCGCCGACCTTGTTCATGCCAAGGATGCCAAGGAGATGATATTCACCTCCTGCGCCACCGAATCGATAAACCTCGCCATCAAGGGCCTGGCCCAGCGCAACAAGACCGAGGGCAACCACATAGTCATCTCCCAGATGGAGCACATGTCCGTAATAAACACATGCAAGTTCCTCCAGAAGAACGGCTACGAGGTGACGCAGGTCCCCCCCGACAAGGAGGGCATCGTCCAGATCGCCGACCTCGAGAAGGCCATCAGGAAGGAGACGCTCCTGGTCTCCGTCATGTGGGCCAACAACGAGATAGGCACGCTCCAGCCCATGGAGGAGATAGGAAAGCTCTGCGCCGAAAAGGACGTCTACTTCCACTCGGACGCCGTGGCCGCGGCCGGCCGCGTCCCCATCGATGTTCAGAAGGCGAAGGTCGACCTCCTCAGCCTGTCCTCGAACGACATCTACGGCCCGAAGGGCGTCGGCGCCCTATACGTCAAGGAGGGCACGAAGCTCGAATCCATCCTCCAGGGCGGGGGCCAGGAGCGGAACCTCCGTTCGGGCTCGGAGAACATCCCCGGCGTCGTCGGCTTCGGCGCGGCGGCGGACATCATGAGGGCGGAGATGGGGCCCGAGACAGCACGCCTTCGCATCCTGCGCGACAAGCTCGTCAAGGGCGTCACATCAACAATCAAGGAGACCTACGTCAACGGCTCGCCGACGCTGCGCATTCCCACGAACGCCAGCATCCGGTTCCTGTACATCGAGGGCGAGTCCCTCATCCTGAACCTCGAGATGCAGGGCATAGCGGTCTCGTCGGGCTCGGCCTGCGCCTCGAAGACGCTGGAGCCGTCGCATGTCCTGAGATGCATCGGCCTGCCCCACGAAGAAGCCCATGGCACGCTCCAGTTCTCGCTCAACCGCTGGACCCACGAGCAGGACATCGACCACGTCATCGCTGTCTTGCCCGAGATAGTCAAGCGCCTGAGGGACATGTCGCCGCTGACGCCGGACAGCCTGAAGGACTGAGGGGCGGCCGTATCACATTCATCGAACAATAGCGCAAGCTTTATCGGTGCGGCCGTACGAGAAGATACCTGCCGGCGCCCGCCGGCCGGACGTGCCCAGATGCCCCCGCAGGACGGTCTCTTCGGCTGGCTGGCGGCGCCGGCCGCGCTCATTGTCGCCGTGATAGGGCTCACGGCGTCCATTCATCCCCCGGTCAGCACCGAGGGCATCGGCGATAGGCCGGATTACAAGGGAGGGAATCATTTTCTTCCCGTCCAGGACAGCGACATGGACATGCTAGCCGATGTGGAAGAAGCCCACTACTACCACACGAACATCACCAACCCCGACAGCGACGGAGATGGAATGGGCGACTGGTGGGAGGTCAATTTCCGGGTCAAGGACCCAAATACCGGCCGCTGGAGCCCCGACCCCACGAACCCGGCGGACGCCTACGACGACCCCGACAACGACGGCTACGACTACAACCACAACGGATACATCGACGGGTCGGAGCAGGACCCCTTCTACAAGGGCCTCGACCGGGTCTTGCGTTCAAGGCTCGGCGTTGCCCCCAGCCCGCAGTACAGGAATCACACCCTGAAGGAGCTCCTTTCCGACCCGGAGAGCCACATCGGCGAACAGGTCCGGGTGGCCGGGGCCCGAGTGGTGGACAGCGGATCGTACAATGAAAGGTTTGGCCTGCTTGTCGACCGCGAGATAGCCATCAACATCACGGACATTTCAACAAACGGGCAGTTGGAGGTTCTCCTGGAGCCCCGCAGCAACCGGCCGGTCAACCTCCGCGATGACAACTCCGGCATAACCATCCCGGCCGACATCATCGACGTCCAGGGCATATTCGAGGGCTCCGGACTGGACTGGCGCATCACCGTCCGGGGCACGGAGAAGTTCACGAACCTCATGGAGTACCTCTCGGCCCACGACTACGACAACGACCAGTTCCACACCGTGAACTACACCGACCCCAACAACTGGGACACCGACGGCGACGGGATGTCCGACGGGTGGGAGATCTACTACGGCCAGGGTTTCGTCAACACATCGCTCTCGCCCCCGTTTTGGGAGTGGATATACGACCCCGAGTTCGACATCACCTACCGCTTTGACCCCACGAGCCCCGACGACGCCTGGGGCGAGGGCAACCCCAGGATGACGGACACGGACGGCGACCGCATCCAGGTGCCCGACCCGCTCTCGGGCGAGATGAAGTGGGTGGGCTACAACCGCGACGAGTACCTCACCGTCCTGGACGACGAGCTGCTCTCGATGGTCCCGCGCAGCCGGCTCAACCTGGCCGACCTCCTGGGCCGGCCCGATATCCCGCGCTCGCTGTACGCCTACGGCACGGACCCGACAAGGCCCGACACGGACCAGGACTCGTTCGATCGTGGCCGGGACGGCCGATATACGGTCAATGTCGACAACAACGCCAACGACTTCGACGAGATATTCCTCTGGAAGACGGACCCGCTCGATCCCGACACCGACGGGGACACGATGCCGGACGGCTGGGAGATACAGTACGGCCTGAACGCCACGAACCCCGACGACCGGTTCGACGACCCCGACAGCGACCTCCTGCTGAACTACCAGGAGTTCGCCGCCGGGACCAGCCCGCGCTGTTGGGACACGGACGACGAGGGGATGCCCCAAAACGACCCGTACGACATCGGTGCCCATACCGGCTGGTACGACGGCCTGCCCGACGGCTGGGAGGTCTGGGTCGGCCTGGACCCGCTCAATTCCACGGGGGACAACGGCTCCGATGGGGACCCGGACGGGGACGGCTTCAGCAACTGGCAGGAGTTCCGTGCGCACACGGACCCGTTCGACCCTGCCGACCATCCCTAAGCTGGCGGCCTGCGGGAACCAGCCCCCATCCTGCGAAAGCCGGCGCGCGAAATATTTTGTTCAATCACTTTAAATATTATTCCAATAACGTCCCATATTCATTATATACCGATACATCGTGTAGAAGCACAGCCACATGATTCCAGACGCCGTTCCGCCCCAGAGAGGAGTCTACGCCAGGCCTGCGCCCGGCCCCCGGAACCGCCTGGCCCTCTGGCTGGCCGTCCCGGTCATCATCGTCCTGGTAGCGGCCGGACTGGCGCTCCAGCAGCATCCCAATCCCCGCACGGGGCCGGGCCCTGCCCAGCCGAATGTCCCCCCGGGGCCGGACCTGAACCGGACCGACACGGACCACGACGGCCTCAACGACTACGAAGAGACCTACATCTACGGCACCAACCTCACCAACCCGGACACGGACGGCGACGGGATGGGCGACTGGTGGGAGGCCACTTTCGGCAAGCGGGACAACCGGACCCTAGAATGGAGCCCGGACCCCAACGACGCCACCGACGCCTACGACGACCCGGACAACGACGGCTACGACTATAACCACAACGGGTACGTCGATGGCTCGGAAACGGACCAAAACTCCACGGGCTTCGACCGGGTCTTCAAGTCCAGCCTGAAAGTGCCCGGGAACGCCATGTACACCACCTACAATCTCAACCTGCTCCTATCCAATTACGAGGAGCACAATGGCGAGCTCGTCCGTATTGCCGGCGCCCGCGTGCTCTTCAACGGGTCCTATGGCGAGGGCAGGGGCCGCACGGTGGACCACGACATAACCATAATCGTCACCGACCCTTCCACCAACAAGCAGCTCCCGGTGCTCCTGGAGGCTTGGTGCAACCGGCCCATCGACCTCAAGGACGACCGGGCGGGGATAGCCGTCCCGGCCGACATCATCGATATCCAGGGCATGTTCGAGGGCTCCGGCTACGACTGGCGCATTACGGTGCGGGGCACCGAGAGGTTCACCAACCTGATGGAGTACCTTTCGGTCCACGACTACGACAACGATGGCATACGCAACTGGACCGACCCCAACAACTGGGACACCGACGGCGATGGAATGTCGGACGGGTGGGAGGTCCGCAACGGCGACGGCTTTGTCAACACATCGCTCTCCCCGCCCCGCTGGGAATGGCTCGTATACCTGGACCCGACCAGCACGGACGACGCCTACGGCGAGGGGATGCCGCACACGGACATCGACGGGGACCGCATCCAGCTGCCCGACCCTTCCTCGGGCACGATGAAGTGGGTGGGTTACAACCGCGACGAGTACCTGACGGTCCTGGACAGCGAACTGCTCACCATGGTCCCGCGCAGCCGGCTCAACCTGGCCGACCTTCTGGACCGGCGCGACATCCCCCGCTCGATGTACTGCTACGCCACGGACCCCACGCTTGCCGACACGGACAGCGACTCGTTCGACCTGGAAAACGACGGGTATACGCCGGGCGCCGACACCAACGCCAACGACTTCAACGAGATATTCCTCACGCACACGGACCCGCTCAGCCCCGACACGGACAACGATACCATGTGGGACGGCTGGGAATCCTATTACGGCCTGAACCCCACCGATCCTTCGGACCGCTCAATGGACCCGGACAGGGACCTTCTGGCCAATTGCCTCGAGTTCCAGTACCGCACCAGCCCGCGGCGCTGGGACACCGACGACGAGGGGCTGCCACGGCTGAACCCGGGGGCGATCTTCGACGACCCCAACGACCCCTACTGCTTCGACGGGATGCCGGACGGTTGGGAGCTGAAATACGGCCTGGATCCGCTCGACCCCCGCGATGCGGGCACGGACATCGACGTGACATCGGTCGCCGGCCTTCCGGTGGCGAGCCCCGACGGCCTCACCAACCTCGCCGAGTACCAAAACGGCACCGACCCGAAAAACCCCGACACGGATGACGACACGATGCCGGACGGCTGGGAGGTGGAGTACGCGCTCAACGCCACCGACCCCTCCGACCGCCTCGGGGACCCGGACGGGGACCGCCTCGTGAACTACCTGGAGTTCGAGCACCGGACCAACCCACGCCGGTGGGACACCGATGACGAAGGGGCGGCGCGGCGGGACCCAAAAGCCATGGCGGACGACCCGGAAGATCCAGCTTGTTTCGACGGAATGCCAGACGGCTGGGAGGTGAAATACGGGCTGGACCCCCTGGACCCGGACGACGCCGCCACGGACATCGATGTCATCGCAATCGGCGGTACGCCCGTCCGCCGCCCAGACGGCCTCCTCAACCTGGAGGAGTATCATAACGGCACCGACCCGACCAACCCGGACACGGACGGCGACCACCTCTCCGACTACGAGGAGATAGTCATCGGCTGGGAGGTCGTGGTGGACGGCACCACCGGCCATTATCATACCTGCGCCACTGCGATGGACACCGACGATGACACGGCCCAGGCTCCGCTCCTTCCCGGCGGCGGACTTCCGGGACCTGCTGGCTCGGAGTTCCTCGAGCCCAACGGGACCGGGACGAAAAACGACCTGAACGACTGGAACGAGGTGTCGTACCACCGGACCAACGCCTCCTGCCCGGACACCGACGGCGACGGCCTCTCCGACGGGGTCGAGCTCTTCACCGACCGGGACCCGCAGGCTGCCGGCCTCCAGGGGACCGACCCGTGCCTGACCGACACGGACGGAGACGGCCTTCCCGACGGTGTCGAGGTGGCGGGGCTGCTGGTATATATCTGGATTGAAGACTATCGCCAGGTCTGGCCCTGCCCCGTGAACGCGGACACCGACTGCGACGGGCTGTCCGATGGCTACGAGGTGCTCCACGAATTCGCAGGCGCCGACCCCTCCGGAAAGGCGCAGCACGGAATCGGGCTCTATCAGGATGCCGAGGGGTTCTGGTATCCGGCCTATGCGCCCGACAACTACAGCTTGCGGCCGCTGAGCCTCAACCCCGCCTGGCCCGACACAGACGGCGACGGCCTTCCCGACGGTTACGAGTTCAATTACTCCGACCCCGACTGCGACGGCCTGCCGTCCGGGTGGGAGCTCGAGTACGGCGACGGCAGGCTAGACCCCTGGAGGCAGGACACGGACGGGGACGGGACCGCCGACACCCTGGAGGACCCCGACGGGGACGGCCTGGACAACCTCGACGAGTACCGCTGCCGGGCCGATCCATTAAACTCGTCTTCGCCGGACCAGGGGGAATATGTCGGGTATTCCCGGCTGGACAAATATGGCCACCCGGCATTTTTAAGGCCTCCCTTGTACAGCGACAGCGACGGCGACCGGATGCCGGACTGGTGGGAGCTGCGCCACGGCCTGGACCCGGCGGCCAACGATTCCTGGGACGACAAGGACAAAGACAGCTTCCCCAACCTGGACGAGTACATCTACGGCACCGACCCGGCCATCCCCGACACAGACGGCGACGGCCGGTACGACTGGGAGGACCACCCCTTCACATACAACAAATATTCCGTCGACCGTGACGAAAACGGCATCGCCGACTGGTGGGAGAAGTACTGGTTCGGCGGCCCCTGCGACCCCAACGCCAACCCTGACGGACCCTGGGACCCGTCGAACGGCATGTACGGCGACAACTGGACCAACCTCCAGGAGTGGCGCAACACTCCGGCCGGCTGGCCGGATTTCCTGTTCCGGACCAGCCCGATAATGAACGATACCGACGGCGACGGCCAAAACGACGATTTCGACAAGTCCCCAGTTGCCATCCCTTTCATCGACGTCCCGATGAACCCGACGGAGCTTACCGCCCCGATGGACCCCCTCGTCCGGGCCGCGGCGACCTCCGATTTGGACAATGACGGACTGACCGACATTGACGAGCACAAGTACAAGAACGGCACGCTTGACCCGTCCGACCCCGACAGCGACCAAGACGGCATGCCCGACGGCTGGGAGCTGAAGTACAAGCTGAACCCGCTCGACGCCGGCGACGCGCTGGGTGACCCGGACAACGACGGGGTGAACTACTCGCTCAAGTGGGTGGACTACAACGGGAACCACTGGCCGGACCCTGGCGAATGGCTGCTGACGACCGCGGATTTCAACCGGGACGGCACGATCGACCCCTTCTTCGAGGACGAGCGGTTCTGCAACGCCGAGGAGCACTGGTTCGGCCGGGACCCCGACGCCGATGGAATCAACGAGATGACCACGGACCCGTCCAAGGCGGACAGCGAGGGCGACGGCCAGATAGACGGATGGGAGGTCCTGATGGCGGATTCCGATGGCGACGGGATACCGAACATATGGGAACTCAAGTGGGGCCTTAATCCGCTGGACCCACGCGGCGCCAATGGGGCCGCCGGCGATCCGGACGGGGACGGCTACACGAACGGCCAGGAATATTCGGCGCGCACCGACCCATTGGACCCGCTGAGCCATCCGTGAGCGGCACGAGGCAATCAGCACGAGTAATCGGCCAGGTACTTCCGTATCTCCTTCACATCATCGGCGTTCGGCAGGAAAGGATAGTTCCTCAGTTTTTCAGAGGGCCTCTCGTTCCCGTAGGGCCTGTTGCAGGAGACCTTCCCGTCCTTCCCGGGGCAGCCCGAGGTCATGAAGGCCTCGCCCCCGTCGATGATTCCATCGAGGGACTTCTTTCCGACCCCGAAACCGGTTATCTGCCCCTTCCGGTTGAACTTCATCTGCCTGATGCTTCCCTGGTCGTTGTCGATGAGCCAGCGGGCGAGCTGGACCCGGTGGTAATGCCCCACCGCAGGCCTCGCCAGCTTCTCGAGCGCCGAGCCCTCTTCCGGGTAGAACGAGAAAAGGTGCGTGCAGGCGCCCATGTCGTGCGCCTTCTGAATCGTCTCGACCATCTGGCGCTCGGTCTCGCCGAGGCCGACGATGAGATGCACGCCGACCATTCCCCGGCCGAAGACCTCGACGGCGTCCTCCAGGACCTTCCAGTAGTGGGCCCACTTGTGCGGGCCCCGGACGCCCTTGCCCCGGAACTTCTCGAAGAGCTCGAGCGTGGCGGCATCCACGGCTATGCCGACCCTCTCAACCCCGGCCTCCTTCATATCGAGGAGCGGCTTCCTGCCCTTGATGAGCGTCGGGCCGATGAGGGCCGAAATTGAAAGCTTGGTCCCGTCGCGGAAGCGCCGGGCCACGACATTGAGGTCCTCCAGCGCCTTCGGGTGCGTAATCATCGATATGCAAACGCGGTCCAGGCCCTTGCCGTGCTTGTTGGCCCGCTCGATGACCTCGTCCGTCCGTATCGTGGGCCAGTCCACCCGTATGAAGCTGTCCTCGTCCGGCTCCCGCGACGAGGAAAGGCCGCAGTAGGCGCACCGGGCAAAGCAGCCCGGGTCATAGGTCAGAAGCAGGTTCAGCGCCTTCAACTTGGCGCCCCGGTGGAATTTTCCCGGGTAGTACTTGAGCGTCATCGCCGCGGCGGTGCTCGTGCGAACGTACTCGGGCGAGGTTTCAGTCATCGGCTTCAGCTCTCCGGAGCTCTTCCTTGATCCATTCCTTTATGTCGCCCGCTTCTCCAAGCAACTCCGGCGAGAGCAGGTCCTTTTCCAGGTCAGAGGCCTGGAGCTCGACAATCCAGCTCCCGTACGGGTCCTTGTTTATGCGCCGGGGGTCCTTCAGGACGGGCTCGTTCACGCCGATTATTTTCCCGCCCACGGGCGAATGGAGCTTGCTCACGAACTTGGCTGATTCGAAAGAGCCCAGAGAGCCGCCCCTCTTCACCGAGGTCTTCTTGTCCAAGGAGATGTAGTTTAGGTAGCCGGCGTTCTCCGTCAGGAACGAATCCATCCCTATCCTGACCGTGCCCTTCTTCCCGGGCAGGACCCAGATGTGGGCGCCCTTGCGGATGTAGTAGCGCCGGTCCAGCGGGAATCTGAGCTTGCCGACCTTGAGCGTCCTTGCCAACTCCAAATCCTCCCTTTCCGTCCCTTTGCCGTCAGCGGGTTGCCATCTCGGCGATTATATTTATAGCTTGTTCCTCGCAGTACGCCTGCCCGGCGAGCCGGTCCAGCCATTTTTCCCGGCGGGGGGCCCCCACCACCGAGGCGGCCGTTATCAGCTCCTCCCGGACCTCGAGCAGTATCTCTTTGCCTTCGTAGGGCACCTGGACGACGTAGCATCCGCCGCGCACCTTGACCTCGCGCCAGCGCTTCCTCGCCCCCTTGTCCGACACCCAGCGCCTGTGGAAGAGCTCCACGCGTATCCTTTCCATCTCCGCCTCGACCTGGTACGGCAGCTCCCTGGGCTCCATCGGCCCGAGAAGGGCTTCGAAGCGTTCCCGGACCGTCTTCCTGAGCTTCGGCAGGGGCGGAACGGAGCCCGTCTCCGCCTTCACGGTCGTGAGGTTCCCCTCCATCATCCGCCGGAGGGCCCGACGAAATTCCTCGGACGGGCACCGCAGGGCCCCGGCCATCTTCTCGAAGTCGAAGTCAAGCAGGATGTTGGTCGCCACGACGTTGCATTCACCGACCTGGCCCCCGCCCGTGCCGGAGACCTTCCGGTTCTTCACGAGCAGGTCGTTTATGGGACGGAACTCCGCCTCCATCCCCAGCGACCTGTAGGCCTCCTGCACCGGCCCCAGGAACTTGCGAAACAGGTTGGATTGCCCCGCTGGCATGTCCCCGCGTTCCCGCTTCATCACGAGCTGGATGAGCAGCTGGTCCTTGTCGATGAAAACGGTCCCGCCGCCAATTTCGCGCCTGAACACACCGATATCATGCTTCCTGCAGTAATCCGTGTCGACCTCGACCGGGATGCCCTGGGAGAACCCGACGCACACATAGGGTTCGATGGAGGTCGTCAGGGCCAATGCCTCGATGTCGAGCCGGCCCAGCGCGTGGTAGAGAAGCTGGGTCTCGTCCCAGTGCATCGGGGGAAGGTCGAGGAAGATCATGCGATGCCTCGCGGTTGGGCAACGGTGAAAGGGACGTAAGGGACGTAAGGGACGTTTGGAGATATTTGTGAAAAGGGACGTAAGGGTCTATGCGATTGGTGAAACGGACGGGGAGGTTCGAGGGTCTTCCGTCCGTTTGCACAAATTGCGCAGACCCTTACGTCCCTTACGTCCCCTTGCGCAAACCGCATCGAACGTCCCTTACGTCCCTTCATCTCAAGTTCGCTAGGCGGGCTTCTTGTACTTGTTGTGCTCCGCCGTCAGCCACTGCTCGAAGGCGGGCGTGCCGGGCTTCATGAGGTTGGCAAGCTCGGATTGCAGGTTCGAGGGCTTTATCTTGACTATCCAGCCGTTCCCGTAGGGCGACTCGTTCACTGTTTTCGGCGTATCCTCGAGGACCGTGTTGGTCTCGACGATCACGCCGCTGAGGGGCGACTGCATCTTGCCGGTCCACTTGCCCGAGCTCAGGGTCCCGTAGGGCTTGTGCTGCTCTATCTCGTCGTCCGCCTCCAGAGTTTGGATGCGCTTGATGGTCCCGGCCTGCTTCTGGGCAAAGTCCGTCACGCCGAACACGACCAGGTCGCCCTCGACCCGGGCGTAGGAGTGGTCCTTGTGGTAGTACAGCTCGTCTGGGCATTCGTAGTCCATGAACTTCAATCCATTTCCCTCCCTATTTCTTCAATATGCTCCGAAGCTTCCCCTCCGCCTCGACGAAGTCGACGGGCGAGAAGTAGCCCAGGAACTTGCCTTCCTTGTCATTGACGATGACGGCCGCCGGCTTGTTCTTCTTTATGTCCGCCAGCGCCACCTCGAGCTCGTCGTCGTGGGTTATGTACATGATGTTCGTGTCCATCACCTTGTTGATGTCGGCGGCCATCGGGTCGCCCTTGACGTCCATCATGCCCTTGAGTATCTTCCGTTCGGTGACGACGCCCACGACCCGGTCGCCCTCGCCCTTGACGAGCACCACGCCCCGCTTCATGTCCAGGAGCTTGCGGGCTGTGTCCCTGACTTTCGTTCCGGCCGGGACGCAGTCGAACTCGTCCGTGATGACGAAATCCTTGATCCGGAGCTTGTCCGCGGCGGGCTTTTCCGGGCTTTTCGGCATGGCTGCACCCTCGTTTTCCCGATAGGGCTCTAGGGGTAATAAAGCTTTATAAATTGACGGTGGCCGACAGGCAAAGTATATATACCCCCAATACTTGTGCTCCGACGGAAGAAGCCCGAACGGAACCCAAATCCCCAACTCACATTCATCCAGTTGATCAGCGAGTTTGAGGAAGCCCGCCAGGGGGCGAGAGAGGCCCGAAAGAGGCCCCGATGGGAAGCCCCGGCCGGCCCGAGTTCCGCAAAGCCTTCTTCTGAAAGACCAAAGGAGGGACAAGGATGAACATAGACCCGACAGCGATGAAGTATGTCATACATGCCAGGCTCCAGACCGACGGCATCGTGGAGAAGCCCGATGTCGTGGGCGCCATTTTCGGGCAGACCGAGGGTCTTTTGGGCGACGAGCTGGACCTTCGCGACCTTCAAAAGAGCGGCCGGATGGGCCGCATAGAGGTCGAGGTGGAGGCCCAGCGCGGGAAGTCCATGGGCCGCGTCACGATGCCCTCGAGCCTCGACCAGGTCGAGACCGCGATACTCGCGGCGGCGCTCGAGACAATCGACCGCGTCGGCCCCTGCAAGGCGAGAATCGACGTCGAGGACATCGAGGACGTCCGCGTCCAGAAGAAGAACAAGATAGTCGAGCGCGCCAAGTTCCTTCTGGGCCAGCTGATGGAGAAGTCCAAGGTCGGCGGCGCCGACCTCACGACCTCCGTGCGGCAGTCGCTCCAGGCCGAAGAGGTCGTTGCCTACGGCAAGGACCGCTGCGACGCCGGACCGAACGTCGCCGACTCCGACGCCATCGTGGTCGTCGAGGGACGGTCGGACGTTCTCAACCTGCTACGCCACGGCATCAAGAACGCCATAGCCGTGGGCGGCACGAACATACCCAGGACCATCCAGGACCTGAGCAAGGAGCGCATAGTCACCGCCTTCGTCGACGGCGACCGGGGCGGCGAGCTCATCCTGCGCGAGCTTCTCCAGGTGGCCGAGGTCGATTTCGTCGCCCGCGCCCCGCGGGGCAAGGAGGTCGAGGAGCTCACCCAGAAGCAGATAATGAAGGGCCTCCGCAACAAGATGAGCATGGACCAGTTCCTCGAGTCCGTCGGAGGCCCGCAGGCGCTCCACGGCAACGCCAAGATCAACCTGCCCCCGCCGCCGGAGGACGACGGTGACGACGACGAGCCCGAGGTGAAGCGCTTCGCGCCCGAGCCCCAGAGGCCCGTCCAGCCCCAGACCCCCGGCCAGGCGGCCCCGGCCGCGCCCTCGCTGCCCCCCGCGCCGGCGGTCCCGCCGGCCCCCGGCGTCCCGGTCCCGGCCCCGCCGCCGGACGAATCCGCCCAGGCAGGCGGCGACGACCGCAAGAGCGGCTGGCTGTCCTCGATAATGGGCGGCCGCCGGCCCGACCAGCCCGGCCAGCCCATGGCGCGCCAGCCGGCGCCTCAGGGCAAGCGCCTCAGCGCCGAGCAGTCCCGCCTCAAGGCGATACTGGACAAGCTCGGCGGGACGGCGAAGGCGAACCTCGTCAACACCAAGGGCAACGTCGTGTCCGAAATCCAGGTCCGCGAGCTCGCCGACAGCCTCAGGACGCTCCCGCCGGAAACGAATGCGGTGGTGTTCGACGGCATCATCACCCAGAGGCTGCTGGATGCGGCCGCGGAGGGCGGCATCCGCTTCGTGGTCGGCATGAAGACCGCGACCATCGCCAAGATGCCCTCGAACCTCGAGGTCTGGACGAAGCCGGACCTGGAGTGAGCGGATGGCCGAGGGCCGCGACCCTCAATCCAAGGTCGACCTGCGCAAGGGCGGCCGGCTCAGCAACGTCCGCACCACCGAGGACATACTGATACCCAATGACCCTCTCGAACGGGTCATCGGGCAGGACGAGGCCGTGGAGCTTGCGCGCCTTGCGGCCCGCCAGCACCGGCATTTCCTGCTGGTGGGGCCGCCCGGCACGGGCAAGTCGATGATAGCCCAGGCGATAGCCCTGCATCTTCCCCGGCCCACCGAAGAGATACAGGTGGTCCACAACCCCGAATCGCCCGAACGGCCCTTCGTCGAGGTCAAGACGCTTGCCGAGGTCGAGCGCGACCTTTCCGCGAGCAAGGGCGCCGGGGGCGAGCTCGTCGAGCCCGAGAAGGCCCCCCAGAAGGTGGCCGAGCAGCTTGGCTACCGCTGCCAGTCCTGCGGCAAGTACTCGACGCCGACGGAGACGGTGTGCCCCTCGTGCGAGCGGCCCAAGAACCCGGCAATCCGCAATCTCGGCAACAACAACCCCTTCGGGGACCTGCTGGGCGGCATCGTCGAGGTGACCATCAACCAGCTCGGCGGGGCCGGCCGCAACCGCGTGACCACGACGCGCCATAGCGGAACGACCGAGGAGGTCGTGGTCTTCGAGCGCGAGGGCGAGCTGATAAGGGTGCTCGACCAGAAGGCGCTCGAGAAGCGGCGCCAGGTGGAGAAGGCCAACCCGCGCAAGGTGCTCGTCCCGCTGGGCAGGAACCCGTTCGTGATGGCCACCGGCGCGAGCGAAACCGAGCTCCTGGGGGACGTGCGCCACGACCCCTACGGCGGGCACCCCCAGCTCGGCTCGCTGCCCTACGACCGCGTCGTCCCGGGCTCCATCCACGAGGCGCACCAAGGCGTGCTCTTCGTCGACGAGCTGCCGCACCTTTCGCACCTGCAAAGGTTCATACTCACCGCGATGCAGGAGAAGCGCTTCCCCATCTCCGGCCGGAACCCGCAGAGCGCCGGCGCGAGCGTCAAGGTGGACAGCGTCCCCTGCGACTTCATCTTCGTCGGTGCCTGCAACATCCAGGACCTGCCGAACATCCTGTCGCCGCTTCGGTCGCGCATCTCCGGCGCCGGCTACGAGATACTGGTCGAGACGTTCATGCCCGACACCGGGGAGAACCAGGACAAGCTCGCCCAGTTCGTCGCCCAGGAGATAGCGATGGACCGCCGCATCCCGCACGCGAGCCGGGGCGCCGTGATGGAGATAATAGCCGAGGCGCGCCGGCGGGCCAAGTCGCTGGACGGGAAGGACCGCGCGCTGACGCTGCGGCTCCGCGAGCTCGGGGGGCTCGTCCGGACCGCCGGGGATCTTGCGGTCGTTTCCGGTGACAATCTCATCGAGGAGCGGCACATCAGGGAGGCCCTGAAGAGGTCCCGCTCCGTGGAGGACCAGGTCAAGGACCGCTACGGGTCGTATTTCGCCGGCATGGTCCGGGACATCTCGCCGGCGCAGAAGGATTCCGCGCCCTACAACCTATGGAACCAGCACCTGGCGGACGACAAGCGCGGCTACGAGTGAGCACGGATCGGGGGAAGGTAAGCACGTGAGGCTCGGGAACGAAAAAACCTCGGAGATGCTCTCCAGGCACGACATCCCCTGCACGGAGGATGCCGCCGCCGAGCCCGCCGGAAGCCTCATCGTAGCCGCCGACCCGGCCTCGCACAAGATACTTGTATTGCTCTCCAAAAAGACCGTGGACGAGTGGGGCGAGCTCTGCGCCCAGAGCCCCCGCGACGTCGCACGCGAGTTCCTCGAGCCCGGGGAGCACGCCCACGGCCACACGGCCCGGGAACTGGCGCGCCGCGCCGGGTTCTGCGGGGCCGACCAGGGCCGCCTGCAGAAGCTCGTCCTGGGCGCCCACCGCGTTTTCGCCCAAAACGACTGCGTCTGGGTCAGGCTGCATTTCGCGCGCTGCCGGGAAGGCATCGCCGTCACGCGCTCCGACCTCGAGATCGACGAGTCGGCGCTCTTCCGACACCCGGAACTGAAATCGGCGCTGGAGCCGGCGCCGGAGCGCGAGCGCTCCGAACGCGAGAAATCGGCGCGCTCGCTGGGCATCGAGTACCTGGACCTTGACGGCGACCTCGGCATCCTGCCCGGGGGCATAGGCTTCGGCCTGGCCGCCGTCGACATCGTCACGAACACGGGCGGCTCCCCGGCCGACGTCATGGACTCCGGCGGGGAATCGACCTACGAGCGCCTGAAGGCGATGATGGATCTCATGCTGGACAACCCGAAGGTTTCGGTGGCGTTCTGCTGCCGCTACGCCGGCCTCACCCGCTCCGACGCCTGGGCCCGGCAGATGGTCCAGTACCTCCTGGAGAAGAGGACCTCGAAGCCGGTGGTGCTGCGCGTCGCCGGAAACGAAGAGGAGGCGGCGCGAAAGCTCTTCGAGGAGGCGGCGGCCGCCAATCCCGAGGCGTTCAAGCGCGTGTGGACATTCTTTTCGACCACCCCGGCGGACAACGCAGCCCGCGAGGCGGTGGCGCTCGCCGAGATGCTCCGCAAGGGCGAGGACCCGTTCGCCGAGGGCGCCCCCGAGCCGGCCGAGGCCCGGAAGCCAGAGGCGCCTGCGCAACCGGCCCCCTCCCCCAAGACCTCCCCTTCCCCGACCACACCGGAAGCCCCGAAGGGAGGCGCCTGATTTGGCCATCCTCATCTCGGGCTCCACGGAGGTCATGGTGCAGGGCATCATTACCTCGGCCGGGCAAACCTACACGAGGCTCATGCTGGAATACGGCACGAAGGTGGTCGGCGGGGTGGACCCGGGCCGCGGCGGAGAGGAAATTCACGGCGTCCCGCTCTACAACACCGTGCGGGAGTGCCAGGAGCACCACCCCGACGTGAAGGCCACCGCCATCTGGGTGCCGGCCAAGCACGCCCGCGACGCGGTCATGGAGGCCGTGGCCGCCGGGATACGCGTCATCGTGCTCACCACGCAGGGCGTCCCGGTCCAAGACATCCTGGCGATGCGCCGGAAGGCCTGGGAGAGGGGGCTCACCCTCCTGGGCGGGAACACTCTGGGCGTCATCAGCCCCGGCCGGTCGCTCCTCGGGATGCTTCCCAAGGTAGCGTTCCGGCCGGGGAACATAGGCATAGTCTCGCGCAGCGGCATCATCACCTACTACATCGCCAACACACTCGACCTCACGGGCATGGGCGCAAGCACAGTGGTCGTCCTGGGCGGGGACACGTTCACGGGCTGCTCCTACGAGGAGATACTGCGCAGGTTCGAGGAGGACCCGGAGACGCACGCCGTCGTGCTGGCGGGCCAGCCCTCCGGCGCGCACGAGGAGAACGCCGTCGGGTTCATCAGGAACATGAAAAAGCCCCTGGTGGGATACATCACCGGCGTCCACTTCCCGCTGGAGCGCTGGGAGGGCCATTGCGCGCCACCAGTCCAGTGGCCGAGGCCCACCGGCGCCAACAAGGTGGCTGCGTTCCGGGACGCCGGCATCCCCGTGGCGGACACGCTGATGGACATACCGAGGCTTTTGAAGAAGGCGATGAAGAAGCCGTAAGAACAAGGCGCAAGGGGCAAGGCGCAAGGCTCAAGGTTGCACCGCTCGAGCGGCATTGCTAATGCTCTTTTTATTGCCGCCGACTCTTCACGCTCCCCGTATTGAAGTGCGGGGCATCCGGCTCATTTCGTCGGGTCCGGGAACACCTCTATCGTCTTGGTCGTCCCGTCGGCGTATTTTACGGTCACCGTGCCCTGGCCGGCCGTCGTGGCCGTGGCGACGGTCTTGCCCCGCTTGTCCTGGATGGTCATCGCGCCGGTGAAGGAGCCGGCGGCGTAGCTTGCCGCGATGGTCACCGTGATGCCGGTCGAAGCATCCTCGATGACATAGCCCCAGGTCGCCGAACGGGCCACGGAGTCTGTGGTGGAGCCGCCGCTCACCTTGTATACCGTGCCGCCGTAGGTGATGTTGCCCGTGATGCTCGCGGAGGTGGACATGCCCGCCACTTTCGCGACCGATATCTGCACGTTGATGTCCGCTCCCTTGGCGGTCTTGCCGGTGACGGTGGCCGTGTAGGCCAGCACGCCGTAGGTGTTCGTGCCCGAGTAGGCGACGCTGTAGGTCGAGGTCGTCGAGGAGCCCGCCTTGGTCGTCACCGTGGCGGTGCCGCTGCCCGCCGAGCCCGTCCAGGCGCAGGTCACGCTCGTGTCGCCGTGGCCGTCCACCGTGACGGTGCCGCCCGTGCCGTTGCCGAGCGCCGGGCTTGCGAGCATCCCGTCCAGGGCCTCCACCGTGTCGGCGAGCGCCGCCGTGGCGTCGTAGCTGTTCTCGACCGTCGCCTTCTGCGCGGCCGGGACCGTCTTTTTGGGCGGGCTGCTCGTCGTGCAGCCGGCCAGCATCATTCCAATGACGAGGACCGCTCCCAGTGCCAGTATGCGCCTGTCCATTTCCACACCTTGGCCATGCTGAATGCAGTGCGGACGGATAAGCTTTTTGCGTTTTTTGGCGCCGGCGAGCCCCGACCCGAGACGGCCCCGGCCCTCAAGCCCTCCTGCGCCAGGCAAGCACAAGCGCCCCGAGGAGGCCGGCGCAGACCGCCGCCGCCTCGAATCCCGGCAGGAAGCCCTTGGCCGCCGGCGCCGGCTTCTTTGTTATCTCTATCTGCACCGGCGCCGAGGAGGCGGTCAGGCTCCCGTCGGAGACCGAGAGCGTTATCTCGTGCTTCCCGGGCCCGAGCGCCTTCGTCGAGAAGCTCTTCCCGTGGCCGATGACCATGCCATCGGAGAGCCAGGTGTAATTGAGCGCGTCGCCGTCCTCGTCGGAGGCGTTCCCGCCGAACATGACCAGCGCGCCCTGCTTGAATTTCGTCCCGTTGGCCGGCGAGACGATCGTGACGTTGGACGGCGCCTCGTTGACCGCCCGGACCGTGATGGTCATCGTGGCCGTGGCGGTGAGATTGGACCGGTCGCGCACGGTTATCGTCACGATGTGCGCCCCTATGTCCCTATCATCGGCCCTGAATGTCGCCCATCCCGTTGCGTTTATCGAGAGCAGGGGCCAGTCCGACGAGTAGGTGAACGTATCGCCCGCGTCCTGGTCGGTGACATTTATTTTGAATTTCACATCCCGGTCCTCGTCGACGGTCATGTTCGCGAGCGGCAGTATGACCGGGGGCTCGTCGCGGGAGGAGACGTCGATTGTCAGGTTCTTTTCGTCGTACAGGCCCGCCCGGTCGGTGACCATGACCTTGAACCGGTGCGTTCCTATGTCCCGGTCGTCGGGCGTCCAGTTCACCCACCCGTCGGGTGATATAGTGAACAGGGTCGTGTTCACGGACCAAAAGAGGCTGTCCTGGCCTGTCTCGATGTCCGGGTCCTCCGCCGTGAACCGGTGCGAGAACCTCGAATCCTCCTCGACCGCGAACGCGGTGGCGTTGTCCGTTATCCTGGGCGGGCTGTTCTCGTTTTCCACGCGGAGCGTGAAATTGCGGGAGGCCGACGCCCCGTAATGGTCCGTCACCGTGACCATCATCGGGTGGTCGCCGATGTCGCGCTTTTGGGGCGTGAAGGTCGCCCGGCCGGTCCCGGGGTCCATCACGAGCAGGCTGGAGTTGAGCGAGAATGCGAGGCCCTCCTCGGGATTGAACTGCATGTCCGGGTCGGAGGCCCGGAAGGTCCACTCGAACGGGATCCCGGCCACCGCCGATGGCGCGCCCACCGGCCGTAGGACTGGCGGATGGTTGACGAACCTCACCCTGACAGTGAAATTTTGGGTCTCCGTCCAGAGCCCATACTGGTCGGTCGCCCGGGCGCGGAATTTCTGCTCGCCGTACCAGTAGGGGGTCGGCAGCTGGAAATCCACCCGGTGGCCGTCGGGGTTCATCCGGGCCAGCACCTTCGAGCTGTCTTGCTGGTAGACGATGCCGAGCGTGAGGTTGGCGGTGCCGCCGTCATCCGAGAAATGCTCCCAGAGGTCCAAAAGCCCCGTCCCGTTGCCCTCCTCGTCGAGCTCGATGAGCGGAACGGGTGGCATGGCCTCCGGCGGCAGGTTCCAGGGGGCGTGGACGATGCTCAGGTTCGAAAGAAGCAATATTCCCGCGCTCTTGCAGGAGAACTTGAACGGGATGCGCACCTGGGCCGTCGAGCCGGCGTACAAGGCCAGCCTGACGGCCTCCACCAGCGCCGCTCCAGACAGGCTGACGCGGCCGTCGAGCCGTCCCTCGTTTCGCCACTCGACGCTCCCGTCCGCCCCGATGTCGAGCGAGACGTTCTCCGGGGAGATGACAGCCCTTCCGGTGCAGGACAGGCTGACGTAATCGGTGTTCATCGTCGTTGACTCGAACACGATATGCGCCGCCGCCATCATGTTGATCCTCCCGCTCACGTCGATGTACCTGCCGGGCTCGGCCGACTCGTCGAACGTGACCTCCTCGTCGGGCACCCCCGCGCCGGGCTGGCTGAACGCGTGGTACTCCTCCCAGCGGCCGGCGGCGGCGTCGTAGATGTAGAGCCGGACGCCACCGCTGGAGATTCCAATGCCCGGCTGGGCGGTCCCCATGCCCTTCCAGTAGAGCGTGAAGTTTTTGACCGAAAGCCAGGACACGTCGAACTCGAAGAGATGGCAGGCGGCGGCATCGGACCCCGAGGCCCATAGGTACAGATCGTCCCAGTTAGTCGGCAGCCCGCCGTCCCTGGTGACGTTGAGCTCCTTGTAGCCCTGGGGCTTCTTGTCGGGCGGGAGCACGCCCGCGGACCCGGTCCAGGCCGAAGAACCGCGCGGCTTTTTGAAATCGATGCGGCTTTGCAGGTTCTCCAAAGTGGCCGGCCGGCCCTCGATATCCAAATAGACGGACGAGACGGAGTCGTCGCGGGGCAGCACGACCGCCGCGGACGAGTTGTCGCCGCCCTCGTCGGGGAACTCCAGGCTGATGGAGGACGCTCCCCCGTAGAACGAGCTCAGCGTCTCGGCCCCGGCCTGCCCGGCCGGCGGCACCAACAGCACCACGAGCATCATCACTGCCACGAACCCTTCCCGCATCGACCTTGCCATGTTCCTACCACCGATGCTGTTCCATTGCCGGCGCGGCGTATTTAACGATGTTGGGAACCGGCTCGAAAACCTTTATAACAGCGCCCGGCTCTGGCCGTGCCGAGATGGCCATAATAGAGACGCGGGCGCTGACGAAGACGTTCGGCAGGATACAGGCGGTGCGCGGAGTCGACCTGAAAATCGAAAAGGGCGAGATATTCGGCCTCCTGGGCCCCAACGGCGCCGGCAAAACGACGACGATAGGCATGCTCTGCACCATCGTGAAGCCGACCTCCGGCACGGCGCTCATCGACGGCCACGACATAGTGAAAGAGCCGGGCGAGGTCCGGCGCTCCGTGGGAATCGTCTTCCAGGACCCCACATTGGACACGGTCCTCACCGGGCGCGAGAACCTCGTCCTGCACGCCATGCTCTACGGCGTGCCCTCGGGCCTGCGCGAGAAGCGTATAGAAGAGATTCTAGAGCTTGTCGACCTGAAGGACCGCGCCGATGACATCACGCGGACATATTCGGGAGGCATGCGCCGCCGGCTGGAGCTCGCGCGAGGCCTTCTGCACCGGCCCGCCGTGCTGTTTTTGGACGAGCCGACGCTCGGTCTGGACCCGCAGACGCGCGCCCGGACCTGGGAGTACATCCGCCGGATGGCCCAGAACGAGAAGACCACGGTCGTTCTGACCACGCACTACATGGAGGAGGCCGAGCAGGTCTGCGACCGCGTCGGCATCATCGACCACGGGAAGATCATCGCGCTGGACACGCCCGAGAAGCTCAAGCAGACGATGGGCGGGTACATGGTGGTCCTCAAGGCGAAGGACCCCCCGCTGGAAAAGATAAGGGCCCTGCCGTACGTCTCGGAGGTAAAGGAGGTCGACGGCACGCTCGAGATCGCCGTGAAGGAGGCGCACCTGCACCTCCCGGACCTTCTCTCGAAGGTCCCCGACGTCGAGTGCGTCGAGACGCGCGTGCCGACGCTGAACGACGTCTTCATAAAGCTCACCGGCCGGGACATCCGCGAGGAGGACTCCGAAGAGGACAGCGGGGGCTGGGTCGAGTCCGTGGCGCGCTACCGCCAGAGGGGGAAATGAAGATGGCCGAAGGGCGGTTCGGCCGGGAGCTCCTCGGCGTATACGCCGTCTGGTGGCGGGAGCTCAAGGTCTTCCAGCGCGAGAAATCCCGCGTCGTGTCCAGCGTGGCCTCTCCGCTCATGTGGCTATTTCTTTTCGGCGGAGGCGTGGGCTCCGCCATCAGCCTCGGCGGGGGCAGCTACCAGAGCTTCATCTATCCCGGCGTGCTCGTGATGGCGGTCCTTTTCAGCTCGGTGTTCTTCGGATTGTACATCGTCTGGGACAAAAAGCTCGACGTGCTCAAGGCGGTGCTAGTGGCGCCCGTCTCGAGAGTGAGCATATTCTTCGGCAAGGTGCTCGGCGGGTGCACGGACGTGATGATTCAGGCGGTCCTGCTCAGCTTCTTCGCCGTGCTCTTCCCGGGCATCAACCTGTGGATGATCCCCGTCGCCCTTGGAATCCTTTTCATCACGTCGATAGCGATGGTCTCGCTTGGACTGGCGATAGGCTCCATGTTCGAGAGCCTCGAGGGCTTCCAGGTGGTCTCCACTTTCCTCGTATTTCCGCTCTTCTTCCTGTCGGGCGCGCTCTACCCGGTCGGCGACAGCCTGCCCGGGTGGCTGCAGGCGCTCGTCCGGCTGAACCCGCTGACATATGCCGTCGACGGCGTGCGCGGGTCGCTCCTGGGGCTGAACACGTTCCCCGTCTGGGCCGACGTCGGGGCCATAGCGTTCTTCGGCGTTCTCATAATACTGCTTGGCACCTACCTTTTCAGCCGGATGAAGTAGGTCTTGTCGGGCCTACCTTTTCCGGCGCATCCGCATGACGGCGGCGGCCAATGCCACGAAAATGAGCACGGCCACGGCCGCAACCACGAAGACCGGAGGTCCCGTCGGCCCCGGACCGCCCTCGAAGACGTAGAATGTCCCGGACTTCTCGTTGTTGTCCGGGGTTTTCTCATGGACAGCCCCATCGGGATTGACCCTGACGGTGATGACACGGGTTCCGACCTTGGGTTTTGCGAGCTTGAACGTCACGTTCACGCTCCCGCCGGCCGCGAGCCAGTTTATGACGAACATGTCCTGTTCGCCGGTCTGCCGGTCCGACAGCACCACCTTGACGCTCTGGAGGTCGAGGCTGTAGTTGCCGATGTTCCTGACGGTGACGGTGACCTCGACCCCGCTTCCCAGCGGCACCCTGGTCACGGTTTTTCCGGCCCGCTGGATGACCGGGGCGCCGTCGATGACCAGGTCCGAGAGGTATCCCGTCACCACTGCCGAGATCCGGTTGTTCGCCTTGTCCGGCTCCGGTATGATGCCGTCAGGATCGACGACGACGGAAATGTTGTTTTGGCCCTCGGACACGCCGTCCCAATCAAACTCGACGCTCACCTGGCCGTCCCCGCGGGAGATGCTGGACAGGTTCCTCATCCCTATCAGTTTCATATCCGGCCCCAAAAAAGCCACGGTGACGTTCCGTGCGGGGTCGGCCCCGGAGTTCTCCACCTTGACCCGGATTCTTACCGACATCCCTGCCTCGGGGCCCGAAGGGAAAAACGACAGCGACCCGGTCACGGCCCGCAGTTCCACCACAACTACCACGATGAGGAAATCGAGCGTCTTTGCATCCACCGCGCCGTCCTTGGAGGCGGCGGTCACATCGAACGCGAACCTTTGGCCGCCTTCGGTTCCCTCCGGCACGGTGACCGTCAGGTTCAGGGTCTTTTTTTCACCGGGCCCAAGCGAGATGGAACCAGGCTGGAGCATCCCCCACCCTGAGCGGTCGCCGCGGATGGTAAACCTGATCTCCTCAGCCGCGTCACCGGTGTTGGCGACCTCGAATGTGAAGTTGTGGACGGCCCGGACGCCGGGATAGAGCACGGCCTCGCGTGCTCCCGTCGCGAGAAGTCCCCATTCGTGGAATGGCCTCCTCGCGACCAGGAACGAGAAATCGAGCACTTCGCTTCGGTCGGCGCTTGCCACCCGTAGGCTCACGAAATAATCTCCTGGGGGCGACTCGTTCCTGTCGAAGGGAGCCAGGACGGTCAGGTTGAGCCACCGGGTCATGCCCGGCGCCAGGCTGAGCCTTTCGGGGACATCGATGACGGCGCCCCAGTTGCGGGGTTTTTCCACCACCGCGATATCGACGGTTTCCTCGCTGTTGCCGAGATTGTCGAAACTGAAACCGAACACGACCGTGTCACCGGCGGCGATCGGCTCCGGCGCGACAAAGTCGAGTTTGGGCGCCGAGAGTCTCCGCAGCTGCGGTACCGTGATGTTGATCGATGCATAGCGCCGCACCGGGTTCTCGGGATACGGAGGCCCTGAACATTGGGCCGACAAAGTGAGACCGTAGGTTCCAGGCGGTGCCATTTCAGGCGGGACCATGGTCAGATTCGTGGTGGCGCACCCTCCTGCCGGCAGGAAGAACCAGCGCGTGCCCAGGTACACCGTCCAAGACTGCATATCGAACCGGGGCGTGAGTTCGAGAGTAATATTGTCCTTTCCGTTCCCCAAGTTCACAACGCTGATGTTGAACACCGCCGTCTCGCCGCCGACCAACGTCGCCTCAGGCGGGAGAATATTGAGGTCCAGGCCGTAGACATGGGATATCTGGAGAAGCGTCCAGTTGATATCGTCTCTCGATGAATTGAACGCGGAGCGCGCCCAGAGCGCGAGTTGGAGCCCGGCGGAACCCTCGGTCGTCTTCGCTCCCGGCGGGATCACGACAACGACTGTTTTGTTGACGCTCTGCTTGTAACCGACATCCCCCGTCCGGTTGTCCCCGTCTTTAAGATACGGCGTCAATGCGGTGACGGAGCATTCCACGTCGGTCACAATGAACTCGTCCTTTCCGTTGCCGGTGTTGACGATCTCGAAGACATACTCCAGCGTCTGGCCCGGATACGCCGATTGTACTGGGGGCGCCTTCACGAGGAGGTTGGCATATTGCAGGATGTCCAGGTAGATTGTGATGGAATTGCTGTTCACGCCCGCTCCCTTGCCTTGGAGCTGAAAAGCGTATCGTTTCGCCTCGGCGTCTACAGCGGGAAGAATAACCAAAGACACCGAGACGGAACTCCCGACCTCGACATCGAACGGTGCGGATGGAATGAAGTTGTAGCTCCAGGAGTCCGGTGGGAAATCCCACGGGCTCAGTGCAAGGTTGCAGTAGGGGAGGCTTGAATCCCCGGTATTTCTGACCTGGAAACGGTAGGATGCCGATTTCACAGACGTTGAGGGGTCGATATACTTCGTTGCGTTCTCGGGGGCGATGCTCAGCTCGTAGTACGCGGCGCGGGGGAAGGCGCCGCCCTCGTCGGCGGCGGAAATGCAAATGCCCGCCTCGCCGCCAAGAAGCAGGCCCGATGAGAGCAGGACTGCCACAATCGAGCGAATACCGACTGTGAAGTTGGACGAGCGCCGGCTGATGGTCATTCATGACACCGCCATGAACATCGGCCGGCCGGTATATCAATTGTGTAGTGCGGATTTTGGCGATGGCTTAAGCCTTGCGGTGCCGGCGTCCGCAGTGACGCCCCAGCCGTCCCAATGAGCTTCGGTCCCTCACGGTTTCAGATGGTCCGCCATGAACCGGTAGAGGCCCACGACCTCCTGCCGCTTGCCGCGCTCCTTGCCGACGGCATTGGCGCCGCGCAAAAGCGACGTCTCGCAGGTCGGGCAGCACGTCACGACCGCCTCCGCCCCGGTGTCCGCGGCCTGCCGCATCCGGTTCTTGGCCATCTCCCGGGCGAGCTCCTTGTCCGTCGAAAGGATGCCGCCGCCCGCCCCGCAGCAGACGGAAAAGGCTCGGTTCAGCTTCATCTCGACAAGCTCCACGCCCATCGCTTCGAGTATTTTGCGCGGCTCCTCGAATATCTTGAGCCGGCGCCCGAGGTCGCACGGGTCGTGGTAGGTGACCTTTAATTTCTTCCGCCCGGAGCGGGGCTGCTTCCACTTGAGCTTGTCCAGGTTCTCGGCCACGACCTGCAGGACGTGCTTCGGGTTCAACGAATACTCGGTCTTGAAATAATGGGTGCACGAGGGGCAAACCGTGATGAAGTCGTTGTAGGCCACGACCTCCCGGTTGCGCTTCTTTATCTCCTTGAAGTCGTCCTCGAAGCCGAGGGCGTCCGCCACGAAACCGCAGCAGTATTCGTCGCCAATCTTCGGCCGGATGCCGCAGGCGTTCAGCACCTTGACGACCGCCTTCACGTCCTCGGCGGAGTCCTTGTACTGGCACCCGATGTAGAGGGGCATGACGGTGCCCGTCCCGTCCGCGCCCCCCTTGCATTCCTCCTCAAAGCGCTTTGCGAGGTCTATCTTCCGCCCGTAGATGTCGCCGGTGCTCTTTATCGCGGCGATGAGGTCTTTGTGCTCCTTCCTCTGCAGGCCGCGCTTGACGAGCACCTGGCGCATCTCCTTGAACCGCTTGTTGTTCTCCATGGCGCACCGGGCGTCGCAGGAGCCGCAGAGCACGCAGGTGTAGAAGAGCTTGGCGAGTTCCTCGGAGGGCTTCACCTTTCCCTCGAGCACGCCGAGGATGGTCCGGTTCTTCCCCCGCGAGGTGTAGGTCTTGTCCTTCTTCACCTTGTAAATGGGGCAGTCCTTCTCGCAGAAGTTGCACGACGAGCCGAAGCAGGTCTCGACGTCTTGGCGGAACTTGGCCACCGCCTCGTCGTCGGGCATCAGCACCCGCCTCCCGGCGCATCGCCGTCGGCGCCCGGTCCGCCGCCGGCGCCGCACTTCCCGTCGCCCTCCCACCTGAACTTCTTTCCGGGGTTCATGATGCCTTTCGGGTCGAAGACCTTCTTGAGCTCCTTAAAGTAGGGCACGGCGTTGCCGTGCTCGTACTCGAGGTAGGGCACCCGGAGATTCGTGTCTCCCATGTAGGTGCTCATCGTGCCGCCCATATCGACCGCAATCCTCGACAAATCCTCGAAATACTTGCGGAACCGGTTCACCTCGTCCTGGTCCCTGTAGTTCACGAAAAGCGCGCAGGAGCAGGAGAACCCGATGCTGTTGGGGTGCTCGAGGTAGGCGTTCATGCCGAGTATCTGCAGATTGTGCTTCTCGGCCGTGGCGATGAAGGCCTTGTAGAATTCCTCCAGCCGGCCCATGGGCACGCCTGGGTCGCAGGCGCCGAATTTCTTCTCTGTTTGCGATTTCGGCCATTTCTGCTTGTACGGCTCAAAGGCCAGCGTGTGCTTCGATATCCACCAGCTCTCGACGATGTCGCGCTCCTTGACGAGCTGGCCGCCCATTTTCTCGGCGATCTTGAAGGCGTACTTCTTGTTGAACTCGAGCACCTTGTGGTCCCCGGAGAAGATGATGGCCAGGAGAGCCTCGGCCCAGTCCGGGACCTCGGGGTCGTGGCCGTGCTTCTCCTTGTAGGCGTGGGTGTAGAACCTGAGCCGGCGCTTGCAGTTGATGTGGGCGCCGTCGATTACCAGACCGGCCTTCAGGAGCCTGTTCAGGTACTCGACGGCCCGCGTCATCGACGGGAACAGTATCATGTCCACGGACCGTTCGTCCGCAATCGGCTCGGCCTTGAGCGTCGCCGCGGTGATGACGCCCAGCGTCCCCTCGCTCCCGGCGAAGAGGTCCTTGACCTTGTAGCCGCTAGACGAGAAGTGGCCCTTGCGGTGGCCGAACTCAACGACCTCGGCCTTTCCAGTGACGACCTCCACCGATAGAAGGGCGTTCAGTATCTTCCCCCAGCGCATCCCGAATGTCGAGTCGTTGTCGCAGCAGATCTCGGAGCCTATTGTGCAGGACCATTTCGACTCCGGCAGGTTGGGTATCCAGAGCCCGTGGGGCTCGAGCGCGTCGACGATCTCCTGCATCGTGGCGCCGCCCTGCGCGCGCACGGTCTGGTTGGCCGGGTCCACCTCGATTATCCGGTTCATGGATGTGGCGTCGATGTAGATGCCGCCGTGGATGGGAACGGCCCCACCGGCCATCCCCGTCAGGCCCCCGCCGGCCGTCACCGGTATCCCGTGCCGGTAGGCTATCTCCACGACCTTGCGCACGTCCTCGGTCTCGCGGGGCAGGATGACCACGTCGGGGGGAAAGACCTCCTGCGGCGTGCGCGGCGACCAGTCGGCCCCGTAGGCGAACCTCTCGAAGTCCTCGGTGCGGACCTTCTCGCCCAGCGCGGCCCGGAGCTCTTCGATATAGCCTGCCAACCCCCCATACCCCCCTTCAGCCGGGTAATCAGGGAACACCCTTATGGGATTTGTGCTCAACGCTGCCGCATCACCGGGCGCCCCTGGTCCGAGTAGCCGTTCTCGGGCTCGTAGGGGTTGAACGCCGGGTCCGCGTAGAGCGTCCGGACCTGCAGCGTCGGCTCCGCGGGGTGGTCGATCTTCGACAGCCGCAGGGCCTCGCCCATGCTGGTGTCGTTGTAGAGCAGGTCCCACTCCATCCAGCGCGTGCCCGACTCGCTCCCGGTCGAGCGCGTCGCCCCCACGAAGGCGTTGAGGCCGGCGTGGATGAAGTTGGCGCAGATGGCCTCCTCGGCCGGGATGCCGTCTATCCGGCCCATGAGGCAGGCCGCGGTGAGGTAGACGCTCGGCCCGAGGTCCCAGCGGAAGATGTCGGTGTTCTTCACCGATGTGCTGTACTGGTCCACGCCGTTGAGCTCGGGCACGAACCAGTACCAGTTGCCGTGGAGCATGAACTCCATGTAGTTGGCGCGGACGTAGGCCCCGGCGGCCTCCATCACCTGGCGATCGTTCTTGCTGTTGGGGCCCCATATCTCGGAGTGGAAGCCGTGCTGCTCCACCTCCCGGGAGAACTCGGTCTGCCAGAAGATGAACCCGGTCTGGCCCCCGCCCTCGCCGTAGAGGAACATGTAGTTGGAGCCCCAGTCGTTCCCCGCCGGGTAGTCGGCGGCCACCCGGGCGGCGTGGCCGGCCGAGTAGTCCTCGTAGAACAGCGTCCTCGCCACGAGCGTCGATGAATCGGCCGCGCTGCGGCCCACCGGCCGGGCCGCCGACAGGGTGAAGTTGAGCGTGTAGGGATTGTCCGTGACGAGCCCCGTCCCCCCCCAGGGGTAATCGCCCTGGGCGCCCGGCTGGTCGTAGTACATTGGAATCATGTTGGCGTCGCCCAAGAGGGCCAGCCAGGCCGGGCCCGAGAGATATGAATCCATCAATGTCCCGTTTGCCGTCTTGTAGGCGGCGAGCCCCTCCACGAACGCCTCCAGCCGGCCGGCGGAGGCCTCTATGTCGCCGTTGACCTTCGACTGCAGCTCCTCGTCGTAGGAGGGCCAGGTCTGGTGGCCCGCCGCTGTTTTCGTGTAATTGTCCGAGGTGAGCTCCCAGGCCGGGTCGGCGTACACCAGCCCGCCGTGGCAGGCTGCCAGGTAGGGCGCGAGCATCGAGACGTTCGGGACGCGGGGCAGGTGCGGGCGCGCGAGCTGGGTGTATCGCACGGTGAGGTCGAACGTGGCGTCGATGCGCGAGTACCCGGTCGCACCCGGCAGGGGCAGCGCCGCGAAGCCCTTCGTGCCGTAGTACATCGAGACGGTCACGGTGGCCTTCCCGGGCGCGTCCACCGAGAGGAAATCGGTCATCGCCCGGCTGGGCAGGTAGGCCATGCTCGGCGCGTAGGCGATGAGCATGCCGGAGGCGTCGTGGACCTCCATCGAGATCATCGGGTTCACGCCGGCGGCGCGCTTTATCTGCCGCAGAGGGTCGTCTAGCGAGGTTATATTGACGAATATCTCGGTGAGCACGGTCCCGGCGGGAATGTCGAAGTCGTAGCTCTTCCCGCTTCCCCCGATGATGTCCATCTCCTTGCCGACCACGACCATCTTGAGGTCCGTTATAGTGTCGGTCGTGACGTTCTCAGAGACGGACCTCTCGGAACGCGGCGCGGCGTCCGCCGGGTTGGCGGCGGCGACGTAGTTCAGCGCGCCGAAGCGGTCGGCGACGGCCAGCGCGCAGGCGCTCCGGACAACCTTCATCGAGCCCAGGTCGAGCGCCGGGAGGCCCATGCCGGCGGAGGCCTGCTCCCAGCCGCCTCCGACCACAGCGACGTACTTCAGGCGCAGCGGCGAAAGCTCGACCGCCAGGGCCTTCCAGTCCGGGGACGCGCCTACCAGAATGACGGGGATGTTGAGGTAGCTCGCCAGGGGGGCCGCGGCTACGCCCAGCTCGTAACCCTTTGGCGTCATCGGGACCGCCAGGACGCCGGCGGCGCGGTCGAAAAGGTGCTTTGCCAGCTGGACGGAGACCTCTTGTGGCCGGCCCTTTATCTCCGTCGTGGGCGTAACCCCTGGGCCGGTCTCGCCGATGCTGAGGATGTCGTTTCGGCCTGTGTAGTCCAGAAGGCGGTACTGGGCGTCGTCCGGGCTCCCGTCGATTATTAGAAGAGGCAGGAGGCCCGCGCCCTCCTCGCCTTTCTGCGAAATGTCGTACCAGCAGGCCGCCGGCGCCGCGGCGAGGCCGAGGAACGGCTCCGTGGAGGGCACGGCCACCGACATCTCCTGCGAGGCCTTGCGCGCCGAGGTCATGCCCAGGACGGCGTGGATGTCCGTCTGCTTTGGCGAGGGCCGGACCATTCCCGGGACCGCCGCCAGACCGGCGAGCAGGAGGGCCACCGCTATCCCCGCGGCGACCAGCTTTTTCCTTCCCGCCGTCAACTGCACGCTGGTGTCTCCCGTCCGGCTATCTAATCCTCGCGACAATATAAGTGTTTTGGATTGGGGGACACGTCCTCCCGAATGCCGCAGGCCTCCTTCTTCCCCGGCGGCCCGGCCTCTCTGACCAAATCGGTTAAATAGGAAATCCCGCTATTGCCGATATAATGGAGCGTCCCGGGCCGCATCCGGCCACACAACGCCACCTCCGTGGCCAGGCGGGAGCCTGGCTCCTCACGCTATTGCTGGTCTTCCCGGCGCTGGCGCTCTCCCCGGGCGCGGAGGACGGCGCCGCCCTCCCGGGAAGCGCCCCCCGGGAAAGCGCGGTCCAGTTCAACCGGACCGTGTACCACGGCTACGAAGACACGCTGGGCCTTCTGCAAAACCTCAGCCGCGCCCATCCCGGCATCACCGTGCTCTATTCGATAGGCAAGACGTACGAAGGGCGCGAGATATGGTGCATGAAGGTCTCGGACAACCCGCTCGTCGACGAGCCGGACGAGGCGGAGGCTCTCTTCATCGGGGCGCACCACGGGCGGGAATGGCCCACTGTGGAGGTCGTGCTTTGGACGCTCGTGACCGTGCTAGAGAACTACGGGAAACAGGACCATGGCGCGGACCTCTCCCCATTGGCCAACTGGACCCCGACGCAGATAACCTGGCTCGTCGACAACCGCCAGCTCTACTTCATCCCGATGTTCAACCCCGACGGCGTGGAGTACTCGCGCATGCAGTACTACGACCAGGGCTGGACGGACACGAACACGCTCTGGCGCAAGAACCGCGAGCCGAACACCAACCCGGTCACCGGCCAGCCCTACCCGGAATATATCGGCGGCCAATCCACGGTCGGCACGGACCTCAACCGCAACTACGGCTGGCACTGGGGCGAGATCGGATACCAGGGCTACGCCGACCCCACGCGCGAGGACTACGAGGGCCCGGTCGACACGAAGGACGACGACGGAGACCGCAGGGTGGGCGAGGACAACATGGACGGCGCCGACAACGACCGCGACGGCCGCATCGACGAGGACCCGCGGGGCGCCTTCTCGACGCGCGAGACGCGGGCCCTGCGCGATTTCCTCCACAACCACCGCATCCGGATACTGATGTCGTACCACACCTTCACGGACACGGGGGAAATCTACTGGGGCTACATGTACACGCGCCAGCTCCCGCCCGACGAGGAGCTGTTCACCACAATAGCGGCCCGGATCAACGAGTACAACGGCTATGACTTTCGCAACTACACCGGCACCGGCGACAACACGCGCAAGGGGCCGCTGGTCGACGGGGACCTCAACGACTACGCCTACGGCGCCCTCGGGATCCTCTCGTACTGCATCGAGCTGCGCCAGCCGGCGTTCATCGTCGATCCGTCGGAGCTCCCGGGCATCCAGGACATCAATCTGGGACCGAACCTGCTCGTCGCCGAGCTTGCGGCCAACCCCTGGGACTGGCGATTCGAGATAGAGCACACCCCGCTCAAGGACACCAAGGACATCCGCGGCCCGTACGTCGTCAAGGCGAAGATATCGTCTGCGTCGGACCTCCAGCTCGCCCCTGGCGGCGCCGTCCTGCACTACACCACCGACGATTGGGCGACAGAGGAAACCATCCCGATGACGGAGCGCGATGGCTTTTTCTTCGGCGACATCCCCGGGACGAAGGAGAACGCCGTTTTCGAATACTACATCGAGGCCCGCGCCTCGGACGGAAACACGACGCTCTCCCCCGGGTACGCGCCGGTGCGCTCGTATTCGTTCAAGGTCCTTGCTTCGAAGCGCGTGACGCCGGTCCTGCTCTGGGCGCATGTCGTCGTCATCATCGGGGGCCTCGTCGCCATGGCCGTGGCGGCCGTCGCCGGGCTGGTCCAGCTCGTCCGGCATCGCGATAAGGACCTCGACCGCGTCGTGAAGTACGCCGGCATCTCGACGGGCCTCGTATTCCTCGGCGGGTTCCCTCTGGGATGGGCGGTCGCCCTCCAGCGCTACGAGGTGGCCTGGACGGGCCTGCCCTTCGGCTGGGACATCACGGACAACAAGACGCTCATAATACTGCTCATGTGGATGGGCGCCGTCCTGCTCGCCAAGGGCACGATGTCGCGCCTGCTCGCGCGGAGGGGCGGGAACTTCTGCCCGTTCAAGCTCGGACTGAAGGCGGGCGCCCGGGCGAGCGGCCGGTTCCGCTCGTGGCTCGAGAGAGAACGGAAGGACATCGTCGGCCCGGGCAAGGTCTCGGCCGTCGTGATACTCGTGACCGTCGTCTCGTTGGCCCTCTACCTCGTCCCCCACAGCATATGACTCTCATGACGCCCGCAATGCATCCGCGCTCCGCAGGGGCCGTCGCGCTGGCCCTCGCCGTCCTCGTCCAGGCGGCCATCGCGACCGCCCCGGCGGCCGGCGAGGGCGGCGGCTCGGCGCGCGCCATCGTCAAGGGGCCCTATCTACAAAACCTCACGACGGGCAACATCACCATCTCCTGGGCCACCGACGCCCCGACGGACGCCACGGTCCGGTACGGGCGGGGCGGCGCATTCGACATGTCCGTCTCGGACGCCACCCCCGTCTCCATCCACCAGCTGACGCTCTCGGGCCTTTTGCCGAACACGACCTACGAATACTACGTAGTCTCCAATTCCACCCAGGGGGCCGTTTCGCGCTTCAGGACCGCCCCGGCCGGGCCGGCGCCGTTCCGCTTCGGTGTGTATGGCGACACCCGGACCAACCACCAAAACCACACCAATGTCCTGTCCATGATGCATTCCTACTCGCCCGAGTTCTACCTCAACTGCGGCGACCTCGTCGAGAACGGCGCCGACGAATCCCAGTGGCAGACCTTCTTCGACATAGTCTCGCCCCGCTCCAACGACACCGTGTACTGGCCCAGCATAGGCAACCACGACCAGCCCACGGCCAACTACGAGAAGTACTTCAGCCTCCCGGGCAACGAGAAGTACTATTCGTTCGACTGGGGCAACGTCCATGTCGTCGCGCTGGACACCACCGGCAACTACGTCAACGGCTCGCCGCAGAACGACTGGCTCCGGGCCGACCTCGCTGCCACGGGCGCCGAATGGAAGTTCGTTTTCTTCCACCACCCGCCCTGGAACAGCGGCCTGGGCCACGGCAGCACGCTATCCGTCCGCAACATCCTGGACCCGGTTTTCGTCCAGTACGGCGTGGACGCGGTGTTCGCCGGCCACGAGCACAACTACGAGCACGCCCGCCCGGGCAACGGCATCGAGTACTTCGTGACCGGGGGCGGAGGCGCCCCGCTCAGCCCCACCGGCAGCTCGTGGTATACCGTCTACAGCGAATCGGTGTACCATTTCATGACCGTGGACATCGACGGGAACGTGAGCACGCTTCGGGCCATCCGCGAGAACGGCACGCTGATGGAGCAGGTGCGCATCGTCCACCCGGACCGGACACCGCCCGCACCGGTTGCCGTCCGGGCCGAGGACGCCGGCACGGGGGGGGTCGTGCTTCTGAACTGGTCCGGCTACGACGAGGCGGCGCAGGGCGATGTCGCCGCCTACCGTGTATTTGCATCTCGCAATGACCTCAGCACCGTCGACGGCCTGGTCCCGAACCTTACGGTGCCCGCCGGGACCCTCTCGGCCGCGGTCGTGGACCTGGAGAACAACACCCGGTTCTATTTCGCGGTGGCAGCCGTGGATGCCGACGGCAACATCGATTCGCGCGTGACCGCCGCGTCGGCGGTCCCGACCGACATCACCCCGCCGGCCCGGCCCCAAAACCTCCGGGTCACCGAGCGCCAGATCACCTACGTCGGGATGGCCTGGGATCGCAATCGGGATTCGGATCTGGCCGGCTACCGGGTCCACGTCAACGAGACCGGGGCCGGCGCCGGCGGCCCATTCCGGGCTCTCTCCGGGTTGCTGCTTTCCGCGACCTACCGCGCCGAGGGGCTCGAGATGAACACCACCTACCACTTCGCAGTGGACGCGGTTGACCGGGCCACACCCGTCCCGAACAACAGCACCCTTTCAGCGGTCGTTTCCGCGACCACCAAGCCCCTCATTACCAACCGCGCGCCCGAACCATCCATTCCTCTCCCGGAACTGACCATTGAAGAGGATTCCAAGACCCCGGCCAGCCTTCCATATTCTTCCGTTTTCAGCGACCCGGACGAGGACCCGCTCTGCTTCTCGTACAGGCCGACGGCCGGCCTCATCGTCACCGAGATGGCCAATGGTTCCGGGCTGGAGATCCTGCCGGTCCCCGACTGGAATGGCCGGGCCTCCATCAGGCTCTCGGCCAACGATTCCTATCTGGAGACGGCGGCCAGCGTCGCCGTCACCGTGACATCGGTCAACGACCTTCCGGTGCTCACCGGCATAAAACCGCGGTGGTCCTTCACCGAGGACCTCGCCGGCTCGTTCGAGTTCTGGGCCGAGGACAGATCCGACAACGACACCGCGCTTTGCGTCACCTCGGACCTCCCGCACATCGTATCGGGGCTGAGGGAGGGGGAGAACTACTGGCTCAACACCTCGGTCGAGGGCCCCGGCCGGCTGCTGTGCACCTTGACGATGATTGCCCAGAACGCGATGGTCGGGACCTATGCGTGCCGCCTGAACGTCACGGATTCTGCCGGCGGTTCCGCCTCGTCCCCGCTCGAGGTGACAATATCCAACGTCAACGATCCGCCGTCCGTCTGGATTCTCGGCCCGGCCGACAGGCAGATGTTCGAGCACAACGCCACCATCAACTTCACCTCCCGGGCGTCCGACGACGACCTGGTCCATGGCGACAGCCTGAGCTTCGAGTGGCGCGCCGACGGGTCGGTCCTGGGCCGGACGCAGAACCTTTCCGGCATCGTCCTTGGGCCCGGCAACCACACCATAACCCTCACGGTCAAAGATTCCTCCGGCGCCGGCGCGCGCGCCAGTGTTTCCCTCACGGTCAAGGAACCCGTGGCACCGCCACCACCCCCTCCCCCTCCGCCCGAACCGCCGATGGAGAGGGACGGCGGCCCGCCGCTCGGTCCGGTCGCGGCCGCGGTGGCGGCGCTGGTCCTCGCCTCCGCCCTGGCGGGGTACCTGCTCCACCGGCGGTCCAGGACCAAGGGGCGCGCGCGCTGAACGCTCAGATGGGGATCTTTTCGCCCGGCCTGAGGTCCATCATCGTGAACCCGGACATCATCTTGGGGTAGAAGTCCGTGGATTTTTCGGGCATGCGCTCGCCGTTTCGGGACACCGAGAGCACCTGCGCCGGCCGCGTGGCGTTCAGAAGGAACGCCACAGTCGCCTTGCCGGCGTCGACCTTGTCGAGGGCGTCCGGAATCCACCGCGAGTACCCGATGTCCTCGTCTATCTTGAGCTCCCCGGCCTTCATCACGCCCTCGAAGACGACGTCCCGCAGGACCACGACGTCCAGCCGCCGGTACTCGGCGCTGTACTCCGGCCTGAAGAACTGCGCCACCGCCTCCACGTTCTTGAGCACCAGTCCGAGGCACTTGCCCTTGCCGAGGTAGGCCGCGAAAGAGATGCGGTCCCGGTTCTTCTCGAGGAACGCCGGCGCCGCCTCCTTCCCTATCTCGGTTATGTCGAAGAATTTGCGAAGCTGGGCGACGTGCTTGTCGGTCAGGGCCTGCTTCAGAAGAAGCCTGTGTCCGGGCAGGACCACGAGCCCCGGGTCGTCGACGTCGACCATGTATGTCATGCGGAAGTTGAACGCCTCGTCCTCCGTCCACCCCTTCGTGGCGGCCCTAAGCTCGTCGCGGAATGTTATCGCCGTCTCGTACCTGTGGTGGCCGTCGGCGATCACGACCTGTTCCTTCGCCAGCGCGGCCTCGATTTTCCCTATCAGCGCGGAATCCTCGAGCTTCCAGAGCCGATTACGGACACAGTCCTCGTCCAGGACATCCATGAGGGGCCGGCCCTGGGCCGTCTCGTCGAGCACCCGGGCGACCTCGCGCCTGGGGTCGGGATAGAGGATGAACCCGGGCTCCGTGTCCACCTGCGTCGCCTTCCACATGTTCAGCCTATCGATCTTGGGGCCCTTGTGCGTCTTCTCGTGGGGCAAAACGACCTTGTCCTCGTAGGGTTGGAGCCTGAGGGCGCAGATGAAGCCCTTCCGCTGGTACTTTCGGCCGAATACATCGAACTCCTGGAAATAGACGTAGATGCCGGGCTCGGGGTCCTTTTCCAGCGCCTTCTCCGCCAGGAGCCTCTCCAGGCAGGCGCGGGCCGCCTTGTAGCGGTCCTCCTCGACGGGAAGGATGACCCGGCAGTAGTTGCCCGGGCTCTTCGCGTAATACTTCTTCTGCATCTCGGGCGTTATCTTGTCGTAGGGCTGGGTGATGAGGTTTTTCAGGTCCCCGGCCTTGGCAGTGTACCGGATAGCGCGAAAAGGCCGTATATCCACCATCGTACCACCTACTTGCTGAGCGCCTTGAGCTCCTTCATTACGAGCTCGGCGATCTCCACACCGGCCCTGGTCTGGCCCTCGGCCGTCTGGGCGCCCACATGGGGCGTGAGCACGACGTTGTCGAGCTCGAAGAGCGGGGAGGTCTTGAGGGGCTCCGTCTCGAAGACGTCCAGCGCCGCCCCAAAGAGCGCGCCGGATTTCAGGGCCTCGGCGAGCGCCGCCTCGTCAATGATGCCCCCGCGCGAGGTATTCACGACTATGGCGCCCTTCTTTATCTTGGCGATGCGCTCCTTGTTCAGGAGGCCCTTCGTCTCCGGCGTCATGGGCACATGCACGGAGATGATGTCGGACATCGCCAGAAGCTCGTCGAGGGGCTTGAACTCGAGCCCCCAGTCCTTCTCGTCGTAGGGAAGGGGCCGGACGACGTCGTAGTACCGGACGGTGGCGCCGAGCGCCCGGAAGCGCTTGGCGGTCTCACGGCCTATCCGGCCCAATCCGACCAGCCCGACGTTCTTTCCGTGGACCTCGATGCCCTCGCCCGCCTTCTTGGGCCACTCGCCCTTGCGCGTCCCCCTGTCGGTCAGCGCGACCTTCCGGGAAACGGCGAGCGTCAGGCCGACCGCGAGCTCGGCGACGGATATGCTCGTCGCGCCCGGCGTGTTGACCACCTTGATGTTCTTCGTCTTGGCGTGGGCCGCGTCGACGTTGTCCAATCCGACCCCGGCCCGACCGATGACCTTCAGGCCAGGCGCGGCGTCGATGAGCTCCTTCGTGGCCTTGGTGGCGCTCCGGACAATGAGGGCGTCGCAGTCCTTTATCAGTTCGGGGAGCTTCTCCTTGGGCTCCTCCCAGACGGACAGCACCTCGAACCCGCCGTCCTTGAGCTTCTTTATGCCGTCGGAGGCTATCTTGTCAGCTACCATCACCTTCATCTCAGAACCCCCAGATGTTGTCGATGTTCAGGAGCAGTGCCTTGATCTCGTCCAATGTCCACTCGCCCATGTGCCCTATGCGGAAGCTCAGGTCCTTCATCTTGCCGTAGCCGTTGGCTATCATGTAGCCGCGCTTGCCGAGCTCCTTGTTCAGGTCCCCGATGTTCTTGTTCAGCGAGTTCTTCATCGTCGACACCGTGACGGACTCGTAGCCCTTCTCGGGGAGCATCTCGATGTTCCGCGAGGCGCCCCACTTGCGGGTGAACTCTGCCATGGCGACATGGCGCTCGTAGCGCTTCTGGGGGGTCTCCGCTATCATCCGGCCAAGCTGGAAGTCCAGGGCGTAGAGGAGCGACAGGTTGGGCGTGGTCGGGTTCTGCTTGTTCTTGACGTAGTAGTCGTAGATGGCGATGAGGTCGGTGTAGTGGCCCCGGCCGGGCACCTCGCGGGCGCGCTGGATGGCCGCCGGCGAGCAGATGCCTATCGAAAGGCCCGGGGGAAGGGCGAAGCACTTCTGGGTCGAGGTGAAGAGGATGTCGGTTTTGAGCTTGTCCGGTTCGAGAAGATCGCCGCCCGCCGAGGACACCGCGTCCACGACGAACATCACGTCGGGGTGCTCCTTCTTGATGGCCGCCCCTATCTCGGCCACGGGGCTCCTGACGCCGGTGGAGGTCTCGTTCTGGCACACCGCCACGGTATCGTAGCCGCCGGCGGCGAGCTTCTCCATGACCAGGTCGGGCTTGATGGCCTTGCCCCAGTCGACCGTCAGCATGTCGACCTCCTTCCCGCAGTCCTTGATGGTGAGCGCCATCCTCTCGGAGAACGAGCCGTTGACGCAGGCGAGGGCCTTCTTCTTCACGATGTTGCGCCCGGCGATGTCCATCCAGATGGTGCCCGAGGCGGTGTGGACGGTGGAAAACTGCTGCGTGTTGAAGTACTTCCCTATCTTGTCTATGATGCCGGTGTACAGCGCCGTGTATTCTGAGCTGCGGTGCGACATCATCGGCTTCGTCTGCTGAAGCAGTACTTCGGCTGGCACGTCGGTCGGACCCGGTATCAACAATCTCTTCTGAACCATCCAGTTGCCCCCGGGAGCCCAACGGATTGGGGCTTTTAATCCTTTTTGCCGGGATAAACATACTCTAGCAGTGGGCCACTTTTTTCTGAATGTTTATTAAGCCGGAGCCTCATGTCGCCCCCGCCGGTGAAAATGCTTATATGGCAGGTCCGGCGGGGCGGGGAAAATTCATGAGGAAAGCCTGCGCGACTAGGATGGGTCGGATAGGGACCGAAACGGCGTTCGAGGCGCTGGCCCGCGCCAGGGCCCTCGAGAAGCAGGGCAGGCGGATTCTGCATTTCGAGATCGGCGAGCCCGACTTCCCAACGCCGCCCCACATCGTCGAGGCGGCCAAGAAGGCCCTGGATGCCGGTTACACGCACTACGTCCCGGCGGCGGGCATCCCGGAAGTGCGGGAGGCCATCTGCGAATACACACACCGCACGCGCGGCTTTCGGCCGACGCCCGACCAGGTGGTCATCGCCCCCGGCGCAAAGCCGATACTTTTCTACACGCTGCTTGCCGCCTGCGACAAGCGCGAGCAGGTCATCTACCAGGACCCGGGCTTCCCCATCTACGAGTCGATGATAAAGTACCTCCACGGCCGGCCCGTGCCCGTGAAGCTCAAGCAGAAGGACGGCTTCCGCATGACGCCGGAGGACGTCATGAAGAAGGTCACGGACAAGACCAAGCTCATCATCCTCAACACTCCCCAGAACCCCACCGGGGCCGTGTCGACCGAGGAGGATGTCAAGGCCCTCTCCGACCTTTGCCACGACAAGGGCATCTGGCTTCTGGCCGACGAGGTCTACCACAAGTTCCTCTACGAGGGGAAGCACTTCTCGCCCTCTGCAAAGGAGCACTGCATGGAGCGGACGGTGCTCATGGACGGCCTGTCGAAGACCTACGCCATGACCGGCTGGAGGCTCGGGTTCGGCGTCATGCCGCCGGACCTCGCCGCCAAGCTGACCACCCTCATCATAAACTCGGTCTCGTGCACGAGCGCCTTTTCGCAGATGGCGGCCAAGGAGGCGCTCCTCGGGCCGCAGGACTGCGTGGACCAGATGGTGGCCGAGTTCCGGCGCCGGCGCGACGTCATCGTGAAGGGCCTCAACGAGGTCAATGGATTCAAGTGCCCCAACCCGGGCGGGGCTTTCTACGTGTTCCCCAACATCAAGGCCCTGGGCAAGACCAGCAAGGAGCTGGAGGCGCACCTCCTCGACAAGCTCGGCATCTCCTGCCTTTCCGGCACCGCCTTCGGCAAGGCGGGCGAGGGCTTCCTGCGGTTCTCCTATGCCTCGCCGATGGAAAAGATAAAGGAAATGATCGAATTGCTGAAAAAGGAATACGGGACGAAGTAAGCAAGTTGGCGAGTTGACAAGTTGGCAGGTGAAGTTGGCAAGAAAACAAGTTTGCAAGTTGACAAGTTGACGAGGAAGGGCGTTTCCCGTCGTCGTCCACTTGTTAACCTGCCAACCTGCCAACTTCGTTTTCCTCACTCGAGCTTCTTGAACCGCCCCTTGAGCTCTTCCATGACCTTCGGGAAGGTGGTGTACTCCATCTCCTGCAGGTGGAGCCTGTGGGGCTCGAAAGGCCCGTGCCGGCGCATGTACTCGGCGATGTCGTTGGCCCTCGTCCGGGCGAGGTCGTAGGCCCGGTCGGCGAGGAGGTCC
>Ga0233425_10000733_pt1 | contig 81543 bp, 83 predicted proteins | sample Watercolumn_Towu_2_FD_181712 | JGI IMG/M metagenome (GOLD analysis project Ga0233425, IMG submission 181712) | Freshwater microbial communities from Lake Towuti, South Sulawesi, Indonesia - Watercolumn_Towuti2014_140_MG | ecosystem: Environmental > Aquatic > Freshwater > Lake | place...
GGGCTACGCCCGCCCTCCGCCGCACGCAGCGCAAGGCCATCTTCAACAAACCAGCATCATATTATCTGAAAAGGGGGTCCCTCTTCGACGCCGATCGGGGGTCCCTTTTGAACGCCGTTTGACACTCATGCCGGATTCTGACCGCTCGGCGGACTCGCGCTCCTCCTAAGAGCGGCGGCAAGGCCCTTGAGAGCATCTCCATGGCCGTCAGTGGCGAAGAAGGCTGCAACGCCCTCAGGGCCCGCTTGGGCGAGCATTTCGGCTAAGGCTTCGGCTTGTTCGGTCTCGCGCTGTTCCTGGTCGACCGGCTTGGGCGCGCCTCGTCCGAGGATCTTGTCAACGAGTGCGCGGGCGCGGGACGGCAGGTCGAGCCTGTAAGCGTTGGAGATCTGTCGTACCTGCGGCCCTGCGCCGTCATTTGCGGTCGGCTCGGTCCGCCGGATCCATTCGATGAAGCCGTGCGTCTTCAGGGCCTTCAGCGCCCGGACGACGGCGTCACGCGAGCGCTTCACCTGGCGCATGATGTAATCGATGGAGGGCTCGAGCCGTCCGGACTTGTAGTCGATGATGCGGTACATCGCCTGCAGGACCTCAAGCCCGACATGGCCTAGCGGCCCGTTGGGGCGACCGGGTTTCTTGAATTCGCGGTTGTACGATTCGGCGGCACGAAGCCGGGCGGTGATCTCTTTCCGGTCTATCGGACGCCAGAATCGCGCTTCGCGCTCCCCGACATGATAGCTGTTCCGCCGGACAGGCTGGAACGTGCGCCGAGTTTTGGAGGTCGACATCGTGAGAATGTCGGAGATCGATCGGGCCCCCCGGGTCCGGTTCGAAGAGCATGCAGCGCGATTCGCGCCGTCATGTTGAGCGTGCATTGTGCCCCCCACCATGGAGGTTGCATCGGGCGAACGATCCCTGCCGCCGAAAGACGGTGCGGGCTTCGCTTGGTGGCATTCGCCTGCTTTTCGGGGCGGAGCTGCAGGCGGGGTGGGGCGCAGGGGAGGGCCGTTAGCTGGCCCGGTGCGCTTCCGGTGTAAGGAGAAGCCCGTCCTTGATTTAATTGGGTTTTATCGTTTGATCGAGCATGGCTCGAAACGGCAGAAACCCAGAAAAATAGGGCATATGAGTTTGTTCACACCGCAGGGGTCGCAGGTTCAAACCCTGCTGCGCCCACCACTCTGTAACTCTCTTGCTAATTTCCGTTTGAAGCCAGTCGCCTCCTCGCGCTGTGCTTCGCCCTGCTGCAATCGTCGCTGTCAAGCCCGAGCGAGCGCTCGACGCCGGGCTTGGTGCTTGAACGGCCGTTGCGCCGGGCGCGCTCACCGACCGGTCGTCAGCCCGCTTCTAGTGTGAGATCGCAAGCATCGCGATGCTCACGAGCAATATCGTCAACGCTACCCACCGGAGGATGAGCCGAAGCATCCGACGTGCGCGCCGTCGTCCGGCGGTCATGTGGAGGACAGGTGGCAGGTCGAGCAGATGGTCGGCGCGCACGGTCGAAGGGGCGGTGGCACGGAGCGTCCGCTGCTTGCGTCCAGTGATTTTGACGAACGGAAGCGGGGCCGGACGCGGCCGCGCCGGGAGGGATCTGCTCCCTTCCTGAGGCGGCCAACTTTGTGACGGCAACAAAGGGACGGTTCCCGGCATGGCCACGAGCCGAACCTCCCCTGAAGTGCTGCCCGAAGACGCCATGCGCGGGGCGGCCAGCAGGTTTTCCTCCAGGCGGGATAGATCCCCGTTGAAGATTGAACCGGTCAATACGAGGCCTCGTGCATTTATTTGTTAAGTATAGTTGGCAATAAAGTTCTGCCGGCAATGATAACTATAGTTAACAGATACTAGATTGTAATTTGTCCTGCCAGACAGCGCCATAACGCGCTACTTTTCGCAAATAAATTCGCAAAAATCGTTGCAAAAATATTCGACTCCAATATCGAACAATTATAGATTGTTATAAATTGTAACATCGGGATGGATTCGCAATCCGCAGACTCCGTGGTTTTACGTATGAAAATATTATTTATTGATGATGATAGGATGGTCCTTGAAGTTGTCGGAGAGATGCTGTCGGACCTCGGCCATCATATGAAATTGATATCGGATCCGCGAGAGGCAGTCATTTACTCGCGGAATAGATGTTTTGATATTGATGTGATTATTTCGGACATGCACATGCCTTATATGTCTGGAACTACGGTCGTCCGTAAGATCCGTGAGATTCATCCTAATGTGCCTGCAATCTTTCTTACCGGAGAGGAAAACATAACTGCGCCTGGTAAGTTGGTAACAAAGCCCTGTACCTTAGGGCGCCTCGAAGCGGCGATTGCCGAGGTGAGCGGGCGCAGGAAAAATGGGCATCTGCTCGAGAGCGGATAGGCGGGTTCCGCGGTGAGTACGCAATCGATTTTTAGATATTGCGGATCATTATTGTCGATCCGCTCGTTTGGATGCTGAGATCTCTTCGACGTTACGGAAAACGTCCATTCTTATAATGGAAGGAGGCTGGAACTGAAGATCATGACATCAAGGCCTCGCTGTCTGTCGGAAGAGTCGGGTGCGCTGGCGGATCGCCTGGAGCCGGTCTTTGAAAGCGGGAGTCCGGCGGAGATCAGGCGGGTTTTGAAACGCGTCGCCCGCGCCCATGGCGTCAGCGTGCTGGCACGCGAGACGGGTCTCACCAGAGAGGCGATCTATAAGGCGCTTGGCGATCATGGAAATCCGACGTTGGACACGCTGTCACGGTTGCTCGATGCGATGGAGTTGCGCCTTTCGGTGCGCGCCGCGCGGGTATCCGAGAAGGCGCATTCAGCCTGCGGACCAGTCCCCGCCGGCGCAACACTGGACCGGCGGTCCGCCAATCCATGCGTCATCAGTTCCGGGCGGGAGGAGAGCCCGCAGCCGGATGCCGCTGCCGAGAAGGGTTGAATGCACCGAAATCGCTGCAGGTGAGGAAATCGCTGCGGGGGAGGCTGCGAGCCACTCCAGCCCCGGGTCGCAGGATTGACGCTATGCTGGGCGTCTGTCACCCCTCTGCTGCGATAAGGAGAGCGCTATGGAAAGCGATCAGCAGCGCAACGTCGCCGCCGTTACGGCCTTTATTGGCGCGATGAACCGCGGGGATGTACCGGCTATCGTCGATGCTTATGCAGAGGATGGGGTGCTGATCACAATGGGCAATACGCTCATCTCCGGCACCTTCGATAAGGCTTCGATCCGGGCCGCGGCCGGCAGTATTTTCGAGGTGTTCCCGCAGGGCATAGCGTTCGAGGTCCACCACATGACGGCGCAGGAAGATCGCGTCGCAGTGGAGGCATCATCGCGCGGCATGCACGTTTCCGGTCGGGAATATCGCAACCACTATCATTTTCTCGCCCGGATGCGGGACGGTAAGCTGATACTGTGGAAGGAATATTGCGATACCGAGGTGATCACCGAGATATTGTGCGGGGGGCAGCGCCGCTGATCTCCGGCCAGGGCCTTGTGTCGGCGAGGAGCGGGCCGATGAGGGGAAGGATCAGCCGGACTCCAGTTCGGCTCAGATGGTTGTGATCGAAGTAAAGAGCCTCTCCCCGCTCGTTGAGCACTGGGCAGCGCCCGGCCGGGCACAGGGCCGGTATCGGATCGACGAACTGGATGTCGAGGCCTTGCGCGGCAGCGTCCAGCAGATGCATCGCTTGCCCGCTGCGGTCGCGGTAGGCCGAGAGGGGCAGATCAAGCGTCGACGGGCTCTCGACCTTTCTCAGCAGCAGGCGGGCCGCACGCGTGGGTACGCGGAAGGTGAACTCCGGCGTGGAGCGGACGATGACGAGCCGCTTGCCTGACCGGGCAAGCGTCTCGAAAGTGGCTCTGGCGGCCTTGGCGAACTCGGCGGGGTTGTCTTCCACCCGGCCGCCTGAATCGAAACGGAAGGCGGTGGCCGGGTCGCCGCTGGCCTGGGTATATCCGGTCGTGTAATTGGCCCATTCGGCATAGAAGAGTACCGTCTTCACCCGGCTGTCCGACGCGATCCGGCGCACCGCTTCATCGCGCGCGGCGGTGCACTTGCGCCTTGCTGTCAGATCCGCTTCGAGCCCGGCGAGCGGCGGACACCAACTCCAGGTGAAGATCATCCCCCTGACGCCTCTTGCGCGGAGATCTTCGGACAGGTCGTCGGCGATCGATGTAGCGTGGCTGTCGCCGATCACGGCCACGCTGGGCTCGCCCTCGGCCGCGCCGATGAAGCAGCGCTCTCCTCTGGCTATCGCATCGGCGCTGAGTTTGTTCAGGCAACCAGCCTTGCCCCCGAACGACGCGCTGAGAACACGTAGTACAGGCGGCGGCATGCGCTCTTTGAAGCCTCGCTCTAATATGATCACCCGCCCGATCAGGAGAAGCGTGCCGATGCCCAGGCCGAGCAGACATAGCAGGGCTCGACGATCTGCCAGCGGCCCCGTAGGCCGACGCAGAGGGCGTTCGACGAAACGCCAGCTGAGATAAGCGATCGGGAAGACGAGCAGGATCAGGATGCAGCCGGTCAGCGCGGGTATCTCGATCGAGCCGTACAGCCTGTAAAAAGCAAAAAGCGGCTGATGCCAGAGGTAAAGGCTGTAACTCATCAGGCCCGTCAGCACGAGCGGCCTGCTGGCCAGTACCTTGCCGACCGGCGTCGCCTGCGTTTCGCCGAGCAGGATAAGCACCGTTCCCAGGACGACGGGTACTGTGGCGAGACCGGGAAAGCGCGTCGCGCCATCATAGAAGAACATCGGGAACGAAAGCAGCGGGAGCGCCGCCCAAGCCGCCGCGCGATTCCCGATACGAAGGCCATGCCGGGCCGCCAGGGCGCTCATTATGCCGGCGATCAACTCCCAGGCCCGGCTGGGAGCGAGGTAGAAGTTCGCCGCCGGGTGCCAATGTGAGGCCCATTCGGAAAGGGCGAAGCTGACGATCATGGTACCGGCCAGAACGAGGGCCATCGGCCGGACGCCCAGCCGGCGCAGCATCGGGATCAGGAGCGGAAAGAGGAGATAGAATTGCCCCTCCACCGCTAGCGTCCAGCTATGCTGGAGTGGATTGAGTTCCGAGCGCTCGCTGAAATAGCTTCCTTGCCGCCAATAGCGGATGTTCGACGTGAGCATCAGCGTCGCGGTCATGTTGCGCGCGAAAGCGGTGAGCTGGTTCGGAAGCATCAGCCAATAAGCGGGCGTGACCAGGGTCGCGGTCATGACGATGAGAGCCGGCATGATGCGCCGCGCGCGCCGCTCGTAGAATTCCACAATCGAGAAGCGACCTTGCGCCAACGCTTCGAAGGCCAGCGTGGCAATGACGTGACCCGACAGGACGAAGAAAATGTCGACGCCGACGAAGCCGCCTGAGGCCCACGAAAAACCGGCATGATGGAACAGGACCATCATCACCGCCACGGCACGAAGCCCGTCGATCTCGGGGCGGTAGGTCGGCACGGCAGGGACTCGTTCCATAGGCGTCGCGAGACCTAGACGACGGCAGGCTTTTGGCAATCCGGTCAATCCCGGGACAGCCGTTTTCAGCTTAAGGGGAACAGCGCGTCAGGGCGCAAATCCCATGTGTTCGAGCGACTGCAGCACCGACAGTCGATGCACCCGGCTGTCCGGGACGAGCGAGGCGACCGCGATCGGGATGCGCCATGCGGCCACCTGCTGCTCATCGACTTCGGCACGGCGGAGATATTCGCGCAGATAGAAGGATGCCGCCATCGGTCGCAGGACGTTCAGCGCCGGCCAGGTCCGCAAGACGCGACCGAAGCCCGAATGTCGAAACAGCAGCTCGGTCCGCGCTACGTCCCCGGCAGGATCGCCATGGCAGCCGTTCGACCAGTCGATCGCGGCGATGCCGTGGCGCGTCAGCAGGGCGTTGCCCGGATGGAAATCACCATGGCAGAGCCGATCTCCGCGCGGGAGTGCATCTAGCCGATCGAGGGCTTCCTGTCGCGCGCGCCTGCTGACCGTGGCCTGCCCGATCCTCACGCGGACGATATCGTGCTGCGCGTGGCGCAGCCCCTCCCCACTGCAGCGGTGAACCAGGGCGTGATAGTCGGCGAAGCGCCGCAAAAGGGGACGCCAGCGTAGCAGGCGCAGTGGAGAGATCCGCAGTAGGGGTTTTCCCCTCAGCTCTTCCAATATGATGCCTCTGCGTCGGCCGCATTCATGGGTGCCGAAGGTGCGGGGGACGTGCAGCCCCTGATCCTGCGCATAGCGGATGCCGTCATGCTCGCGGTCGACGACTCCCGGGTCGAGCCCTTCGCGGTAGAGCTTCAGGACGCGGCCACCGCTGAGTCTGAAAACCTCGGCGCTTGCCCCCGCGCCGACCAGCGCCACGAGATGTGGAACGATCATCTCACCAACCCCTTTTCCGCCTGACGAGATGGGGATCCGCCCGGCGTGTTCAGCGGGCCTGCCTGGTTGACATGCGCCCGCGATGCGGTCCATCGCACCGCTTCTGTTCGGACGAAGGTGGACCCAGGATGAACGGCCCCGCCGCTTTTACGCTTTCCATCCTCATGCTCGCGGGATTTCTTCTGGGCGGAGGCGGGCTTTGGCTGATCCTCAAGCGCAAAGATTACAAGCGCGGCTGGCTGATGATCGTGGCAGGAACGGTGATGTTCGCCAACGTCGCTATCTGGACACTGCCGACGGCGTGACGACGCCCCCTTCGGAGCGCCCGTCACGCGGCTGCGCGTCTTAGGCCTCAACGATCGCCGGAAAGACGCATGTCCAGATAGCCGTCGACCGACTGCATCAGCTGCGGCATCTCGTCGGCGAAGAAGTGGTTCGCGCCGGGGATGACATCGTGATGAATCGTGATGTGGCGTTGGGTGCGCAGCTTGTCGACCAGCTTCTGCACCGCGCCCGGGGTCACGACTTCGTCGCTGTCGCCCTGGATGATGATGCCTGAGGAGGGGCAGGGCGCCAGGAAGGTGAAGTCGTACATGTTCGCCGGCGGGGCGATCGAGATGAAACCCTTGATCTCCGGACGGCGCATCAGCAACTGCATGCCGATCCACGCGCCGAAGCTGAAGCCTGCGATCCAGGTCGTCTGCGCTTCGGGATGAATTGACTGGACCCAATCGAGCGCCGAGGCGGCATCGCTCAGTTCGCCCACGCCGTTATCGAACGTGCCTTGGCTCTTGCCGACCCCACGGAAATTGAAGCGGAGGGTGGCGAAACCGCGCCGCACGAAGGTCTGATAGAGCGACTGGACGATGCGGTTGTTCATCGTTCCGCCGCCCTGCGGGTGCGGGTGGAGGATCAGGGCGACAGGCGCGCGCGGACGAGGGCCGGGGTTGAAACGCCCTTCGAGGCGCCCTTCGGGGCCTGGGAAAATGACTTCTGGCATCGATATCCTTCGGGACATGGATTGAGCCGGGCACACCGGATGGCGCGCCGCCGAACGAAGGCCTATATAGGCTTGGGCGCTTCTCGCGCAATCAATTGGAGCATCTTCGCGCGTGTCGCTTGCCAGACTCTATCTCGATCATGCGGCGACGACGCCGATGCTGCCCCGTGCGCGGGCGGCGGTGGCGGAGGCCATGGAGCGGTGGGCCAACCCCTCGTCGCCCCACGCCGAGGGCCGTGCGGCCCGTGCGGCGTTGGAGGATGCCCGCGCGCGGATCGCGGCGCAGCTCGGCCATAGCGGGCCGCTGATCTTCACAAGTGGCGCCAGCGAAGCGATCGAGATCGCCATGCGGCGTGGCAAGGCCGCCGGGCGCACGCTGTCGGCGGTCGAGCATGACGCCGTGCGCCGCGTGGCGCGCGACGCGGTCATCCTGCCGGTGGATCGCTTTGGACAGGCGCAAGAGGACGCCGTCGGTGGCGCGGGCACGCTTCACGCCATCCAGCTGGTTAATAACGAAACCGGGGTCGTCCAGCCGATCGACGCGCTGCGCGCGCGTATCGCCGAGCGTGGAGGCCTGTTGCTGATGGACGCGGCCCAGGCGGCCGGCAAGATGGCCCTGCCGGCTGCCGACTTTGTCAGCATATCGGCTCATAAGTTGGGCGGCCCGCCTGGCATCGGGGCGCTGCTGGTCCGCGATCTGGGCCTGCTCGAACCGAGCGGCGGGCAGGAGCAGGGCTATCGCGGCGGGACCGAGAATCTGCCCGCCATAATGGGCTTTGCGGCTGCCCTGGAGGAGGGCGATGGGTGGACGTCGCGGGCGTCCCGGCTTCGCGACCGGCTCGATTCCGCCATTCGCGACAGTGGCGGGACGGTGGTCGCCGACGAGGCGCGCCGAGCACCGGCGATCGCAAGCTATCGCATGCCGGGCGTGGCAGCCACGGCCCAACTCATCCGTTTCGACATGGCCGGGATTTCGGTGTCGGCCGGAAGCGCCTGCTCGTCGGGCAGCCTGAAGCCCAGCCATGTGCTGGCCGCTATGGGCTGGAGCGAAGCGGAGGCCCGTGAGGTCGTTCGGGTGAGCTTTGGACCGCAAACCGAAGATGCCGATATAGACCGTTTCGTCTCCGAATGGCGTAAGATCGCGGCTAGCGCTCGGACGAGCGCGGCGTGATCTATCTCGACTATCAGGCGACGACGCCTCTGGCACCCGAGGTGCGCGACGCGATGCTGCCTTATCTGGGCGAGAAATTCGCCAACCCTCATTCGCCGCACAAGGCGGGGCGGGAAGCGGCAGCGGCGATAGCGGTGGCCCGGGAGCGGGTGGCGGCGTTGATGCCGCCGGGCGGGCAACTGGCCTTCACGAGCGGTGCAACCGAAGCGCTCAACTGGGCGATCAAGGGGAGCCGGGGGCCGATCGTGACGGTCGCGACCGAGCATAGCGCGGTCCTCGATACGGCCCGTGCTACAGGGAGGCCGCTGACGATCTTGCCGGTCGGTGCGGACGGCCTGGTCGATCTGGCAGTCGCCGACGCCGCGATCCGGCCCGGCACCGGGCTCGTTGCGGTCATGCTGGTCAACAACGAGATCGGGGTGATCCAGCCTGTTACCGAGATTGCAGCCCTTGCCCGCAAGGCGGGGGCCTTGACGCTGTGCGACGCCGTGCAGGGCTATGGTCGGATAGCCGTTCCCGACAGCTGTGATCTGGTCGCGGTCTCTGGGCACAAGATCCACGGTCCGAAAGGGATCGGCGCGCTTTGGTTGCGCGACGGGGTGGGCGTCGACCCGTTGCTGCACGGCGGACGGCAGGAGTCCGCCGGACGATCGGGCACGCTGGCTCCGATGCTGTGCGTGGGATTCGGCGTGGCTGCTGCGCTGATGGCGCAGCGCCAGGACGAAGACCGCAGGCATGTGGAGCGCTTGTGGAATGAGGCGATCGAGGCACTCGGTACCGGCTGGACGCTGAATGGATCGGCCGAGGCGCGTTGGCGCGGTAATCTCAACCTGCGCCGGGACGGACTCGATGCTGCCCGGCTTGTATCCAGTCTGCGCGATCTTGCCTTTTCGGCCGGGTCGGCCTGCGCGAGCGGTTCGGGTAGACCCAGCCATGTCCTCAAGTCTATCGGTCTTACAGACGCGCAGGCGCGGTCGAGCATTCGGCTCGGCTTCGGGCGCTATACCAGCATGGAGGATGTTCGACGGGCCATGGCGATGATCGGGGAAGCTGCCCGCCAGCAGGGAGCCCGGGCGGCGTGACCAGGGTGGTATTCCTTTCCGCTGACGGAGAAGGGCGCAGCGAGGTGGATGCGGCGCCGGGCCTTCGCCTGCTCGAAGTGGCGCAAGCCGATGGACAGCCGCTCGAGGGAACCTGCGAAGGGCAGATGGCCTGCTCGACCTGTCACGTCATCGTTGACCCGGTCGACTTCTCCCGGTTGCCGCGCGCATCGGAGATGGAAGAGGATCTGCTCGACCTTGCCAGCCATGTCACCCGCACGTCGCGGCTCGCATGTCAGATTCATCTGACCGAGTCGCTCGACAGTCTGACGGTACGCATGCCGCCCGAGTCGAGGAACATGCAGGGGCGCTGACGGCCTCTCGAAGCTGCGCCGTCACGCGGACCGCGGCGATCAAGGGCAGGCAACTTGCATCGCCGCAACTTCTCCCCCATATGCGGCGCGGGAGTCGGGCGGACGGTGCCGTCGCCAACCCGGTCAGGTCCGGAAGGAAGCAGCCGCAACGATTTCGTATCGGGTCGTTCCGGCTCCCACCTCTCTCGCTTCGGCAAATATCACGGGGACAATCGCCCCCCGGCTGGGTAAAGTCTCGGCATGTCCGAATCTTCAACGCCATACCGCGTTCTTGCGCGCAAATATCGGCCGCAGAATTTCCGTGAGCTGATCGGCCAGGACGCGATGGTCACGACGCTGGCCAATGCGATCCGGCGCGAGCGGCTTGCGCATGCGTTTCTGCTGACCGGCGTTCGCGGGGTCGGCAAGACTTCGACCGCGCGGCTGATCGCCAAGGCGCTGAACTGCATCGGTCCCGATGGGCAGGGCGGGCCGACGATCGACCCTTGCGGCGTCTGCGAACCCTGCGTCGCTATCGCGGAGGGGCGGCATATCGACGTCGTCGAAATGGACGCGGCGAGCCACACGGGCATCGACGATGTGCGCGAGATCATCGAGGCGGTGCGCTATGCATCGGTTTCGGCGCGCTACAAGATGTACATCATCGACGAAGTCCACATGCTGTCCAAGTCGGCCTTCAACGGCCTGCTCAAGACGCTCGAGGAACCGCCGGCCCATGTGAAGTTCCTGTTCGCCACGACCGAGGTGAACAAGGTGCCGATCACCGTGCTGTCGCGCTGCCAGCGGTTCGACCTGCGCCGGATCCCGGCTGACAAGCTCGCCGCGCATTTCGCTGGCGTCGTCGCGACCGAAGGCGTCGAGGCGGAGGCCGAAGCGCTTGCCCTGATCGCGCGGGCGGCAGAGGGCTCGGCCCGCGACGGCCTTTCGATCCTCGACCAGGCGATTGCCCACGGCTCGGGTAAGGTCGAGACGGCTCAGGTGCGCGATATGCTCGGCCTCAGCGATCGCGGAGCGATAAGGCGGCTGTTCGGTGCGCTGCTATCTGGCGACGCCCCCGCTGTGCTTGCAGCGGTGCGCGGACAATATGATCTTGGGGTCGAACCGGTCGCGCTGCTCCATGGCCTGCTCGAGACCTGTCATGGCGTCACCCGCGCGAAGGTCGCCGGCACCGATGACCCGGCACTGTCGGTCGAAGAGCGCGAGGCTTTCGTGGAGTGGGGCGCCCGCCTCGGCTTCGCGACCTTGCACCGTCTCTGGCAGTTGCTGCTGAAAGGGCATGCCGAGGTCCAGACTGCGGCAATGCCGATCGAGGCTGCGGAAATGGCGCTGCTGCGGGTCGTGCACGCCAGCCAGTTGCCCGACCCCGGCGAGCTGGCGCGCAAGCTTGCGAGTGGCGACATGGGGGAGCGTGCGACCGTCCCGGCCATGAACTCTGCGGCGCCTGCGCCTGCGCCTGCCGCATCGGTTTCTGCCTCACCTGTTGTTGCTGCACCTGAACCCCCGGCCGTGATGGTCCCGCCGGTAAGGGTCGTCGAAAGCAGCCTTTCCGATCCGATGCCGGCACCTGAGTCTCCGGTACCTGAGCTCCCGGCGCCCGCGTTGCCGGCATCGGCCCAGGCGCTGCACGCGCTGCTGCTGTCCGAAAATGCGCTGCTGGCGCAGCTCTTCCACGATTATGCATCGATAGTTCGCCTTTCGGGCGAGGAACTTGTGATCGCGCGCCATCCCCGCCTTGCCGCCAATTTTGCCGGCGACCTCGGCAAGGTGCTCGCCAAGGCAACCGGCGTCACCTGGTCCATCGCGATGGCGTCCGACGCGGGGGAGCCCTCGCTCCTCGCCCAGGCCAAAGCGCAGGAGGAGGCCGCGCGAAACGCGATCCTTGACTCGCCACTCGTCAAGGCTGCCTTCGCCGCCTTTCCCGAAGCGGAGCTGATCGACTACAGCGCCCCCGAACCACGGAGTCTCGCATCATGAAAAGCCTCGAAGAGATGATTGCTGCCGCCCAGAATGCGGCGCAGACGATCCAGACCCAGATGGAACAGGCCCAGACGGTGCTCGACACGATCGAGGTCGAAGGTGCGTCGGGCGGCGGTCTCGTGAAGATCCGGGCGAGCGCCAAGGGCCGCATCATCGGGGTCGCGATCGACGATTCGCTGATGGTGCCCGCCGAAAAGCAGATGCTCGAAGACCTGATCGTCGCTGCGATCAACGACTGCCGAACAAAGGCGGACGCGGCGTCCAACGCCGAGATGGCGAAGCTGACCCAAGGGCTCCCGATCCCTCCGGGCTTCAAGATGCCTTTCGGCTAAGCTTTTGCCACCGCTCGAGCGGAGAATGGCTTTTGAGAAACGGCGCGAGGCGGGGCGACCGCTTCGCGCCTTTCTTATTTGACGCAGCCCGCGAAGCCGTAGCGCTCGACCTGCCCCATGCGGCGCGCGATCCGGTCGCCATATCGGCGGGTGTAGCCGGTGGGGGCGACGGCGGCCCGCTTCTTTGGCAATGGCAAGACGGCGGCGATGCGGGCGGCTTCGGCCCGGCTGAGGCGCGACGCATCATGGCGGAAATAGCGCATAGATCCGGCATTCGCCCCATAGGTGCCGATCCCCGTCTCAGCGACATTAAGATAGACTTCCATGATCCGCTTTTTAGACCAGAGGAGTTCGATCAGCAGTGTGAACCAGGCCTCGAACGCTTTCCGTACATAGCCGCCATTTTGCCAAAGGAAGGCATTTTTGGCGGTCTGCTGGCTGATCGTCGAACCGCCACGAATCTTGCGGCGACCTTCGATATTGTTCTCAAGAGCGTTGTACATCGCCTTGAAATCGAAGCCAAAATGACGACAGAAATTTCCGTCCTCAGCGGCAATGGCCGCAATGGGCATGTTCGGCGACATGTCGTCGAGCGACATCCAGTCCTTGGTTATGCCGCGTCCGTCGACCGCGTTGACCAGCATGGTCGCGGTGACCGGCGGCGGAACGAAGCGGTAGAGCGCGACCCACAGGACCGAGCCAATCACGAAATAGAGCATAGCCCGACCGACAAAGCGAAGCACCGGGCGGAGCTTTGAGGAGTTCGCCATCGTTTCCGGATATCAGCGGTCGGCCCGCACGATAAGCCCACTGTTCGTGCGAATGACGGATAATCTCGCGCTCTCCAGGCCTCTAAGGCCGATTTTGCGCACGATCTTGTCCGGCTTCGGGCGGGTGAAGGATGGAACTTGCTCGATCCAGATGAGAACCGGACACCGATCCAGCACGACGTTGACGGGCCGGTCGCGCGACAGGAGCGTTACGTCGAAACCGTGCAACTGTGCGAGGCGCCGATATCCGAGCGTGAAGACCGGCTCTTCGCGTCGCGCCGCGCGCGATTTGCTACCGTCGTCGAGGCGCCAGCCCGATGCGGCGAAGATCCGCGTCCCCGGACAATCGCCGGCGATGCGCGCGATCTTCTTTGCCCCGTTCTGCCACGCACCGCCTAGGCCCCCCACAGTCATCGCGGTGAGGGCGGATAGGGCTGCGACCGTGCACAGCGCGATCCGCCAAAGCTTCTTGTCCAGCAATTTGGTTCCGGCTGTGGCCATCAGGGCCGCGACGAGCACCGCGATGTCGGCGCTGTTCGAACTGGTCACCAGGCGGCGTTGCGCGTCGATCTGCATGATGGCCACCAGCGAGGCGACGAGGGCGATGCCGAGGAGGGCAGCGAAGCCGCTGTCGTGGCGGGTCCACTTGTCCCGTCCGACATAGGCACCGGCGATCGCGACCGGATTGTGCAGGACTGTTCCGATCAGCAGGCCCATGATGATGGTGGCCGCCGATGTCGTCTCCATCTCTATCCAGTTCTGATAGAGATCGAAATGTCGGGCCCAGAAGGGCGCCTGCCAGGAGATGGATGCGATTACGCCAGCGACCGACAGGGCCAGCACGAGCGTCAGCGAACGGGCCCAGCGGCGGAGCCCGCGTGCGATCGCGGCAAGTATCGTCGCCATGGCCAGCACGCCGCCGAACAACGCGCCGCCATAGTCGAGCGTTATAGCCGCCATCGTCGCGGGAAGGGCGAAGAGCGCGATCCGGCCGTCGTTGCGGCTGCGATAGTCCTCCTGCACATACATGATGTGGCGAACCAGCATGGTTTGTATGGAGAAGGCGGCGAGTTGCCAGAAGTCGCCACGATACAGGCCGGCGGAATGGATGGTGGCCGGCGCCGAGAGCATCAGCAGCAGGAACAGCGCGTGGAAACGTCGGTCGTCCGGCAGGCGCAGCATGAAGGCGCGGGTGGCGAGCACGAGCAGGAGGATGACGGGTGCATGAGACAGCAGCCGTCCCAGTGCGACCGATTCCAGCCCGACATGCGACAGGATCGAAGCCCAGGCGTCGAACAGCGGAGGGCGAATGTCGAGCGACCAGCGCAGCTTGGCAAGCGTGTCGATCGGTTTGCCTGCGTCGGCAAGATAGAGCGTCCAGAGATCGTCGATCGAGGTTCCGTCGAGCAAAGCCGACGCGAACAGGCAGGCGATTACGATCGCCGTCGATATCGCCAGAGCACGATCGCCGCGCCTCGCCCGTCGCGGCGTGTTGTCTTCCCCCGTCATGCACCCGCCAGTAACAGTTGTCATGGCGCCTGTCAGTGGGACAGGTCACAACGACAAGGAAAGTTCATGCTCCGCTGTGTCATGGTAGCAGGCCTGTTCGTGGCGCTGGCCGGGACCGGATCGCCCCTTTCGGCCGAGCCGAGGGATTATTGTCCCGATCGACCGGGCATCGGCAATCCGCCCTGCACGATGGACGTCGGATCGACCTCGGTCGAGATTGGCTTGGCGAACTGGTCGCGGGATGCCGTTGGGGGAGGAGAAAAAGCGACGGACCTGCTACTTGGCGATATGTTGGTCCGGAGAGGAATTGCCGACCATGCGGAGGTGCAGATCGGGTGGACGAGCTTCGGCCGGCATGTGGAGAGTGGCGTCCCCCGCACAAGCTCGCGCAATGGCGTCGGTGACATCTTCCTTGCCCTGCGCCGCAACCTGAAAAATCCGGACGGCGGCGGCACCTCGGTGGCGGTAATGGTCCAGGGGACTATTCCGACCGGCGGGGCAGCCATAGGTGCCGGGGACTGGTCGGCTGGACTGGAGGTGCCGATGTCGTTCGAGTTGAACGAGCATATATCTTTTGAACTGATGCCGTCGATCGACGCCGCGGTCGACGAGGACCGGGCCGGACGCCATCTGGCCTATGCCAATGTCGTGGGGTTGACGGACAAATTATCCGATCGGCTCAGCGCCACGCTCGAATATCAGCTAGAGCGCGACCGGGACCCATCCGGTTACCAGACGTTTCACGTCGCCGGTCTGTCAATGGGGCTGCAGCCAGCGAAAGACCTGCAGCTCGATATCGGCTTCAACGCGGGGTTGAACCATGCGGCTACCGATGTCGAAATCTATGCAGGCCTCTCCCGACGCTTCTGAGCTGCCCGTTCAGTGCGATGAGGGGCGGGGCGCGAACCCCGCCGATCATCAGCCGGCGGGGAGCAGGCGCTTCTCGCCGGCAATTCGCATCATCGCCTTTTGCAGCTTGTCGAAGGCGCGGACCTCGATCTGCCGGACCCGTTCACGGCTGACACCATAGACCTGGCTCAACTCCTCCAGGGTCTTGGGTTCGTCCACCAGCCGACGCTCGACCAGGATGTGCTTCTCCCGGTCGTTGAGCGCCGCCATGGCCTCCTGCAGCATATTGTGCCGCACGGCCTTCTCCTCGACGTCCGCGAGCCGTTCGTCCTGAAGCTGGCCCTGGTCGACCAGCATATCCTGCCACTCGCCCTCGCCATCCTCGCGCATCGACACGTTGAGCGAGGCATCCCCACCCATCGACATGCGACGGTTCATCTGGGTGACCTCCTCTTCGGAGACCCCCAGATCTGTGGCGATCTTGGCCAGATCCTCCGGCTTGAGGTCGCCGTCCTCGAACGCATCGAGCTTAGACTTCATCCGCCGCAGGTTGAAGAACAGCTTCTTCTGCGCAGCGGTGGTGCCCATCTTCACGAGGCTCCACGAGCGCAGGATATATTCCTGGATCGAGGCCTTGATCCACCACATCGCATAAGTGGCGAGGCGAAAGCCGCGATCCGGCTCGAACTTCTTCACGCCCTGCATGAGGCCGATATTGCCCTCGGAAATGAGCTCGCTAGCGGGCAGGCCGTAACCGCGATAGCCCATCGCGATCTTCGCCACGAGACGCAGATGCGACGTCACCAGCCGGGTTGCGGCTTCGGGGTCGCCATGCTCGTGAAAGCGCTTGGCGAGCATATATTCTTCCTCTGCCGTGAGCAGGGGAAATTTCCTGATCTCGGCCAGATAGCGATTGAGGCTCTGCTCACCGCCCAGTGCGGGAATCGTGGCGGGCACGTTCTTACCGCTTGCCATGATCGACTTACTCCCTTCGCGGGCCAGAGATGCGGCCCGTTTGACCTTGATGTCGATAAGGAGAATCACTCCGTACCGTTCTGTAACATCCATAGCATCTATAAACGCAAATCGCTGAACAAAAGCTGCATGTCGGCCGGAATTTCGCTATCGAACGATAAAGCCGCGCTTGTGATCGGATGCAAGAAGCCCAAACGGGCAGCGTGCAGCGCCTGACGCTTGAATTGCAAACGGTTGAGCAACTCGCGATGTTCCGGTCGGCTGCGCCCGTAAACAGGGTCTCCGAGCAGAGGGTGACCCAGCGAGGCCATGTGCACGCGGACCTGGTGGGTGCGTCCCGTTTCCAGCCGGCATTCGACAAGCGCGGCTGCGCGCAGCGGCTCTATTGTGGAGAAATGCGTCACTGCGCGCTTGCCGCGCCCGTCGCCGACGATGGCGATTTTCTTGCGGTTGGCGGCCGAGCGCGCGAGCGGGGCATCGACCGTCCCTTCGGCCGGTCTGGGCCGACCCGCGACGATCGCCCGGTAGCGGCGATCGATGCTGTGCTTGGCGAATTGGGCTGCGAGGCCGACATGAGCGGGATCGGTCTTGGCGGCGACCATCAGCCCCGACGTGTCCTTGTCGATGCGGTGGACGATGCCGGGGCGCTCGACACCGCCTATCCCCGAAAGGCTACCCCGGCAATGGTGGAGGAGAGCATTCACCAGCGTACCATCGAGGTTGCCCGCTGCCGGGTGGACTACCAGCCCGGCCGGCTTGTCGATCACGATCAGATGCTCGTCTTCGAACACGACAGCCAGCGGGATGTCCTGGGCTTCGTTGTGCGCGGGCGCGGGGTCCGGTACGCGAACCTCGAAAATCGCGCCTGGCAGGACTTTCGCCGCCGGATCGCGGACGAGATCGCCCTCCGGAGTCGATACCTGGCCCGAGGAGATCAGTGCCTTGAGGCGTTCGCGAGAATGGGTTGGGAGGGCGACCGCCAACGCACGATCGAGCCGCCAGCCGGCCGCATCGTCCGGCACCACGGCCGTCAGCGTCGATTTCCCCCCAGTCATCGTCTAGGCATGTGGCGATGCCGGTGCGGATATCAAGGGCGTTGCTTGACGCGATTATCAGCCGGGCGGCGGGGAGCCCTGCCGCCGAGGTTTGCGGTCTGTTGCTCGGGCAGGGCGAGGCCATCGAGCAGGTCGAGCATTGCCGGAACGTCGCCAGCGATTCCCGCACCAGTTTCGAAGTCGATCCCGCGGCGCTGATCGCCGTGCATCGCGCGGCGAGGAAGGGCGGGCCTCGCCTGCTCGGCCATTATCATTCGCACCCCAACGGGATAGCCGCGCCGTCGGATCGCGATCGCGCGGCGGCGGAACCCGACAGCCTGTGGGTCATCGTCGCGGGGGGCAGGGTGACGGCGTGGCGGGTTGCGTCCAGCGGAGACTTCGTGCCGATCGAACTGCTCGTGGAATGAACTTCGGCGATTGCCTTGCCTGCGCGCGCAAGGCAGAAGACGCGGCCTGTCCGCCTTACTCGAGGAACGCTTTCCATGGTCAACCGGTCGGCCGATTTCGCCAGCCTGCTCTGCTCACGGTTGTGCCACGATCTGCTGTCGCCGGTCGGCGCGCTCAACAACGGCATCGAACTGTTGGCAGACGAGACCGATCCCGAGATGCGGGAACGCTGCATGGAACTGCTCGCGGAAAGCGCAGCGGCGACCGCGAACCGCCTGAAATTCTATCGCTTGGCCTTCGGTGCGGCCGGTGGCTTCGGCGAAGCTATCGACACGCGCGAGGCGCGTGCCGCGATCGAGGGTCTGCATGGCAATGGCAAGGTGCAGCTCGGCTGGATGGTCGAAGCTCCCAGTCTGCCGAAGGATTCGATCAAGATCTTGCTCAACCTCGCTCTGCTCGCGGGCGACGCCCTGGTACGGGGCGGGCAGCTCGATGTCGCGGCGGAGAATGGCGAAGTCGTCCTGCGCGCCGAAGGCCCGCGCGTCGTGCTCGACGCCGAGTTGCGCAACGCCCTGCTCGGCGAGGCCGATCCCGATCTCCTTTCCGCCCGCGCCGCCGCTGCCTGGCTCGTCCACATCCTCGTGACCGAGGCGGGTGGCGAGGTGCAGCTTTCGACTCCGTCCGAGGGGCTGCTGATGATCGGGGCGCGACTGCCTCGGTAAAACTCTCAGCTCTGGCCGACTGCGGGTCACCCTAAGGTAAATCCCCCATATTGTTGGTGCACCCAAATGCGCCAATAGGCGCAGCATGATCGAGAGAACCCGGGTCGGCTAGCGACCATGGCGCTTCGGAGAGGGCGTCGGGAACTCCCAAGATGCTGCGGGGAAATTAGGTTGGCAAACGGATTGCTCAGATCGCTCAATCGATTGCGTATCGCGCTTGACGATACGGTGCGCGAGCTCGATCTCGCGGTTTCCCAGTCGCATTCCTATGCCAGCTATGCCGAGTTCGGGCGCGACATGGACATGCGCCGAACGATCATTGAGCGGCTCGACCTGATCGTCGAGCGGCTTGGCGGACGTTCTGCGGACCGCGGCAGTGTCGCGGGCATTCTCCGCCGGATGTTCCTGCAATTCGCGAGCCGTCTGCTCGACAATGAGCAACTCGTGATCCGCCATCTGGCGCGCGAGGAGCGGCGCCTGATCGAAAGCATCAAGATGCTGGCGGACGCCGACCATGTGCCCGACGACATCCGCCGCGAGCTCCATTCGATCCTTCGCTATCTGCACGAGGAACTGTGCCGCCTCGAGATGATGCGCCGCGTGCCTGGAAGCGCCGCCTTTATCGTCCGCTAAGCGCGGGCAGGCAGGCGTAAACCTCGCCTTAACCCTCTTACTGCATGACCCCGAACGATTATATGTTCGGGAAGGGTGACATGGACGATCTGCTCGGCGAATTCGTCGCGGAGACCCGCGATACGCTGGAGGCATTATCGGGAGAGATCGTCGCCTGGGAGAAGGCGCCGGACGACCGCGCCCGGCTCGACGAGATCTTCCGCTTCGTTCACACCGTCAAAGGCAGCTGCGGATTCCTCAACCTCCCCCGGCTCGAACGGCTCAGCCATGCCGCCGAGGACGTGCTTGCCGATTGCCGATCGGACCGCCGCCGACCCGACACGGCGCTCGTAAGCGCGGTTCTAAACGTTATAGACCGGATCGCCGAACTCGCGGATGCGCTTGAAAGCGGCGCAGAGGTAGCAGACGTCGACGACGATGTGCTGATCGCGGCGCTGCGTCCGGCCGTTCCTCCCGCCACATCGTCTGCTGCGGCTGGCGAAACGTCCGCAGGCCTCGCAACAGGCGCCGATGACCGCGCCGAGGTCGCGCCATTTCCGCCCGGGGAAGCCCTTCCGCGCCCCACGGCGGCGCCGCTGCAGCCCCGCAGTGTTGCGCGCACCATCAGGCTGCCGGTCGATCTGCTAGACCGTATGATGGCCGGCGTCTCCGATATGGTGCTAGCGCGCAACGAGCTCGCGCGCCGGCTTCGCGATGGAGAAACCGAGTCGGCGACCGAGGTTGCATTCGAGCGTCTCTCGACCTGCATTGCGGAAATGCGCGACGCTATAACCCGCACGCGAATGGCGCGGGTGGAGACGCTGTTCGCGGCCCTGCCGCGCATGGTGCGCGACGTTTCAGCCGAACTCGGCAAGCAGGTTCAGTTGGAGATCGACGGGGGCGACGTCGAGCTGGATCGCGAGATGATCGAAATGATCCGCGACCCGCTTACCCATATCGTCCGCAATGCGATCGACCATGGCATCGAGGATGCCGAGGGTCGGGTGCGCGCGGGCAAGCCGCTGGCAGGACGTCTTCATGTAAGTGCTCGTCAGGCGGGCAACCAGATTCTCATCGAGGTGATCGACGACGGTCGCGGGATCGACGGTGAGCAACTCGCCGAAAAGGCGGTCATGCTCGGCCTTCTGCCTGCCGAGAAGGCGGCGGGGCTCAGTCTAGATCGCAAGATCGACCTCATCTTCGAGCCTGGCCTCACCACCGCCCGGCACGTCACCGCCATTTCGGGGCGCGGCGTGGGCATGGATGTGGTTCGCGCCAATGTGGAGAAGATCGGCGGCCTGATCGAGCTCGACAGCCGGCCTGGACTCGGCGTCCGCATCACGCTCCGTGTGCCGTTGACGCTGACCATCATCCCCGCGCTGACAATCAGCAGCGGTGGCGAGCATTTCGCGATTCCGCGGTCCGCAATCGACGAGATCGTACGAATCGGCGGTCAGGCCGTGCGGATGGGGCGGCTCGGCGGAGCGGACATCGTCCATATTCGCGGGCAGCGTCTGCCCGTCGTGTCGCTCGGCGCTGTGCTTGGCTTGGCGCCTCGTGCGGATCAGGCCAATCTGGTCGTCGTCAAGCTTTCGGGCGGCGCTCGCTATGCGCTGGCGGTGGAGGCCGTGCATGACCATGAAGAACTGGTGGTGAAGCCCGCCGCGCCGGTCGTGATGGCCTGCGGAGTCTATGGCGGCACCACCTTGCCCGACAACAGCCGGCCGATGCTGCTGCTCGACGTCGCCGGCATTGCCGAACGTGCGGGGGTATTGCGAGATGGTGCCGCTGTGGTGGAACTCGCGTCCGAGGAACCGGAGGAGGAAGCGCCGGACAGCGGCGTGGTGCCGGTGCTGCTGTTCCGGGATCTCGACGGGGTCCAGCGCGGCATCCCGCTCGCGCTGGTCGAGCGGATCGAGGATTGCTTTGCGTCATCGGTAAGCAACAGCGCGGGGCGCATGCGGCTCAACATGGACGGCCGTCTGTTGCCGATGCTGTCGTGCGGGGCGCCGATCGTCGAAACCAAGTTCCGCGTGTTGCGGATGCGCGACGGCGCCGAGGAGCTGGCCTATGCCATCGACGTGGTGATCGACATCGTCCCCGTGGCGATCGACTTGCAAACTAGCGCCGTTCCTGGGCCGATTGCCGGAGTCATGCTGATCGACGATCAACCGGTCGAGTTCATCGACGCTTTCTGGCTCTTCTCTCAGGGGCTCGGTGGGGAACCGGTCCCGGAAGAACGCCCGGTCTGCCTGCTGTCCGATGACGATCCCTGGACGAGGCAGGTGCTGGCCCCGCTCGTCGAAGGGGCGGGCTACAATGTCGTCTTCGACCGCGAGGCGGCCGGTGGCAAAGCCGACCTGATCATCCTGCCCGACGGCGCGCCCGCCCCGGTGACCGGAGATGCGCCGATCCTCAAGCTGCGGCCGCTGGCCGATGATCGCGGCGCCTCCCCCGACAGCCTGTGGCGCTACGACCGCGTCGGGCTCGCCGCGCAGCTGCGGCGGCACTGGAACCGACGGAGCGCCTGATATGCACAATCTCTATCTGATCATCGCCATCGGCGGGCAGCGCGCCCTGCTGCCCGCGGCCTGTGTCGAATCGGTCGTCGAGGTCACCGAGATCACCTCCGTTCCCTGCGCTCCCCCACATGTCCGAGGCCTCTTCGCGCTGCGCAGCCGCGTGCTGACGGTCATCGACCCGCTGCCTGCACTGGGCGAGCGCCGCACGTCGGAGCATGGCGACCAGGCGGTGATCGTGCACGTCGATGGCCATCTCTACGCCATGCTGGTCGATGACGTGGACGACGTGGTCGTCATCGACGGCGCCCCTGCGGCTCCCAGGGCGCTGCTTACGCCGGGCTGGGCCTCTCATACCGAAGGCGCGCTGGAACTCGACGGCGAGCCTTTACTGCTGATCGACGTCGCCACGATCATTGCCGGTCCGCTCGACCTCGCGGCCTGATCCGGTCCGTTAACGCCACGCTTACCCCGATCGCCCTAAGCTGTCGCCAAAGGCTATCCAGGATGGAAGACGGTACATGAAGACCTGCCTCGTGGTTGACGATTCCAAGGTGATACGGAAGGTCGCCCGCCACATATTGGAAGCCCTGAACTTCTCCGTGGAGGAGGCCGGCGATGGGCGGGAGGCGCTCGACCGATGCAGCGTCGGCACCTTGCCCGACGTCATCTTGCTCGACTGGAACATGCCCGTGATGAGCGGCATGGAATTTCTGCGCTCGCTGGGGGCGGCGGACCTGCCGTCGCGGCCGAAAGTGGTGTTCTGCACGACCGAGAACGACCTTGCGCACATCAAAGCTGCGATCGAGGCCGGTGCGGACGAATATATGATGAAGCCATTCGATCGCGAGACGCTCGAAAGCAAGCTGCAGCTGGTGGGCGTCGCCTGATCGATGGTGCGCGCTGGGCTCAGGGGTAGCGTGCGATCGGGGCCGCCGGATCCGACCCCGGCCCCCACGCGGCCGATCCGCGTCCTACTTGTCGATGACTCGCTGGTCGCCAGGACGGTGCTCGCGCGGCTGCTCGAGGCGCGTCCCGAGTTCGAGATCGCTGGCGCTTCGCCTACCGCAGACCATGCGATCAACTTTCTGAGCGGCCAGGATATCGATATCGTCGTCCTCGACGTCGAAATGCCCGGCAAGGACGGGCTTACCGCCTTGCCCGAAATTCTGGCGGCCAGCGACGGCGCGCGCGTGCTCATCGTTTCGTCGGCCGCCGAAGCCGGGGCGTCGGCGACTGTTCGCGCGCTGACACTTGGCGCCGCCGACACGCTGCTGAAACCGACGGCGGGCAATTTCGCTGGCGAGTTCGCGCAGAAATTCGTCGATGCGCTGCTCCGCATCGGTCATGCTCCACCGCGGACGGGCCGATGTGATGAGCGCGTGCGCGACACGCCGCAACGTCCGGCTGTGCCGGCGCCCATCGTGCCGCTGCGCCAGCTGCGGACAGGGCATATCGCCTGTCTCGCCATCGGAGCTTCGACCGGCGGATTACATGCGCTCTCGGCCTTCCTGCGTCGGCTGGCACCGGACTTCCGCCCGCCGATCCTGATCACGCAGCACCTGCCGCCGCCCTTCATGCCTTATTTTGCGGCGCAGCTGCGCGACATTGCCGGCCGGCCGACGTCGGTTGCCGTCGACGGTGCGCCGCTTGTCGCGGGCGAACTGCTGGTGGCACCGGGCGAGGGGCATATCCGTCTCACACGCAAGGGCTCGCGGATCGTGATCCAGATCGACTCTACCCCGGCACCGAGCCGATGCATGCCATCGGTCGACCCCATGTTCGAGGCTGTCGCCCAGATGTTCGGTGGTGACGGAGTCGGCGTTGTGCTGACCGGCATGGGGCGCGACGGGACCATCGGGGCGGAAGCGATCGTCCAGGCGGGCGGCGAGATACTCGCGCAGGATTCGGCTAGCTCGGTCGTCTGGGGTATGCCGGGCTCGGTCGCCCAAGCCGGGCTCGCCTCGCTTGTCCTCCCGCCCGAGGATCTGGCGCGTCACGTCTGCGCCCGGGAAGCGGCCACGGCATGGAAGTAAGTCTCCGCGCGGCACAGATCATCGCCGGCCGGTTCGAGCAGGCCACCGGGCAGAGCCTGGCTCCCGAACGATTCTGGCGGATCGGCACGACGCTGTCGCCCTTCTGCCGCGATCGCGGGCTGTGCAGTATCGACCAACTGGCCTGCATCATCGACAGAGGGACGGACCCCGAACTGTCGCTCGACATGATCGACGCGCTGCTCAACAATGAGACGAGCTTCTTTCGCGATGCAGGCGCCTTTGTTCAGATCGCCGAGACGCTGTTGCCGCGTCTCCGGGCCGATCGCGCGGCGGAGCGCCGCATCCGGATATGGTCCGCCGCCTGCTCGACCGGCCAGGAGACCTATTCGCTTGCCATGCTCTTCGGAGAACAGGCCGAGACTTGGGCCGGTTGGCGGATCGAAATCTTCGGCAGCGACATTTCGCGCGCCGCCATACACCATGCCCGCAGCGGGCTCTATTCGCAGTTCGAGGTCCAGCGCGGCCTGCCGATCCGCAAGTTGGTGACCTGGTTCGATCCCATCCTCGACCGGGGCTGGCGGGTGAAGGCGGATCTCGCCGCAATGGTCACATTCGGGCGGCATAATCTGCTCGGGCCGCCGCCAGCAGGAGGGCGGTTCGACATCATTCTGTGCCGCAATGCGCTGCTCTATTTCTCGCCGGATCGACGACGCCAGCTGCTCGACGGACTTTCGCTGGCGATCGCGTCCGATGGTGCGCTGCTGCTTGGGGCCGGGGAGACGGCCTCCGGCTTCTCCGGTCGTTTCGTGCATGATCCCGACATGCAGATGGTCTATCGTCCGGCGTCTTCCGGCGGCCAGTCGAGGGCAGATGCCGCCTGACTGGGGGCTTGCCATCTGACGGGCATTGCTGCCGTGCGTGCCAAGGCCTAATCGGTGGAAATGAACGCGATCATCGATTGTCCCTCGCCCAACCATGACGAGCGGACGCTGCCCGTTTCGATGCTGGTGCTCCATTATACGGGGATGCAGGACGCGGCCTCCGCCATAGCGCGGCTGACCGATGCCGAGGCGAAGGTCTCGAGCCATTATCTGGTCGCCGAGGATGGTCAGGTGATGCGCCTGGTCGGCGAGGATCGGCGTGCCTGGCATGCCGGCAAGGCGCTGTGGCGGGGCATATCCGATGTCAATTCTGCGAGCATCGGCATCGAGCTCGTCAACCCCGGCCACGAGCTTGGCTACCGGCCATTTCCGGCCAGCCAGATGGATGTGCTGGTGCCGCTGGTCGCGGATATCGTGCGGCGATATGGGATCGAGCCTGTCAATGTCGTCGGCCATTCCGACGTCGCGCCGGCTCGTAAACAGGACCCTGGGGAACTGTTCGACTGGGAGCTGTTGGCCCGGCTGGGACTTGCCCTTCCGCGTCCGCGCAAGAATCTTGCCGACCCGCACTGGACGCCCGGCGGTTTCCTGCTGGCGCTGGAGCGCTTCGGCTATGATGTCAGCGACGGCCCGGCAGCGGTGACCGCTTTCCAGCGCCGCTTCCGCCCAGAGACGGTCGACGGCATTGCCGATGGCGAATGCCGGGCGATATTGCTGCGGTTGCTGCTCGATCGCGAGCCGCTGGCATGAGCTAATAAGAGCCGAGCCGGTCCGCTTGGTTTATCTCGCCAGACGGCGCGCCGACACGAGAAAGGCGAGGTCCCAGACGATCGTGCCGCCAACGGCGCGATGCTCCTCCTCGAGGCGATCGTCCAGCGTGTCGAGCCCGGCCTCCTCTGCCGTGGTGATGCCGCGCTCGATCATGCGCGGGAGCATGGCTTGGGCAAGGCTGGGCAGGAAGGACGGCTCGCCCGTCTGGAGAAGGACGGCTTCGCAGTGCGCGGCTTCAACATGAAGTCCTGTCGCGCACATCAATTCGACCAGCCGAAGGCCGAGCGTCACGTCGCCGCCCTCGGCCGCGACCGTGTCCCACATCCAGCCGTAGAGTTGTCGATGCAATGCTGGTTCGCCGGAGGCTGAAGGGAGCCCGGCACGCGCATGTTCCTGAAACGCCACGATAGCGCCGGGTTTCGCCAATGCAGCAAGTCGCCCCAATGCTGCGGCTGCATCGGGTAGGTACATCAAGACGCGCCGCCCGACGATCGCATCGAACTGGCCGATGTCGGGTAGCGCATCTGTCAGCTCTGCGCGGCAATAGCGAATGGGCGCCGCACCCTGCACTGACTCGACCACTCGCGCCATTGCCAAGGCCTCTTCGCTACGATCGATGGCTACGACCTCGCCATCGGGCCCGGCCAGCCCGGCTAAGAAGCGGCTGAGGTCGCCATTTCCACAGCCGACATCCAGAACCCTCATCGAAGAGGTGATCCCAATTTCCGCGAAGAAGCGGGGACTTGGACGATTGGCGGGGTTGGACGGCGGGCGATTCTGTGAATGATACATCATAACATTCTTAGGCTCGCGTTGCGGCTCTGCCAACCCCTATCAGATCGGGGGGAGGGGAGCCGCTGGTTTGCAGGGAGGTCGCCAGGTTGCTTCACCCTCGACGAGCGCTTATGAGCCGCACATTCGCAAGGACCCGGTGAAATCCCGGGTGGCTATTCCGGCCGCCTATCCGCCGGACAACAACACGCACTTATTTGGAAGCGCCGCTCGGCGCCACGTGCCTTGTTGTGGATATTCAATGACATTCGATCTTTCTTCTTACCGCCGCCAGTGGTTCTCGGATGGCGCCGCCGCGCGCCGGGATGTGATGGCGGGGCTCGTCGTTGCCCTGGCGCTGATCCCCGAAGCTATCGGCTTTTCGATCATAGCGGGAGTGGACCCCCGCGTGGGCCTTTATGCGTCCGTTGCAATTGCCATCACGACGGCGCTGATTGGGGGGCGGCCGGGCATGATTTCGGCTGCGACCGCCGCTGTCGCCGTTCTCGTCGTGCCGCTCGTTCGGCAGCATGGAGTCGAATTTCTGTTTGCGGCTACCATTTTGATGGGGATCATTCAGATCGGGGCTGGATTGCTCCGGCTCCACCTCGTCATGCAGTTCGTATCGCGTTCGGTCATCACCGGTTTTGTCAATGCGCTCGCGATCCTGATCTTCATGGCGCAGCTTCCCCAGCTTACCAATGTCGGTTGGCAGACCTACGCGATGGTCGCGGCAGGCCTGGCGATCATTTATGGCTTCCCGCGCATCACGAAGGCCGTTCCATCGCCGCTGGTCGCGATCCTGGTGCTGAGTGCGATCAGCATCGGGGCAGGCGTTCCGGTCAACACGGTGGGCGACATGGGCAAGCTGCCGGAAGGGCTGCCGAGCCTCACGCTGCCGCAGGTGCCGCTGACCTTCGAAACGCTTCGGATCATCCTGCCTTATTCGCTGACCATGGCCGCCGTCGGCTTGCTCGAGTCATTGCTCACGGCGCAGATCGTCGACGACATGACCGACAGCGATAGCGATAAGCGTCAGGAATGTGCGGGGCAGGGCGGGGCGAACATCGCAGCGGCGCTGGTCGGCGGCATGGGCGGTTGCGCGATGATCGGGCAATCGGTCATCAATGTAGCGTCCGGAGGGCGAGGCCGGCTGTCGACTTTCGTCGCTGGCGCGTTCCTCATGTTTCTCCTGGCTGTGCTCGGGCCATTTGTGGGGCGCGTCCCGATGCCTGCGCTTGTCGCGGTGATGATCATGGTGTCGATCGGAACCTTCAGCTGGAACTCGATCCCCAATCTACGCCGCCACCCCCTGCCATCGTCGATCGTGATGCTGACGACGGTCGTCGTGGTCGTCGCCACGCATGATCTCTCGCTCGGGGTCCTGGCGGGTGTGCTGATGTCAGGCATCTTCTTTGCGGGTAAGGTGCAGCGGATGTTCTCGGTAGAGCGCGAACTGTCTGCCGATGGCGCCCGAGCCACTTATCGGGTCAGCGGTGAAATCTTCTTCGCTTCGGTCGATCGCTTTACCCGCGCCTTCCATGCCGAGGACCGCGCCGATATGGTGCGGATCGACGTCACCGCAGCCCATTTCTGGGATATCTCCGCTGTAGGCGCGCTCGACAAGATCGTCGCTCGGCTTCGTCGCGACGGGCGCGAGGTGGACGTCGTCGGTTACAATCGGGCCAGCGCCGACCTCGTCGACCGCTTTGCCCTGCACGACAAGACCGGCGTCGAGACCGGCTTCGCGCCGCACTGAGGCTTTTGGCGGGCGGCGCGGCACCTTGTCCGAAACCGGCCGCCCCTCCGCGGCTTGAGCCGGCGGACACAAAAGGCTATCGACCCGCCGTGCCAGAGGATCGGGCGATCGCCGCGCCGTAAGGCGGGGAGGAAAGTCCGGGCTCCAAGGAGTGACGGTGCCGGGTAACGCCCGGCGGGGGCAACCCCAGGGACAGTGCCACAGAAAGCATACCGCCCGACGGACCCGCAAGGGTTTCGGGCAAGGTCGAAAGGGTGCGGTAAGAGCGCACCGCGGGCCCGGTAACGGGAACGGCATGGTAAACCCCACCGGGAGCAAGATCGAATAGGGACGGCGCATGGGCTACTCCGCCCGGTCGTCCGGGTTGATTGCTGGAGGCCGCGTGCAAGCGCGGTCCTAGAGGAATGATCGCCCATCCGGCCTCGGCCGGTGGACAGAACCCGGCTTACAGATCCTCTGGCACCTTCTCCCGCCCTTGCGCGGACGCGTCTGCAGCCTAAAGTCGGGTAATGCGCATAATCCATTCCCTAGTCGCCGCTTCGGCGATGCTCGCCGCCGTTTCCCACACCGCCCTGGCCGCTCCGGCCATCGATCCGGCCCGCTTGACGCAGACCGTCCGAACCCTCGCCTCCGATCTGTTCGAGGGCCGGGCCCCCGGAACGCGCGGGGAGGACCGGACGATCGGCTATCTCGTGTCGCGGTTCGAAGCGCTAGGGCTGGAGCCGGGGGGCAGGGACGGGCAGTGGGTGCAGCGGGTGCCGCTTCTCCACACGAAGCTGGGCACGCCGCGCGATTTGCGCTTCGTCACGCCCAAGGGGGATCTCACGCTGACCCAAGGCGGGAATGTCCACCTGTCGACGGTGCGGCCCGACGACGTGGCGAAGATAGCCGCCGCGCCGGTGGTGTTCGTTGGCTACGGCGTGAAGGCCTCGGAGCGCGGCTGGGACGACTTCAAGGGGGTCGATCTGAAGGGCAAGGTCGTCGTCTTTCTCGTCAACGATCCCGATTTTGCCGCCGGCCCAAAGGAGCCGGTTGCAGGCAAGTTCGGCGGCCGGACCATGACCTATTATGGACGGTGGACCTACAAGTTCGAGGAGGCCGCGCGGCAAGGCGCGATCGGTGCGCTCATCGTGCACGACACAGCAGGGGCCGGCTATGGCTGGAACGTGGCGATCAGTGCGGGAGGCGAAAATTACGACATCGTCCGGAAGCCGGAGGACCTGACCAGCGTCGCGCTCCAGGGCTGGCTGGCGGGGCCGACGGCGGAATCGTTGTTCGCTGCAGCGGGGCTGAACCTGGCGGAACTGTCGCGCGACGCGCGGTCGTCCAGATTCAAGCCCGTCGAGTTGCAGGGCGTGCGCTTCGAGGCTGACGCGCCGGTGGCTCATGAGGAGGTCGCGAGCTACAATGTCCTTGCCCGTCTGCCGGGGTCGAGCCGTCCGGACGAGACCGTGGTCTACGGCGCGCATTGGGATGCCTATGGCGCGGGCAAGCCCGATGCACAGGGGCGGATCTATCGGGCGGGCGCTAATGACGATGCGCTGGGGATCGCCGCGCTACTCGAGATCGCGCGCGGCATGACCGCTGGGCCGCATCCCGAAAGGTCGGTGCTGTTCGCCGCCTGGACCGCCGAGGAAAGGGGTTTGCTTGGGTCCGAATATTATGCGGCCAATCCGATCTACCCGCTGGAGAAGACCGTGGCGACGCTCGACATCGACATCCTCCAGACGGCAGGCCGCGCGCGTGACGTCGTGCTGGTCGGCAAGGGACAAGGAACGCTGGAGGACGATCTTGCCCGTGTCGCCGCGACGCAGGGGCGCCGCGTCACGCCCGAAAGCCTGCCCGAGCGGGGGCTGTTCTACCGTGCCGACCATTTCCCTTTCGCCAAGCGTGGCGTGCCGGTTCTGCTCATGATGAGCATCGCCGGCGCATCCGACCTTGAACAGGGCGGAGCGGCAGCCGGCCAGGCGTGGATCGATCGCTACACCGGCGACTGCTACCATCAGGCCTGCGATGCTTGGGGCCCGGACTGGAATCTCGACGGCGCGGTGCAGGATATCGACGCGATGGCGATCATCGGTGGCGAACTCGCTCGCTCGCGCCACTGGCCGGGCTGGAAGGCCGGGTCCGAATTCAAGGCTGTCCGCGAGGAGAGCGACGCCGTCCGTCGTTAGGCGTCGACAGCTCCGTCGCTCAGGGAACGAATGTCCAGCGCGCCGGCAGGAAGCTGCCGACGGCGCGGGAAAGCCTCCGGCATTTCTTGCGCGATAAAGGTCAGCAGCGCCTCGCGCACGTCGCAGCGCAGGTCAAAGGCGCGGCCTGCATCACGCGCCGTGACGAGGACGCGGACCTGTACCGCGTCGGGCGCCGTCTCGGTCACCTGCAGGTTCCAGAAGCGGCGGTCCCAACGCGAATTGGCCTCGACGATCTCGCCGGCTTTCGCGCGTAGCCGCGCAAAATCGGTGGCGGGGTCGAGATGGAGGATGACCGACCCCATCAGTGCCGAAGTGGAGCGGGTCCAGTTCTGAAAGCTCTCCTCGAGGAACTTGGACACAGGCACGATCAGCCGGCGGTCGTCCCAGATGCGGACGACGACATAGGTCAGCCGTATCTCCTCGACCCGCCCCCATTCTCCGTCGACGATCAGCACGTCGTCGATCCGGATCGGCTCGGTGAAAGCCAGCTGTATGCCTGCGATCAGGTTCTTGAGGGCGGGTTGCGCGGCGGCACCGACTGCCAGACCGGCCAGGCCCGCAGACGCGATCAGCGTTACCCCGACGTTGCGCACGCCCGGTATGCTCAACAGCATCATGCAGATGGTCAGGAAGAGGATCAGGAAGATCGCGATCCGGACGAGGATGACGAGACGCGTCTGACGTCGACGGGCTTCCAGATTGTCTTCGGCCGTTAGGTCGTGGCGGGCGCTCAATATGTCGCTCGTCGCGCGGACCAGCGCGATCGCGATCCAGCCGATCAGGCCAGGGATCGCGAAGCCGGTAAGTTGGATCCACAGTTGGGCGGCCCAGCTGGGGAGATGCAGCGCCGGCTGGACGATCCCGAGAGCGACGAGAACGAACATCCAACGCGCCGGCTCGCGTACGCGCGCGACGATCAGGTCGTCAGCGCCGTTCCGCGTGCGCGCGGCCACCCGAACGAGAAGCGCGTGGATGAGCCGGTGGGCAACTGTCGCGACAAGGATCGCGAGTGCGAGCACGATGAAGTCCGCCACCAGCGCGGCGAGCCCGGGCGGGAAGGCCAAATGGCCGATCAGCAGTTCTTTCATGCTCGACCAATGATGCCGCCGCACATCCGTTCCTCGACCGATCCCCGCTCCTTTACGCTTCGCCGCTAACGGCACCGCGTTGCAACCGCGGCGCGATGCCCTATCTCTACTGCCGGATACGGAGATCAATCATGGCGAAGGAAATCGCGACGCTGGCCGGAGGGTGCTTCTGGTGCGTCGAGGCAGTGTTCGACGACATCATCGGCGTCGAGTCAGTCGAGAGCGGCTATATCGGCGGGCATGCCCCCAACCCGACCTACAAGCAGGTCTGCAACGGCGACACCGGTCACGCCGAGGCGATCCGCATCGCCTTCGACCGGGACGTGATCAGCTATGGCGAACTGCTCGACATCTTCTTCCACGTGCACGACCCAACTCAGCTGAACCGTCAGGGCAACGATGTCGGAACGCAATATCGTTCGGCGATCTTCCCCCATTCGCCGGAGCAGGAGGCCGAGGCCAAGGCGGCGATCGAGCGCGCGCAGGCCGATTGGCCGGCGCCGATCGTGACGCGGATCGAGCCCGATGCGCCCTGGTATGTCGCCGAAGACTATCACCAGGAATACTTCGCGCGTGAGGGAGCCAGCAACGGCTATTGCGTGATGGTGGTGGCGCCCAAGCTAGCCAAATTCCGCAAGGGCTATGCCGCGCGGCTCAAGAACGGCGCGAAGGTCTGACTTGCCCTAGCGCGGTGCCGCTGCGCGCCGCAGCCGGTCATTGATGGCGATCCCGAGCCCCTCTTCGGGAATCGGAGCCACGGCGATGGCCGGCGGGGCGGCAGCATCGGCTGCGTGCAGCAGATCGAACAACCGCGCCGCTGCCTCGGCGAGATCGCCGCGTTGCGAAAGCGAGGCATCGCCCTCTATCTCGTCGAAACCGATCAGATATTCGCCTTCGCTCCGCTCGACGGCCTCGAGCCGTACGGGCTTCGATGGCGCATAGTGGCTGAGCATCTGTCCCGGAGCTTCGATTGTGCCGTTGTCGCTCGTCGACACTAGAACGCCGCCAGCTTCGCTTAGCATTTCGGGGGTTACACTACCCGGGCGCAACAGGCGCAGTCGGTCTTCCTCGACGGCGACGATCGTCGATTCGATGCCGACCTGCGTAGGGCCGGCATCCAGGATGAGTTCGATCCGGGCTGCCAGCGATTGCGCGACATGTTCCGCGCGGGTGGCGCTGATCGAGCCACTGGCATTGGCTGACGGTGCCGCCAGCGGCCGGCCGCAGCGGGCAATCAGCGCGCGCATGACGGGGTGCGCCGGCATCCGGACCGCCACCGTTGAAAGTCCCGCCGTCGTCAGCCGCGCGACCGGGGCGCCTTTTGCGAGGGTCAGAACGAGCGTCAGCGGGCCGGGCCAGAAGGCCTCGGCCAAGCGGCGTGCCAGCGGCGAGAAAATAGCGACGGTCTCGGCCATCTCCATGCCGTCGACATGGACGATCAGCGGGTTAAAGCTGGGGCGGCCCTTGGCGCCGTAGATGGCGGCGACGGCATCGCCGTTGGTGGCATCACCGGCCAGTCCATAGACCGTCTCGGTCGGGACGGCGACCGGAGACCCGCGCGCGATGGCCTCGGCAGCGGCCGAGATTCCGGCTTCGTCGGCGGGGAGGATGCGGGTTTCCATGCGCAGGTCGCGCTATAGCGGCCGGCGGTGCCGGGCAAGCCCCTTGCGGCTCAGCCCTCGACCCGGTCGAGCAGGTCGGCGGCGTCGATGTGAAGCCGCCGCATCGTGCGGACGACGCGCGGCCATTCGTCGCGCAGGAAAGCGGCGCGCGCTTCTTCACGCAGGCGCGCTGTGGCTCCCTCGGCGACGAACATGCCGACGCCGCGCTTCACCGTGACAAAACCCTCGTCCTGAAAGCCCTGATAAGCCTTGGCAGCCGTCAACGGATTGGCGCCATGCTGCGCAGCAAAGACCCGGACCGAAGGGAGAGCATCGCCATCACCATAGGTGCCGTCGAGTATGGACTCGGCGATGATGTCGCGGAGGCGGAGATAGACGGGACGGTCTTGGCTGCTCATGGCGTCACACTGTGCTAACACAGCATGGCGCGTCAATGACAATCAGCCTTTCCACGTCGAAACGACAGCTTCATAGGCCGGGCGGGGCCGCTCTTCGAGCTCTCTGGACGGGGTGCCGACGAAGAGGAAGCCGGCGATCCGATCGCCCTCGCGTCCGCCGAGGCTTTGCAGCACATGCGGGCTATAGGCGGGCCAGCCGGTGAGCCAGCTGCCGACGAAGCCTGCGGCATGGGCGGAGGCCAGCAGGTTCATGCAGACGGCGCCTGCGGATAGCTCCTGTTCCCAGAGCGGAATCTTGCTGCTTTCAACTGGCGTGGACAGAACCGCGACCAGCGTTGGCGCCTGGCGTGCGAACTGTTCCATCGCTTCGAGCTCGAGCCGGCCGGCGCCGGGCTTGTCGGCGAGATAGGCGCTCTTGAGCATCTCGGCGAAGGCCTCTCGGCTGTCCGATCCTACGATCACGAAGCGCCACGGCGCCAGCTTGCCATGATCGGGCACGCGCATCGCCGCGTTTAAAATGGCGGAAAGCTGGGCCTCGTCGGGGCCGGGTGCCACCATGTCGCGGGGCTTGCCCGAGCGGCGCGTGGCGAGGAGGGCGGCGGGCGAAGACAGGTCGTTGAACATGTCGCGCGGTCTATCAGCTGGTGACGACTGCAACAATCGGCTTCACAGAGCGGGATTCCCCGCTACTGTTGACAGCCATGAAGGCCGCGCAGCGCTGGACGGCCTGATCGCCCGGCAGCGAGCGAAAAGCTCGCCGCATCAGGTGCCTGTCCTTTCCGTCGATGGCGGAGCGGGTCGGGTGCGACAGGCAAGGGGCCTGTGGCGAGAGGGAGAGTGAAGCGCCGTGCGCCGATAACGCAAGGCTCCCCGAGGGCCGAGAACAGAAAGCACTTCATGGTCAATCCCGACGCAGACGCGACGACCGAGCCGGCCTCGCGACAGGTGAGCCGGTCGGACGGCGACACCTGGTTCGGCCACCCCAGGCAGCTGGCACGGCTTTTTTCCACCGAGGCGATGGAACGCTTCGGCTTTTATGGCATGCGGGCGCTGCTGACGCTCTATCTGGCGCAGCATTTCCTGTTCAACGACCAGACCACCAACGGCCTCTATGGCGGCTTCACGGCGCTGGTCTATCTGACCCCGCTCGTCGGCGGCCTGCTTGCCGATCGCTATCTCGGCTCGAAGAAGTCGGTAAAGTTCGGCGCGATCCTGATGTCGATCGGCTATCTGACGCTGTGCTTCGGCGGTCCGACCGCCAAGCCCTATGCGATGATCGACAATGCTCGCTATGAGGTGGTGATCGACGACTCCAAGCAGCAATTCGTCGTCGACGGCAATCGCCAGCTGGCGATCAAGGGCCGCGAGGACGGCAGTGTCGATCTCGTCGCCCCCGATGGCAGTGTCGCACGCACCGTGGCGAAGGGCGGCTTCAAGGCCGATGCCGATCGCGACAATTTCTACACGATGCTGATGCTCGTCGCGCTGACGATGGTCACCGTCGGCAACGGCTTCTTCAAGCCCAACATCTCGACGATCGTCGGCGCGCTCTACGAGCAGGGCGACCGCCGCCGCGATGCGGGCTTCACCATCTTCTACATGGGGATCAACCTCGGCTCGCTCTTCTCGCAGATCCTGTGCCCCTTCCTCGCGGTGGCGCTGGGCTGGTGGGCAGGCTTCGGCCTTGCGGCGATCGGCATGATGATCAGTTGGGCGCTCATCCAGTTCGCCGGCGACAAGCTCGACGGCTATGGTGACCCGCCGCCGGGGCAGGAGAAGGACCGCTCGCTGCTGATCTATATCGGCGCCATCGCGGCCGTGCCGGTCGGCTGGTTCCTCTTCGTCAACCTGATGAACAGCACAGCCACGCCCGCCGGCAGCGGCATCGTCGGCTATCTTCTCGGTCTGCCGATCATGGGCAAAGTGCTGTTCGCCTCCTTCCTCGCTTCGGTCGTCCTGATCCCGCTCTGGGCGCTCAAGGCCGGCAACAGGGTCGAGTTTCAGATGATGGTCGCGGCGATCGTGCTGATCGTTTTCAACGTCGTCTTCTGGACGCTTTTCGAGCAGGCGGGGTCGTCGCTGACGCTGTTCGCCGACCGCAACACCGACCTGTCGATCTTCGGTCTCTTCACGATGACCGCCGGGCAGACGCAGTTCTTCAACGCCTTCTTCATCGTCGTGCTGGCGCCGCTGACCTCGATCCTGTGGGGCGCGCTAGGCCGGCGCGGCATCGAGCCGTCTATCCCGGTCAAGTTCGCCATCGCCCTCGCAGGCGTGGGTCTGGGCTTCCTCGCGCTGGTCTGGGGCACTGCCTATGCCGGGCCGGACTTCAAGGTGTCGGTCTGGTGGCTCGCGCTGCTCTACCTGATCCATTCGATGGCCGAGCTGTGCATCTCGCCGGTCGGCCTGTCGATGATCACCAAGCTGTCGATCGCGCGCGTCGTCGGTCTGATGATGGGCCTTTGGTTCCTGTCGATCAGCTGTGCGCAATATGTCGCCGGCATGGTCGCGCAGGTCGCCAGCGTCGAAACGGTCGGTGGGCAGGTGACCAATCTCAAGGTCAGCCTCGACACCTATGCGGGCGTCTTCCAGACCATTGGCCTCGTCTCGATCGGTATCGGCGTGGTGCTGTTCCTTCTCTCCCCGGTCATCAAGAAGTGGATGCACGGTGTCCAATAAGTTCCTCTATGGCGCCGCGATGGCGCTGGTGCTGACCGCCTGTTCGGGCGGTGCCGCACCCAAGTCCGCCTCTTCGGACGCGCCGCCGCCCGGCAAGGGCAAGGCGTTCGATCACGATCCCTTTCCGTCGACCTACAAGCCCTATCCGGGCGTACCGACCGCGATCGTCCATGCGACCGTCTATGACGGCGAAGGCGGCCGCATCGAGAATGGCACGGTCCTGCTCGCCGACGGCAAGGTCGTCGGGGTCGGCGGTGCCGATCTCGCCATACCGGCGGGCGCGAAGCTGATCGAGGGCAAGGGCAAGTGGGTCACCCCCGGCATCATCGACGTGCACAGCCATCTCGGCGACTATCCGTCGCCGGGCGTCGAGGCGCATTCGGACGGCAATGAGGCGACCGCGCCGGTCACCGCGCAGGTCTGGGCCGAGCACAGCGTCTGGCCGCAGGACCCCGGCTTCAGCCGCGCGCTCGCCAATGGCGGCGTGACGACGCTGCAGATCCTGCCCGGTTCGGCCAATTTGTTCGGTGGCCGCTCGGTCACGCTGAAGAATGTCTATGCGCGCACTGTGCAGGGGATGAAGTTCCCCGGCGCGCCTTATGGCCTGAAGATGGCCTGCGGTGAAAATCCCAAGCGCGTCTATGGCGGGAAGGGGCGCGAACCTTCCACACGCATGGGCAATGTCGCGGTCGATCGCCAGACGTGGATCAAGGCGACCGAATATAAGCGGAAGTGGGACAAATATGAGGAGAAGGGCGGCGAGCCGCCCTCGCGTGACGTTGCCATGGACACGCTGCGCGGCGTCCTCGATGGCGAGATCCTCGTCCACAACCATTGCTACCGCGCCGACGAGATGGGCATCGTCCTCGATATGGCGAAGGAGTTCGGTTACAAGGTGACCGCCTTCCACCACGCCGTCGAAGCCTACAAGATCGCCGATCTTCTGAAGGCAAACGGCACCTGTGCCGCCGTCTGGGCCAACTGGTATGGCTTCAAGATGGAAAGCTATGACGGCATCCCGGAAAATCTGGCGATCCTGCACAATGCGGGCGCCTGCGTGATGATCCACTCGGACGACCAGAACGGCATCCAGCGGCTCAACCAGGAGGTCGCCAAGGCGCTCGCCTCGGGCCGCCGCGCCGGCTTCCAGATCAGCGACGAGCAGGCCTGGACCTGGCTGGCCATCGCGCCTGCCAAGGCGCTGGGCATCGCAGACAAGACCGGCAGCCTGAAACCCGGCAAGATGGGCGACGTCGTGCTGTGGAACGGCAATCCGCTGAGCGTCTACACCCGCCCCGAAAAGGTCTGGGTCGACGGGGCGATGCTGTACGACGCCTATGATCCCAAGCTCCGTCCGGTGAGCGATTTCGAGCTGGGCCAGCCCGGCGAGGGAGATGTGAAATGACCCGGTCCACGCTCCTCCGCAGCGTCGGCGGTGCGCTCTGCGCTGCTCTGTCCTTCTCCTCACTCCCGGCGCTGGCCGAGACGATTGCGATCACTGGCGGCACCGTAGCGATCGGCGACGGCTCGCAGCCGATCGAGAACGGCACCGTCGTCATCGCCAATGGCCGCATAGTCGCGGCGGGCGCTGGCGTAGCGGTGCCGGCGAGCGCCACCGTCATCGACGCCACCGGCAAATGGGTGTCGCCCGGCATCGTCGCGGGCGTCAGCACGCTCGGCGTGATGGAAGGCTATGGCATGTCCGAGGTCAACGACCTCAGCGCCGCCAAGTCGCCTTTCTCGGCCGCGCTCGACATCTCGACCGCGGTCAATCCGAATGGCCAGCGCATCGGCACCGAGCGTTCGGCCGGGATCACGCGCGCCTTCGTCATCCCGTCAACCGGCAACACGATGTTCGCGGGGCAGGGGGCGGTGATCGACCTGGGCACCGATCCCGACCCGGTGACGCGCCCGCGCGCCTTCCAATATATCGAGCTGGGCGAGGAGGGCATGCATGCCGCAGGCGGCAGCCGTCCGGCGGCCTATGCGCTGCTCAAGGCTGCCCTCGGGGCCGCCGCCAATCCGGCCAGTGCGGACTTCGTCAGCAAGGATGCGCTGATCACCCGGCAGGATGCCGAAGCTCTGGCGCCGGTGCTGCGCGGTACGCAGCCACTGCTCGTCCATGTCGAGCGCGCCTCGGACATCCGGTCGGTGCTCGCGCTCAAGAAGCAGTATCCTGCGCTCAAGCTGGTCCTGGTCGGCGCGACCGAGGGCTGGATGGTCGCCAATGAGATTGCGTCAGCCCGGGTGCCGGTCATCGCAGCCGCGCTGATCGACCTGCCCGAGAAGTTCGAGTCGATCGCGGCGACCCAGTCGAACGTCGGGCGGCTGGCCAAGGCGGGCGTCACGGTGGCGATCTCCAACGCCGACATCTCGGAGGGGCCCTATGAGTCCTTCCTGCCGCAATATGCGGGCAATCTTGTTGCGCTGACCAGGATGCCGGGCGCGCAGGGACTGGACTGGGGCGCAGCGCTGGCCTCGATCACGTCCAAGCCGGCGGCGGCGATCGGCATGGATGGCGAGATCGGGTCGCTTCGCGCCGGCCGCCGTGCCGATGTGGTGGTCTGGGACGGCGATCCGCTCGAACTGGCTTCGCATCCCACGGCGATCTTCATCGACGGGGTGGCTCAGCCCACCGTCAGCCGGCAGACGCGGTTGCGCGATCGTTATCTCGACCCGGTCGAGAAAGCGCTGCCCAAGGCCTACGAGCGCTGAGACCTCACGATTGGCATAAGCGGGGGTCATGGCGTAGCCATGGCCGCCCGCCCGCCGCGCATGGGGCTTGAGGCGCTATCGGAATCGGCGCATCTAGCGGCGGCTTGGACTTGGGGGTTGTTGCATGGTGCGTAAATATTTCGGGACCGACGGCATTCGCGGGCGGACCAACGAGAGCCCGATGACCGCCGAGATCGCGATGCGCGTGGGGCAGGCCGCGGGGGCGCATTTCGTCCGGGGCGAACATCGCCACCGCGTCGTCATCGGCAAGGATACACGACTGTCCGGTTACATGATGGAATCGGCTCTGGTCGCCGGCTTCACGAGTGTCGGCATGGACGTCGTGCTGCTCGGTCCGATGCCGACGCCGGCCGTGGCGATGCTGACCCGCTCGATGCGCGCAGACCTCGGCGTCATGATCTCGGCCAGCCACAACATGTTCGCCGACAACGGTATCAAGCTGTTCGGACCCGACGGCTACAAGCTGTCCGACGCCGACGAGATCGCGATCGAGGGGCTGCTCGACCAGCCGGTCAAGCTGGCCGCGCCCGGTGAGATCGGTCGCGCCCGCCGCGTCGAGGACGCGCGTGGCCGCTATGTCCATGCGGTGAAGTCCAGCTTTCCCGAACATCTTCGCCTGGAAGGTCTGCGTATCGTGGTCGATTGCGCCAACGGCGCCGCTTACGAAGTCGCGCCGCTGGCGTTGTGGGAGCTCGGCGCCGATGTCATCTCGATGGGCGTCAATCCGAACGGCACCAATATCAACGACAAATGCGGTTCGACCGACACCAAGGCGCTGCAGGACAAGGTGCGCGATACGCGCGCGGATATCGGCATCGCTCTCGACGGGGACGCCGACCGACTCATCGTCGTCGACAATCTCGGTCGGGTGGTGGACGGCGACCAGCTGATGGCGCTGATCGCGAGCGGCGCGCACCGGCGTGGCCAGCTGCGCGGGGGCGGGCTCGTGGCGACCGTGATGTCCAACCTGGGCCTCGAACGCTTTCTGCAGGGTCAGGGACTTTCGCTGCACCGGACCAAGGTCGGCGACCGCTATGTCGTCGAGGCGATGCGCGCCGAGGGCTTCAACGTCGGCGGCGAACAGTCGGGCCATATCATCATGTCAGACCATGCGACCACCGGCGACGGGCTGGTGGCGGCGTTGCAGGTTCTTGCCGAGCTGGTCGAGAGCGGCAAGCCCGCGAGCGACCTGCTTCACCTATTCGACCCGCTGCCCCAGCTGCTCAAAAATGTCCGCTTTGCCGGTGGCGAGCCGCTCAAGGACGAGAAGGTTCAGGCGGCCATCGCCGATGCCGAGGCTAAGCTGGAGGGCAGCGGGCGCCTCGTCATCCGCAAGTCGGGCACCGAACCTCTCATCCGCGTCATGGCCGAGGGCGAGGACAGCGGGCTGGTCGAGGCTATGGTCGATCAGATTTGCGACGCGGTCCGCAAGGCCGCCTGATCGCAATGTCCGTCGCGCGCATCCTGATCGTCGCCGGATCCGATTCCGGCGGCGGTGCCGGCATCCAGGCCGACATCAAGACGGTCACCCTGCTCGGCGGCCATGCGATGACGGCGATCACTGCGATCACCGCGCAGAACACGCTGGGCGTAACCGACGTCCACGCCATCCCCGCCGACAGCGTCATCGCACAGATTGATGCGGTGGCGTCCGACATCGGCGTCGATGCGGTCAAGATCGGCATGATCGGATCGCCCGACACTGCGGCGCGCGTCGCCGAGCGGCTATGCGCGGCGGACCTTGCCGATGTGCCGGTCGTCTTCGATCCGGTGATGATCGCGACCAGTGGGAGCCGGCTTGCCAGTGCAGAGACGATCGCGGTGTTTGGCGACCTGATGTGCCGGGCCACGCTCTCGACCCCCAATCTGGACGAACTGGGCGCGCTCGCAGGTCTGATTTTGTCGGACGAGGCGTCGGTGGCTGCGGCAGTGACGGGATTGATCGAGCGCCTGGGCTGCGGCGCGATCCTCGTGACCGGTGCTGAACTGTGCAAGGGCGAATTGACCGACCTGCTGTTCGACCGCAGCGGGCCGGAAGCGTCGCACCGCTGGAGCGCGCGCAGGATCGATACGATCCATGACCATGGAACTGGCTGCACGCTGGCCAGCGCGGTCGCGACGGGGCTGGGGCAGGGGATGACGCTCGATGCGTCGATCGAGCGTGCGCGGCGGTTCGTGCGCTCGGCGCTCGAACATGCGCCCGGTCTGGGGCGCGGCCATGGCCCGATGGGGCATCGCGCACTGGCCTGAATCAGGCGTCGACCAAGGGCTCCAGCGATAGCAGCCGCGCCAGATCGCCACGCCGGCTCGCGACGTCGGCGATCGTATAGCGGTCGAGCACTCCCATGAAAGCGCCGAACGCCTCCCCCAGAACCCCCGACAGACCACAGGCCGGGGCGATCCGGCAGGAGGCGCAGTCGACCAGCGCCATGTCCTTCTCGCCATGCCGCACGACCTCGCCGATGCGGATTTCCTTGGCCGGCCGGGCCAATGCAAGCCCGCCGCCACGACCCCGCGTCGCCCGGACCAGTCCCACGCGAGCGAGCATGTTGACCACCTTCATCAGGTGATTCTCGGAAATCGCATAGGCGCGCGCGATCTCGGCGATCGAGCAGATCCGGTCGTCATGCGTCGCCAGATGGATCAGCGTTCGCAGGGCGTAGTCGGTGTGGAGCGAGAGGCGCATGGCTTTCCTTACGCGCCATTAAAGATAGATTCAAATTGCATCTTTATAGCGACGGGTATAGATGCATCCCCACTGCATCTTTAAAAGGGACCGTCATGACCGCCACGCTTTCTCCCGAGACCATCGCCATCGTCAAAGCGACTGCACCCGCGCTTCAGCAGCATGGCGTGGCGATCACGACCCGCATGTATGAGCGGCTGTTCGTCGATCCCGAAGTGAAGGCGCTGTTCGACGAGGCGGCACAGGAGTCGGGCGAGCAGCCCAAGCGCCTCGCCGCCGCGATTCTCGCTTATGCCAAGAATGTCGATAATCTCGGCGTGCTCGGCCAGGCGGTCGAGCGGATGGCTGGACGCCATGTCGAAACAGGCGTGAAGGCCGAACATTATCCGCTCGTCGCCGCCGCGCTGTTGCCGGCGATCAAGGACGTCCTCGGCGACGCGGTGGACGACAAGATCCTCGGTGCCTGGGGCGAGGCCTATTGGTTCTTGGCGGAAATCCTCATCGGTCGCGAGAAGCAGCTTTATCAGGCGGCGTGATTGGAGGGCGGCGGGCGTCCGCAGCGTCCGCCTTCTTCCAAGCCGCGAACAAAAGAAAAGGGCCGCCCGGATCGCTCCGGACGGCCCTTTTTCTGTTCGGCGAAGCGATCAGGCTTCGGCCGAATCCTCGGCGGGCTGCTCGACCAGGTCGGCAGCGATCTCGCCGGGCTCGGCGTTGGGGTCATAGGCCTCGGTGAAGCCGGCCTCGTCACGCTCGAACATCGAGGCCATGACGTCGACGCCCTGCGACTGCAGCTCGGCCTCTTCGGGCGAGCGGGCGACGTTGACCTTGACGGTCCGCGAGACTTCGGCGTGCAGCGAAATCTTCACCTCGTGCAGACCGATCGTCTTGATCGGACGGCTGAGCACGACACCCGACTTGGCGACCTTGACGCCGTCTTCGGCCAGAGCCTCGACGATGTCACGGGCCGAAACCGAACCATAGAGCTGGCCGGTGTTCGAGGCCTGACGGATCAGCGTCACCGACTTGTCGTCGAGCGACTTCGCCTCGGTCTCGGCGCTTTCGCGACGCTTGGCGTTGTCGGCTTCGATCTGCGCGCGGTTGGCTTCGAAGACCTTCTTGTTCGCTTCGTTGGCGCGGAGCGCCTTCTTGCGGGGCAGGAGATAGTTGCGCGCGAAGCCCGCCTTGACGGTGACGACGTCACCGATCTGGCCCAGCTTCTCGACACGCTCGAGCAGGATCACGTCCATGTTGGCGGTCCCTTCTTACTTGACGATGTAGGGAAGCAGCCCGAGATGACGGGCGCGCTTGATCGCCTTGGCGAGTTCACGCTGCTTCTTGGCGGAAACCGCAGTGATGCGGCTCGGGACGATCTTGCCGCGCTCCGAAACGAAGCCCTGCAGCAGACGAACGTCCTTGTAATCGATCCGGGGAGCGTCCTTCGCGGAGAAGGGGCAGCTCTTGCGGCGGCGGAAAAATGCGCGTGCCATGGTTTCTATCCCTCCTTACGCGACTTCGCGGTCTTCGCGACGCGGGCGGTCACCGCGCTCGCCACGACCACCTTCGCGGTCGCCACGACGGCCTTCACGCTCGCCACGACGCATCATCGCGGACGGGCCCTGCTCGAGCTCGTCGACGCGGATCGTCATGTAGCGGATCACGTCTTCGTTGATCGCGGTCTGGCGCTCCAGCTCGGCGACGACGCCGGCGGGGGCATCGATGTGAAGCATCACATAATGCGCCTTGCGGTTCTTCGCGATGCGATAGGCGAGGCTGCGCAGGCCCCAGGTCTCGGTCTTGACGACCTTGCCCTGATTGTCCTCGACGATCTTGGTGGCGGCTTCCGCCAGCGCGTCGACCTGGGCTTGTGCCAGATCCTGACGCGCGAGAAACACATGCTCGTACAGAGCCATGTTCGCGACTTCCTTCCTTTGGCCGATCGCTGACGCCGTGCCCATCACGAACGCCCCTCCGGCTGTCTTCCAAAAGCAACGGGGGCGGAGAGACAGGCTCCCGCCCCGGTTAGCGCGGCCTATGAAGGAAAGGCCCGCAAAAGGCAAGGGCGCTCGGCGGAACCAGTCTATGCTCCGGATGTTCACGGAGTCGCGCGGTTTGAGCGGGGGAACGGATGGCATTGTTATCACATCGACTGTCGTGCGTCGTGATCGTGATAGCGGCGGTGGCCGCCGCCCCCGTGAGTGCCGCTACGCCCCGCGAGCTTCTCGTCGAGGCCGCCTTCAAGACCCGTGACAAGACGGTCGCGCTCGAACGGATCGCGGAAGCAGAGTCGCTCGCGGGTAAGCAGCTGTCGGCGAAGCCGGGCGACGAGGATGCCAGGCTGATCCGCGCCATGGCCGTCGGGTACCGCGCCAAGCTCACCCGCAGCCGGAGTGATGCCCTGTCCGCGCGAAAGTCGTTCGAGGCGATAGCCGCAGCCAATCCGCGTGACGCCGAAGCGGTCGCGTCGGTCGGGACCTGGCATCTGGATTCGGTGGTCGATCTCGGTGCGATGATGGCAGGGCTCGCGATCGGGGCGAAGAAGGCGACCGGCTTCGGGCTGATGGACCGCGCCGTTGCACTCGGTGGCGGGCGCGCCCTCTATCCGGGGCTGGCGGCGCTGCTGCGATTGGCCATCGATCCCGACGATGCCCGCGGCCGGCAACTGGCCGAAGCCGCGAGTGTCGCTACGGTCAGTGCGCCGCTCGACCGCATCTTTCGGAATGCCGCCATCGCCATATTGGTGCCTTTGAAAGCCGGCGATGACCGTGCCACGCAGAAACTGGCGCGCGAGCTGCTGCCTTTCGGCCGGCTGTCGGGCTGATTGCGCGCGGCTTTGCGCTTGCCACTGCTATAAAGCTTTCCTAGTGGCGGCGGCCTTAGCAAGGGAGCCGTCCATGCGTGCATTCATCTTTCCGGGACAGGGCAGCCAGGCCGTCGGCATGGGCAAGGCTTTGGCCGATGCCAGCGCGACCGCGCGCGAAGTGTTTCAGGAAGTCGACGACGCGCTGAGCCAGAATCTGTTCAAGCTGATGGTCGAGGGACCCGCCGACGAGCTGACCCTGACCGAAAATGCCCAGCCGGCGATCATGGCCAATGCCATCGCGACGCTGCGCGTGCTGCAGAAGGAGGGCGGAATCAGCCTTGCGGACAAGGCCGCCTTCGTCGCCGGGCACAGCCTGGGCGAATATAGCGCGCTGTGCGCAGCCGAAGCGCTCGACCTGTCGACCACGGCCCGGCTGCTCAAGCTTCGCGGCCGGTCGATGCAGGCGGCGGTGCCGGTCGGCGTCGGTGCGATGGCGGTGTTCCTCGGCCTCGATTTCGAGGGTGCCAAGGCGGTCGCGGACGAAGCGGCGCAGGGCGAAGTCTGCCAGGCCGCCAATGACAACAGCAACCGCCAGGTCGTCGTTTCGGGCCACAAGGATGCCGTCGAGCGCGCGATCGAGATCGCCAAGGCGAAAGGCGCACGCCGCGCGATGCTGCTGCCGGTCTCGGCGCCTTTCCACTGCGCGCTGATGCAGCCGGCTGCCGATGCGATGGCCGAAGCGCTGGGCAAGACTGCGGTGCAGGCGCCGCTGGTGCCCGTCTACGCCAACGTCCTCGCCGCGCCGGTGTCGGACCCGGCGGAAATCGTCCGCCTGCTGGTCGAGCAGGTGACCGGTACGGTGCGCTGGCGCGAGAGCGTCGCTGCGATGGCCGATGCGGGCGTCGAGCAGTTCGTCGAGTTCGGCGGCAAGGTCGTTGGCCCTATGGTCAAGGACATCACCGACAAGGCGACGGCCACCAGCATCGTCACCATGGCGGACATCGAGGCGCTGGCCGCAAGCCTCTGACGGGGTGGTGCGGCTTGCCACCCGCCCTCGGGCGGAGGTAGAGAGCGCGCCACGCGACCGCCACGGTGCGGTCATCTCGCGGCCAGCCGCGTAAGCAGAAGATAGAAGGGCGATGCACATGTTCGATCTTTCGGGCCGCACGGCACTTGTTACGGGCGCGAGCGGCGGCATCGGCTCGGCCATCGCCAAGGCGCTCGCCGCGCAGGGCGCCCGCGTCGCCCTGTCCGGCACCCGGGAAGAGGCGCTGAACGCCGTGGCGGCGGAGATCGGCGGGGACACCGTCGTCCTGCCGTGCAACCTCGGCGATGCCGAGGCGGTCGACGGCCTCGTCCCGCGCGCGGTCGAAGCGCTCGGCGGCAAGCTCGACATCCTCGTCAACAATGCCGGCGTGACCCGCGACAATCTCGTCATGCGGATGAAGGACGAGGAGTGGGATCAAGTAATCTCGGTCAATCTCGAAGCGGCCTTCCGCCTGATCCGCGCCGCCGCCAAGCCGATGATGAAGGCGCGCCATGGCCGCGTCATCACCATCACTTCGGTCGTTGGCACCACCGGCAATCCGGGGCAGGCGAACTATGCCGCCTCGAAAGCCGGGCTGGTCGGCATGTCGAAGGCGCTCGCGCAGGAACTGGCGAGCCGCAACATCACCGTCAACTGCGTGGCCCCCGGCTTCATCGCCTCGGCAATGACCGATGTTCTGCCCGATGCGCAGAAGGACGCGCTTCTGACCAAGATCCCGGCCGGCAAGCTGGGCGAGGGCGACGACATTGCCGCCGCTGTCGTCTATCTCGCCAGCAATGAGGCCGCCTACGTCACCGGCCAGACCCTGCACGTCAACGGCGGGATGGCCATGATCTGAGCAGCTTAGGGCGGTGGCGCTCCGATTGCGGCGCGCCGTCGTCAATGCATGCTTGCAAGCAAAGTCGCCCCCCGTTAGGGCAGGCGACAGAAACCCTAAGGAAGGTTTGGAATATGAGCGAGACCGCTGAGCGCGTTAAGAAGATCGTTGTCGAACATCTTGGCGTCGAAGCCGAGAAGGTGACCGAAGAGGCCAGCTTCATCGACGATCTGGGCGCGGACAGCCTCGACATCGTCGAGCTGGTCATGGCGTTCGAGGAAGAGTTCAGCGTCGAGATTCCCGACGACGCGGCCGAGAAGATCGCGACCGTCAAGGACGCGATCAACTATATCGACAGCCACAAGGGCTGATCCACCCGCCCGCCGGTCGAATGATCGTCCGGGGCAGGTGATCGAGCCAGAGCTTTCGGCGGCTCCCCGACCCCGGGCAAACCGATGGGACGGGGAGCCGCTTTGCCGTTCAAGAGGATATGCAGGAGATTGCCATGCGTCGCGTGGTCGTAACCGGTCTGGGCCTTGTCACGCCGCTGGGCGCGGACGTCGAGACAGCCTGGAGCAACATCATCGCCGGCAAGTCGGGCGCTGCCCGCATCACCCGCTTCGATCCGAGTGATCAGGCGTGCACCATTGCCTGCGAGGTCAAGCCCGCCGATCATCCCTATGGCTTCGACGCCGGCAAGCGCGTCGATCATAAGGTGCAGCGGCAGGTCGATCCGTTCATCGTCTATGGCATCGACGCCGCCGGCCAGGCGCTCGAAGATGCCGGCCTGACCGAGATGAGCGAAGAGATGAGCTATCGCGCCGGTCTCTCGATCGGTTCGGGCATCGGTGGCCTTCCCGGCATCGAGAGCGAGTCGATCGTCCTCCACGAAAAGGGCCCGCGTCGCGTCAGCCCGCACTTCGTCCACGGCCGCCTGATCAACCTGATCTCGGGCCAGGTTTCGATCAAATATGGCCTGCGCGGTCCGAACCATGCGGTGGTCACCGCCTGCTCGACTGGCGCTCATGCGATCGGCGACGCCGCGCGCATGATCGCGATGGACGATGCCGACATCATGGTCGCGGGCGGCGCCGAGGGCGCGATCTGCCCGCTGGGCATCGCAGGCTTCGCTCAGGCGCGTGCACTGTCGACCGCCTATAACGACACGCCCGAAAAGGCGTCTCGTCCTTATGACAAAGGCCGCGACGGCTTCGTCATGGGTGAGGGCGCCGGCATCGTCGTGCTCGAGGAATATGAGCATGCGAAGGCGCGCGGCGCGAAGATCTATGCCGAGGTGATTGGCTATGGCCTGTCCGGCGACGCCTATCACGTTACTGCGCCGCATCCGGAAGGGTCGGGCGCCTATCGCTCGATGGCGATGGCGCTCAAGAAGTCGGGCCTGCAGCCGTCCGACATCGATTACATCAACGCCCATGGCACCTCGACCCCGCTCGGCGACGAACTCGAGGCGGGCGCAGTGCGCCGCCTGTTCGGCGATGCGTTGAAGACGGTGTCGATGAGCTCGACCAAGTCGGCGATCGGGCATCTGCTCGGCGGCGCTGGCGCGGTCGAATCGATCTTCTGCATCCTGGCGATGCGGGACCAGATCGTGCCGCCGACGCTGAACCTCGAAAATCCGAGCGACGGCCTGGAGGATTTCGACCTTGTCCCGCTCAAGGCCAAGAAGCGGAAGGTGAAGGCCGTGCTGAACAACAGCTTTGGCTTCGGCGGCACCAACGCCAGCCTGATCATGCGCGCCATCGAGGACTGATCCGGTCGTGGCCCGCCGCCGCAAGCCTTCGATCATCGGCCGGCTCTTCGTGCTGGTCGTGGTCCTGGCCTTGCTGGCGGGCGGGGCCGCGGCGTGGATCTCGCGCGACTGGTGGGGGCAAGGGCCTCTCGAGAAGGAGGTCAGCGTCGTCGTCCGCAAGGGCGATACGCTGGCTGCCGCAGCCCGCGCGCTGGAAAAGGCGGGCGCGATCCGCTCGACCACCAATTTCCTGCGTTTCGCCCGCCGCTTCGGCTCGGACGAGCCGGTCCGGGCGGGTGAGTTCACCATTCCGGCGGGCGCCAGCGGGCTCCAGATCCTCGACATCCTCCAGCACGGCACGCCCGTGCAGCACCTCGTCACCATTCCCGAGGGAATGCCCTCGATCCTGGTCCAGGAAAGACTGCTGGCCGAGCCGCAACTGACCGGTACGATCGATGTGCCGGCCGAGGGATCGGTATTGCCCGACAGCTATGCGTTCGAGGCGGGTGAGCCGCGTGCGGCGGTCCTCGCCCGGATGCAGATGGCGATGCGCAAGGCGATCGACGAGGCCTGGGAGGGCCGCAAGCCGACCACGGCGGTCACGAACAAGCGCGACGCCGTGATCCTGGCGTCTATCGTCGAGAAGGAAACCGGCATCGCTTCCGAACGGCCGATGGTCGCCTCAGTCTATTCCAACCGGCTGCGGCAGGGAATGAAGCTGCAGGCCGACCCGACGGTCATCTACCCGATCACCAAGGGCAAACCCCTTGGTCGTCGCATCCGCCAGTCCGAGCTGCGCGCGGTCAACGGGTACAACACCTATGCCTCGTCCGGACTGCCGGAAGGCCCGATCGCCAACCCGAGCAAGGCCGCGATCGAAGCGGTGCTCGATCCTGCAAAGAGCAGCGCGCTCTACTTCGTCGCAGACGGGAAGGGCGGCCACATCTTCGCGAACACTCTGGCCGAGCACAATGCCAACGTGCAGCGTTACTACGCGATCCGGAGAGCGCGCGGCGAGATGTGAGGGCGCTCGTCGCCGCGTAGACCTGTCCGTCACCCGAGCAACTACTTAACGCTGAGCTGCAATTGCCCTGATCGGTCGATCAGCGTTCCACCATCGTGCTCTTTGTGCCGCGAGTGGATGTAGTCTGCCCCGTTAGAGCCGCAGACCGGTCGCCTCCGGCAGACCCAGCGCAATGTTGATGTTCTGGACGGCGGCGCCGGCCGCGCCCTTGCCGAGGTTGTCGAGCAGCGCGACCAGGCGGGCCTGGCCGGCCTTTTCATCCGCATAGACATAGAGGTCGAGCCGGTCGGTGCCGGCCGCCTGCTCGATCAGCAGCGCGGACGGGCGATCCTCGTGGACGCGGACGATCTGGCTGCCCTCATAGGCGGCCGCCAGCGTGTCGCGGAGCGCGGCGCCGCTCGGGCGACCGGGGATGAGGTGCAGGTGGAGTGGTACCTCGACCAGCATGCCGCGATAGGTGCGCGCGACCGAGGGGAAGAAGATTGGCGGGTGATCGAGCCCGGCATGGCGCTGCATCTCGGGCACATGCTTGTGGCCGAGGCCGAGCGCATAGGCGCGAAAGGCGCTGTCGGTGGCATCGACGGACGCCGCATCTTCGTACATCGCGATCATCGCCTTGCCGCCGCCCGAATAGCCCGAGGCGGCGTTGACCGAAATCGGCGTTGAGGCGGGCAGCAGGCCGGCGCGGACGAGCGGCCGGACGAGCGCGAGAAAACCGGTCGGATAGCAGCCGGGATTGGAGATGCGCCGCGCTTCGGCCAGCTTCTCGCGCTGGCCCGGATCGAGTTCGGCAAAGCCATAGGCCCAGCCTTCGGCGGTGCGATGCGCGGTCGAGGCATCGACCACGCGCACGTCGGGATTGGTGATCAGCGACACCGCTTCGCGCGCGGCATCGTCGGGCAGGCATAGGACGACCGCGTCGGCACCGTTGAGCGCCTCGGCACGTGCGGCGGGGTCCTTGCGGCGATCTTCCGCGATGGTGACGATTTCGATGTCCGGACGGCCCGCGAGCCGCTCCGCGATCTCCAGCCCGGTGGTTCCGGCTGCGCCGTCGATAAAGACCTTTGCGGTCATGCTGTCAGTCTCCGCCGGCTCAGGATCGGCCGGTCATGATTGGGCTTGAGGCGGGCGACGACGTCGGCCAGCGGCTCGATGACGACGGCCATCCAATGCGCGTTGGCGTGGATCAGACGCTCCTCGTCGACCATCAGGCCGACATGGCCGGGGAAGCTGACGATGTCGCCCCGGCGCAGTGGCGCGTGTTCATCGAGCGCGAAGCCGATCTCCTGGCGCTGCATGTCGGTGTCGCGCGGTGCGCTGTGGCCCGCTGCGGCAAGCGCGATCTGGACGAGGCCGGAACAGTCGATGCCGTCACCACCTCGTCCGCCCCAGAGATAAGGCATGCCCAGGCACAATTCGGCCACGGCGACCGGATCGGCCGCGAGATCGTCGACCGGTGCTACATGCCGCATGTGGACAAAGCCGCCGTCGATTTTGAGGAAGTTGCCTTCGACCGCGCCGCACAGGCGCGAGCCGATCGGGCGCGTTCCGGCTATCGGTGCTTTTATCGATGCTTCGGAAAAAATCAGCGCTTCGCGGACGGAAACGCGGTGGGTCGGTGCGACAGGGTCGCAAAGATGCGCGACCTCAATATAGCCGACATAATGATCGTGCAGCGAATAGCCCCAAGCCCAGCCGGCGGTGATCTCCAGCGCGGCAAACCCCTCGCCAGGCAGCAACTGCGATACGGCCTCGGCCGATGCGGAGGGAGCGCTGCGCATGAACGCGGCCGCCGCTGCCGCGCGGGGCATCGGAGCCGCATAATGGGGTGCGAACAAAGTCCCGGCCAGCGCGACGTCTGCGATGTCCGGTCTGAACGCGTGGATCCGTCTGTCGATAGCGCGGGTCGGGCCGTCGAGATTGAAGGTCGAGACGGGCAGCGTCTGATTTAGCGCGCTGTCAGCCCCCCAGTTTCTCGATGTCGATGGATTTTCCGAAGGCATCGAGGAAGGCAGCCCCTTTTTCCGTCTTGGCGACAAAGATGTTGCGGCGATCATTATCGTCGCGTTCCCGGCGCAGATAGCCGAGCGACCCCAATGTATTCAAGGCGCGCGTTATCACCGGCTTGGACACGCCGAGTTGCTGGGCAAGGCCACGTACCGTGTGGGGGCCCGGGGTGATGTAGCTGATGAGCAGAAGCGCCATCTGCCGATTGGTCAGGTCGGGCTGCCCCGAACGGACATAAGCGACCAGCGCGCGCATCCATTGGGAAAGCTGATTGTCGGACATAATGTTGCTCGTCTCGTTCCACAGATGCAGGATCGGGCATGGACCCGTCGGTGAGAACGCGTCCGTGACCGTTTCGTTTCACTGCCGAAGTGGGAGAGTGTAGCTTTCGTCGTTGGAGAAGTTCGTTTCGCCTCAGTCGGGGCTAAATCGCGCTTTCAAAAGGCGAAATGCGCAGCGAAGCCCCAGCGCATCGCCCCCCTTGGGGCGACCGGGCTTGGGTGCCGGGCGCCAGGCAAATGTGTCGAAATGTGCCCATGCCATTCCTTCGGGCACGAAGCGTTGCAGAAACAGGGCAGCCGTCACCGCCCCCGCCATCCCGCCCTCGCCGGCATTGTTGATGTCGGCCACGGTCGACTTGAGCATATCGGCATAGTCCGCCCAGAGCGGCAGGCGCCAATGCGGGTCGGATGCCGTCGTAGCGGCATCGGCAAGGTCGGCTGCCAGCCTGTCGTCGTTGCAGAACAGTGCAGGCAGATCGGGTCCCAGCGCCACGCGCGCGGCGCCCGTCAACGTCGCGAAGTCGAGCATCAGGACCGGCTTGTCTTCGCTTGCTCGGGTCAGAGCGTCGCCCAGAACGAGCCGTCCTTCGGCGTCGGTGTTTCCGATCTCGACCGACAGCCCTTTGCGCGTCCGCAGGACGTCGCCTGGCCGGAAGGCGTTGCTGGCCACGGCGTTTTCCACGGCGGGAATAAGCATGTGGAGACGGACGGGGAGGCGTGCCTCCATCACCAGATGGGCCAGGGCGAGGGCATGCGCCGCGCCTCCCATATCCTTCTTCATCAGTAGCATCGCCGAGGAAGGCTTGAGATCGAGCCCGCCCGAATCGAAGCAGACGCCCTTGCCGATGATGGCGATACGCGGATGGGCGGGATCGCCCCATTCGCATTCGATCAGCCTTGGCGCGCGGTCGCGGCCTGCGGCGCGACCCACCGCCGCGATCATCGGATAGTCGCGATCGAGGGCATCGCCCTGCGTCACCCGGAATTCGGCGCCATGGCGCTGCGCGATCCGTTCGGCCGCTTCGGCCAGTTCGGCGGGTCCCATATCCTGCGCGGGCGTGTCGACAAGGTCACGGACGAGGGCGACGGCTTCGGCCAGCGCCAGAGTCTCGGTCATCGCCTTGACGTCACGGGTCAGAAGAACGCGTGCGGGTAGGGGGTCGGGCTTCGAGAGATAGCGGTCGAAGCGGTGCTGCGCGAGCAGCCAGCCGAGCGCGCCCGCGCCGGGCCCATCGCCCTCTATCCGATAAGTCCCGGCAGGAAGTTTCGCGACCAAGGCGGCGATGTCCCAGGGGCCGGGTGTCTTGGCAAGGCCATAGGCGACCGACCAGTCATCATCCTTCTTTCCCGGGAGGACGACGAGTTCGCCGGGCTTGGCGCGGAACTGAGCGGCTTCGCAGAGGACGCGTGCGGCAGGGCTTTGCTTCACAAGCCAGGCGTCGAGGCCATCGGCTGCGACGGGAACCAAGCTATAGGCCTTCTGCCCGCGATCGGGCTGGAGCAGCGCGGTGAAGTCGGTCATGGGCTGTCCTAGCGGTCGAGCAATATGTGCATGCGCGCGGTCGCGATCGGCTTGGAGCGATCGTCCTGCCAGCACACCGCGCTGGCATTCGCTACGCGCTTGCCGACGCGAACCACTTTCGCGACGGCGTGGGTGTCGGTCATCAGCCCGCCGCGCAGATAGTCGACCGCGATGTTGATCGGCTTCAGTCGGGGCATGGCGTTCTGGTCGCGCAGTTCCTGGCTCAGCGCTTCGTAGCAGGCCATTTCTAGCAGACCTGCGATCACTCCTCCGTGGAGGAAGCCCGGTCGTCCCTCGATCTCGCCATGCCAGCCGATGGATATGATCGGTTCGCCCGTCGCGCTGTTGCGCCGCGCGCCGATCATGTTGGCATAAGGGGAGGTGAAGCTCATCAGTCGCCCGTGAAGAAGAAGGTTGCAAGCGCATGGGCGACGGGATCCTCTGGATCGCCGTCATGGGCCAGGCAGCGGACGAACGCGACATTGCGCGCGACGCGATAGCAGGTCGCCCTCGCGGTGATTGCCCGGCCGGGAGGCGCGGCTCGAACATAGTCGATGCGCAGGTCGAGCGTGGCCATGGGCCGGACCCGCTTGATCTTTGCGGCGATCGAGAAGCCGCAGGCGCTGTCGATCAGCGAGATGATCGGGCCCGAAGCGAGGACGCCATTTTCGGCATTCATCGCCAGTTCCGGCTTGTAGTCGAAGCCGAGTTCCGCCCAGTCGTCGCCATGGGCGACATAGCGCAGACCGAGCTGGCCGGCATGGCCCGCCATCATGCGCTCGAACCGGCTGAGGTCGAGAGTGTCAGACATGGTCCCAAGGCATAGGGCCTTGGCCGTGCGACGCAATCCCCGCGACCTCAGATCGTCGTCTGTGATCCCAGTTCGACCACACGGTTCGCCGGAATCCGGAAGAAGTCGGTTGGATCCGATGCGTTGCGGTAGAGGAAGATGAACAGCAGATCTTGCCAGAAGGGCATGCCGCTATGCTTGGACGGGCGCAACGTGGATCGACCGATGAAATAGCTGGTCTGCATTGGTTCGAGCTTGTTGTCTCCATGGCGGAGCGCGAAGGCGAGGTCGCGCGGTATGTCCGGGCTTTCCATGAAGCCGTAGCTGAGAACCGCGCGGGTGAAGTTTTCGTCGATGTTGGTCATGTCCAGGCGCTTGGCCGGAGAGACTGTCGGGCTGTCCACCGTGTTGATCGTCAGAGCCAGATTCCGCTCGTGCAGGATCTTGTTGTGCTTGAGATTGTGGAGCAGCGCGCTGGGCGCCGCTTCCATGTCGGATGAGAGGAAGATCGCCATGCCCGGCACCCGCTCCGGCGGACGGGCGCGCAGCATGCGCGCAAGTTCCTCCAACTGGATCGACTGGCTCTGGTCGATCGACAGCAGCAGCTTGCGGCCGCGTACCCAGGTTGCGATCAGGGTCGCGACCCCCAATGCGATGATCAGTGGTGCCCAACCGCCTTCGTAGACGCGAAGGATGTTGGCGCCGAAGAAGAATATGTCGAGCAGCAGCAGGGGAATGATCACGCCCAGCGTCAGTGGCAGGCTCCATCCCCAAGTCCGCCGCACGACGAGGAAGCCGAGGCAGGTGGTGACGACCATCGTACCCGACACCGATATGCCATACGCGGCGGCCATGGCCGATGAGGAGCCGAAGCCGAGCACGAGGATCAGAACGCCGCCGAGGAGGAAGTTGTTGATCGCGGGAAGGTAGATCTGCCCGGCGTCGGTGGCCGACGTCTGGCTGATCTTCAGGCGAGGCAGCAGGCCGAGCTGGATTGCCTGTCGGGTGAGCGAATAGGCTCCGGTGATCACCGCCTGACTGGCGATGACCGTAGCGCAGGTAGCGAGCAGCACCAGCGGTATGCGTGCGGCGCCGGGGGCCATCAGGAAGAACCAGTCCTGATTCGTGAAGTCGGTCCCCCGCCGAGCCGCTTCTTCCAACGCGTTTAGGGCGAAAGCGCCCTGGCCGAGATAGTTGAGAGCGAGCGCGGGAAAGACGATGAACAACCAGCCCGTCCGAATCGGTTCCACGCCGAAATGACCCATGTCGGCTGTCAGAGCCTCCGCGCCGGTTACGGTGAGAAAAACCGCGCCTATTACGAACAGACCGGTCGTGCCGTGGTTGGCCATGAACAGCACGCCGTTGTGCGGCGACAAAGCCAGCAGGATGCCCGGCTCGTCGGCGATATGCAGCAGTCCGACGGCGCCGATCGTTATGAACCAGATCAAGCAGACGGGGCCGAATAGCCGGCCAACGATCGCAGTTCCGCGCGACTGGATGAGGAACAGGGCGATCAGGATCGAGCAGGTGATCAACAAGATCATGCCGCGCGAGATCGCATGCTCGAATCCCGGGATCGTTTTTAGCCCCTCGACCGCCGACAAGACCGACAGGGCAGGAGTGATCGCGCCATCGCCGTAGAACAGCGCCGCCCCGATCGCACCAAGCGCCATGATGAGGATCCGTCGCTTGCGGGTCGAGCGCTGGGCGAGCGCCATCAGCGCCAGCACGCCCCCTTCGCCGTTGTTGTCGGCACGCATCAGGAACAGAACATATTTGCAGGTGACGACGAGGATCAGTGCCCACAGAGCGAGGCTGAGAACGCCCAATATTTCGCCCGCGACGATGCCGTCATTGGCGGCCTGCGCCAGGGCTTCTCGAAAGGCGTAGATCGGGCTGGTGCCGATATCGCCGAATACGACGCCTAGCGCGCCAAGCGTAAGTGCGGCCTTGTCGTTTCGCTGCCGCCGGTTTTCTCCGGCGGCATCTTCGACGCCGGCAACGTCATTTCGCATGTCCATGCCCCAAAGCGGCGGATGCGCGGCGATTAGGAGCCTGCATCGGCGAATGCACGTAGTTTCTTAAGCTTATGACGCATTGATTGCCTGTCTAGGGCAATCGCTGTAAAGGCTTGCGCGAACTGCCTCGGCGGCGCGTCCGAATCGACGTCGTCTCCGGGGCTTCTCTGTTTTCCCGTGCCCCCGGAGGCCCAGATCGATGACCCGCCGCCGCCAAATCTATGAAGGCAAGGCCAAGATTCTCTACGAAGGCCCTGAACCCGGCACGCTGATCCAGTATTTCAAGGATGATGCCACCGCCTTCAACGCCCAGAAGAAGGGCACGATCAACGGCAAGGGCGTCCTCAACAACCGCATTTCCGAGCATATCTTCACGATGCTCGGCAATATCGGCGTGCCGACCCACTTCATTCGCCGGTTGAACATGCGCGAGCAGCTGATCCGGCAAGTCGAGATCGTTCCGATCGAGGTGGTTGTTCGTAACGTGGCGGCGGGCTCGCTGACCAAGCGGCTCGGTATCGAGGAGGGGACCCAGCTGCCCCGCACGATCATCGAATATTATTACAAGGACGATGCCCTCGGCGACCCGATGGTCGCCGACGAACATATCGCCTGCTTCGGCTGGGCCAGCCAGGAAGAAATGCACGACATCGCCGACATGGCGATCCGTGTGAACGACTTCATGTGTGGTTTGTTTGCCGGCATCGGTATCCGTCTGGTTGACTTCAAACTGGAGTTCGGCCGCTTCTGGGACAATGACTATAGCCGCGTGATCCTGGCCGACGAGATCAGCCCCGACGGGTGCCGCCTGTGGGACATGACCACGGGCGAGAAGCTCGACAAGGACCGTTTCCGCCAGGATCTGGGCGGCGAAGTCGAGGCCTATCAGGAGATCGCGCGGAGGCTGGGGCTGATGCCCGAAGGTGAGAACATGATTCTCGACCTTGAGAGCCACCGCAAGAACCGCGGCAAATAAGAGGCAGAGGCGAGCTGGGGCGGGGCCATCCCCGCTTCGGCGCGCACAGGCCGCAATTGGCCGCAGAGTAATTTACAACTTCATTGATAGACATAATGTGCCGCTACGGAAGTCCTGCACCGCAGGACGAATCGTGGAGGCGCCCATGTCCGCCGACCGTTTCGAATATGCCGCGGTCGAGCCGACCGTGCTGCTGCTGCCCGATTTCGATTTTGGCCCGGGGGACTATTGGCAGGATCAGTGGGCGCAGCGACGGCTGGACTGCCAGAAGGTCGATCTCGGTCATGCACGCGTTCCTCGGCGCAATGCGCTGGTTTCGCGGATCGATCGCCACGTCCGTACGGTTGCGGAACCGGTCTTCCTCGTGGGTCACGGCGCCGGAGCGCTTGGTCTAGCGGCCTGGTCCAGCCTGATGAGCATCGAGAGCGAGGCGGCGATCGTCGGCGCTCTGCTCGTGGCCCCGAATGATCCCGCCATCGTCGAAGACGAGCGCCTGGCCGATTTTCTACCGCTGCCGCAGAGCGTCTTCCCTTTCCCCGCGCTGGTCGTCGCGAGCGACGCCGACCCGCACCTGACCGCTGACAGGGGATTCAGTCTCGCCCGACAGTGGGGTTGTGGTTTTGCGTTGATGCCAGGCTGCGGGCATTTTCGCCCGATCGACGGCATCGGCCGCTGGTCGCAGGGAGAGGAACTGCTCGACCGCTTTCTGGGCCTCATCGGTCCCGGCGCGTCGCATGATCCCTATCCTGCAGCATATCTCGAACGCATTTGCGCGCCGCCGCCGTGGCTCGACCGGCGGTCCGCAATTCGTCCCTGAGCCGAGAGGAGGCTCTCGCCAGGGACGGCGTCTCGCCTCGCCCATTTCCACTCCGGAGAAGTGGGCGAGGCATTGCGACAGCAATGCTGACCCGTGACAAGATTAGCTGTGCCGCACCCAATGAAAAGGGGTGTGGCAAGCGCCGCGCTTGGGCTCTATGGGACGCGTCCTGAGCCAAAGATCGGCAGAGCCGCGGGTTTGAAAGGAACGACGTAATGAGCAGCCGTACGGAAGCGGTGAAGATCGCCCCGAACGACGCCTTCAACATCCAGACCGTACTCTGGGTGAAACATTGGAACGAGCATCTCTTCAGCTTCGCTGTTGATCGACCCGCCTCGTTGCGCTTCCGCTCGGGCGAGTTCATGATGATCGGTCTTCCGACCGAGGCTCGGCCGCTGCTGCGCGCCTATTCCATCGCCAGCCCGTCTTATTCCGACGAGATCGAATTCCTGTCGATCGCGGTCGAGGACGGCCCGCTGACGTCGCGCCTGCGCCACATCATTCCAGGCGACGAAATCTATGTCGCCCGCAAGACGACGGGCACGCTCGTTGCCGACGCGTTGACACCGGGCAAGCGGCTGTTCCTGCTGGCCACCGGCACCGGCCTGGCGCCCTTCCTGTCGATCATGCGCGATCCCGATATCTACGAGCGCTACGAGCAGGTCGTGATCGTTCACAGCGTTCGGCATCTCAGCGATCTCGCTTTCCGCGACGTACTTGAAAGCCGCCTGGCGGGCGATCCGCTCGTCGAGGAAGAGGCCGCAGCCAAGTTCCGCTATGTGCCGATCGTCACACGTGAGCCCTTCCTGCGTCAGCAGCGCATCACCACGCTGATGGAAAATGGCGGCCTGTTCGACGGCGTGGACGGCGAGCCTCGGCTCGATCCCGCGACCGACCGCGTGATGATGTGCGGCAGCATGGACATGATCCGCGACTGCTCGGCGATCCTGGAGCGGCTCGGCTTCGAGGAGGGCTCGAACGCCAAGCCAGCCGACTATGTCATCGAGAAGGCCTTCGTCGGCTGATCGACGCTAAGAGTGTCCGCTGCTGCTGGCGGCGGACACCGTGAGGGCCTCTCAGATTTTTCTGAGCGGTGGTAGAGCGGGCAGATCGAACGTGCTCAATGCAGGAAGATCTACTCCTGCCTCGCGAGACTGCTGCCAGTAGCTTTCTGCAACGCGCAGGTGCCGCTCGCGGCTCTCGATCGAGCCGGCGTGGCGCGCAGCGTTGATGGCTTCCCAATAGCGCCAGCGCAGATATTCGCCGTCGTCGGAATTTTCCAATATGATCACGTCGACGCCACGCCCGTCCAACAACAAGAGGGGCGGAATAGGGGGCGAAGGCCGCCAGTCCAATTAGACCATTGTCGCATCGGCGATTATGCAAGGATCGCCTGCAAACCGTGTCTGTGGCGGGACAATCTTCCGATCGTGCGACGGTTCGCGCAATTCCACCCCGCCGAGTGCTGCCTTCAGTTCTTGGGTGCGAGCAGATCGTCGAGCCAGCCATTGCGTGTCCCGGCCCGTTCGAGGCGCGGAAAGCGGTTGCCGTCGAAATAGGGAATGCTGACGACGCGATATTGATCGCCCCGCCGGACGATCATCTCGATCGGCTTCTTCGACGTCACCGCCGCATCGATCAGCGCCGTCATGCGGCCACCGTCGAACGCCTCGCCCTCCACCGCGACGATATTGTCGTTGTTGGTAAGACCCGCCGCGAATGCCGGGCTGTCCCAGATGACCTGATCGATGCTGCGGTCGGCGGCGTCGATCACGAGGCCCAGAGAATAGCTGTAGTCGGCGATTTTGCGCCGGCGCTCTTCGGCGCGCCAGTAGCTGGTCGGCTTCCGGTCGTAGACCAACCGGTAACCGCCCCGTTCGATCCAGTCGAGCGGCGCCCGGGCCTGCGTACGGTCTACACGGCTGGTCAGGAAGCCTCGCCAGTCATAGGGAGCAATGGCGTTCAGCGTCGCCACGATCTCGTCGAGCGTATAGGGCAGGGTGCCCCAGTCGCCGTCGCGCATTCCGAAGAAGGCACGGGCGAAATCGTCTAGTGATTTCCTTCCCTTGGTCAGGGTCCGGATCTGCATGTCTGCGTCGAGCCAGATCAGCATGCCCTCGGCATAATAATCCTCGGAGCGTTGCAGACTCGTCCACGGCTGCGGCCGGCGCGCGGCGATGACGGGATCGCTGGTCGTATCGATCAGCGGTCGCCACCGGCGACCGGGCCGGTTGTCCAACTGGGCCGCAATCATCGCCATGGCGGCGAGCGTATCGTCCGCGGATACCAGCCCCGAGCGCGCCTGAAGGATATAGCCCCAATATTGGGTCTGCCCCTCATAGACCCACAACAGCGAATTGCGCATGGGCGTGCTGTAATCGGGGGTGATCAGATCGGCGCCCCGGCGATATTTGCCGTTCCAACTATGCGCATATTCATGCGGCAACAGATTGCGACGGCCTGTCTGCTCGTCCCAGCGGGTAAAGTAGCCCGTGGCGACGCCATTCTCGCTCGATCGCTGATGTTCGAGTCCGATTCCGCCGAGCCGGTCGCTGATCGAAAGAAGAAACTCGTAATGGTCATAATGTTCGGCGCCGAACAGCCGAACCGCCTGGTCGACGAGGTTGCGGTGGAGCGCGATCTGCTCGTCGGTCGCGCGCAGTTCGGCGGCGCTGTCCGCGGCGATATTCAGTCGGACCTTGGGGCTGAGCGTCAACTGGCGGAAGTTGGCGCCCGCAAGCATCGGGCTGTCGACGAGAGTTTCGAAATCCACGGGTTTGAAGCGCACGGTGCCGTCGGCCTCGCGGCCCTCGGTCGATAACGCGGTGCCATAGCCCCAACTCGCCGGAAGCTTTGCCGACGCTGCAACCGGGATACCCCGCGTGAAATAGCCGGCAGGATAAAAGGCCACGAGGTTCCATTGCAGGCTCAGCATCTCGCGCGTCATAACGACCCGGCCCTGATTGCTGCTCACGGGCGAGACATAATCGAAGCTCAGGTCGATGCTGGAGATCCCGACGGGCACCTCGACAGCGATGGCGTAGACGTCGACAGGATCGCGCTTCCATTCGAGCGGTTTGCCGCCGGCGGTGATCCGCAGATTGGCAACGTCGTCGATCGGCCCGCGCGGCGCATGATTGCCAGGCAGCCATTGCGGGTAGAGAAGATGGATGGTGCCCGCTTGTGATACGGGAATATTCTCTCGAACCGTGAAAATGCCGCGCGCCACGTCGGTCGCATCGACATCGAGGCGGAGCGTGCCGGGATAGGGAATATCGCGCGCTGCGGGGAGATGTCGCTCGATCGGGAGCGGTTGCGGCCGGCTGTTTTCGATGGCGAAGGCGGCGGAGGCGGCGAGGCAGCCAAGGCCGAGGAGGGCAATCGGGCGGTAGAAACGCATCGCGACAGGGGTCCATCTTCTCATTGTCGACGCGCATGATGGCGTCGAGGGCTCGCCGCGTCACCCCCCGGGATGACGGCGGACACATAAAATAATGCGACCGTATGGGGCGCACCGACTTCATGGAGACGGGAGCAGGCGGCAAGCCTCTTTCCCCCCGCGCCCCTTAGCCGCTACAGCATCGCAATGACCGATATCGCCGACCTTCCCGACGACAGCATCCGCAACACGCCGTTCGACAGCGCGCTGTCAGACCGTTACCTTGTTTACGCGCTCTCGACGATCACGGCCCGGTCTCTTCCAGATGTTCGCGACGGACTGAAGCCGGTGCATCGCCGGCTCCTGTGGGCAATGCGCCTGCTGCGCCTCGATCCCACGGCCGGCTACAAGAAGTGCGCCCGCGTCGTCGGTGACGTCATCGGCAAATACCATCCGCACGGCGACCAGTCGGTTTATGACGCGATGGTCCGCCTCGCCCAGAGTTTCTCGCTTCGCTACCCGCTCGTCGACGGACAGGGTAATTTCGGCAATGTCGACGGCGATAATGCGGCAGCGATGCGCTATACCGAGGCGCGGCTGACGGCGGCTGCGGGTGAATTGATGGCCGGCCTCGACGAGGGCACGGTCGAGTTCCGGCCCACCTATAATGGCGAAGAGGAAGAGCCCGAAATCTTCCCAGGGCTGTTCCCCAATCTGCTCGCCAATGGCGCCAGCGGCATCGCCGTCGGCATGGCAACGTCGATACCGCCGCATAATGTCGCCGAACTGGTCGATGCTTGCGTGCATCTGATCGACCGGCCAGAGGCGGAAACGCCCGAGTTGATGCAATATGTGCAGGGGCCGGATTTTCCGACGGGCGGCGTATTGGTCGACAGCGCGGCCTCGATTACCGAAGCCTATTCGACCGGGCGCGGTGCGTTTCGCGTTCGCGCCCGTGTCGAGCGGATCGACGAGAAGGGCGGCGGCTGGCACCTCGTCGTCAGCGAGATTCCCTATCAGGTCCAAAAGTCGAAGCTGATCGAACAGATCGCGGAACTGGTAAACGAGAAGAAGCTGCCGATCCTCGCCGATGTTCGCGACGAGAGCGACGAGGACATCCGGATCGTTCTCGAACCGCGCAGCCGTACGGTCGACCCCGACATGCTGATGGAGAGCCTGTTCCGACTGACCGAATTGGAAGTCAGAATCTCGCTCAACCTCAACGTGCTCGACGAACATCGCACGCCGATGGTGATGAGCCTGAAACAGGCGCTGTCCGCCTGGCTGAAGCATCAGTTCGAGGTGCTCGTACGGCGCTCGCAGCACCGGCTTGCGAAGATCGCAGACAGGATCGAACTGCTCGACGGCTATCTGATCGTCTATCTCAATCTCGACCGGGTCATCCAGATCATCCGTGAGGAAGACGAGCCGAAAGCGGTGATGATGGAGGAGTTCGGGCTGACCGACCGGCAGGCCGAGGCGATTCTCAACATGCGGCTGCGCAGCCTGCGCAAGCTCGAGGAGATGGAGATACGCCGCGAGCGCAACACGCTCGACGCCGAGGCGAAGGAACTCGATGCGCTCGTCGCCAGCCCGGCACGGCAACGCACGCGGATGAAGCGCGATCTGGCAGCGTTGCGCGAACGCTATGGACCCGAAACGAAGCTAGGCGCGCGGCGCACGTCGGTGTCGGAGGCGGCACCGGCACGCGAGATTCCGCTCGAGGCCATGATCGAGCGCGAGCCAGTCACGGTCATCCTTTCCCAGCGGGGATGGATTCGGGCGATGAAGGGCCATCTGGACGACGCGGCAGTGGCTGCGGTGAAGTTCAAGGAAGGCGACGGCCCCGATCATGCGATCCGTGCCCAGACGACCGATCGCATCCTGCTCGCTACCGATCAGGGCCGTTTCCACACGCTGCCCGCCGACAAGCTGCCTGGGGGCAGGGGCTTCGGCGAACCGGTCCGGCTGTTCGCCGACATCGAAGCCGATGCCCGCATCATTGCGCTGCTGGCGGCGCGGCCGGGGAGCGAGCTGTTGCTGGCGGCCGCAGATGGCAAGGGATTCGTGGTGGACATGGCGGATGTGACGGCCGAGACCCGCAAGGGCAAGCAGGTGGTCAACCTGCGCGAGGGCGGGAGGCTGAAGGTCGTTCATCCCATCGCGGCCACCGACGATTATGTGGCGGCGATCGGCGAAAACCGGAAGATGGTCGTCTTCCCCTTGTCCGAACTCCCACGCATGGGCCGAGGACAGGGGGTTGCGATCCAGCGTTACAAGGATGGTGGATTGTCCGACGCGATCAGCTTCCGTCTCGATGACGGGCTTAGCTGGACGATGGGCGGCGAGACCGGGCGGACCCGCACCGAGGGGGACCTTACTCCCTGGCGCGCAGCACGCGGTGCTGCCGGCAGGATGCCGCCGGTCGGCTTCCCGCGCGACAATCGCTTCCGGCCGCAAGAGTGGACAAAGGCTTAAGGCCTCGGAAACAGAGCATTAACCCTGCGCTGTTAATGCCGATCCACCATGCGGGCGGCAAAAACCCATAGCGACGAGGTGGCTGCGGCCCACGGTGGCGATGCCGCCGTCCCGGGAGCCATGTTTCCGGCGGCGCTGCAGGAACTGCTGGACACGCCGCGCACGGCGGCGCAGCAGGAGTTCATCGACACGCTGCCCATCGCCATCGCCTTGCTCTGCCTTGGGGAAGGCAAGCCCAGCATATTGGCTAGAAACCGGGCCTTTCTGGAGCTTGCGGGGCGGCGGGCGAGTCCCCCTCCGACGGACAGCGCGCGCGAACTCTGTCCGGGTATAGGCTTGCCGCTGGTGCCCGAGATTCGCGATTTCCTCGCGTCCGACGAGCGTGAGCGTGGCTTCGACATGCAGGAAGGCGACGGCATCAGCGGTCGCCACTTCGCGGTTCGACTCGTCCGGCTGAGCGGTGGCGACTCGCCCGTGCCGCGGTGCATCCTGTCGCTGATCGACCGGACACAGCAGGTCGAAGGCGAACGTTCGCTGCGCACGCAGATGCTGCGCGACAGCCTGACCGGCTTGCCGAATCGCGCGGCATTCGCCGAGCAGGTCGAGAATGCGATGCTGAACTTCGAGACCGAGGGTCGCCAGTTCGCGGTGTTGCTGATCGACCTCACTCGCTTCAGCCGGGTCAATGAGGGCGTGGGCTCGCTCGCGGGAGACGAGCTGATCATCACCGTCGCCCGTCGCCTCGTTTCCACGCTGCGCGCCGGTGACGTGCTGGCCCGGCTCGTTGGCGATGAGTTCGCCGTGCTCCTGAGCGTAGCCGACGATCCGTCCGAGGCGATGCGCGCCGCACGCCGGATCCAGGCTTCGCTTGCAACCCCGATCCGGCTCGGAGAACTCGAGATCAAGATCGACTGCGCGGTCGGCGTGGCGATGATGGCGCCCGCAGTCGACGACGCCGAAGACCTGATTCGCAACGCCCAGTTCGCGATGAAGCGGGCCAAGGTCTCAGGCCACGCCGAACTCTACCAGGCCTGCGACAGCACAGCCGCGCGGCAGCGCTTCAGCCTGGAAACCGAGTTGCGGCGGGCGATCGAGCGCGACCAACTGACGCTCGCCTTTCAGCCGCTGATCGAGCTCGCGACGGGCAAGGTGGTCGGATATGAGGCGCTCGCCCGCTGGGACCATGCGGAGAAGGGGCCGATATCGCCCGCCGAGTTCATTCCGGTCGCCGAGGAGTCCGGCCTGATAGTGCAGCTTGGGCGCTGGGCGTTGCGCGCCGCCACGCGGACGCTGGCCGAGTGGGACCGGCTGGCCGGGATGCAATTGCCCGTCCACATGTCGGTTAACGTGTCGGCGGTCCAGTTCCAGCGTGACGATGTCGTGTCTGCGGTCCAGGCTGCGCTCGCCGAAAGCGGTATCTCGGGAAGCCGGCTCAAGATCGAGCTTACCGAAAGCTGCATCGTCAGCGATCCCTCCGGCATCGCCACGGTCCTTCGCGCGATCCACGACCTCGACGTGATGATCGCCATGGACGATTTCGGCACCGGCTATTCCAGCCTCGCCTATCTCCAGAAGCTGCCGATCGACGTCCTCAAGATCGACCGCAGCTTCATCGCGCCGATGCTGGTCGATCGCGACTCGGTCGCCATCGTTCGGGCGATCCTCGGTCTGGCCTCGGCGCTTGGCATGACGACGACGGCCGAAGGCGTCGAATCGGAGCAGTTGGTCGAAACTCTGACCGCTCTCGGCTGCGACGTGGCTCAGGGCTATTATTTTGCCCGGCCGCTCCCTTCCGACCGAGCCTATGCTTATTGGCGCGAGCGGAGGCTCTGATCCACCGCTTCGCGCGCGAGTAGCGTCACGCGCTCATCGTCCGGAAAATCCTCTTCGATCCATTGCCGCTCGATCCGTTGCAGCGTCGCCGCGACGACAGGCCCGGGCTCCAGGCCCATGGCGATCAGTTCGCCGCCGCCCAGCGGCAGGCGCGGCCTTTCCCACCCGCTCAGCTGATCAAGGCCGAGATGCTCCGCAGCCACCTCTCCGCGCAGCAGCAGATCAATCGCGACATCCTCGCCAAAGCGATAGGCGAGCGCGCGGGCGGGACCGGTCGCGGCGTTCGCGGCAAGCTCCAGGCGACGCGTCGCCAGCTTTGAGAGCTTGAGGCGGCGGGCGATGGCAACCGCGATCGCCGGATCCTGCGGCAGCAACGCACCGAGGCGGCGTAAGCTATCGGGACGGGTGCCGCTGAGGTGCTCGCGCGCGACGAGGCGGGCGAGGCGATCAGCGCCGCTCCTATCGATCTCGGGAATGATCGGGCGAAACAGGCCATTGTCGAGCATCAGCGCGATCGTCGGCGCGGGATTCGTGCCACCGAGGAGCTTGAGCAGTTCATCGGCGATCCGTTCGCGCGACAGGGCCATGAGATCATTTGCCCGCGCCACGCATGCCTGCATGGCCTCCGCATCCGGCTCTCCCCGGCCAAACCGCTCGTGGAAGCGGAAGAAGCGCAGGATCCGGAGATGATCCTCGGCGATACGCTGCAGGGCGTCGCCGATGAAGCGGACCCTGCCGTCGCGGAGATCGTCGAGTCCGTCGAAATAGTCGAACAGCTCGCCGGTCACGGGATCGGCCGAAAGCGCGTTGATGGTGAAGTCGCGGCGGGCTGCATCCTCGCGCCATTCGTTCGTGAACGCCACGGTTGCGTGGCGGCCGTCGGTCGACAGGTCGCGTCGCAGGGTCGTGACCTCGACCGGGCCCGAGGGAATGAGTGCGGTGACGGTGCCATGGGCCAGTCCCGTGGGAATAACCTTGAATCCCGCGCGGACGATCCGCTCCATGCTGTCTTCGGGACGCCAGCGGGTTGCGCAGTCAACGTCCTTCACGGGCAGGCCCAACAGGCTGTCGCGCACCGCTCCACCCACGAAGCGGATCATTCCGTCTGGCGCGCCGAGAGCCTCCATCAGGCGATCGAGTCCTTCAGCGCGGCGCCAGCCCGTATCCGGCAGGCGCGTCATGCGGCCAGCCCTACGGCTGCTCGCAGGCGCGGCGCCATTGCGACGATCAGCCCGGCCGTCACCCCCCAGATACGCTCGCTTGGCCAGTCAATTTCGAAGTAGTGCCGCTCTATTCCGCGCAGGGTGCCGCTCTTCCTCAGATGATGCGCGTCCGACAGGAGATGATCGAGAGGGACTTCGAACAGACCGGCAACCTCCGCCTCGTGCGGGCGCAGGTCGAGACCGTCGGGTATGACGCCGACGACAGGCGTGATCAAATAGCCCGAGCCGGTGGCGTAGGCGCGCGCGGTTCCGACCACGTCTACGCGGTCGGGGGGCAAGGCGACCTCTTCCCAGGCTTCGCGCAGGGCGCCTTCGATCGGGCCGGCATCCTCTGGATCGAGCCGCCCCCCGGGAAAGGCGACCTGGCCGGCATGTGCCCGAAGGCCTGTGTGGCGCACCGTGAACAATACGCGTGGGCGCGGCGCCTCTATGATCGGCATCAGCACTGCGGCGGGCACCAGCTTGCCCAGGTCGGAGACGAGTTCCTCCTGTTCGATTATGGGCTCTTCCTGGAGATCGGGCGCATCCGCCAGGCTCCTGCGGAGCCGTTCAGCCAGACCGCTCATTCGCCCCCCAGGCGGAAGAAGGCCCCGTTGCTCCACAGGCCCACCGGCTCGTTGTCTTCCTCGAGAGCAAGGTCGATCAGGGCATAATAGACCGGCCGGTTGATCAGCGCTTTCAGTCCGCCCCGCACTTCGAGATAAGGGTGGGGGCCATCGTCCCGCTGGCATATCTCCAGAGGATGTTCCCGATCGGCGACGACGACATCGTCCGTGTTCAGGCGGAAGGCCAGGCGGCGGTCGCGGCCGGCGCCTTCGGACTTCAGTTCGACCGCGAGGAAGGGAGCATCCTCAACGCTGATCGACAGGCGTTCGGCCGGCGTCACCAGAACATAGCTGCCGTCCTGTTCGCGTCGGAGGATGGTCGAGAACAGCCGGACCATCGCTCGGCGACCGATCGGCGAGCCTTCGTGAAACCAGGTGCCGTCGCGCGCGATGCGCATGTGGCTGTCGCCACAATGCGGCGGATTCCAGCGTTCGACGGGAGGCAGGCGGTTTTCCGCAGCGTAGCGGGCGATCTCCTGCAGCGACGCTGCGGCGAAGTCCGGGGCGGGGTTGCTTTCGGGCATGGCGGCGATGTGCCCCTTAAGCCCGCGCTCTACAAGAGGCGGCTTCCCCCAATAGCCGGCATCACGCCGGACGGAGTTGTCGATCCGTCGCAGCCGTCGGAAGGGTTCGTGGCCGAAGCACGCCCTCTCGCATCACGTTCTGCCCCGGGCGCAGCCGCACCAGCAAGCGGTCGCGGTCCACTGGTCCCGGTAGTTGCCAGCCCGCGGTTGCCTCAGCGCGGAAGCCGAAAAAGCGGCCATAATATTCGGCGTCGCCGATGAGCATCATCGGGTCCGCATCCGTGCCGTCCGCCTGTGCCAGAGCGGTATCGACCAGCTTACGGCCGATCCCGTCGCGTTGGTGGTCAGGATGAACGGCAACCGGCCCCACGAGGATCAGCGGCTCGACGGCGCCGTCCGAACCGACGATCTCGATCGGCCAGCACTGAATACTGCCCAATAGCCGCTGCTCCTCGTCGAGCGCGGCAAAGCTGAGTGCCGCGCTGGCGTCCATCCCCTCGCGCAGTCGATAGGCGGTGCGTCCATGTCGGTCGGCGCCGAAGGCAAGGTCGAGCAAGGTCTCGACGGCGGACGGAACGACCGAGGTGAGGGGCACGATGCTGATCAACGCGATTGGGAATCCTTGTTCGGATGGAGCGGCGCCTTTACCGTCTCGCGGCCGAATGTGAAGCAGAATCGGATGATGATTTCATGAAGCTGTTCGACTCCGACTGGGCCCCCAGCCCGCGCCGCGTGCGCATCTTTCTCGCCGAAAAGGGAATCGAGGTCGAACGCGTCGCCATCGACCTGAAGACGGGCGCCCAGCTTTCGGCCGACTATGCCGCGGTCAATCCGCAGCGGCAGACGCCTGCGTTGCTGCTCGATGACGGTACGCTCATCGACGATTCGATGGGAATATGCCGCTATTTCGAGGCCCTCCATCCCGAACCATGTCTGTTCGGTCGAACCCCGGCGGAGATCGGCCTCATCGAGGCCTGGCTGCGGCGGATCGAGCATGACGGCTTCCAGTCCGTCGCGATCGCATTTCGCAACAGGGCGCCGGCGTTCGATGGCCGGGCCGTGGGCGGCGAATGGCCACGGATTGAACAAATCGAGGCATTGATCGAGCGAGGTCGGTTGATGTGGGGGGCGTTTGCAGACGTTCTGGAACGGCGGCTCGAGGGGAGAAGCTTCGTTGCCACCGATAGTTTCAGCATGGCCGATATCGCGCTGCTCATCGTGATCGATTTCGGACTGGCGACCCGCTTGGCCGATCCGTTCGAAGGCCGGCCCGCTCTGTGCCGCTGGCACGAGGCTATCTCTGCCCGCCCGTCGGCGAAGGCCTGAGCTGTGGGTGACCTTGTGGACAAGTTGGGAACCGGCTGTGGATCGGGCATAGCGGCGGGCAGGAAGCGATTGGTCCGGATGGAAAGTCGATGAACGCCGAGTTCGGGGATAGGAAGACCGCCATCGTCACGGGTGGCGCCAAGCGGATCGGGGCGGAGCTGGTAAGGGCGCTGGCCGAGGACGGCTGGACGCCGCTGATCCACTATCGTCACAGCGGGGAAGAGGCGCAGGCGCTGGCGGAAATCTGCCCCGGCGCGCGCATCGTCCAGGCGGATCTCGCCGAGCCGGGTGGGCCGGAGAAGGTGATTGCTGCGCTCGGCGGTATGCCGCCCCCCGCCTTGCTGGTTAACAGCGCGTCCGCCTTCGTCTTTGATGCCTTCGACGATTTCAGCATCGAGGCATGGGATATGCACATGGCGGCGAACGCCCGCGGGCCCGCCCTGTTGTCGCGTGCTTTCGCGCAGGCGGTTCCGCCGGGGAAGGGGGCGATGGTCGTCAATATCCTCGACGCCAAGCTTTCCCAGCTCAATCCGGACTTCTTCACTTACACGATATCGAAGATCGCCTTTGCCGGAGTCCACGAACTTCTCGGTCGCCTGCTTGCGGGGCGGGGAATTCGCGTCAATGCGATCGCGCCCTCGGTGACGCTCGTGTCCGGGCCGCAGAGCCGCGAAAATTTCGAAAGGGTGCATGCGTTGAACGCACTGGGCAGGGGGGTCGAGGTCGGGCAGATCGTCGAAGCGTTGCGCTTCCTGATCGCCGTTCCCACCATCACCGGCCAGACGATCACCCTCGACGGCGGGCAGCGCTTTTTGGGCCTGTCGCGCGACGTGCAGTATCTCGCTCAGGAGGATTGATGGATTTCCCCCAGCTCGACGGCCTCGTGCCCGAGGCTCTGGCGCCGCGCACGCGCCGAATTGTCCTGCGCGATTTTGCGGTGCCGATCGACATCGGGTTTCACGATTTCGAGGTCGGCAATCCCCAACGCGTGTTCGTCACCGTCGAGGTCTGGCTCGACGAAGCCAGCTTTGCGTCGCGCGATGAGGTGGACTGCGCCTGGGACTATGATTTTCTCCGAACGGAGATCCTGACGCTGGCCAATGCACGCCGCTACAATCTGCAGGAAACGCTCGCGCGGGGCGTCTATGCCCTTGTCGCTGCGCGCGCGGGGGTGAAGGCGCTCCGTATCTCCACGAGCAAGCCCGACGTCTATCCGGACTGCGCTTCGGTCGGGGTCGAACTCGCGTCCTTCTGACCCTTTTCCTCAGCGCGCAATGGTGCGCCCGCAAGGGCCGAGTCGTTTCAGCACGAAGGCGTAATCTTCGCGAACTGCCCGCGCGTCAGACGCGCCGAGCGATGCGGTGCCTTTTTCGGGCATCGCCGCCGGCAGGAAGCAGGCAAGGCGATACCAGAGCAACGTGTCGCGGACCGGTGCGGAGGCGCTGTCGTCGACCATCTCACCCAGGGCGACCGCCCATTGCGGCTGCTCGCCCGGCCGCCGAAGGATCGTGAGGGAGATTGGCCGGTTGTTCGGCGTGGTCAGAAAAATCTGGGATTCGCTCTCGCCGGGAATCGCGCCGGGCACGTGGAAGGCGTTGCCGATGCCGGTAACGACCGGAGAGGCAGTTGGGGCGGTCGCCTCGGTGAGAATCGCGCGCAGCAGCGATTCGGTATTTTGCGTCCAGGCGACCTGTGAGTACGGCGAAGTGAGGCGCAATTCCTGGGGCTTTTGCGGAACCCGATTCCCGAAAATGATCAGCCGATTTTTTTTAAGCGAGGGTGCTTTGCCGCGTGCGTCGAGCGGCACATCGACGATGTAGCTGATCGAACCCGGCAACCCTTCCGCACCGCGCAACAACATCGCCGTCTGCGCTTCGATCAAAAATCGGGCATTGCCTGCCTGCAATCCAGGCGCGAGTTCGCCTTTAAGCCGCTCCGCCTTGGTGACCGTTACGCCGGCGACCACTTGGGCTGATAGAGTGAGATCGGCCAGATCGGCATAGGAAAGTTGCCGGATTCCGGGCGCTGTCGATGTGACAGGCAGGGGGGAGGCGGGCTGCGCACCAAGCGAGCCGGGCATAGATATCATTGCTATACAAGCAAAGATCATGCCACTGCGGAAAGTGTTGGCGTTCATCCGGTCCATACGCATGGGGCGCTCCAGGGTTCCAGCGGGTGTTCGCGCCGTGGATAGCGTCGTCATGGGGGTGGCGTCACGCCCGAAACGGGCATCCAATGCGCCGTTTCGCTTATTGCTTCCGTCGAACTGTCGCGATAAGGACACACCTCCGCTAAATATTATAACTATGTCTGGCGGGTGAAGGGCCGGGCGCTAATGGCACTCCCATTGGTGCGTGCCGGTACAAATGCTGGCTTTGGATTGGAGGGAGTGTCGTTCCTTAATGGCTTATGGCGATCAAACCCTTAGCACCCGCAAGGTGGTGTCGATTGGGCTGGTGGTCCTGCTCCATGCAGTGATCGGATATGCCTTCGTCACCGGGCTTGCGTATAACGTCGTCAAGAAGGTCGCCCGCGACCTCAAGACGTTCGACGTCGTAGAAGAGGCGCCGCCGCCTCCGGATCAGCCTCCGCCTCCGCCGCCGGAGACCAAGATCGAGCCGCCGCCCGTCGTGGCGCCGCCCCCGATCGTTCAGGTGGCTCCGACCGTCGCTCCGCCGATCGTGTCGGTTCCGGTCGCTCCGCCGCCGGTTATCACGCCGGCCGCTCCGCCCGCGCCTCCGCCTCCGGCGGTATCGCGTCGGGGTGAACCGCGTGGCACTCCGGGCGAGTGGGTTACTCCCGAGGATTATCCTTCTGCCGATCTCCGCGCCGAGAATCAGGGCACGACCAGCTTCGAGCTGGCCGTCGGCCCCGATGGCAAGGCGACCAATTGCTCGGTGACGAATTCGAGCGGCTTCCCGTCGCTTGATCAGAAGGCTTGCCAGATGTTGATGCGCCGGGCGCGTTTCAAGCCCCAGCTCGACGGTAATGGACAGCCGATGCCGTTCACCTATCGCAATCGCGTTCGCTGGCAGATCCCGAGGGATTGAGCTTTGGTCGGGCTGACCCGGCGGGCGGCCTGACTTTATACGACCGGATACAACAGACAGTTTCAGAGAAGGAATAACAGTTTATGGCTAGTCCCGCAGCCGAAGGTTCGAACCCCTATGGCCTGATGGCCGCTCTGGAGCAGGGCGGCACGATTGCCTGGACGGTTTTCATCATCCTCGTCGTCATGTCGGCGGCGTCCTGGTACATCATGTTCACCAAGCTGCTCGAGCAGCAGAAGATCCTGAACCAGGGCAAGAGGGCTCGCGCTACCTTCTGGACGGCTCCGAGCCTGAAGGATGGCCAGGCGAAGCTCGAAAAGAACTCGGCTTATCGTCAGATCGTCGATGACGGTCTGCTCGCCCAGGACCAGCACACCAAGCTGACCGACCCGGTCGATCAGCATGAGTGGCTGACCGGCTCGCTGCTGCGCAGCCAGGCGCTTATCAACTCGAAGCTCGGCAACGGTCTCGCGGTGCTCGCCACCGTCGGTTCGACCGCTCCGTTCATCGGTCTGTTCGGTACCGTCATCGGCATCTATCGCGCGCTCATCAAGATCGGCGCTGCCGGTCAGGCCTCGATCGACGCCGTCGCCGGCCCGGTCGGTGAAGCTCTGATCATGACCGCGCTGGGTCTGGCCGTGGCCGTTCCGGCCGTGCTCGGCTACAACTGGCTGATCCGCCGCAACAAGGTCGTCGCCGAGCAGCTGTCGGCTTTCTCGACCGACCTGCATGGCTACATGGTTTCGGCTGGTGCGGTTAAGCCGGCGACCACGGTCAAGGCCGCCCCGGCCCCGGCCGTCAAGAAGTAATCGACCGACGCCAAGGGCGGAGGCCTTGTGCCTCCGCCCACGTCTCGAAGGACGTCTGGCCCAAGGAACGGCGAATGAGCCGAACCTCCATAGGGTCGCGCAAGTAGATAGGATTAGTGCCGATGGCCATGAGTGCCGGCCCCGCCGAAGACGACAGCCCTATGTCGGACATCAACACGACGCCGCTCGTCGACGTCATGCTGGTGCTTCTGATCATCTTCCTCATCACGGTTCCGGTCGTCATTCAAACGGTGCCCGTCAAGCTGCCCAACGTCGTGTTCGAACCCACGACCACCAAGCCCGAGAACGTTGCGCTCTCGGTCCGTTCGGCTGCAGACGGCTCCTGCGAAGTCTACTGGGGGCTCACCAAGGTGAACTCCTCGGAGCTGATCGACCGCGCCGTGGTCAAGCTGCGCAAGGAAATCGACAGGCAGGGTGGCCCCAACGCGCCCGGCCTCGAACTTCCGGAAGTGCATATCCGTGGTGACGTGAATACCCCCTACCGCTGCATCGGCGGTACGGTGTTCGCGATGCAGCGCGCCGGGTTTACCCGTGTCGGCTTCATCTCGGAACCGCCGGCTGGCTTCGCCAGTCCGCGCCTCTAAGCCCGCTTACTAGGAGTAGTCATCATGGCAATGTCAGCGGGATCTGCCGAAGGCGAACCGATGATGGACATCAACACCACGCCGTTGATCGACGTGATGCTGGTGCTCCTGATCATGTTCATCATTACCATCCCGATCCAGACCCATGCGGTGAAGCTCGACCTCCCGGTCGACAGCGGGCCGAACACCCCGCCGCCGGTCGATCCGATCAAGAACAAGGTCGTGATCACCCCAACGGGCGAGGTTCTCTGGAATGGTTCGCCGATCGATCTGGTGCGCCTGCGCCAGTATCTCGACATCACACAGACGATGAACCCGGTCCCAGAACTCCACCTGGAGCCGGACGCCCAGGCTCGCTACGATCTGGTCGATCGCGTTCTCGCGGTCACCAAGCGGGCCCAGGTCGAGAAGATGGGCTTCGTCGGCAATGAGAAGTACGGCAACGCTTTCTAAGCGCTCCAACCTCTCGAAAACGAATTAGGGCGGCCGTTCGGCCGCCCTTTTTTGTTGTCTTGCAGTTTCGGAGTGTAGCCGGGCTCAATCGAGCCCGGCATATTCGCGCAGCGGCGTTTCCGGACGTGCCCCGAAGTGCGATATCACCTCGGCTGCTGCCAGCCCGGCGATGCGTCCGCATTCGGCCAGCGGGAGCTCCTGCGTCAGCCCATAGAGGAAGCCCGCCGCATAAAGGTCGCCGGCTCCGGTGGTGTCGACGACCCGCTCGACATGCGCGGCGGGGCTTGCGACGCGCTCGTCACCACGGATTGCCACCGAGCCTTGGGCGCTGCGGGTTATTGCGGCGATCTCGACCATCGGCTTCAGCCGCTCGACGGCGGCGTCGAAATCCTCGGTCTGGAACAGCGCAAGCAGCTCGCTCTCATTGGCGAAGAGGATGTCGATCCGGTTGGCGATAAGGTCGAGAAAGTCGGCCCGGTGCCGTTCGACGCAGAAGGCATCGGACAGCGACAGGGCAACCTTGCGGCCTGCGCCGTGCGCAATGTCGGACGCGCGGTGAAAGGCTTCCTTCGCGTGGGGCTCGTCATAGAGATAGCCCTCGAGATAGGTGATCTTAGCTGCGGCGACCATTTCGGCGTCGATGTCCTCGGCCTTCAGGTTCACGCAGGCGCCAAGATAGGTGTTCATCGTGCGCTCGGCATCGGACGTCACAAAGATCATGCAGCGTGCGGTCGACGGACCGTCGTTCGCCATCGGCGTGGTGAAACGGACGCCGGCGGCGAGCAGATCGTGGCGATAGGCCGCGCCCAATTCGTCCTGCTTCAGCTTGCCGATATAGCCGCACTTCGCGCCGAGCGAACCGAGACCGGCGATGGTGTTTCCGGCCGATCCGCCGGAAGCGCGGGTCACGGGGCCCATCGCTGCATAGAGCCGCTCGGCGGTTTCCTCGTCGACGAGTGTCATCGCGCCTTTGATGAGATTCTGCTCGGTGAGGAAGCTGTCGTCGGCATGGGCCAACAGGTCGATAATGGCATTGCCGATGCCGACGACATCGAGGGTGGCGTCCGTCATTCAATATCCTTGCTTTGGGCAGGGGCCTGCGTGAAGAGAAGGAGATTCAATGCCCCGCAGCCCCGCTGCGGGCAACCCCCCGACGGACCCATGCTAGACGAACTTGATGAACTTTTGACCAAGGCGCTCGACTGGCGCGCGCAGGGTTATGGCGTGGCGATCGCGACCGTGGTTCAGACCTGGGGCTCGGCTCCGCGCCGCCGAGGATCGCATGCGGTCATTCGTGAGGACGGGCTGTTCGAAGGTTCGGTCAGCGGCGGCTGCGTCGAGGGTGATGTGCTTGTCGCCGCACAGGCCTTGCTGGCGGCGGGAGGCGGCTTCGAACGGCGCGACTATGGCGTGCAGGACGACAATGCCTGGACCTTCGGCCTGGCCTGTGGGGGCAGCATCGAGATATTGATCCAGACTGTCGACGATGCCCATGTACCGGCCGCCCTTCTTGCGACGCTGCGGGATGAGCGAAGGGCCGGTCGGGCGGTAACCGTGTCGAGCGATCTCGCGACCGGCCTTTCGAGCATTGTCGATCGGGCGCCGGAGCCCGGGGACGATCAGTTCGTCAACGCATATGCCCCGCCCCTGCGCATGCTGATCGTCGGGGCCGTCCATGTCAGCCAGCAACTGGTGCCGCTGGCGCGGCAGCTGGGATATCGCGTGTATGTCGTCGACCCGCGTGACAGTTTCGCGGCCGCCGAGCGCTTCCGCGGGATAGATGTCGACACGCGCTGGCCCGATGAGGCTTTCGAAGAGTGGAAACCGGACAGCGCGACGGCGATCGTCACGCTCACCCATGATCCGAAGATCGACGACCCCGCCTTGGAGGCTGCGCTGCGCAGCGAGGCCTTCTACGTCGCCGCGCTCGGTTCACGCCGGACCCATGCCAAGCGGATCGAGCGGCTCACCGCCAATGGTTGGAGCGCCGAGGCGTTGGCAAGGATCGACGGACCAGCCGGCATCGCCATCGGCGCGGCGACTCCGGCCGAGATCGCCCTGTCGATCCTGGCGGGAGCGACGGCGGCCCTGCGCAAGGCGTGATCGTCGGCGCGATCCTGCTGGCGGCGGGAAGTGCCCGCCGCATGGGCGACGACAAGCTGGGCATGGATCTCGGTGGCAGGCCGCTGGTGGCCCATGCCCTGAAAAGCCTCTGCGATGCGGCGGTCGACTCGATACTGGTGGCTGTCGCACCCGGATCACCGCTCGTACGACATCTTGTGCCATATGCGACGGTGGTGGAAGTCGCGGGTCATGCGGAGGGCATGGGGCGTTCGCTGGCCGAAGCCGCTGTTCTGATTCCCGCCAATTGGGATGCAGTGGTCGTCGCGCTCGGCGACATGCCGTTCGTGCAGAGCGAGACGATCGATCGCCTGATCGGGCTCGCCAGCCACCAAGCAATCGTCCGGCCGCGCCATGTGGGGCAGCCTGGCAATCCCGTGTTATGGGGTCGATCATGTTTTGCGGCCTTGGCGAATCTGCGCGGTGACGAAGGCGGGCGCTCGCTCTTGCGCGACCGCGAGCCAATCTTCGTCGATTGCGATGATCCGGGGGTCCTGTTCGACGTCGATACGCCAGAGGCGCTTGCCGAAGCGCGGGCTGGGCTGCGCGGCTGACGAAGCTTCGCTCAGAGTGAGCGCAGCGCCTGCGCCGGCCGCGCGTTGAGGACAGGTAGCGAACCCGCCAGCCCGATGCCCAATGTGCCGACCGCGCCGACGACCAGCGTCACCCCGACCAGAACCCAATCGGGCGCCCAGGCCAGTTCGAATATCCGAGTCACGACATACCAGCCCGCCGCGCTGCCCGCCGCCAGCGCCAGCAAGGCGATGATGGCGGCCAGCAGAGCATATTCGATCGCCTGTGCCAGAAGGATCTGCGCGCGGCTGCCGCCGAGCAATTTGAGCAGCACAGCGTCATAGAGCCGCGCCCGTCGTGACGCCGCAATCGCGCCGATCAGGACGGCGATGCCCGCTGCGAGCGTCACGGCCGCTGCAGCCCGGATAGCCGTCGCCAGCTGACCGAAAATCTCGCCGATCTGGCCCGCGACGTCCTTCACGCGGATGAGCGACACGGCCGGGAAACCGCTTACCACCGCGCGACTGACGGCGGGTTCGCGCGCGTCGGGCAGGGCGATCGTCGCCATGTAGCTGTGCGGTGCGCCCTCCAGCGCGCCAGGAGCGAAAACGATGCCGAAATTGAAGCCCATCCGTTCCCAGTTGATCCTGCGAATAGAGGCGATCTCCGCTTCCATGTCGACGCCGAGGATCGAGAAACCGAGCCTGTCACCCGGTTTCAAATCCAGTGCCTTCGCAGCTTGCTCGTCGATCGAGACGAGTGGCGGGCCAGCATAATCGGCGGGCCACCAGCGACCGGCGACGATCTCGTTACCCTCGGGCAGGGTCGCTGCATAGGTCAGGCCCCGGTCTCCGTTGAGGATCCACGCCCCTTTCGGGAGCGGCTTCAGTTCCGTCACGGGGGTGCCGCGCACAGTGGTGACCGTGCCGCGCAGTGATGGCACCGTCACGATCTTCGCACCGGGCGATTGCCTATCGACCGTCGAGCGGAAACGGTCGAGTTCGTCGGTTCCGATGTCGAGTGCGAAGAAATTGGGCGCGGTCTGCGGCACCGTCTTTTCGATCTGGTGGGTCAGGTTGGACTGGATGATCGCCATCATCGCGAAGAGCGTAAGGCCAAGGCCGAGGGCGACCACGAGCCGGTCGGTCTGCGCTGCCGGCCGATACAGGTTGCCTATCGCGAGACGCACCAGCGTGTTCCGTGAGCGGGGCAGGGTCCGCGCAACGAGGCGAACGAGGCGCCCGACCGCCCAGAGTGCCACGAACAGTGCCAGTGCCCCGGCCAGAAATCCCGCGCTCAAAGCGGGCTGCCGCGCGGTGGCGACGGCGATGGCGGCAATCGATGCGCCCGCTCCGATCATCAGCGCGAGAACGCGCCGGCCGGGCAGGCCGAAGGGCTCGATCCGCGCGCGGAAGATTTCGGCCGGGCTGACGCGACCGGCCCGGCTGAGGGGCGCCAGGCTGAACAGCAGGGCCGCAAGCAGGCCATAGGCTGCGCTGATTGCGAGGGGGACGGGATAGACAGCGATTTTCGGGGCGACAGGCAGGGCGTCGCCCGCCACCCATCCCACGATCGCAGGCACGGCCGCGCCGATCGCAAGCCCTGCGATGACCGCAGCGAGCGAAACCATGGCCACCTGAAGCAGATAGAGCCGCACGATGAGGCTGGATGAGGCTCCGACGATCTTGAGCGTGGCGATCGAGCTCCGCCGCTGATCGAGCCAGGAGGCGACGCCATTGCCGACCCCGATGCCGGCGACGATCAGCGCGGTCAGCCCCACCAGCGTCAGGAACTGCCCGAGCTGATCGACGAAGCGCCGGAGCCCGCGCGCGGCGTTGCTACGGTCGCTGACTTCCCAATTGGTCTGGCGATAGCGGCTGTCCAGTCGTTCGGACAATGCGCGCACGTCCTGGTCCTGATCGAGGCGGATCCGATAGCGCGCAGTGAACAGGCTGCCTGGCTGCAGCAGACGGGTGGCGTCGAGCGCTTCGCGTGAGAGGAGGATCGTCGGACCGAAGGCGAAGCCCTCACCGACCCGGTCCGGTTCCTGGTCGATCAGGCCAGCGACGCGCAGGCTGGTCTCGCCAACGCGGATGCGGTCACCGACGCGCAGCGGCAACCGTTCGGCGAGGGCAGGGGCCACGATCGCGTCGAGACCGGTCGGGCGCGGGGTCAGCGCACCCGCTTGGGTCGTAAATCGGCCATATAGTGGCCAGAGCGTGTCCACGCTCTTGAGTTCGGCCAAAACCGAGGCACTTGCATCCTGGCGCGATGCCATCGCCCGCAAGCGGATCGATTCCGACGTCCGTCCATAGGCGGCGAAGGCTGCGCGTTCCTGCCCATCGGCCTCGCGCTGGGCGACGCGCATCTCGATGTCGCCGCCCAATATCTCGCGACCGCGCCCGTCCAACTCGGCGGTGATGGCGGAAGCCAGGCTGCCGACGCCGGCCAAGCCTGCGACGCCGAGGAACAGGCAGACGATCAGGAGGCGCAACCCTTTGAGGCCCCCGCGCATATCGCGCAGCGCCAGACGCCAGGCTGTGTTCATGCGGCGCGACGGTCTGTGACGATCGCACCGTCGCGCATCTCGACCACCCGCGCGCAGCGAGCGGCGAGCGCGGGGTCATGCGTGATGACGAGCAGGGTGGTGCCGGTGTCGCCTTGACGGGCGAAGAGAAGATCCATGATCGCCTCACCGGTCGCTGCGTCGAGATTGCCGGTCGGTTCGTCGGCGAACAGCAAGGCGGGACGGGGAGCGATTGCGCGCGCGATGGCGACACGTTGCTGCTCGCCACCCGACAGTTGCGCCGGATAATGGTCCAGCCGGTGCGCCAAGCCGACCGCCGTCAGTTCGGCGCGGGCCCGCTCCATCGCATCGGCGGCACCAGCCAGTTCCAGCGGAACCGCGACATTCTCGATAGCGGTCATCGTCGGCAACAGGTGAAAGGCCTGCAGGATGATGCCGATCCGACCCCGCCGCGCGGCGGCGAGCGCATCTTCGTCGAGCGTGCCGAAGTCCAGGCCGTCGACGAGCACCCGGCCCGAATCTGCCCGTTCCAGCCCGGACAGAACCGACATGAGCGAAGATTTGCCCGATCCCGACGGGCCGAGCAGCGCAACGGTGTCGCCCCGATCGATGCTGATGTCGATCCGCCGCAAAATCTCGACGCGTGCCGGAGGCTTGCCCAGCGCGAGAGTGACGGCGCTGGCGTCGATGATGGCGGATGTCATGCGGCTGTGGGTTCCTCGGACACTGTCCGGCACAACATGTGGCGCGCGCACTCGCAGATCAATGGCGGGTGAGAAAAATGCCCTTAAGTCTGGCGGAGGCTCAGGCGGCGCGAGGTCCTTGAACGGCGATGCGTTGCAGCTCGGGCAAGGCGCGTTCGAGGGCGCTTTTCATATGCTCGTCGCAGCGCGGCATCCGGTTCCAAGCGTCGAGTGCCGCGATCTTGTAGGCCTCTGCCAGCGTCGGATAGTTGAAGGTGTTCTCGACGAAATAGTCGATCGTGCCGCCGAGGTTGAGCACCGCCTGGCCGATGTGGATCAGTTCGGTCGCGCTTTCGCCGATGATATGGACGCCGAGCAGCTTTCGGCTTTCCAGTGCGAAGATCATCTTCATCATGCCCGACTGGCTGCCCATGATGTGGCCGCGCGACGTTTCCCGGAAACGCGCGACGCCGCATTCATAGGGGATGCCACGATCGCGGACCTCCTGCTCGGTCAGGCCGACGGTCGAGATCTCGGGGACGGCGTAGATGCCATAGGGGAAGTAGGCGGGCGCCGGGGGCATGGGGGCGTCGAACGCATGGCAGGCGGCGATGCGGCCCTGTTCCATCGAGGTGGAGGCAAGGCTGGGAAAGCCGATGACGTCGCCCGCCGCATAGATGTGCGGAACGCTGGTCTGCATCGATATCGGGTCGACCTTCAGTCTTCCGCGCTCGTCGGCTTCCAGCCCGCAGCGATCGAGCTGCAGCGCGGCGGTCGCGCCGATGCGGCCGGCGGCATAGAGGAGCATTTCCGATCGGATGCGGCGACCGTCGTCCAGTACCGACACGGCCCAACCCTTGGCGTCGACCTCGACATGGTCGAGCTTCGCCCCCAGCCGGATCGCCATGCCCCGATCGCGCAACTGGTGGACGAAGTCGTCGATGATTTCGCGATCGACGAAATCGAGAAAGCTGTCGCGAGGTTCGATCAGCGTGACGGGCACGTCCAACGCCGAGAAGATGGTGGCGTATTCGATGCCGATCACCCCGGCGCCGATCACCGTCAGACTGCGGGGGATTGCTGGTTCGGTGATCAGGTCGTCGCTGTCGAGGATGGTCGTGCCGTTGAACGGGATCGATGTCGGGCGGAAGGGCATGGTGCCGACCGCGATCAGGATCTTCTCGCCCTCGACGAGGTGGACCTCGCCCTTCGGCCCGGTTACCTCGATCTCATGTGGTCCCCGGAAGCGTGCGGTTCCCTCCATGGTGCGGACGCCGTTGCGCGTGAACTGATGCTCCAGCACGTCGATCTCATGATCGAGGGTCATCTGCAGTCGGGCGTTGAGGTCCTTGCCCTCGATATCCTTCTTGACCCTGTAGGCCCGGCCATAGAAGCCGCGCTCGCGCCAGCCTGTCAGGTTCAGCACGGTCTCACGGAGGGTCTTTGACGGGATGGTCCCGGTGTGAACCGACACGCCGCCGACCCGATAGCGGTTTTCGATCACCAGGGTCGACTTCCCCAGCTTCGCGGCCTGGATGGCGGCTCGGCGGCCCGCCGGTCCGCTGCCGATCACGATCAGTTCGTAGCGCATATCGTCGCCCCCGCGGCGCGTCGCATGACGGCCAAGGAACGATCCTGCACCTGAAGGTCGCAAGATAAGGTTAATCGCGATGCTCGAACGCTGGAGAGAGCTCGGCAAGACAATAGGCCCGCCTCTCGCGAGACGGGCCTATTGGTGTTACAGTCCGTGCAAAGCTCAGGCCTTGACCTTGGCCTTTGCACCTCCGCCCTTCTTCGGACGCTTCGGTGCGGCCGGGACAATTTCGAACGAGAGCGCCTCGTCCTTCATCTTCACCTTGACCTCGCCGCCATGGACCAGCTTGCCGAACAGCAATTCCTCGGCGAGCGGCTGCTTGATCTTCTCCTGGATCAGGCGGCCCATCGGGCGGGCGCCGTAGAGCTTGTCATAGCCCTTGGCGGTCAGCCACTGCTTGGCCTCGTCGTCGAGGCTGATATGCACCTCGCGGTCGGCTAGCTGCAGTTCGAGCTGCAGGATGAACTTCTCGACGACCCGCGATACGACCTCGGCCGGCAGGTAACCGAACGGCACGATCGCATCGAGGCGGTTGCGGAACTCTGGCGTGAACAGCTTCTTCACCGCTTCCTCATCCTCGCCCTCGCGGGTGAGCGATCCGAAGCCCAGCGTCTCGCGCGCCATGTCGGACGCGCCGGCGTTGGTGGTCATGATCAGGATTGTGTTGCGGAAATCGACCGTCTTGCCGTGGTGATCGGTCAGCTTCCCGTTGTCCATCACCTGCAGCAGGATGTTGAACAGGTCG
>Ga0233425_10000734_pt1 | contig 81519 bp, 77 predicted proteins | sample Watercolumn_Towu_2_FD_181712 | JGI IMG/M metagenome (GOLD analysis project Ga0233425, IMG submission 181712) | Freshwater microbial communities from Lake Towuti, South Sulawesi, Indonesia - Watercolumn_Towuti2014_140_MG | ecosystem: Environmental > Aquatic > Freshwater > Lake | place...
TGATCATCCTCTCAGACCAGCTACCGATCGTCGCCTTGGTGAGCCATTACCTCACCAACTAGCTAATCGGACGCGGGCCGATCCTTCGGCGATAAATCTTTCTGCTCTCGCACGTATCCGGTATTAGCTCAAGTTTCCCTGAGTTATTCCGAACCGAAGGGTACGTTCCCACGCGTTACTCACCCGTCTGCCACTCTGTATTGCTACAGCGTTCGACTTGCATGTGTTAGGCCTGCCGCCAGCGTTCGTTCTGAGCCAGGATCAAACTCTCAAGTTGGAGATTGCTCCCGACTGGTCACTGTCTCTTGACGAGTCCCAAGCACACTGATCTGATCGTCTCACGACGATTCGATCATGGTGTACTTAGAATACGTGACCGTCAGAGTGTCTCGTCGACAGCCCTCCCCGAAAGGAAGGCCGTCCGCAAGGACACCCGCCGTCCACGTTTCTCTTTCTTCCGATTCGATTGTCAAACAGCGCAGTCGCGTGCGGCGCCAGGGCACAAGCCCGGACCGAGAGACGGTTCTTCGTCCCGACAGAGCAGCCGGGTGGCTGTTTTCCGTTTAGAAGACGAAGAAACGACCCCGTGCGCTGCTCGTTGGCAGCGCCGCCGTCGATGTGCGGTTTATAGGCAGGGCTGTTTCCGCTGTCAACTCGAATGCGAAAAAATCTTCGCGAAATTGTCACGTCGCAACGAAACACCATGAATCCCCGGGTTTTCGCCGGTGGAAACCGCTCCCTGCGCGCCAAAAATGAGCCATAATGCCGAGGCTTCGTCGCAACCCGCGACGCCGCCCTATCGGCTTTCGCTTTGAAGACCGATAGAGTTCGGCGCGACGCGGACGCAGTCGAAATCAAGACGCAGGATCTCTCCGCCGCGCCACACGGGAGCGTCAATGAATAGCCGCTTTGGCTCGCACGCGACGGCCGTCGTCGTCTGGACCGAGATCGGCGACGAGCCGGCGATCGAAGCCGACGGTCGCCGCCACACGGCGGACGACCGGCGCCGCGTCTCCATCCGCTGGCTCTCGGGAACCGTGCTTACGGGCCTCTCCGGCGCGCTGCTCATCAGCGCCGCCGCTTATACGGCGCTGGATCAGCAGACGCGATTCGCCGAAGCGCCGACGCGCGCCCAGCCTTCCGTCAAGGCCGCGCAGGACAGCCAGACGGTCAATCCCAAGAAGGGCGATCGGCTGATGCGCGCGGTCGACATCGTCGCGGCCAAGCAGACGTTCAAGGCGGCGACGACCGCCAAGGTCGGCGACAAGGAAGTCGTGCGCAGCAAGGCCTTCACCCGCGTCGCGACGACCCTCACGCTGTCCCCGACCGCCTATTCGGACGAGGTTCCGGCCTTCAATCCGCTGAAGCTGACCACCGATCCGCGCGCGCCCGACAATTCCGCCGACGCCGAGATCGCGCCCGATCAGGCCGAGGTGTCCTTCGCGACGCGCGATCTCAACACGCTGCAGATCGAACATCAGTCGGCGACGCTTTCCCTCGACGAATGTCAGGCGCAGGTCACGGAGCAGGTGAGGACCGCGCTTGCGGCGGGCGCGAGATCGGCGCTGCCTCTGCCCGGCCAGCTATTGCTCTCGCGCACCAGCCGCGCCTCCCTCGATTCGCCGGCGCTGCCTTACGCGACGCCGGGCGGCTCGCCGCTGACCGCCCCCTTCTCTTCCATCGAAGTGCGCATGGTTCCCGAGAACGTCACCGTGCGCGAGCGCAACACGCCGCAGCCGACGCAGATGGAGGAAAAGCTCGCGATCGTGCGCCATGGCGAAACGCTCGCCGACGTGCTCGCGGCGAACGGCGTGCCAAAGCCGCGCGTCGCCGCAGCCGCGGCGGGCTACAGGGGCAAGCGTTCGGACGCCGTGCGCGAGGGGCAGCGGGTGAAGCTGCTCTACGCCGATTTCGACGGATCCGGCTCGAACATGCAGCTCGCCCGCGTCTCCGTCTACAACGACGAAGAACTCGAATCGATGATCGCGATCACCGACCGGGGAACCTTCATGCAGGTCGCGAACGCGCCCGCCGTCGTCGCCAAGAAGACGCCGAAGCTGCGCGCCGGCAATAACGGTTTGGACGGATTCGACGGCGGCGGCGAGGCGGACGATCCCAACGCCATGCGCCTTTACGACTCGGTTTACGAAACCGGCCTGAAGCAAGGCGTTCCGCGTCCCGTCATCAACGAGATCGTGCGCGTCTTCGCCAACGAAGTCGATCTTCAGCGCGGCGTGTTCGGCGGCGATTCGCTCGATGTCTTCTACGGCGAGAGCGACGAGGGCGGCGCAACCCGCGACGCCCTGCTCTACGCCTCGCTGACGTCGCGCGACGAAACCTTCCGCTATTACCGCTTCCAGACACCCGACGACGGCCTCGTCGATTTTTACGACGAGAACGGTCGATCCAGCCGCAAATTTCTTGTCCGCAAGCCGATCGCCGTCGGCGAGACCCGCTCCGGCTTCGGGATGCGCCGCCATCCGATCCTCGGCTATTACAAGATGCACACGGGCGTCGACTGGGCGGCGTCGATCGGCACGCCGATCTTCGCGGCCGGCAACGGCACGGTCATCAAGGCGCAATGGGATTCCGGCTACGGACGCCGCGTCGAAATTCAGCACGTCAACGGCTATATCACCACCTATAATCACATGTCGGGCTTCGCCCGCGGAATCACAGAAGGCGTAAAGGTCAAGCAGGGCCAGACCGTCGGCTTCCTCGGTTCGACGGGCCTTTCGACCGGCCCGCACCTTCACTACGAAGTCATGGTCAACGGCCACTTCGTCGATCCGATGCGTGTCAAGCTGGCGCGCACGCGCGAATTCGACGGCAAGCTCCTCGCCGAGTTCAGAAAAGAGCGCGAGCGCATCGATCAGCTGATGGCCAAAGCGCCCAACAGCCCTGCGAGCAAGGTCGCCCAGCGCGGCAAGTAGCGCCGCCTCATGCCGGGCGCGGGACGGCGACGGGCGAGAGCGCTTCGTCGAGGCTCGCGGCGATCGACGCCAGAGTCGCCATGGTTCTGCGATTGAGGCGATGGCGCGCAAACTCGACGCCGAATTCCCGCTCGATCGCGAGCAGCGTGCGAATCGCCGTATAGGGCGTCAGCCCCAGCGCATAGAGATCGGCGCGCGGCGCGACCTGCGCCGCCGGCACGGCCAACTTGGCTTCCTCGTCGACGAGCCGCGCGATGATCGAAAGCATCGTTCCCTCTCCCTGCCCTCTTTACGCGCCGGCGTCCTGTTCGGTTGCGCACGATGGGAGAATAGGGAGACGAGCAACAGAAGTTTGTGCGGGGCCGCACGAAGCGGGCCGGCGGCCCTCACGCGATCAGCCGCGTTTCGGCGCCGCTCTCGCGAATGGCCGGCGCGCCCGCGATCGGCTCGACGCGCAGCGGCAGACCATGCTTGGAGCGCAAGGTCACATGCGTCGAAAGTTCGAGCTGGAAGCCGGGCGCCGGAGAGAACCGGAATTTCCGCGCCAAAGTGGCGAGAACCGTCACGATCTCCAGCATGGCGAAGTTCATGCCGATACAGGTGCGCGGCCCCGCGCCGAACGGCATGAAGGCGCAGCGCGGCCGACCCTTCTGGTTTTCCGGCGCGAAACGGTCGGGATCGAAGCCGTGCGGCTCGTCCCAGAGCGACTTGCGCCGGTGCACGATCCAGATCGGCGCGACGATCACCGCGCTTTTCGAAATGGCGTACGGCCCCAGCGTCGTGTCCTCGCGCGCCTGACGCGCGATCACGGGCGCAGGCGGAAACAGCCGCATGGCTTCCTGCGCCACCTGGCGGGTGAAGGCCAGGTTCTCGATGTCCGCCGCCTCGACGCTTCGCTCCCCGCAGACGTCCCGCGCCTCCGCGCGCAGACGCTCCTGCGACTCCCGGTCCTTGGCGAGCAGCCACAGCGCCCAGGACAGAACGCCGGCCGCCGTTTCGTGCCCGGCGAAGATGAAGACATAAAGATTGGCGATCGCCAGCGCGTCGCTCATCCTCTGTCCGGTTTCTGGATCGCGCGCATTGAGCAGGAGATTGAGCACGTCCATGTGCTGCGACGGCTGCGCCTCGCGAGCGGCGACGAACTTCGCGACTTCGCCGTAGCCGTAATCGGCGGCGGCGCGCGCTCGCGCCCGCCCGGGATAGGGGAGCCAGGCGGGCAGACCCAGACAGGCCTGCGCCGCTCGCCACGGCACGCTCTTGAGCGCAAGGTCGAGCTCCGCCAGATAGCGCGCGCTGTCGAAGCCGGGCGCGCCGCCTAGCACCGCTTCGAGAATGATGTCGAAGGTCGTCGCGGTCATGTCCGCGGCAACGTCCAGGGTCTCGCCGCGCGCTCTGTTCCAGGTTTCGACGCGCTTTTCGGCGCAGGCGGCGAAGGTGGGGACGAAGCCGAGAAGACTTTCGTGCCGAAAGGCCGGCGCGACGGCGCGGCGCTGCCAGCGCCAGTCCGCGCACTCGGCGGTCAGAAGGCTCCCCCGGTCGATCGCGCCGAGCGCCTCTCTGCTGAAAAGGTCGCGCGGAAAATCCTCCGCGCGCGCGATCAGCATCTCTTCGAGCAAGGGGGGATCGGTGACGATGGCGATATCGGGGAACGGCCAGAAATGCCTGAGGAAAGTGAACGGGCGCTCGTAAGTCTCGGCCGGGAAGGCGGCGAGATAGTTGTTCAGGAACACCGAAGGGCCGACAAGGCCCTCGGGCGGCTGGAACGGCAGGAAATCGGGGTCGTGGAGCATGAGGCGACGGCCAAGGACATAGGAGGGAGGAGCTCGTGTGTCCGGCGCGATATGCCACGTTTTTCGCGGAAGGGAAATCGGGAGGCCGCGGAGCCGCCGCGGGGGCCGTGCTTACCGCAGCCGCTCAGCAGGTATAGGATTCCCGCCCTCGCGGGAATGACACGCGCTCTTACTGAATCACCCCGCTGAACGGGCCAAACTTCTTGACTTCCCGCGGCGCCTGCCCTATCGGGCTCGTCTCGCGCGCCGCGCGCCGCGGGGGAGTAGCTCAGTTGGTTAGAGCGCCGGCCTGTCACGCCGGAGGTCGCGGGTTCGAGCCCCGTCTCTCTCGCCATCAAATCAACCACTTTCAAATCGTTCCGCAGACCGTTCCGGCGCGGAGTCGGAACTTATTCCGAAAATCAGCGCGATTTGTTCCGGCCGCGCCGGCGCGACTCGCGTCTCGGGACGACTCCGGCCATCGTCCCGCCACAGGAGTTTCCTCGGTTTCTCGATGAGGGGGAAGAAATTCCGCCTTGTGCGGCAGGCGCTTCAGCCGCCCGCATTGGCGCGCGCCAGCGGCTCCTGCAGCCATGCGCCGTCGGCGGCGGCTTTGTTCACGGCCGTCCCGATCTCGAAGAACTCCAGCGCGTCGTCGGGCGCCGGCCGCAGCAGCCGCGACGCGCTCCTTGCGTCGACTTCGTCGCAGTCGAGCCAGGCGTCGAAGTCGCGCGGATCGAGAATCGCCGGCATCCGGTCGTGGATGGCGGCGGTCGCGCCGTTGGCGTCGGTCGTCAGCAGGCAGGCCGTGTCGATTTCCGACCCGTCCGGGGAACTGTAGGTTTCGTAAAGGCCGGCGAAGGCCATTGGCCGGCCATCGGGCCGGCCGTCGGCCCGGCGGAACAGGAACGGACGGGCGCGCCCGGGTTTTCGCCCACCGGCTTTTCCTTCCCGCAGCCATTCGTAATAGGCGTCCGCGATAAAGAGACAGCGCCGGCGTTTCATGGCGGCGCGAAAGCTCGGTTTCTCGGCCGCGGTCTCGGCGCGGGCGTTAATCAGCAGCGGGAAGGTCGACACGTCCTTGACGAAGGCCGGCAGCAACCCCCAGCGGACCAGCAGAAAATGGCGGCGCTTCGCGCCGTCGGGGTCGCGCGCGAGGCGGACGACGGGGACCGGCTGCGTCGGCGCGACATTGTATCGCGGCGGGAAATTGGGCTGCTCGGCGTAGCCGAACAGGGCGCGGATCGCCTCCGGCGGCGAGGTGATGGCGTAGCGTCCGCACATATTGTCCTCGCCGAAAGACCCGCCGCACGCGGCCGGGGCGCGTGTCCAAGGCGCGTGTCCAAGGCGCGATGACGCCCCACCGTCAATCAATTACTATCAGATTGGCGGCAAGGTGTCGGCAAACCCTTGGTGAGTATAGATGACCTTCGATCTCCAGCTCATTGAACCAACTCAGAGTCGCGAGCAGGCTGTCGAGGCGCTGCAAACGAAGGCGCTCGTGAGCCCGGTGTCGAGCCTCGCGAACGATTATCTTAATCTGTTCAACGAGTTGGTAATGATCCTCGAACAGATTCCGCAGATGCCGGAATTGCTCGACGATCTGCTCGCCTGGCGGCCGCTGAGCTACCGCGAATATTTCCAGAGCTCGAAGCTGCCCGGCCGGCATTCGGCGCTGCATGCCTACGAGCAACTCGACGCCGTCTTTCGGCGCCGGTTCGAGACCTTCGTCGCCGAGCTCGACGTGATCGCTCTGGCCAGCGTCGCCTCGGTGCGCCGGCAGTTCAAGGACGGCGCGCCCGAGGATATGTCGCGCGTGACCACCACTTGTGTGCGGGCCGGCGAGAAAATGCGCATTATCCTGATTCGCGCCTCGCGCCTCGTCAATTACGCCCGGCTCGGCGACGAGTGACGCGGCCGCACTCCGGGCCGTATCGAAATATACGGGCTCGAATCGGGCTCCGGCTTCCTCGTAGGCCGAGCGGACGGCCGCCAAACAGGGCTGCCCCGAAGCCGGTCCGCGATCCGACGTTCGACGAAGGCGCTCTCCGCAGTCAGGCTCCTGGCCGCCGGCTTACCGGTGACATCACTTGTCGAAAAGGTGAGGGATGACGCTAAACCCAGCCCACAGCGCCACAAGACCAAAATAAAGGCTTGCCAAGATATAGCCCCCTGCGACGGCGATATCATCCCGCTTCAACAAGTAGAACGTTTCAAGTCCGAACGCCGAGAACGTGGTAAATCCTCCTAAAACGCCCGTGAAAAAGAACAAGCGGACGTCTTGGGAGAAGTAGTCCTCCCGCGCCGCAAGACCCGCAAGGACGCCGATGAGGAGGCATCCAAGAACGTTCACGGCGAATGTCCCCACTGGGAACCGAAAAGCGACGGTGTAGTGGAGAATCCATCCCGAGAGCTTGTACCGGGCGATCGAACCGAGGGCTCCGCCAACGCCGACAATCAGTGCTGCCTTCATTTTTCCGGCGCTTTTGAGGATAGGGCTGCAAAGCAATTTCACCACAACGACCGGAAAAAATCCACCACGCCACTTCTTGAGTATCGTTCTTCGAGCCCCCGCCTGCGTTCTCGAAACAGGCTAGAGCAAAATCCGAAAAAGTTGATAGACTTTTTCGATAAGATTTTGCTCCAGCTTTTTGAATCTGGAGCGATTTCTTATCGACCAGACGATTCCGTCTGGTCGGAAAGCGCTCTAGCGGCGGTCGGCGAAAAACGCCGCGAAGCGCGCGCGCCTCGGGAGACGTCAGGGCACGCGCGAACAGACCGCCTTCTTCCTCGATTCTCGCCAAAACCTCCGCTGGATCGCCGCGCAGCAGCCGCCTCGCCTCGAGCAGCGCCGCACGCGGCTTCTCCGCCAGCCGCCGCGCCGCGCCCAGCGCCGTCTCCACCAACGCGTCCGGCGAAACGACCGCGTTGACGAGATCGAGCCGCAGCGCCTCCGCGGCGTCGAAGCTCTCGCACAGGAGGAGATATTGCGCCGCCTTCGCCGTGCCGAAGCGGCGAGGAACGAGGAGCGAAGCGCCGGCCTCCGGCGGCAGGCCGAGATCGACGAAGGGCATTTTGAAGCGCGCGCTCGGCGCGGCGTAAACGAGATCGCAATGGAACAGCATCGTCGTTCCGACGCCCACCGCGTCGCCCTCGACCGCTGCGACGAGCGGCTTCTCGAAAGCCGCGAGCGCCTTGACGAAGCGCAGCGCCGGAAATTCGGCGGCCGGACCGTCGAACGCCTGGAAATCCTTCAGATCGGCGCCGGCGGTGAAGACGCCGCCCGCGCCAGACAACGCGACCGCGCCGACGCCGTCGTCCGCGCAAGCCTGCGCCAGCGCGCCGATCAGCGCCGCGTACATGCCGCGGTCGAGCGCGTTTTTCTTTTCGGGCCGGTTCAGACGCGCATGAAGGACGGCGCCCTCGCGAGTGATGGCGATCCTGTCGCTCATCGCGTCCGCCTCGCGCACGCGGCCATTACGACACGCCGAGCTTCTTTTGCAGATTGGTCGACGAGGTCGTGTATTGGAACAGCAGCTTCTTCTCGGGATAGACGTAGCGGTGCGCCTTCTGCGCGGCGAGCGCGCCCTCGTGGAAGCCCGAGAGAATGAGTTTCAGCTTGCCGGGATAGGAATTGATGTCGCCGACGGCGAAGATGCCGGGGTGGCTCGTCTCGAACTTCTCGGTGTCCACCGGGATCAGATTTTCATGAAGATTGAGGCCCCAGTTCGCGACCGGACCCAGCTTCATGGTGAGGCCGAAAAACGGCATCAGACGCTCGCAGGGAAGCTGCTCCTCGGTTCCGTCATTGCCCTTCAAGGTCGCGGCGGAAAGCTCGCCGTCCACGCCCGCGACCTTGGTGATCTGACCGAGCTTGAAGTCGATCTTGCCGGCGGCCTGGAGCTCGTTCATGGCGTTGACGGAATGCGGCGCCGCGCGGAAATCGGCGCGCCGATGCACCAGCGTCACCTTCCTGGCGACGGGCTGAAGATTGAGGGTCCAGTCGAGCGCCGAATCGCCGCCGCCGACGATGACGACGTTCTTGTCGCGGAAGTCCTCGACCCTGCGCACCGCGTAGAAGACGGATTTCCCCTCATAGGCTTCGATGCCGGGAATCGGCGGCTTCTTGGGCTGGAACGAGCCGCCGCCGGCCGCGATGAACACAACCCTGGATTCGAAGACCTTGCCGGCGTCGGTGGTCAGGCGGAAAGCGGGCTTTTCGCTCGTGCCGATCGAGGTCAGCGTCTCCACCATCTCGTTGAAATGGAAAGTGGGGTTGAACGGCGCGATCTGCTTGAGCAAATCGTCGGTGAGCTCCTGGCCGGTGCAGATCGGAATGCCGGGAATGTCGTAGATCGGCTTTTCGGGATAGAGCTCCGAACACTGGCCGCCGGCGCGCGGCAGAATGTCGACGACATGCGCCTTGATGTCGAGAAGCCCCAGTTCGAACACCGCGAACAGGCCCGCCGGCCCGGCGCCGACGATGACGACGTCGGTTTCGATTGCTTGGCTCATCTCGCTCGATCCTTCAAAGATTTCCGCTTCGTCTTCCAAATTCGCAAAAAAGCCCGCCGCCTCGCGCTTGCTTCTCGCCCGTCAGCCCTGCTGCGCCGGCGTGCGCACGACGAGGCCGTCGAGTTCCGGCTTCACCGTGATCTGGCAGCACAAGCGGGAGTTCGGCTTCACGTCGAAGGCGAAGTCGAGCATGTCCTCTTCCATCTGCGAGGCCTTGCCGGTCTTCTCCGTCCACTTGTCGTCCACATAGACGTGGCAGGTGGCGCAGGCGCAGGCGCCGCCGCATTCCGCGGCGATTTCGGGAATGTCGTTGCGGCGCGCGGTCTCCATCACGGTCGAACCGACCTCGCCCTCCACCGCGCGCGCCTGGCCCTGCGAGTCGACGAATGTGATCGTGACCTTGGTTGGCGCGCCGCCGCCCGGCTCGGCGCCGTAGCGAGTCGCGGTGTCATGAAGGCTGGTCTTCACCATGGCGCGTGTCTCTTCCTTCGAGATATTCGGTTAGGCGGCGATACGGACAGTCCTGCGAGCCGAGCGCGCTCGCGCGAACGCTCGACCGTCCTCGTTCCGCGCGGAACGGCCGATCTGGCCACGCTCCGCCGCGCGGAGCGTCAATTCGAGTTCGGCGGTTCAGTTAGCATCCGGGCGACGGCGGCGCTAGCCCCCGGCTCCGTCGAAATGCGCCAATCGCTGTGCGATCACCGGGCGCGCGCCCAGCCGACGATCTGGCGCACGGCTTGATCGAGCGCGGCTTCGAGCGCATGAGCCGCCTGCGCTCCGCCGGTCGCGGCGGCCGGCGCCTCGCCCACGAACACGCGCGACGCCAGCGCCGCCCCGTCCTTGTCGTTGACAAGGCGCGCAGCGATTTCGACCACGGCGACGCCGCGCGTCGCGTCGATTTCAAATCGCCGAATGTCGGTGGAAAGTTGGCGGTCCGCCACCGCGCCGGCCGGCGCCGCGGAGAGGCCGGCGCGCTCGAAGGCGGCCACGAGGCGGGTTTGGACGAGACGCGGCAGCCGGTCCGCCCATTGCGCGCCGCCAAGCAGCGCGATTTCCTGCGGGCCGATGCGCACGACGATGCGGTCCGAGCCGACGGGCTGGTTCGCCAGCGGCTCGCCGACCGAATAGCGCGCACGGCCGAGCGAAGTCCCGCGCGCCGCGCCGGTTCGCGCGCCGGAGAGGTCGAACGTTTCGCGGTCCGGCGCGCCGCAGCCCGCGCTGGCGAGCGACAGGGCGCAGACGATGGCGGCCGCGCGCCATTTCGCGATCGCCGGCCCCGCCCCCATCACGCTTCCCTCCCCCGCGCCCCGCGCCCCGCCCCCCGCGCGTCCAACGCCATCGCGGAAACTTGCCGGAATTCTCGCTTTAGGCGCGTGCTCCGGCGCACCGACGCGCCGCGCTCCCGCCCCTCGCCCGACAGACGACGGGGTAAGGCGCCAGCCCTTATGAGCTTTTCCGCCGCCAGACTATCCGAAAGCCGCGGCGCCCGCAAAACGCCGCTGCGCGCGCGTCACCGCCCCTGATATTCGGGCGTCGATTGCGAGGGGCCGAAAATCACCTGAGAAGGGTCTTTCTCCAAGGAACGGACCGTGCGGTCCAGCGTGTCGAGCGCGCGGCGCGCGTCGACGGCGAGCTGCTCGTATTGGCGCAGGCCCGTCGCAGAAAAGCGGTTGAGATTGGCCGAGGCGCCCGCCACTTCGGTGGTGATGGTCTTCAACTTTTTGGGATCGAGCGCCTTGATCGTCTGTTCGCCGGCAGTCAGCACCTTGTCGAGCTTGCCCGCCACCGGCTTCAGGGAATGCGCGAGGTCCGCAGCGTCGCGTATGAAGCTGCCGACGCTCTGGGAATTGTCGGCGAGCGTCTGGGTGAAGGTCTTGGCGTTCTTGAGCGTGTCGGTGATGGTCGCCGAGTTTTCCTCGAGGAACTTGTCGAGTTTCGTCAAGAGGCCCTGCACATTGCCCAGGAGGTTCTGAATCTGGGACTTGTCGGCCTGAATCCGCGGGTATTTCTGGCCATCGGCCGCGACAAGGTTCGGCGCGCCGGAGACGCCGCCCTCCAGCAAGACCTCGGCGACGCCGGTAAAGCCTTTCGATTCCAGGCGCGCCCGCGTGTCGGTCTTCACCGGCGTGCGCCTGTCGATGCTGATGAGCACGTCGACATTGCTGGGGTTCTTTTCGGAAATGGCGAGATGCGTCACTTCGCCGACCTTGAGGCCGTTGAACAGCACGCCCGCGCCGCGCGAGAGGCCCGAGACCGAGCCCGGGAAAACGATTTCGTAGGTCTCGTATTTCGCCGTCTGGCTGGGGCCGGAGAACCAAAAGACGAAGGCGAAGGCGGCGAAGGCGACCGCCACCGTGAAGGCTCCGATCAACGCGAAATTGGCGCGGGTCTCCATGCGGCGCCTCACTCTTGAGCGGCGTGGGCGCCGGAAAGGCGTCCGCCGCGCACGCCGTGAAAATAGGCCTGCAGCCAGGGGTGCTCGGAAGCGAGCATCGTCTCCATCGGTCCGGCCGCGATCACGCGCCCCTCGGCGAGGGCCGCGATCCGGTCGCAGATCGAATAGAGGCTGTCGAGGTCGTGCGTCACCATGAAAACCGTCAGTCCCAGCGTCTCCTGCAGCGTTCCGATCAGTTCGTCGAATTCGGCGGCGCCGATCGGGTCGAGCCCCGAGGTCGGTTCGTCGAGAAAGACCAGTTCGGGGTCGAGCGCCAGCGCGCGCGCCAGCGCCGCCCGTTTCACCATGCCGCCAGACAATTCGGACGGAAATTTGTCGGCGGCGTCCGGCCTTAGGCCCACAAGCTCGATCTTGAGCATCGCCAGTTCGTCCATAAACCGTTGGGAAAGATCGCGGTTCTCGCGCATCGGCATCTGGATGTTCTGCTTGACCGTCAGACCGGAAAACAGCGCGCCGCCCTGAAAGAGCACACCCCAGCGCTGTTCGAGGGCGCGGCGCTCTTCGAGCGGCAGCGCGTCGCGGTCCCGCCCGAACAGGAAGATTTTCCCCGAGCGCTTGGGAACGAGGCCGAGGATCGTGCGGGTGAGCACCGATTTGCCCTGACCCGAGCCGCCGACGAAGCCCAGCACCTCGCCGCGGTAGAGATCGAGGTCGAGGCCGTTCATGACCAGCTTGTCGCCAAAACCCACGACGAGATCGCGCACGGCGATGACGACCTCCGGGCCGACGGAAAGAGCTTGCGAAGTCATCCGCGCCGCCTCCGTCAGTAGTCGATCGAGGCGAAGAACACGGCGAACAGCCCGTCCATGACGATCACCATGAAGATCGACTTCACGACGGAGGAGGTGACTTGCCGGCCCAGAGACTCGGCCGAGCCCGACGTCGCCAGTCCGTCCATGGAGGCGATGACGCCGATCACCAGCGCCATGAACGGCGCCTTGATGATCCCGACCATAAAGGTGTTCAGTTTGATGGCTTCCTGCAGGAGCGACAGGAAGGCGGCCGGACTGATGCCGCCATAGGTCCAGGTAATGAACAGGCCGCCGAACAGGGCCGACATGTCGGCGACGAAGGTGAGCATCGGCAGCGCGACGATCAGCGCGAGCACGCGCGGCACGATCAGCACTTCGATCGGCGAAAGGCCCATCACGCGCAAGGCGTCGATCTCTTCGCGCATTTTCATCGAGCCGATTTCGGCGGTGATGGCCGAGCCGGAGCGCCCCGCAATCATGATCGAGGTGAGCAGCACGCCGAGCTCGCGCAAGACGAGAATGCCGATGAGTTCGACGGTGTAGCTGCTGGCCCCGAAGCGCCGCAGTTGGAAAATCCCCTGCTGCGCGACGATGGCGCCGACGAGCAGATTGATGAGCGCGATGATCGGAATGCTGCCCAGCCCGATGCTCTCGATATGGTAGACAAGCGACGTAACGCGAAACGTCGTCGGCCGGCCGAGGATGAGACCGAGGACGGAAACGAATTCTCCGAAAAAGCCCAGCCCGAGATAGAATTCGCGCCCCGCCGTGTAGACCGACCGGCCCAGTTCGGCGAGGAAGTCGACGACGGGATTGGTTCTGGGTCGCAGCGGCGCTTCGAACAGGCGAAAATGCGCTTCTTCGAGCAGGATGTCGTGTTCGGGCCGGGCGTGTTCGATGACGACGCCGACGCCGGCCTCGGCGAGTTCCTGGCGCGCGCGGTTGATGAGCCAGGCGCCGGCGGTGTCGAGCCGCGACACGCCGCCAAGGTCGATGATCGCGAATCGGGCGGAGCGCCCCTCTTCGACAATGGCCGATGCGGAATTTTCCAGCAGCCGGGACGCGACCAGAGTCCAGTCGCCCAGCAAGGAAAAGCGCAGCGCGTCCCCGGCGCGCACGCTTCTCACTTCCGGCCGATCGACCGCCGCCTGTCGCACGTTCCGCCCTCCGCCGCCGTCCCGGGCCTATCGTCTTTCAGGGTCTGGGGTTTCTCTTAACTTCGCAGCCCGGCGCCATCAAGTCTCGCGGCCAAGCGAGGCGGCGGCGGCCCTCGATCACAGGCGCCGAGTCGCCTCCCGCAGCCACCGTCTCGTCTTCGCGTCGACGAGCGGCGAGAGGCTCGCGCGCACCTTGGCGTGATAGGCGTCGAGCCAGGCGATCTCTTCCGGCGTCAGCAGTTTTCGCTCGACGCAGGTCAAATCGAACGGCGCGAGCGTGATCGTTTCGAAGCCGAGCATGTCGCGCTCGCCTGCCGCGATCTCGCGTTTTTCGACCACGACGAGATTTTCGAGCCGGATTCCGTATTCCCCGTCGCGGTAATAGCCGGGTTCGTTCGAAAGAATCATCCCGGGTTGCAGCGGCGTGGTCCCGGCCTTGGAGATGCGCTGCGGCCCCTCATGCACGGAGAGATAGGCGCCGACGCCATGGCCGACGCCATGATCGAAATCGAGACCCGCCTCCCACAATGCGCGGCGGGCGAAGGCGTCGAGCTGCGCGCCCGAAACGCCCTTGGGGAACACGGCGCGGGCGATGGCGATATGCCCCTTCAGCACGCGCGTGAAATGGTCGCGGAACTCCTTGGACGGCCGCCCGACCGCGACCGTCCGCGTCACGTCGGTGGTGCCGTCGAGATATTGCGCGCCCGAATCGAGAAGAAACACCCCGCGTCCGATCTTCAGATTGCTCTTTTCCGTTACCCGATAATGCGGGATCGCGGCGTGCGGGCCGAAAGCGGAAATCGTCGGGAACGAGATGTCCCGCAATTCGCCCGATTCGCGGCGGAAGGTCTCGACCGCTTGGGCTGCGTCGATTTCCGTGAGGGCGCCCTTCGGCGCCGCCTCGGCGAACCAGGCGAGGAAGCGAACCAGCGCCGCGCCGTCGCGGATATGCGCCGCGCGCGCGCCCGCCAGCTCGCTCTTGTTCTTTATCGCCTTCATCAGCGCGATCGGATCGTCGCCGACGCGTGGCGTCCCTCCCGCCGCGCGCAGCGCGTCGACGAGTTTCGCAGGAGCCGTCGCGGCGTCGAAAAGCACGGTTTCGCCACGCCGGCCGGCGGCGCGAAGATCGTCCCCGAGCGCGGAGGGCGGAGCGACGACCAGAATCTTTTCCAGCGCCGAACGGGTCTTCCCGGAAAGCTTCGCCGGGTCGACATAGAGCCGCGGCGCGCCGTCCTTGGGAACGAGCGCGAAACACAAAGGAATCGGCGTATGCGCCACGTCGGCGCCGCGAATGTTGAACGTCCAGGCGATGGAATGCGGGTCCGACACGAGCGCGCCATCCGCGCTCCCCATGCTCTTGCGGATGCGGGCGATCTTGGCGGCGGCGCTCTCGCCGCTGTAGCGCCGCGGATGCAGTACGATCGGCGCGCCGGGCGGGGAGGGGCGGTCCCGCCAGACGGCGTCGACCGGGTTCGACGCAATCGGGATCAGCGCGATCTTTGTTTCCGCCAGCGTCTTTTCGAGACGCTCGATCTGGCCGCTCGTGTGGAGCCAGGGATCGTATCCGATGCGCGCGCCCTCTTGCGCATTGTCCGCGAGCCAGCGCGCCGGGGGCGTTTCGAACATGTCGTACGGCGCAATTTGGGAGCGGTCGATTTCCTCCCGCGCCTGGATCGCGTAACGGCCGTCGACGAAGATCGCCGCCTTGGTCTTCAGCACGACGGCGAGGCCGGCGGAACCGGTGAAGCCGGTGAGCCAGGCCAGCCGCTCCGCGCTCCTGGGCGTGTATTCGTTCTGGTGCTCGTCGGCGCGGGGAACGAAGAAGCCGTCGAGGCCCTGGCGCGCTAGCTCGGCGCGCAGGGCGGCGAGGCGGGCCGGCGCGTCGCCGGTCGCGGGATCGACCGCAAAGGACTGGAATTTCGCTTCGAACATGACGCAAAGCTAGTCCGCCCCCCGGCGCGGGGCAATAAGCGAGGGGATTGGCGGCGTTTCTACTCGATCTTCTCCCCCGGATAGACGCCCCACAGGTTCTCCTGCTTCAGGTAGCCGTCGAAGCCCGGGCCGACGACGCGGCACCAGAGCCCGTCGCAGGCGCGCAGGCTCGCGACGACGCCCGGCGCGAGCTTGGCCAGCGCCGTCGCATGATCCGATTCGGTCAGGAGCAGCGGCTCCTTCTTCCAGGGCGCGACCAGCGCCGTGCGCCGGCCGGACAGCAGGGAGTGCAGCACCCAGCCTTCGGTTCCCTCCGAATCGCGAATTTTTCGCCAAGTCTCGAATTCGGCGGTGATTTCGACCGGCAGGCCCGCGCGGGAATAGACCCAGAGCGTGCGATGCTCCTTGCTCGGCCCCTCGTGCAGATTGACCCGGTCCGATTTGAGACTGACGTAACGCGGCAGCGGCAGCTTGCTGACGGGACCGACGTTCGCCTGCTGCGCGCGCGCGCCGGCTACGGCCGTCAGGACGACGAGCGCCAGCGCCGCCGGCAGCGCGAAGGGCGAGCGAGGGCGCGCCGCCGGAACCGCGCCGCGCGCGTCGATGCGTCGGGAAGGCAAAATACGCGTGACCAGAACCGTTTCTCCTCATGAATCGCGGCCGGAGGGAGCCGGCGCCGTGGCCCGCCCGCCTCGTCTTGTCTTTGGCCCGCCATCTGCTAGGAAGGCGAACCAAAGCAGGGCGTCGGCCGCCGAATGTTTTCGCCGATCGTCGTTAAGACCGGGTTGAGGCGAGGCTCGCTTGCCTTAATGGCGCGGACATGGCCGGCGCGCATCCTTAGAATCGACATATCGGGAATCGACGGTTCCCGGCGGCAAACGGCCTCGAGCGAGGCGCAAGGGACGAAGGCGAAGATGGCGAAAAAGAAGCCGCTCGTCGTGGTGACACGTCGGCTCCCGGAGGTCATCGAAACCCGCATGTGCGAGCTCTTCGACGCGCGCCTCAATGTCGGCGACAAGCCGATGACGCACGAGGAACTGGTCGAGGCGATGCGCACGGCCGACGTGCTCGTGCCCACCATCACGGACCGCATCGACGCCCATCTCATCGCCCAGGCCGGCGAACAGATGAAGCTGATCGCCAATTTCGGCAACGGCGTCGATAATATCGACGTCTCCTCCGCGCTGCGCCGCTCCATCACCGTCACCAACACGCCCGGCGTCCTCACCGAGGACACCGCCGACATGACCATGGCGCTGATTCTCGCGGTGGCGCGGCGTATCGTCGAGGGCGCCAACGCCATTCCCGAGGGCCAATGGGCGGGCTGGGCGCCGACCTGGATGCTCGGCCACCGCATCACCGGCAAGCGCCTCGGCATCGTCGGCATGGGCCGCATCGGTCAGGCGCTGGCCCGGCGCGCCAACGCCTTCGGCCTGTCGATCCATTATCACAACCGCCGCCGCGTCCCGGTCGAGATCGAGGAGCAGCTCGAGGCGACCTATTGGGAATCGCTCGACCAGATGCTGGCGCGGGTCGACATCGTCTCCATCAACTGCCCGCACACGCCCGCGACCTACCACCTGCTCTCGGCCCGCCGGCTGGCGCATCTGCGTGCGCACGCCATTCTCGTGAACACCGCCCGCGGCGAGATCGTCGACGAAAACGCGCTGGTGCGGATGCTGGAGGCCGATCAGATGGCCGGCGCCGGCCTCGACGTGTTCGAGCACGAGCCGGCGGTTTCGCCCAAGCTGCTCAAGCTGGCCAGGGCCGGGAAGGTCACGCTGCTCCCGCATATGGGCTCGGCCACGATCGAGGGCCGCATCGACATGGGCGAAAAGGTCATCATCAACATCAAGACCTTCATGGACGGACACCGGCCGCCCGACCGCGTTCTGCCGAGCATGTTGTGACGCTCGCGCGAACGCAGCGACCCCTTCGACAAAGGATGGCAAGATGAAGAAATCGCCCGTCGTTCTGTTTGCGGCCGCCTGCGCCCTGGCGTTTGCGGCCTTTCCGGCCGAGGCGAAAAAGGGCAAGCCCGCCGCCAAGCCCGAGGGCGGCGAGGCGCAGCAGTCCGACGAAAGCAAGGAGACGGGCGGCATTCCCCGCTATCAGCCGTTTCCGCACAACCAGAACTTCAATCTGGTCGAGATCAACGGCAAGGCGCCGCCGGTCGAGATGTGGATCAGGTTCGACACGACCGGCCGCGCCAACGGCTCGTCCGGCTGCAAGAACTGGTCGGGCGTGTTCGCCATGGGGCCGGAGCGGCTCGGCCCGCGCGCCATGCCCGCTTTCACCGAGCAAAAATGCGATCCGGCCGTCCTGGCCGTCGAGCGCGATTTCTGGAATATCCTCCTCAACGGCCCCTATTGGGAGACGAAGGGCGACGAACTGACCCTCAAGGCGTTCAAGGGCGGGGGCTCGATGCGCTTCCAGCGGTCGCTGTAATACAGTCGCCGGTTAATCCGTTCGCCTGCCGCTGTCCTTCCGGGCGAGGCGAAGCCTCGACCCGGAATCCAGAACGGCTGGAAGATTCGAGGATATGTGGGTTTTCCCTGGTTTCCGGGTTCTTCGCTTCGCGAAGCCCCGGAATGACAGCGTGAACCGATCAGCCGGAAACCGGATAAAGCGTCACCGCGCCGGAACCGCCAGCACCGGGCAGGGCGCCTCGCGCAGCACCTGCTCCGTGGTGCTGCCGCGCAGCGCGTCGAAGACGCCGTGGCGCCCTTCCGTCGGCATGGCGATCAAGTCCGCGCCGATCTCTTCCGCATAGGCGAGAATTGTCTCGACCACCGGCCCTTGCCGCAGTTCGACATGCGGCAGCAGGCCCTGAAAGATCGGCGTCGTCTCGCCCACGTGCACCAGCAGAATCTCGGCGTCGGCCTCCAGCGTGCGCGCCAGATTGGCGATGCGCTTCCAGGCGCCGAGCGGCGAGACCCGCGCGTCGATGGGCAGCAGCACGGTGCGCAGCGTCACCGCGCCGGTGTCGCGATCGACGAAGCCCTTGGCGCCTTCGCGCAGAAACAGCGTCGGCGCGTGCGTCTCGCGCGCGGCGGCCTCGGCGACCGACCCCTGCAGCCAGCCGAGCAGCCCCTTGCGCTCGCGGGTGGACAGCACCAGAAGGTCGCAAAGATGCCGATCGACATAGGCGCCGATGCCGCGCGCCGCGTCGTTGGATTCGAGCGCGACCTTCACCACCTTGACGCCCAAGCGCTCGGCGATGGCGGCGCGCGAGGCGCCGGGCTCGATCAGCCGCCACTGCGCGAGCATGTCGCGCACGTGCGGAAACCGGTCCCACTGCGCGGCCTCCTCGTCGTCGCGGTCGATGTGCAGAATGTGCAGCAGGCAGCGGTTGGCGATGGCGATGCGCAAAGCGTGGGCGAAGGCGTCGAGGCTCGCCGGCGAGAAGTCCGTGGGATGAACGACGGACTGCAGCGGTTGACCGTATTCGGACATCTGTTCCGGCCCTTTCTTGTCGTCGCCTCTGTATATAGCGGCGCGGCGCGGCCTGGTCAGGCGCGGATTGTCGCAAGAAGCCCGCTCACGCCGGATCGCGCCGCCGCGCGAGAATTTCCGCCACGCGCTCGACAAGTTCGCTCTCGGGCGCACAGAACTGCGCGGGCCGCGCCGCCTTCCATTCCTCGTTGGTGGCGATGCTCGCGGCGGCCCTGGCGCCTTCCACGAGATCCTTGATCGTCACCTCGCCGCGCGCCCGTTCGTCGGAGCCCTGAATGACGACGAGCGGGCTGTTGCGCCGGTCGGCGTATTTCATCTGCGCCTTCATGCCGGAGGCGCCGAGATAGACCTCGCTGGCGATCCCCGCCGCGCGCAGCCGCTGCACGATGCGCTGGTAATCGGCGAGGCGATCCTTGTCGAGGGCGAGCACCACCACCGGCCCGTAATGCTCGCGCGCCGCGACGATCGGGCTGCCGACGAGTTTCAGCGCCGCATAGAGCCGCGAAACGCCGATCGAAAAGCCGGTCGCGGGCGTCGTCTCGGCGCGGAAGCGCCCGATCAGCCCGTCGTAGCGGCCGCCGCCGCCCACCGAGCCAAAGCGCACCGGATGGCCCTTTTCGTCGCGCGTCTCGAAGGTCAGCTCCGCCTCGAACACCGGGCCGGTGTAATATTCGAGGCCGCGCACGACGCTAGGGTCGATGCGGATGCGGTCGGCGCCGTAGCCCGCGTCGCGCGCCAAGTCCTCGATCTCCAGAAGCTCCTCGGCGCCCTGCGCGCCGATTTCGCTCTTGCCCAGGAGGCCGAAGAGATCGAATTTCGCCCTGCCGTCCTCATATTGGCCGCCGAGACTGAAAGAGAGGATGGTGGCAATCGCCTCCTCCCCGAGGCCCGCGCCCCTGGTGAAGTCGCCGCTCTCGTCGCGCCGTCCGGCGCCGAGCAGCATCCGCACCCCCTCGGGACCGAGCCGGTCCATCTTGTCGATCGCCCGCATGACGGCGAGGCGCGGCCCGGCGTTCTCCGCGCCGTCGAGGCCGACGGCCTTCATCACGCCGTCGAGCACCTTGCGGCTGTTGATCTTGACGACATAGTCGCCGCGCGCGATCCCGAGCCGCTCCAGCGTGTCGGCGGCCATCATGCACATTTCGGCGTCCGCGGCGGGGGAGCTCGATCCCACCGTGTCGGCGTCGAACTGCATGAACTGGCGGAAGCGTCCGGGCCCGGGCTTCTCGTTGCGGTAGACTTGGCCGACGCGATAGGAGCGGTAGGGCTTGGGCAGGCGGTCGAAATTCTGCGCCACGAAGCGGGCGAGCGGCGCCGTCAGATCGTAGCGCAGCGACAGCCACTGCTCGTCGTCGTCCTGAAAGGAGAACACGCCTTCGTTGGGCCGGTCCTGATCGGGCAGGAACTTGCCGAGCGCGTCGGCATATTCGATCGCCGGGGTCTCCAGCGCCTCGAACCCGTAGAGCTCGTAGACCGAACGGATGGTCTCGAGCATGTTCGCCGTCGCCGCGAGCTCTCCCGCCTCGCGGTCGGAAAGGCCGCGCGGCGCGCGCGCCTCCACCTTGGTCTGCTGCTTTTGGTCGTTCGACATGAGGGGCCCCGAATTGGCGCCCTTCCTAGCATGTTCGCAGGCGGAGGGAAGCGGCGGCGCAGCGGTACGCCGCGGTTACGCCTTCGGAGCGACGAAGCCCGGCGGCGGAACGCGCGAGACGACGCCCTTCTTGAAGCATTGCGGCCGGTCCTTCCAGGGCACAATGCCGTTTTCGCTCGCCGCGAACCCCCTGGCCGAGGCGAGGATTTCCTCGATATGCTCGTCCGCGTCGAGATCGCCGACGACGTAGCTCCATTTGCCGCCGGCGCTCAGCGCCACGGTCGCCGGCCGCTTGCACACGGCGAGGCATTCGACGGGCTCGACGCGCAGGCCCGTTTCGCCCTCGGCTGCGAGCCGTTCGCGCAGCGCCTCCAGAAACAGCGCGCCGGGCCGGGTGTCGGCGTCGTCGCCGCGCCGGCAGGCCACGCATACGAAAATCGTCACATCGGTCGCGGACACGCGGTCTCCTTTCTTGCGCTCGTGCGGATCGGGGAAAAAGCGCGGCGACGCCGCGCAGCCGCAAGGCGAACGGCGTCATTTCCTGCGCTGGATCGAGGCGAGATAACCCAGCAGCGCCTCGATCTGCGCCGCATCGAGCCGGAATTGCGGCATCTCCAGTCCCTCGTGGCCGACGACGATGCCTTCGCCCAGCGCCTCCTCCAGATTTGAGAGCGGATAGCGCTTGGCGAGAAATCGAAACGGCGGCGACTTCGGATTGGGACTAGCGCCCTTCGCGCCGACGGCGTGGCAGCGGCCGCAGTTTTCCTTGGCGATGGCGCGCCCGCGCGCAAGCGTCGCTGCGTCCGGCCCGGCGAGCGCCGCCGGGGCGCAGAAGGCGAACAGCGCGGGAAGCAGGAGGACGAATCGGCGCATGAAGCCAGCCTACACCGGACCGCCGTCCCTGTCAGGGCGGGCGCCAGCGCGGCGAGTGGGTCCATCTGAGTTTCCGCAAAGCGCCATTGGCGGACAAACGCACCCAACCGACGCTGAATCGAACTCTCTGATTTGACTGGTCCAGCATGTTGCAGCAAGGGGGGGGCTGACTCTTGCAACGCAGTCAAGAAATCTGTGAATTGACGTCCGCCCCTGCTTCCGGCCTGTTGCCATTCCGTTCCTTCTAGCTCATAGAAATACCGACAACTGGAGTTACCGAAATGGCGAAAAAACGCGTTTTTGTCAGCTTTGACTACGACCATGATGAAGCGCTGAAAACGTTCTTGGTCGGGCAATCGAAGAACGAAGACAGCCCTTTTGATCTGGCCGACTGGTCAATCAAAGAGGCTATCTCGGAGGACTGGAAGGCCAAAGCCCGTACACGCATCAAAGGTGCTGATGTGGTCACTGTTATCTGCGGCGAGCATACGAATACGGCGGCTGGCGTAAGTGCTGAACTGCTAATCGCCCAGGAAGAGGGCGTTTCGTACTTCTTGTTGAAAGGGTACCAGAACAAAATATGTGTCAAGCCAAAAGCCGCAAAAAATACAGACAAAATCTATGATTGGACTTGGGACAATCTAAAGAAACTGATTGGCGGAGCTCGATAGGTGATGAGAAAAGCACTAGTTGTTGGAATTGATAAGTATTCTGCTTGCCCTCTTACGGGATGTGAGAATGATGCCGTAGCAGTTGCTAATACGCTCGAAAAAAATGGCGACGGCTCGCCCAATTTTTCTGTGCGGCTGCTAACAAGCGACAGCGAGAACGTCACGTTAGCATTGCTTGGCGATGCAATCAGCGAGCTCTTCAAGGGCGATGCTGACACAGCTATTTTGTTTTTTGCTGGTCACGGAATAATCAACCCCGTAACAAATGCTGGCTATCTCGTTACCCAAAACGGGGAAAAGGGAGCGTGGGGCATTTCCCTGTCAGATGTTCTTACCCACGCAAACAGCGCATATCCACGCATCAAATCCACAGTCATCATTTTGGACAGTTGCCACTCTGGCTACGCTGGCGAAGTTGCCGCGCTAGGCAACGTGAATCTCGCGGCGATTGGAACCGGCGTCACGATTCTCACGGCTTGCCACCGCGAAGGAACAGCAAACGAGTATAATGGACACGGCCTATTCACCGGCCTCCTATTAGAGGGATTGAGTGGCACATCAGCAGACGTGTGCGGACGAATAACGCCTGCGAGTATTTATTCTCTTATCGACCAAACTCTAGGGGCATGGAAACAACGCCCAATCTACAAGGCGAACGTGCAAACGTTTGTCACTCTTCGCCACGTCACGCCTAAAATACCATTGGACGTTTTGCGCCGCCTTCCTATATATTTTCCAAACGCAGCGGACGTTTTCCCCCTGGACCCTTCATTTGAACCGGACAGGCAAAACATACCGGAAGGGCTACGGCCGATCGAAGTCAAATCTAATAATACTCGTATCTTCAAAGAGTTGCAAGCCTGCTATCAGCATGGTTTGGTCATTCCTGTAGATGCTGAATATATGTACTACGCCGCGATCAACTCAACAGGATGCCGATTGACGGCGCTTGGATCTCATTATCGCAAACTCGCAGAGTCGAATCTCCTTTGAAGTAATGGGGTCGCATAAGCCCAATACGGGACGCCCGGCGATGAGCCGTAGCGCCCTTCCTGATTTCCTCCTTCGTGCACGCTTGGTCCGCTAGGTGTCAGAAGTAGAAATTGATACCGCGCGGCCAAGGGTTCCTTCTCACGCGCGCACCACCAGCACCGAGCATTTGGCGTGGCGGACGATGGAGCCGGCGTTGGAGCCGATGAGATAGGTCGCCATGGTCGGGCGGTGCGAGCCGACGACGATGAGATCGGCGCCCCATTCCTGCGCTTCGGCCAGCACTTCGGGGTAGACGGCGCCGATGCGCACGAGCGTCGAAATCCGCTCCTTGGGATAGTCCAGCGCGGCTGCGGCGGCGGCGAGGTCTTTTTCCGTCTGTTCGCGCAGTTCTTCGTCGAAATTGGGCGGAATGTAGTCCATGAAGGCGACGGGCGCGATCGGCTGCACGCTCAAGAGACGCAGTTCGCCGCCGGAGACCTTCGCCAGCGCCAGCGCCGCATCGAGACCCATTTTGGTCATTTCGCTTTCGGCCAGATCGACGGGGGCCAGTATCTTCTTGAACATGTGCGCCTCTCCCTTCCGCGCGTTTCGGCTGGCCGGATTTTCGTTATCGACGCGCCCGCCGGCGCCGGCCCGCTTCGCCGCCGCTCATTTGTAGCCGTTAGTCAATATAGGCGAAACCGCCGGTTTTTGCGCGCCGGCGCCGCGTCATTCGGCCGCGACGCGCATCTGGCCGCGCATCTCGCGGCGCAGGTCGTCGATGGGCGCGAGGCGGCCGGCGCGCTCGAAATGCCAGAACGTCCAGCCGTTGCAGGCCGGCAGGCCTTGCGCCAGCGCGCCGGTCTTGTGGATGGAGCCGACGAAACCCTGAAGCGAGAGCGCGCCGTCGGCGCGCACCAGCGCGGCGTGGCGGCGGCGAAGGTCGGTGAGCTTTGCGCCGGGCGCGATCAGGCCGGCCTCGACGAGGCTGGCGAAGGCGACGCGCGGCTCGGCCCGTTTCGAGGGCGCCACGGCGACGGCCTCCGCCGAAAGCGGTTCGATGGCGGCGATGCGCGCTTCCGCCGCGGCGGCGTAGGCGTCCTCGCGCTCCAGGCCGAGATAGTCGCGGCGCAGGCGCCTTGCGACCGCGCCCGTCGTGCCGCTGCCGAAAAACGGGTCGAATACGAGATCGCCGGGGTTGGAGGCGGAAAGAAGCACGCGCGCGAGGAGCGCTTCCGGCTTTTGCGTGGGGTGGGTCTTGCGGCCCGCGCCGTCCTTGAGCCTTTCGGCGCCGGCGCAGATCGGCAGCAGCCAGTCGGAGCGGGCCTGGCAGTCTTCGTTGGCCGCCTTCAAGGCTTCGTAATTGAAGGTGTAGCCTTTGGCCGAGGCGTCGCGCGCCGCCCAGATCATCGTCTCGTGGGCGTTGGTGAAGCGTCGGCCGCGAAAATTCGGCATCGGGTTGTTCTTGCGCCAGACGATGTCGTTGAGGATCCAGAACCCCAGATCCTGCATGATCGCGCCGACGCGGAAGATATTGTGATAGGAGCCGATGACAAAGATCGTCGCCTGAGGCTTCATCAGCCGCCGCGCGGCGGACAGCCAGTCGCGGCTGAAGGCGTCGTAGGCGGCGAAATCGGCGAACTTGTCCCAGTCGTCGTCGACGCCGTCGACGACGCTTTGATCGGGGCGCGTAAGCTTGTTCGCAAGCTGCAGATTATAGGGGGGATCGGCGAAGACGAGGTCGACGCTCTCGGCGGGCAGCGCGTCCATGAGCGCGACGCAGTCGCCCCGCAGCACCGCATTCCGCGGCGACGCCGCGCGAGGCGGCCCTTCAAGAGACAACCCGGTACGCGTGACCTTATTCCGGGTTGTGAGGCGGGCCGCCCCGACGCGCGCGCTACGCATGAACTCGACACCAGTTACGCTACCAACAGGCGCGATAATGCCCTCGACGAGGTAAAGGCCGGGTTTAGGAACATGCGCCGGGCGCGTCTCTTTTTCGAACGGCTGCGTTAAGAAAAAATAAGTTTTGGCAATCGCTTAGCGGCGTTAACGGAATCTTTGCGACAGGCGGTTTCGCCCCGTGTTCCGGGGCGGCTCCCTGCGCGGACGTCAGCCTTTGCGCAGCGGTTTGAAGCTCATGCGACGAAGTGGCGATTGCGGATAGGGCGCGGCAAGGTGCCGCATCATGCGGTCGCGGGCGACCTTGGCGACGATGGCGGCGAGCGCGCTCGACAGGATGGCCTCGAACGCGTTTTCGCGCGCGCAGGCGAGCGCGATGGGCGTCCCCATCCTCACGCGCGACGCCGCGCGCTATCGGGCGTATTTTCCGGGAGTGGAGGTGGTGGGGCCGGGCTAAATGACCGCCGCGACTTTCGGTTGCATCGTATCAACGTGAGACCGTATACTCGCCGTATCACGAGGCGCGCCATGTCGAGCTATCCCCTTTCCACAGCCAGGGAAGAATTGTCGCGGCTGATCGATGAGGCCCAGGGCGGCGAGATCGTCACGATCACGCGCGAGGGCAAGCCGGTGGCGGAATTACGCGCCCTCGAGATCGCGCCGAAGGCTAGGTCTTCCGAGCGCAAGCCGCCGGCGCAATTGATCGACGAAATCGCGGCGCGCGCGAAGCTGCGGCCGTGGCTTGGAAAAAGCGCCGTCGACCTCGTCCGCGAGATGCGCGACGAGGAGCCGTGAAATTTTATCTCGACACGTCGTTCATTCTCGCCGTCGTCATCGACGACGCGCATTCGGAATTTGCGAGACGCAGCTGGAACGAGATATCGACCGACACCGTCGTCAGCAATTTGGCGTCGATCGAATTTGCAGCCGTCGTCTCGCGGGGCGTTCGGACGAAGGCGCTGACTGAAGCTGGAGCAAGAACGGCGCTCGACGATTTCGACCTGATGCGCGGGAATTGCGGGTCGCATTCGCTGGGCGGCGCGGATTACGAACTCGCCTTGCGGCTGGTGCGCGATTTCTCCACCAAGCTGGCGGCGCCGGACGCGCTGCATCTTGCTTCGGCGATCAATCTCGGCGCGAGCCTTGTGACTTTCGACGCGCGCCTCGCCGAGGCGGCGCGGATGAGAGGGGCGAGGGTGGCGGCGACTTGTTGAAACTCTTTAGGCCTGGCGTCATTTGCTTGCAAATATTTGGCTGGCCTCGAGGAGGTTTAAGTGGCAGGACCATCAGAAAAGACGATCAGGCGGCTCTTCGCGATGTCTGGAAACCGCTGCGCCTTTCCCGGCTGCGCCTTGCCCATAGTCGAGGCGGTTGGAACAATCACGGGTGAGATATCCCATATCCGAGCCCAGAACGAGGGTGGTCCGCGATACGACGAAACTCAAAGCGAAGAAGAGCGACACGGTTTCGACAATCTCGTGCTCCTATGCCGTCGTCACCACAAAATCGTGGATGCCGAGCCGGACGTGTACTCCGTCGAGGCTCTGCAAAAAATCAAGGCCGTTCACGAGCAGGAGATGGGGCGGCCTGAACAAGCGACTGATGGCTTCTACGCCAAGATACTTCTCGGAGATCTCCCGCGTATTGAGGTGCACAATAATAGCGGCGCCGTCGTGATCGATAGCCCAGGCTCTATCATTGCTCAAACGGTCAATTTGAAGACCGTACAAAAGAACATGAAAATCAATGCGCCGCCCGGAACCATTGGTGCGGATCAGAAGGCGAGCAGCTATATCCAATACCTCATCAATCGATACAACAAGCTCGCCAGCGCTGATGAGACGCGAGGAAGGGAATTTAGTTTCGGCGCGATCTCCAGGAGCATTGAAAGCAAGTTCCGCGCCCCATGGAGACTGCTACCGATGGAAGAGTTCACCGGCGTATGTGACTTCCTTCAACTGCGCATCAAGAGGACGCGCGTCGCAAAATTAAACGCTTCCAAAGGCCATCGTTCCTTTTCTAGCTTTGAGGAGTTCACGCCTGGCAACCGCCGATGATGTCCGCTAGCAGCCTGTCGGACTGAAGCCGCAAAAATCTGTAGGACATTGATTTTACTTGGTAAGTATGGCGTGTCAAATCGTATGAACTCCAATAAAAACAATGGCGCCACAATTAAGTCCGACAGGCTGCTAGCCGCCGCCCGATCGAAAGCGTCCGAAGGGGGCTTCATCCCCATCGCGGAAAATTCACCTCGCAAATTTCTTATACTTCAACCGGTGCGGGATCACAGAATCCACCCCCAGCCGCCGCTTCTTGTCTTCCTCATATTCGGCGAAATTGCCCTCGAACCATTCCACATGCGAGTCGCCCTCATAGGCGAGGATGTGCGTGGCGACGCGGTCGAGGAAGAAGCGGTCGTGCGAGATGATGACCGCGCAGCCGGCGAAATCGACGAGCGCTTCTTCGAGCGCGCGCAGCGTCTCGACGTCGAGATCGTTGGTCGGCTCGTCGAGCAGCAGCACATTGGCGCCGCTCTTGAGCATCTTGGCGAGATGCACGCGGTTGCGCTCGCCGCCCGAAAGCTGGCCGACCTTCTTCTGCTGATCTGTTCCCTTGAAGTTGAAGGCGCCGCAATAAGCGCGCGAGTTGATCTCGCGCTTGCCGAGATAGATCACGTCGTTACCGTCCGAAATTTCCTCCCACACGGTCTTATTGGCGTGCAGCGCGTCGCGCGACTGATCGACATAGCCGAGTTGCACGCTCTCGCCGACGACGATCGCGCCGCCGTCCGGCTTCTCCTGGCCGACGATCATGCGAAACAGCGTGGTCTTGCCGGCGCCGTTCGGCCCGATCACGCCGACGATGCCGCCGGGCGGCAGCTTGAACGACAGATCGTCGATCAGCAGCGTGTCGCCGAACCCCTTCGAAATGTGGTTGAAATCGATGACATTGGCGCCCAGACGCTCGGCGACCGGAATGACGATCTGCGCGCTGGTCGGCGCCTTCTCGCTCTGCTTGGCGACCAGTTCGTCGTAGCGCTGAATGCGCGCCTTGCTCTTGGCCTGCCGCGCTTTCGGCGAAGAGGCGATCCAGTCGCTTTCGGCCTCGATCGCGCGCTGGCGCGCCTTGTCTTCGCTGGCCTCCTGCATGAGGCGCTTCTGCTTCTGCTTCAGCCAGCTCGTGTAATTGCCTTCGTAGGGAATGCCGCGGCCGCGATCGAGTTCGAGAATCCAGCCGGTGACGTTGTCGAGGAAGTAGCGGTCGTGGGTGACGATCAGGATCGCGCCCGGATATTGGCGCAGATGTCCTTCGAGCCAGTTCACCGTTTCGGCGTCGAGATGGTTCGTCGGCTCGTCGAGCAGCAGCAGCTCCGGCTGCTCCAGCAGCAGGCGGCACAGCGCGACGCGCCGGCGCTCGCCGCCCGAGAGATTACCGACATCCGCCTCGTCGGGCGGGCAGCCGAGCGCGTCCATCGCCTGATCGACTTGGCTGTCGAGATCCCACAGGCCCTTAGCCTCGATCTCGTCCTGCAGCTTCGTCATCTCGTCGGCGGTCTCGTCGGAATAGTTCATGGCGAGATCGTTGTAGCGGTCGAGAATCGCCTTCTTTTCCGCAACGCCGAGCATGACGTTTTCGCGCACGGTCAACGCGGAGTCGAGATGCGGCTCCTGCGGCAGATAACCGACACGCGCCCCTTCGGCCACAAACCCCTCGCCGGCGAACTCCTTGTCGATCCCGGCCATGATGCGCAGCAGGGTGGATTTACCCGCGCCGTTGACGCCGAGCACGCCGATCTTGGCGTCCGGGTAGAAAGAGAGATGGATGTTGTCGAGAACCTTCTTGCCGCCGGGCCAGGTCTTGGTGAGGCCCTGCATGTGATAGATGAACTGGCGCGCCATGTGTTGTGCCGTCTCTCGCTGGGGAATGGGATTGGCGCCGTGTTTAGAGCATTTGCGGGCGAGGTGGGAAGGGCCTTACGGGCGGCGCGCCTCATTGAAAATCGACCCGCAGTGAATTACATTGTCATTCGAACTGGGAGGGAGCCGTGCCCGCCAATGTGATCGTACAGGCGAGAATCGACAAGTCCGTCAAGGAAGAGGCATCGATCGTGCTTGCCACGATGGGGCTGACGGTTTCCGACGCCGTCCGCCTGCTTTTGACGCGCGTCGCGCGCGAGCGGGCGCTGCCATTCGATCCGCTGGTTCCGAACGCCGAGACCATCGAAGCAATGAAGGAAGCCCGGCGCGGCGGTCTGCCCTCGTTCCAGACGGCCGACGAACTCATGGCCGATCTGGATGCGGACGATTGAGCGCACCGGCCGCTTCAAACGGGATTTCAAGCGAGAGTGTAAAGGACCGCACAAAGAGGCGCTGCGGACGGACCTTGTCGCGGTGGTGACGGCGTTGGCGAACGACGAGCCTTTGGCGGAACGCCATCGCGATCACGCTCTGACCGGACCGTGGAAGGATTTTCGCGACTGCCACGTCAAACCGGATTTGGTGTTAATCTACGCCAAGCCCGACAAGGAGCGGCTTCAACTCATCCGGCTCGGATCGCATTCCGCGCTCGGCTTGTGATCGACCGAGCGCCTCACCGCAAATCCAGCACCGGCGCGTCGATTTTGACGCTCGCGCCGTCGCGCAGCAGGGTCAGGAGCTTCGTCTCCCCCGGCTTTCCGTGCAGCGCCGCCAGCAGCGCGCCCTTGCTCGCCTCGCGCGCGTCGATCGCCTCGACGCCCATCAGCTCGTCGCCGACCATCACGCCTTCGAGCGCGGCGCCTTGCGCCGGCCGCACGATTCCGCCGACGTAATAGCGCCTGTCGCGGCGCACCAGCGTAATGCCGGGCTGATCGAGATCGGCCGCGTCGTAGGCGCGCTGCGCCAGCCAGTAGGACATGCGGTTCGGATAGTCGATCGCCAGCCGAAAATTGCGCAGCACGTTGCTTCCGAGCCAGCCGACGACGGGCTTCGGCGCCGCCTTCTGCCAACTGTCCCAGAAGAGATCGCCGACGATGCCGTCGGTGAAGGAACCCAGAACGGGTCCGGTCCCGAGCACGCCGACGTCCGAGAGGGTCGCGCCGCCGATGGCGATCTGCGGGAGGCGCGCGACGGTTCCCTTCTTTTCGAAAGCGAAGTCGATCATGTTGTAATTGGCGAGGCCGACCGCGCCCTCCGCGCGCCGCCAATCCGGATGCGCGGCGAGACAGTTTCGCAGCGTGTCGCCGCGCATCCAGGTGTAGCCGGAGCCGGCGTCGATGGCGAAGGCGTGCGTCTCTCCGTCGACCCCGACGTCAACCGTGGCGAGCCCGGTGTCGGGATTGAGGGCAATCGGGACGGCGACCCCCTCGGGTCGGAACTCCTCCGGGCGCTTGAGAGCGAAGCGCTGACGCGCGTGATCGAGGATCAGCACGCGATCGCGCAGCAGGCTCGCCGGCAGCATGGCCTCGACGCGGCGCGGCGCGAACATCTGCTCGAAACCGAGGCCGATGAGGCCGCCGTCGCCGTCCTTGACCTCGCTCGCGGCGGCTTCGAATTCCGTGTTTGCGAGGGAAACCCGCAGAGGTTGACTGCGATCGAGCCCAAGCTCCCGGTAAAGCGGCTTGACGAGGATCGGCGCCGCCATGCCCATGTTGAAAAAGACAAGCGCCTTGCGCGCTTCGCGCCCGTCCGCCAGGAAAGCCGCTTCGACGAGGATGCGGCCGGCGTCCTAGACGAAAGCAACGCCGTCGTTCGGCGCGGCGGATTCGCGCTGGCGCGCCGCCTTCGCGCGCGGCGCCGCGAGCGCGCCCGTCGCGGCGCAGGCGAGCGCCGAGCAGAGAAAGCCCCTTCGTGACGACGCAATCCGCATCTGACGTCGCAGCTCCCATCGATGCGGTCAGGCGCCGGCGCGCTTTCCGATCGAACGGAATCGTTCGATCGATAGGAAATCGCGCCAGATCAAAACGTTGGAACGCATTCTTGTCGGAAAAGTCCGTCAACTTTTTGCCGAATGCGCTCTAGCGACGAAACGTGTCGCCAATAAGGCTCGAACGTCCGGCTACAAGCCTCGGGGCGTCGCCATCGCAGTCGTCAGCGCCGCCTCGACGAGCGGGGCAATGCGGTCGACGATCGTGACGACGCCTTCGGCCGTCGGATGCAGACCGCCGGACTGCGTCAGCTCCTTGTCGCCCGCGACTCCCTCCAGGAAAAAGGGATAGAGCGGCAGCCGATGCTTCGCGGCAAGCCCGGGATAAATCGCGTCGAAACGCTGTTTGAAGGCCGGGCGCAGCAGATTGATGTCCACCATGCCCGCGAGCAGCACCGGCGCGCCCTTGCCCCTGGCGAGGCGGATCATCTTGTCGAGATCGGCCTTGGTTTCGCGCGGATCGACGTTGTTCAGCATGTCGTTGGCGCCGAGTTCCAGGATCACCAGCGCCGCCCCGGTGCCGAGCGCCGCGGGAAAGCGCGCAAGACCCATCCGCGTCGTATTGCCCGAAACGCCATGATTTTCGACGGCGACGTCGAAGCCGTCCTTCTTGAGGCGCTTTTCCAGGACGGCGGGAAAGGCTTCGTCCGGCCTGAGGCCGTAGCCGGCGGAGAGGCTGTCGCCGAAGGCGACGATGCGCAGGGGAACGGCGCAGGCGGGCGCGGACGCCGCGACGAAGGCGAGCAGGAACGCAGCCCAGCGGACGCCGAACCGGCGCTGCGCGATTGCAATTGCTTCGGCCATCCCGTACCAACGCCTCCCGCGGACGGGCTCGGCCCGCCACGGCAAGCCTAGAGCGCTTTCCGACCGGACGGAATCGTCCGGTCGACAAGAAATCGCTCCAGATTCAAAATGCTGGAGCAAAATCGTCTCGAAAAAGTCTATCAACTTTTTCGGATTTTGCTCTAGCAGGATCGTCGAAACGGCGCGCATGAACATTCTCCTCATCGGTTCCGGCGGGCGCGAACACGCCCTCGCCGACGCCTTGACGAAAAGCCCCCTGCTCACGCGTCTTTATATCGCGCCGGGCAATCCGGGCATGGCGGCGGTGGGCGAACTCGTCGATCTGGACGCCGCCGACCATGGCGCCGTGATCCGCTTTTGCAAGGAGACGGGCGTCGCGCTGGTCGTCGTCGGCCCGGAACAGCCGCTCATCGCCGGCCTCGTCGACGCGCTCGAAGCGCAGGGCGTTCTCGCCTTCGGCCCGACCCGGGCGGCGGCAAGGCTCGAAGGCTCGAAGGGATTCACCAAGGACTTGTGCCGCGCTTATGGCGTCCCGACGGCGTCCTACGGGCGCTTCCATGACGAAGAAGCGGCGCTGCGTTACGTGCGGAAAAAGGGCGCGCCGATCGTCGTCAAGGCGGACGGGCTCGCCGCCGGCAAGGGCGTCGTCGTCGCCGCGACGCTGGACGAGGCGGAGCGCGCGGTTGCGGCGATGTTTGCGGGCATGTTCGGCCAGTCGGGCGCGGAGGTCGTCGTCGAGGAGTTTCTCGAAGGCGAGGAGGCGTCCTTCTTCGCACTGTGCGACGGGATGCGCGCGGTTCCCTTCGTCACCGCCCAGGACCATAAGCGCGTCGGCGACGGCGATGTCGGCCCCAACACCGGCGGCATGGGCGCCTATTCGCCGGCGTCGGTCGTCACTGCGGAAATCGAGGCCCGCGTCATGGCCGAAATCGTCGAGCCCACGCTCGCCGCCATGCGCGAAATGGGGTCGCCCTACAAGGGCGTGCTCTACGCCGGGCTGATGCTGACCCGGGACGGCCCAAAGCTCATCGAATACAATGCCCGCTTCGGCGATCCCGAGGCGCAGGTCATTCTTCCACGGCTCGAAGACGATCTCTTGGCGCTGACGCTCGCTTGCGCGCGCGGCGCGCTGCCGAACCGCGCGCCGCGTTTCTCGCCGCTGACGGCGCTGACGGTCGTGCTCGCCGCGAAGAACTACCCGGGGGCGCCGATCGTCGGAACGCAAATTCGCGGCGTCGAACGGGCGGCGGCGATGGAGAAGGTGATCGTCACCCATGCGGGAACGCGCGTCGAGGACGGCCGCCTGCTGGCGGCGGGCGGGCGCGTGCTCAACGTCACCGCGCTCGGAGCGAGCGTCACCGAGGCGCAGGCGCGCGCCTACGCGGCCGTCGACGCCATCGACTGGCCGGGCGGCTTTTGCCGGCGCGACATCGGCTGGCGCGAGATCGCGCGCGAGGCGAGGTCGGCGCCGGGAAACCACTGAAGCGATGCGAGCCTTCAGGCTCGCAGGCACATTCCCGCAATTGGGCTGATGCAAGGTTCTCAGTCGAACGCCACCGTCAGCCCGTGCCGCTCCGCCTGCTCCTCGACGGCTTCGAGAATCATCTGCAATTCGACGATGTCGATGGGCGTGTCGTCGTCCGGCGCATCCCAGTGCTCGACGCCGTCGAGCCGGATGACGAAGTCCGCCTCGTCGTCGGACTCCAGCGAGGGCGGCTCGGTCGGAATCGTCAGCAGCCGGCCGTCGCGGCGCACGCGAATGGCGCCCTCCGTGATCTCAACCTCGATCGAGGGTCTGCGTCGCGCCATGCGCCCTCTCCTTGCCGGCGAGAAGCCCGGCCTGGGCCGCCGCCTTGCGCATCACCGTCGGCAATCCCTCCATATCGAGCTTCGCCGCCAAGAGCCAGCAGCAATTCTCGACGCACGGCGCAGGCGGATCGAGCCGAGCCGTAAGGACCGTCAATTCGAGCGCGAAATGCGTGAAGATATGCGCGAGCGTCCCGTCAAGCGCGCGCCAATCGGCGTCGAGAGGCGCGTGCGCAAGGGCTTCGCGCGGGGGCGTGTCCCGCGACAGGGGCGTCGCCGGAAAGGCGGCCATGCCGCCGAGCAGCCCGCGCAGCGGACGGCGCGTCAGCAGCACGCGCTCGCCGCAGCGCAGAACGAACACCGCGCCGCGACGCCTCGGCCGTTGCGCCTTGACGGGCCTGACCGGAAACGCGTCGGGCGCGCCGAGCCGCCGCGCCGCGCAGGCGGCCTCCAGCGGACAGCGCCCGCAGTCCGGCGCGCGCGGAACGCAGACGGCGGCGCCCAGATCCATCGTCGCCTGCGCAAAATCGCCCGGGCGAGCGGGCGGCAGCAGCGCCAGAACTCTTTCGCGGATTTCGCGCTTTGCGGCGCGCGGCGGAACCGGGATCGCATAAAGCCTCGAAATCACACGCTCGACATTGCCGTCGATCGCCGCGCAAGGGCGACCGAAGGCGATCGCGGCGATCGCCCCGGCCGTATAGGCGCCGACGCCGGGAAGACCCCGCAGCGCCGCCTCGTCCTGTGGGAACCGTCCGCCATGGTCGGCGACGACGGCGCGCGCGCAGGCGTGAAGATTGCGGGCGCGGGCGTAATAGCCGAGCCCCGCCCAGGCGGCGAGAACGTCGTCGAGCGGCGCCGCGGCCAGCGCCTCGACGCTCGGCCACCGCGCAAGAAAACGCGCGTAATAGCCTTTGACGGCGGCTGCCGTCGTCTGCTGCAACATGATTTCGGAGAGCCAGACGCGGTAAGGGTCCGGCCTCGCGCCCGGCGCCGCGCGCCAGGGCAGATCGCGCCGGTTTTCGTCGTACCAGGCGAGGAGCTTGCGCGCGAGCGCTTCACGCGCTTGCGGCTTTCGCGGGCGGGCGGAAGGGGCTACCATCGCGCCTGAGTACGAGCCCTTCGGGCGTCAAACAAGCGGGCGGGCGAATTCATGCGGCCTTCAGGCGGATCGCGGCCTTACAGAAGCGTTGCGCGCGCGCTGGCGGACATCGTCAATCGCGCGCTCGATCCGCTGGTTGCGCGCCAGGGCTTTGGCGAATCGACGCTGCTTCTGCGCTGGGAGACCATCGTCGGCGCGCGAGTCGCCGCGGTCTGCGAGCCGGTCCGTCTGCAATGGCCGCCACGCGTCAAGAACCGCGCGCCCGACAAGCCGCAGGAGCCGGCGACGCTCGTGCTGCGCGTCGAGCCGGGTTTCGGCCTCGACGTCCAGCACATGAGCGGCGTCCTCGTCGACCGCGTCAACGCGCATCTGGGCTGGCGCTGCGTGGCGCGCCTCGCCATCCGGCAGGAGCCCTTGCGGCGCGCGCGGGAAAAACCCTGCCGCCCGCCGGCGCCCGATCCCGAGGCGCGCGCCCGCGCGCAAGCGGCGACCGAAGGGGTCGCGGACGAGGCGCTTCGCCAGGCGCTGGTGAGGCTCGGGGAACGGGCGCTGGCCGAAAAGCGCTGACCGGCGACCCGTGCTCAATCCTCCGCCGCCCCGCCGCCGCCGTCGATCTTCTGGCCGATCAGCGCGATGGCGCGCTGATAGACCGTCGCGGCGTTCCAGGCCTGGATGGCGTCGAAATTGGGCTCGCCCGGCTGATAGCCGGCGCCCGCGCGCCAGCCGTGGGCGCGCAGGAAGTTCGCCGTCGCGTTCAGCGCCGCCGCGGCGTTGTCGAGATTGCCGCCGCCGCCGTAGTTCAGGATGTTCTTGGGCAGGAACTGCGTCTGGCCGATTTCGCCGTGCATGGAGCCGCGCGCGTTCGGCGACAGCGCGCCGCGATCGATCAGCGTCAGCGCGGCGTAAAGCTGGTCGGTGAAATAGTCGGAGCGGCGGCAGTCGTAAGCGAGCGTCGCCACGGCCGAGAGCGCGTGCTGATTGCCGTGCACGGCGCCGAAGCCCGTCTCCATGCCCCAGATCGCGAGCAGCGGTCCTGGCGGCACGCCATAGCGCTGGCGGATGGATGAAAACAGCGCCGCATGGCTTTGTTTCAGCGCGCGCCCGCGCGAAATAATCGCCGGGCCGCCGCGCTTGGCCATGAACTGATCGAGCGAGAGGCGGAAGCTCTTCTGGCCGCGATCGGCCGAAATCGTCGCGGCATTGTAATGCGTGCCCATCAGGGCGGAGATTCCCGCGCTGTCGACGCCCCTTGCCCGCGCCTCCTCGGCGAAGTCCTGCTTCCAGGCTTCGAAGCCGGCGGCGGTGCGCCCGCATTGCGCCGCCTCGGCGGTGGTCGCCGCGCCGGCGAGCGCGATCGAGGCCGTAAAGACGATTGCTTTGAAATTCATGTGCGCAGTCATTCGGTCGCCCTTTCACGCCAGTCCGTATGCCCGCCTTACATATCAAAATGTCGCCGCGCTGCCCAGCACGCCCGCCTTCGCGGCGCGCCGATCACATCGGCTCCGCCCGCCCGGGCGTCACGCGCAAAATTTCCGCGCGGCCTCGCAGCGTCTCGAACAGAGCCGGCTCCGCCCCCGTCATCCAGACCTGCCCCGGGAGTCGCTCCAGTTCCTCGAACAGCGCTTCGCGCCGGCGCGCGTCGAAATGCGCGGCGACCTCGTCGAGCAGCAGCAGCGGCGCAATTCCGCTCATCGCCGCGACAAGCCTGGCGTGAGCGAGGGTAAGACCCATCAGCAGCGCCTTCTGCTCGCCGGTGGAGCAGGCGCGCGCCGCTTCGTCCTTGGGGCCGTGGCGCACCGAGAGATCGCTGGCCTGCGGCCCGGTCAGCGTGCGGCCGGCGGCGGCGTCGCGGCGCCGGGAGGCCGCGAGTTCGGCGCGATACCACTCCTCCACGGCGAGCGCGGATTCTTCGGCGAGGCGGCGCTCCAGTTCGCCTTCGATGGCGATCTCCGCCCAGGGAAAAGCCGAGGCGTCGTCGCGACCTTGCGCGATCAGCGCGCCGAGCCGCGCGACCGTCTCCTGGCGCGCCGCCGCGACCGCGACGCCGAGCGCGGCGATCTCCTGTTCGGCGGCGTCGAGCCAGCGGCGGTCGGACACCCCCTCCTCCAGGAGGCGGTTGCGGTTGCGCAGCGCGCGCTCCAGCCGGCCCGCGCGCGCGCCATGGTCGGCGTCGACGCCCAGCGCGAGCCGATCGAGAAAGCGGCGCCGTTCGCCCGCCGGCCCCATGAACAGCCCGTCCATGGCCGGCGTCAGCCACAGCGCGCGGAGGCGATCGGCAAAGGCGCGAGCGGAGGCCTGCGGCGCGCGGTCGAGCCGAAAGCGCCGTCCTTCCCCGGGCGTATAGCCGTGGCCGAGCTGCGCGGAAGCGCCGTCCGTTTCGATTTCGATCGAAACAGCAAAGCCGCCGGCGCCGCCGCGCCGCGCGCATTCGCCGATCTCGGCGCGGCGCAAACCGCGCCCAGGCGAAAACATCGACAGCGCTTCGAGCAGATTCGTCTTGCCGGCGCCGTTCTCGCCCGTAAGCACGATCGTCTTCGCTCTGACGCGGCAGTCCAGCGCCCCATAAGAGCGGAAATCCGAAAGCGTCAGGCGCGCGACGAGGGGAATGCGCACGAGAGCGCGGCTGTCGCTCGATGAATCAGGCGGCGTCATCCCCACCGCTTTGCCACGCGGGAAATCGAAGGGATAGAGGGTCGCCGCCGGACCGCGAACCGCCGGCGCGCTGCCCGTCGGTCTCGCGGCCTATGCTTGCGCCCGCCTCATGGCCAGTCCTACGCCGACCCAGCTTGCGCCCGCAAACAGGAGATCGACGCCCAGGAACGCGCCGATCACCCAGAGACTGGAGCCGGGCCACTGGGCGAGGATCAGCGCGCCGACCGCAAGGGTCAGAACGCCGGAAAAGAAGACGAAAACGCGAGGCGCGTGCGTCGGCAACTGAAAAGCCAGAACCGCCCGCACGAGACCCGAGGCGACAAGGCCGGCGCCCAGCATGAGCGTCAGAACTCCGGCCGCCAGTAGCGGGTTCTGGAACACGCAAAAGCCGGCGCCGACATAGAGTAGGCCGATCAGGATCCAGAAGAAGAACTTCTTCCATGATCGCATTGCAAATCCATGAATAATCTCCCCGATCCCGCTGACCATCATCGCGATCCCGACGACGAGCACAGTGGAGAGCGTGGCCAGGAAGACGCTGCCGAGCGCGACGAAGCCCGCGAGGGATAAGAGCGCGCCGAAGACGACCATCCATGCCCAGTTCTTTTGAAGTTCGGCGTGTTCGCCGAATTCGGCCGTCATCCGGCCAGGCTGCGCGAATGTCATTTTGAGCCTCCGTTCGAAAGTCGCGGCGCGCGGAGCGGCGCATCGGCGCCAAAGCCAACCCCGCGACATAAAATAAGTTTCCAATAGACATGCGCAATCCCGCCGGCGCCGCGGCGTGCGCAACGCTCATCTTCGCGCCTCTTTCCGCCCGTTGGAAAATCTGTATTCTCCCGGCCGGGCGGCGGAGGGGAGCAAGCGCGTGGGAAACGGGGGCGTCTCGGAGAGTCTGTCCGGCAAGCGCTTGCTGCTGATCGTCGGGGGCGGGATCGCGGCTTACAAGTCGCTCGATCTCGTGCGCCGCCTCAAGGAGCGCGGCGCCGTCGTGCGCGTCGTCATGACCTCTTCCGCGAAGAAATTCGTCGCCGCTCTCTCCTTCGCGAGCCTGAGCGGCGAAAAGGTCTACGACGATCTCTTTTCGCCTGCCGACGAGCAGGAGATGGGCCACATCCAATTGTCGCGCGAGGCCGATCTTGTCGTCGTCGCGCCGGCCACCGCCCATCTCCTCGCCCGCGCCGCGCTTGGGCTTGCCGACGATCTCGCTTCGACCCTGCTGCTTGCGACCGACAAACGCGCGCTGTTTGCGCCCGCCATGAATCTGCGCATGTGGCTGCATCCGGCGACGCAGCGCAACGTCGCGACGCTGCGCGCGGACGGCGCGCTGTTCGTCGGCCCGGAAGACGGAGACATGGCCTGCGGCGAATACGGGCCGGGGCGCATGAGCGAACCGCTCACCATCGTCGCGGCGATCGAGGCCGCGCTAGCGCAGGACACGCGCCTGCCCGCGCCTCGCGCAACCCGCGGCCCCCTCGCCGGACGTCACGTGATCGTGACCTCCGGTCCGACCCACGAACCGATCGACCCGGTGCGCTATATCGCTAACCGCTCGTCCGGGAAGCAGGGCCACGCCGTCGCGGCGGCCTGCGCGCGCGCCGGGGCGCGGGTGACGCTGGTCAGCGGGCCGGCGCAGATCGCCGATCCGCCGGGCGTCGAAACCGTCCATGTCGAAACCGCGCGCCAGATGGCGCAGGCCGTTGAGGCGGCGCTTCCCGCCGACGTGTTCGTCGGCGCCGCGGCCGTCGCCGACTGGCGCGTCGAGCCGGCGGCCGATAAAATAAAGAAAACGAACGGCGGCCCGCCGCCCGCTCTCGCGCTCGCGGAAAATCCGGATATTCTGGCGCGGATGGCCGGGCGCGGCGAAAATGGCCCGGCGCTTGTCGTCGGCTTCGCGGCGGAAACCAGCGACGTGATCGGCAATGCGCGCGACAAGCTCGCGCGCAAGGGCTGCGATCTGATCGTGGCGAACGACGTGAGCGCGGGGACCGGCGTGTTCGGCGGGGACGACAACGAAGCGCATCTTGTGTCGGCGCAGGGCGTCGACAGTTGGCCGCGATCGAGCAAGACCGAGGTCGCGGAGCGGCTTGTCGCCGAAATCGCGCGCCGGCTCGGCGGCGGCGCGTCATGAGGGTTCCGATCCGTCGTCTGCCCCACGGGGAGGGGCTGCCGCTTCCCGATTACGCCAGCGCCGGCGCCGCGGGGCTCGATCTCCATGCGGCGCTCGCGCCGGGCCAGAAGCTGGTGCTCGAGCCAGGCGCGCGCGATCTTGTCCCCACCGGCTTCTCTCTCGCGCTTCCCGAAGGATACGAAGCGCAGGTGCGGCCGCGCTCGGGCCTCGCACTCGAGTTCGGCGTCGGCGTGCTCAATGCGCCGGGAACGATCGACAGCGACTATCGCGGAGAAATCAAGGTTCTGCTCGTCAATTTCGGCGCGCATCCCTTCGAGATTCTGCGCGGGATGCGGATCGCGCAGCTCGTCGTTGCGCCCGTCGCCCGCGTCGCGCTGATCGAAACGGACGGCGAACTGGCCGCGACCGCGCGCGGCGCCGGCGGCTTCGGCTCAACCGGCGTCGGCGAGGACGGCGCATGATGATGCTGCCGCGCTCCGCCTGTTACGCGTTGATGGCGACGCTCGACGTGGCGCTGCATTCGCGCGGCCGGCCAGTGTCGTCGAAGGATCTGGCCGCGCGCCACGAACTGCCGCCGAGGCGCCTGGAGAGCCTGTTGCAGGCGCTGGTGCGCGCCGGAATCTTAAAGAGCGTGCGCGGACCCTCGGGCGGCTATTCGCTCGCGCGCGAACGGCGGCGGCTGACGGTCGGCGAAATCGTGCGCGTCGGCTTGCGCGAGGAGGCGGCGGAGGCGGCGGCGCATCGCGGCCCGCGCCTGCTGGCGGGAGTGCTGGAGCCCGTGATCCAGGACGCGGAGGAATGTGCGCTCGCCAGGCTCGACGCCATCAGCCTCGACGAACTGCACGCCAGCGCCCTGGCCATGGGCTTTGGCGAAAGGGAAGACGCCGGCGGCGATTTCACGATATGACGCGGACGAATTTCGCCACGACCTGGCGACGCTCGAAGGAGGCCCATCCTTGACCTACACGACCATCGAAACCGAAACGCACGGCCGCGTCGGCCTCATCCGGCTCAACCGGCCGGAGGCGCTGAACGCCCTCAACGCCAAACTGATCGAGGAGCTCGAAACCGCTCTCGCGGCTTTCGAGGCGGACGAGGGGATCGGTTGCGTCGTGCTTACGGGATCGGCGAAGGCCTTTGCGGCCGGCGCCGACATCAAGGAGATGCGCGACAAGAGTTTCGCCGACGCGCTGCTGGGCGATTTTCTTGCGCGCTGGGACAGCGTTTCGCGCGCGCGCAAGCCGATCGTCGCGGCGGTCGCCGGTTTTGCGCTCGGCGGCGGGTGCGAACTGGCCATGATGTGCGACTTCATTCTCGCCGCGGATACGGCGCGCTTCGGCCAGCCCGAGATCAAGCTCGGCGTCATTCCCGGCGCCGGCGGCACGCAGCGTCTGACCCGCGCGATCGGCAAGGCCAAGGCCATGGAGCTCTGTCTCACCGGACGCATGATGGGCGCCGAGGAGGCCGAGCGCGCCGGCCTCGTTGCGCGCGTCGTGCCAGCGGACAAGCTTGTCGCGGACGCGATCGAGACGGCGCAGACCATCGCCGCCATGTCGCTCCCGGCCGCGATCCTCGCCAAGGAAGCGGTTGACGCCGCCTTCGAAACCACGCTGGCGGAAGGCGTGAAATTCGAGCGCCGGCTCTTTTATTCTCTGTTCGCGACGCGCGATCAGAAGGAAGGAATGTCCGCATTCGTCGAGAAGCGTCCCCCCAACTTCGAGAACCGTTGACGGCGGCCGGCGGTCGCCGCAGCGCCGCCATTGACGGAAGCGCCGCCGCCCGCTTATAAGCTCCGCAGGGTTTCGTTTCGCCATGCGGCCGCGGCATTTCGCGGCCGCTTTGGTTTCCCGGGCGGCGATTTCGGCCTGCCGGCTCACAAGGACAACAGGACATGGCTAACACAAGTTCGGCTAAGAAGGCCGTTCGAAAAATTGCGCGTCGCACCACGGTCAACCGTCAGCGTCGCAGCCGGATGCGCACCTATGTGCGCAAGGTGGAGGAGGCGATCGCCGCCGGCGACGCCGCCGTCGCAGCGGTTACGCTGAAGTCTGCGGAGCCGGAGCTGATGCGGGCGGCGCAGCGCGGCGTCATTCATAAGAATACGGCGTCGCGCAAAGTGTCGCGTCTCACGGCGCGCGTGAAGGCGATGGCAGCCGGCGCCTGACGCCGAACGCCATGGAAGCTTTTTTTTGCGAAGCCCGGCGCCTGCCGGGCTTTTTTTGCCTGCGCGTGACATGCGGCATGTGCGCGCCGCGGCCTTTTGTCACGAGCAGCAGGAGTGGCACACTCGAAAAAAGTTTTTTGGCCTCGCAGCGACGCTCAATCGAATGTCTCGCGATTCAAGCGCCTATCCGCAAGCCCGAGAAATGCGCGAACATGCGCGGCACTTGACAGTTTCTTGACGGACGTTTCCGCGTCGCCGCGCCGAGTCCGGCGCGCTGCGGTTTTCGGCGCCGGCCGGCGAATTTCTCCGCTGTGAATCATCGGCTTATCCTGGCGCGTCTCGCATTGAGACGAACTTGGGCGCACGATGCGCGAGAATTGATCGCAATTTTTCGGCGGTCACGATTGCCTGCGTTACGGCGCGCGTGTAACGTAATCTTCATCGGACGCAGGTCGTGAGCCCCCGGAAAAACGCTAAGAGCCGCGGACGTCGTATGGGACGCGCCGCGAGCTTGGCGAAGGTTTCGGAGCGGCAACAAGTCGTACCGCGTGACTGCGTTCGAATGCAATTGACATGAATGGTTCGCGGGGCCGCCGCTTGCCGAGCGCGTCGTGCGAATGGGTTTCGAGCCTGGAAAGCCGCAGCTTTCCGGGAGAGGAGGATCTGTGATGGCTACGGGGCCGACAGCCAACACATCGCTGGCGATCTATCGCAACAGAGAGATCGCAATAATCGGTTTCGCAATGATCGGACACGCGGCGGGCGCCGGCGATCCTTTCACAGAACGCGCGACGCCCATATTCGGCGCGCACGCCGCACAGCGCGGTTTGGCGATCGGTCCGCCAAGTTCGCGCCGTCGCGGCTAACTCGGTTTCAATCCGCCGACTCTAACCCAAATCCGTCGGGATCCCGTCGCTCGACGCGCGACCTCGCGCGCGCGGAAGGGCGCGAGAGGGATCGTCCGGTTTCAAGAAGGCGCGTCATGTTCGATCATAAAGATAATTCTCATGCTTCGACCGAGATTTCGGCCTCCGACCTGCAGCGCTGGGAGCGCGTGCGCCAGCGGTTGCGCGCCGACCTCGGCGAGGCCGTCTACAACTCTTGGTTTACACGCCTCGAGCTTGATTGCGTGGAGACGAACGTCGTGCGACTGTCGGTGCCGACGAAATTCCTGAAGAGCTGGGTGCATTCGCACTATCTGGAGCGTATTCGCTCGCGCGTCGCCGCGGAGTTCCCGGGGGTCGAGCGCGTCACCATCGACGTGCGCTCTCAGGGCGCGCGCAAGGCGAAAGCGCGCGACGGCGCCGAGCCGGAAACCGGCGTCGGGCAACTGGCCGAGCGGCCGGCCCCGGCCTTCGCGCCGCCGACGCCTGTCGAGGCGGCCGGCGCGCCGCCGCGGCGCGCGAACGCTAAACCGGCGCCGCGTCAGGACGCGGACTCTTTCTGCGGCTCGCCGCTCGATCGGCGATTGTCGTTTTCGACTTTTCTCGTCGGTCCGTCGAACCAGTTCGCCTTCGCCGCGGCGCGCCGCGTCGCCGATGCGCGCCCCGGCGAAACGCCGTTGTTCAATCCGCTTTATGCGCACGCGGCCGTGGGGCTCGGAAAGACCCATCTCTTGCAGGCGCTCGCCCAGGCGGCGGGCGAAAACCGCCGGCGCACTTTGTATCTCACCGCCGAGAAGTTCATGAGCGGCTTCGCCTTCGCGCTCAGCGCGCAGACCTCGAACGCCTATAAGGAGCGGCTGCGCGGGATCGACCTGCTCGTCGTCGACGACGTGCAGTTCCTGCGGGGCGAGAACATTCAGCAGGAATTCTGCCACACGCTGAACGCGCTGATCGACGCGGGCCGCCAGGTCGTCGTCGCCGCCGATCGTCCGCCATGCGAATTGGAGAAGCTGGACGAACGCGTGCTGTCGCGGTTCAAGGGCGGACTTTGCGTCGAACTCGGCCCGCTCGACGACGCGCTGCGGGTGAAGATCGTCGAGGCGCGGGTGGACGCCGCGCGCGAGATTCAACCGGGATTCTCGGCTCCGCCCGAAGTCGTCCGCTATGTCGCGCGCACGATCGCGACGAACGGACGAGACCTCGAAGGCGCGGTCAACCGTCTCCTCGCGCACGCCACGTTGAACGGCGCGCCGCTCACGATCGAAACCGCGGAGACGGCGATCAGGGATCTCGTGCGGACGCAGGAGCCCAAACGCGTGAAGATCGACGACATCCAGAAGCTCGTCGCCAGTCACTACGGCATTTCGCGCCAGGACATTCTGTCGTCGCGGCGCACGGCCAATGTGGTGCGCCCGCGGCAGATCGCCATGTATTTGTCGAAGGTTCTGACTCTGCGCTCGCTCCCGGAAATCGGCCGGCGTTTCGGCGGACGCGATCACACCACGGTTCTTCACGCCGTGCGCAAGATCGAAGAACTTGTGGCGAAGGACAGAAATCTGGCGGAGATCATCGACCTTCTGCGGCGGATGCTCAGCGAACAATAACACGCAAAGTCGCGCCGTGCCGGATGACGCAGGCCGAAAGGCCGGTGTCGGCCATGGCGATATTGCCGCCCGACCCTTGCGCGGATCCGGGAAGGCGCCGCGAACGGCCTTCAGGCCAGAAAGAAGCGACGGCAAAGTCTCCATTTCCAGGGTGGATCATTTTTCCCCCGATTTGGGGAGCCCTGAAATTTCGCTACATTTGGAATTGCCGGCTTTCAGCGCGCCCGATAGACGGAGACGTTCGGATTGGCGCAAGCGGCCGCTTCGAACAGCGCCAGCTTCGCATCCCTGGTGGGAAGGAAGACCGGCGTGCGAACATTCATCGCGCGCCGCAGCAGGACGCGCTCGACGCCGAAAGCGTTCGGCAGAGCGGTGATGTCGATGACTTCTGACCAGGGAATCTCCTCGCGCCAGAAGGCGAGAAACGGCGCGACGGCGGCGAGCCGGCGAGGCGCGGAAATCGACGCGCGGCCAGTCCTGACGCCCGCATATTCGGCGATCGCCGCCTGAAGCGAAAAACCCGCCACGATTACGCCGGCGAGCAGTCCGCCCGGTCCGGCGGACAGCGCCGCCATCGCCCCGCCGGCGAGGGCAAGAACCGCCCAAGCCGCGCACCACAGGGTCAGGCGGCCTTCGCCGCCCGACATATACGGAGATCGCCGCTCCGCGAAAGATTCGTCTCGCATGGTCATTTGTCGCCGCCCCTCGAAATTGCCGAGACGGTCAGTTTCGCTCCCTGATGTGACAGGCCGAAGTGCGCCGGCGCACAATTGAAACGTCATTTTTCCCGCCGCGGCGGCGGTCGCCGCTCCGGCTCTTGAGGCCGCTTGCGCTTTGCCGCGGGCGCCGTTAACCGTGCCGCAACCTCCCCATCGGAATCCGCGCCCATGAAAGCCCGCGTCACCGTCACCCTGAAGCCAGGCGTTCTCGACCCGCAGGGCAAGGCCATCGAGGGCGCGCTGAAGTCGCTCGGCGTTGCGGGCGTCGCCAGCGTGCGCCAGGGCAAGGTGTTCGACATCGAGATGGAGGCGGCGGACCGCGCGCAGGTCGAAGCCGGTCTGCGCGCCGCCTGCGAAAAGCTGCTCGCCAATACGGTGATCGAGAATTACCGCATCGATCTGTGAGATGAGGCAATGAAGACGGCCGTGATCCTGTTCCCCGGCTCGAACCGCGAGGGCGACATGGCGCGCGCTTTGGCGCGGGCGACCGGCCGCGCGCCGGCCGTCGTCTGGCACGCCGAGCGCGATCTGCCGCCGGGGACCGATCTCGTCGCGCTGCCGGGCGGCTTCAGCTACGGCGACTATCTGCGCTGCGGCGCCATCGCCGGCCGCGCGCCGATCATGGACGCGGTGCGCGCGCACGCCGTGCGGGGCGGCCTCGCGCTCGGCGTGTGCAACGGATTTCAGATTCTGTGCGAAAGCGGCCTGCTGCCGGGCGTTCTGATGCGCAACGCCAATCTGCGCTTCGTATGCAGGATGCAGCATCTGCGCGTGGAGCGCGCCGACACGGCCTTTACCCGTCGCTACGAAAAGGGGCAGGTGATTAAGGTCGCCATCGCCCACGGCGAAGGCAATTACGAAGCGGACGATCCCACCATCGAGCGGCTGGAGGGCGAGGGGCTCGTCGCCTTCCGCTATTGCGACGGCGCCGGGCGCCTCGGCGGCGACGCCAATCCCAACGGCTCGCGCAACGACATTGCTGGGATCTATTCGGAAAAGAAGAACGTGCTCGGCCTGATGCCGCATCCCGAAAATCTCATCGACCCGCTGGTCGGCGGGATCGACGGACGCGGCCTGTTCGAAAGCCTCGCCGGCGCCGCGTAGTATCGGCCGACGTCGAAACGAACGGATTTGCGCCAACGCCCGGCTTTTCGGACGCCCGACTCGCTCGACTCGCGCTCCAATGCGTTTTGCGCGAGCGTTCGCGCGAAGAATTGGCTCATTCCAGCCTATCGTTGCGTCATCGACCTTTCGGATAATGCCCCCGGCCCCTCACCCTACCCTCTCCCCGCACAGCCCGTCGAAAGACGGGCGTCTTTCGACGCCCTACGCAGGCAGAGGGGGCGTCCGACCGAACTGATTAGCCGGATGCCGTATGAAAGATGAGAATTCTTGCATGAAAATGAAATGCGATAGCCGCCGAATTCGCTTTTGAGAGGCGGCTACGGCGATGACCGCTAGAGACCGTTCAGAGCCATAAGCGGAAATTCAATCCAACCCGCGACCCTGTGCGCCGGGCGCCCGTCACCCCGGCAGAACCCCGACGCGCTGGAGCAGCCAGTAGACACCGAAGAGGCCGATCAAGCCCGAGACGACATAGACCAGCATGTCGTGGCGTTTTCCCTCGGTGTGGCGGTCGATGTAGAGCAGGATCGGAATGACGGCGAGGACGATGGCGATCTGGCCGACTTCGACGCCGATGTTGAAGGCGGCGAGCGCCGGAACCACGGCGGTCTGCGGCACGCCCATTTCCGTTAAGGCGCTGGCGAAGCCGAACCCGTGAATGAAGCCGAAGAGGAACGTGTCGCGCCAGCGCTTGTCGACATTCTTCGAGAGGAAATTCTCCGCCGCGACGTAAATGATCGAAGCGGCGATCAGCGACTCGGTCAGCGCCGAGGGCAGGGTGAAGATATTGAGCGCCGCCAGCGACAGCGTGATCGAATGCGAGACGGTGAAGGCGGTGACGATCTTGACCACCGGCCAGATCCGATGCGCCCACAGGATCAGCGCGAACAGGAAGCACAGGTGATCGTAGCCGGTGACGATGTGCTCGACGCCCGCCTTGAGAAATTTCCACATGAGCTGCGCGGTCGTCTCCATGGGCTTGGCCAGATCGAGCGGCGGGTCGCTTGGATACAGCATGGACTCGCCGGAATTTCCCGCGCCGACCAGCGTGACGAGATGCTTGCCCTTCGACCCCTGCGCTTCGAGCAGCTTGGTGGCGTCGTAAAGGATTTTCGGGCTCATATTCGCGCATTCGAAGCGCAGAACCACGAGGGCGCTGTCCTGGTTGGTGGGGTCTTCGCCCGACTTGTCGACATGGCCGACGCAGACACGGCCCCGGTCGTCGCGGATGGCGACCCGCCGCTGCACGAATTTGCCGATTTCCTCCTCGAGCACGCCGGGAGCGGAGAGGTCGGCGTCGGGACGCTCGCTCATCGTCTCCTGGAACATGCGTTCGAGGTCGGTGGCGAGAAAGCCCACGTCGACGACATAGGCGCCCTCCGGCGTCTTGACGATTTTCCCAGTCGAAATGTCGGGCGTGTGGGCCAGCGCGGGCGCGGCGAGGCCGAAACACAGGAATGCGATGGCCGCGAGTCTGACCCAAAAACCCGTCATGTTCCCGTTTCCCCTGGATTGGCCGCCCGTTCGGCGCGCACCATGCCAAAGGCGGGGGAAATGAACAAGATCGAGCCCGCGCCGATCTCAGACCCTGTGGCCGCGGCTCTGGAATCGGTCCGCCTGCCAGTCGCCCTTCCGACAATCCGCCAAGTCGCGCTAGCCGGAGTTCGGAGCCCTGCCCGCGACTTGCTTCTATAGTCAAATCACTATAAGAAAGACCGTCGAAAGCCGCGTGTCCGAAAGTCGATCCATGAGCGCGTCCGCCATCCTCAAACTTCAAGCCGCCGGCTTTTCGACCGAGCAGGTCACGGCGCTCGCCGAACCGATCGACACGCAGGCCGCCACCAAGGCCGACCTGGAAGGAGCCGAACATCGGCTCGACGCCAAGATCGACGCTGTCGATCGTAAACTCGACGCCAAGATCGAAACCGTGCGCCATGAGCTCGGCTCGAAAATCGAAGCCGTGGATCTCAAACTCGAAAAGAAGACCATCAGCATAGACGCGGATATGCGCGTGTTGAAATGGATGCTGGGATTCGTGCTCGCTTTTTTGGTCGCGATCTTTGTCAAGCTCTTCGTGCCGTGACACGCGAAAAGCGAGAGCGACGATGAACGAGAACGCCGAGCGGACCGAATGCGGCCAAAATCCATGTCTCGACGCTGGTCCGCCGAACGCCGACGAGCATCGCGTCAAGGCGCAGCTCGTCGATAAGATCGGCGCGCTGTTGAAGGAGCGCGGCCTGAAGCAGGTCGAGGCGGCGCGACTCTTCGGCGTGAAGCAGCCGGACGTCTCCAAAATGCTGCATGGCGACCTCCGGCAGTTCTCGGTCGAGCGATTGATGCGCTTTCTCGTGGCCCTGGGGCAGGACGTGGAGATCGTCGTCCGGCCGCAGCGGGACGCCGGCGCGGGGCCGACTTTGCGCGTCGCCTGAGCCGCTCGCCCCGCAAACGCAAATTCGAAGCGAACGCAAGGAAAAACCATGACGACAGCAACAGCGCGCGCCGAAAACTTCGCTCCGCTCGCCGAGTCCGACGCGCTCGAAGACAGCATCATTCGCGCGAAGGACGCGCTGCTGGCGCTCGGCAAGGGCGACGGGCACTGGTGCTTCGAGCTCGAAGCCGACTGCACCATTCCCGCCGAATATGTGCTGATGCGCCATTTTCGCGGCGAGCCGATCGACGAGGGTCTCGAAGCCAAGATCGCCAATTATCTGCGCCGCGTTCAGGGCGCGCACGGCGGCTGGCCGCTGTTCCAGGACGGCGCTTTCAACATCAGCGCCAGCGTCAAGGGCTATTTCGCGCTCAAGATGATCGGCGACGCTATCGATGCACCGCACATGGTCCGCGCCCGCGAGGCGATCCTCGCCCATGGCGGCGCGGCTACAAGCAACGTGTTTACGCGCGCTTTGCTGGCGCTCTATGGCGAAATTCCCTGGCGCGGCGTGCCGGTGATGCCGGTCGAGATCATGTTCTTGCCGCGCTGGTTCCCCTTCCACCTCGACAAAATCTCCTACTGGGGCCGCACCGTGCTCGTGCCCCTGCTCGTGCTGATGACCAGGAAGCCGCGCGCGGAAAATCCGCTGAACGTCCACATCCCCGAACTATTCGTCACGCCGCCCGAGGCGGTGAAGGTCTGGCCCAAGGGCGAGCACCAGACTTGGCCATGGGCGCATATTTTTGGCGAGATCGACAGGATCCTGCGCCGGATCGAGCCGTATTTTCCCAAGCGCGCGCGCGAAGCGGCGATCGAAGCGGCGGAGCGCTGGACCACGGAGCGCCTCAACGGCGTCGACGGGCTCGGCGCGATCTTCCCGGCCATGGTCAACAGCCTGCTGATGTACGACACGCTCGGCTTTCCCTCCGGCGATCCGCGCGTGAAGGCTGCGCGAAAATCTATCGAGCAGCTCCTGGTGATTAAGGAGAACGAAGCCTATTGCCAGCCCTGCGTCTCGCCGGTGTGGGACACTTCGCTCGTGGCGCACGCGCTGCTGGAGGCGGGCGGCGCGGAGCGCGAGGCGCGGAAGGCGCTCGACTGGCTGGCGCCGCTGCAGATTCTCGACGTCGAGGGCGACTGGATCGCGCAGCGCCCGGGCCTGCGGCCGGGCGGCTGGGCCTTCCAATACGCCAACGCCTATTACCCGGATGTGGACGACACCGCCGTCGTCGTCACCGCCATGGACCGCCTCGCGGGCGGCGGCGAAACGCCCTACGGCGAACGCATCGCCCGCGCCAAGGAGTGGATCGTCGGGATGCAGAGCCGGAACGGCGGCTGGGGCGCCTTCGACGCCGACAACACCTGCCACTACCTCAACCACATTCCCTTCGCCGATCACGGCGCGCTGCTCGATCCGCCGACCGCGGACGTTTCCGCGCGCTGCGTCTCCATGCTGGCGCAGCTCGGCGATACGGTCGAAACCAGCGACAGCCTGAAGCGCGGCGTCGATTATCTCCTCGCCGAGCAGGAGAAGGACGGCAGTTGGTTCGGCCGCTGGGGCGCCAACTACATTTACGGAACCTGGTCGACGCTCTGCGCGCTCAACGCCGCCGGCCTGCCGCACGCCCACGACGCCTTTCGGCGCGCCGTGAACTGGCTCGCGCGCATCCAGAACGCGGACGGCGGCTGGGGCGAAGACCTGTCGAGCTACAAGCTCGACTACAAAGGCTACGAGCCCGCGCCTTCGACCGCCTCGCAGACGGCCTGGGCGCTGCTCGGCTTCATGGCGGCGGGCGAGGTCGATCATCCGGCGGTGGCGCGGGGGCTCGACTATCTGCAGAAGACCCAGACCGGGGATGGCCTGTGGGACGAGGCGCGCTTCACGGCGACCGGCTTTCCGCGCGTTTTCTATCTGCGCTACCACGGCTACGCCAAGTTCTTCCCGCTATGGGCGCTGGCGCGCTACCGCAATTTGAAGCGCGGCAACAGCAAGGCGGTGCTGGCGGGGCTGTAATACGTCCGGCGCTTGCCGAGCGGCCGAGGTCGGGCGCGCCTTTGTGCCCCGCCTGCGGCTGTGGCAAGTAGCCTCACCGAACCGAGGGCGAGGGTGAAAAATGGCGGCGGACGTGACCTTTCCGGCGGCGGCGGCGGCGGGGCTGCTGTCATTCCTGTCGCCCTGCGTGCTGCCCTTGGTGCCGCCCTATCTGACCTTCATCGCCGGCGTCAGCATGGAGGATCTCGAATCGGAGAGCCGCTCCGCGGCGCGGCGCGACATTCTGCTTGCGGCCGTGTTCTTCGTTCTCGGCTTCTCCACGGTCTTCGTGGCGCTGGGCGCGACGGCGAGCGCCTTCGGCCAGATTCTGCGCGCCAATCTTCATCTCTTCTCCTGGGCGGCCGGCGCCGCCATCATCCTGATGGGGCTGCACTTCTTAGGGATTTTCAAGATCGGCCTGCTCTATCGCGAAAAGCGCGCGCAGGTGCGCGAGCCCTTCGGCCTCTGGGGCGCCTTCGTCATGGGCCTCGCCTTCGCCTTCGGCTGGACGCCCTGCATCGGCCCGATCCTCGCCGCCATTCTCGCCGTCGCCGGGGCGCAGGACACGGTGGCGCGCGGCGCGGAGCTCCTCGCCGTCTATTCGCTGGGGCTTGGCCTGCCCTTCATCGGCGCGGCGCTGGCCATCGAGCCCTTCGTCGATTTTCTGGCCAAATTCAAACGCCATTTCGGCAAGGTCGAGAAGATTGTCGGCGTCCTGCTGGTGGCGACGGGCGTCGCTTTTCTGACCGGCGGCGTGCAGGACATGTCCTTCTGGCTGCTGCAAACCTTTCCGGGACTGGCGAAATTTGGCTAGGCCCGGCTCACGCTCTATCTGAGAATCGACGGGCGGCGTAGCCTTCCGGCGGAACATCGCGCAATGACGACAAGCGGCGAGACGAGATCGGTTTCCGCGGCGCGCCTGCCGGAAATCGACCGGCTGCGCGGCCTCGTGATGATCCTAATGGCGCTCGATCACGTGCGCGATTTCTTTGACGCCGACGCGATGCGGTTCTCGCCGACCGATCTGACGCAGACCTATCCCGCTTTGTTTTTGACGCGCTTCGTCACCCATTACTGCGCGCCGACCTTCGTGCTGCTCGCCGGAGTCTCCGCCTATCTGCAAGGACAGGGACGGCGCAGCCCGCGCGAACTGTCGCGGTTCCTGCTCACGCGGGGGCTGTGGCTGATCGCGCTCGAGCTTTTCGTCATCAGCCCCGTCTGGACGCTGCAATTCGGCAAGTTCGAACTGGGGACGCTGTGGGCGATCGGCTGCGGCCTGATCGCGCTTGCCGCGCTGTCGCGGCTGCCCGCGCATGTCGTCTTCTGGCTCGGCGCGGCGGTCGTCGTTGGGCACAATCTGTTCGACGGCGTTCACGCCGCCGATCTGGGCGCCTGGGGACCGTTCTGGAGTCTGCTGCACGAGCCGGGATCGCTCCCCTTCGGCTTGCCGGGCGGCGTGCTCTATCCGGCGCTGCCCTGGATCGGGATCATGTCCCTCGGCTACGGGCTCGGGCCGCTGTTTCTGGCGCCGGTCGCGGAGCGCGACAGGCTCCTGACCGTCCTCGGCCTCGCTGCGATCGCCGTCTTCGCCCTGCTGCGCTGGGGCAATATCTACGGCGACCCCAAGCCCTGGAGCGTTCAGAAGGACTGGGTCTTTTCGGCGCTGTCCGTCCTGAATGTCACAAAATATCCGCCGTCCCTGCTCTATGCGCTTGTCACGCTCGGTCCGGCGCTGATCGTCTTACCGCGGCTGTCGCGCCTTCCGAGCGTCCTCGGCGACGTCCTTTGCGTTTTCGGCCGCGTCCCGATGTTCTTTTATGTTCTCCACCTTTACGGAGCGCTCGCCGCCGCCTTCGCGCTCGAATTCGCGCGCGGGTTCAGCCTCGCCGAAATGGCCGAATTCGCGGCCAAGGGCGCGCCGCCCCAGAATTTCGGCCTCGGCCTGGCGGGCGCCTATGTCGCCTGGGCGCTGCTCGTTTCGGCGCTCTATCCGCTCTGCCGGCGGTTCGCCGCGCTCAAGGCGCGCCGGCGCGACTGGTGGCTCGGCTATCTTTGAGCGCGCGGCGCCCTGCGACAAATCGCCGCAGACGAGAAATTCCCTCCGCCGTCTCGACTTGAGCGAATTCTGCGCGTCCGGCGGCCCGAAATGGACTTGCGGGGCCGGCGCGCCTTGGAGCCCCGGCCCCGCGCCTGTATAGAGAGACCGGCGGGCAAGGACGCGGACGGACGCAGGGAACGGCGCCTTCGGCGGGATGCGGTTCGAGGAAGCTTTGATGCTGGAGCGGTTGGTCGCGTTTTGTCTGCGTTGGCCGTGGGCGGTCGTCGCGTTCACGCTTGCGCTGACGGCGGCGGGCGTCCAGTTGACGGTCGACCGCTTCGCGATCGACACCGACACGCGCAACCTGTTCGCGCCGGACATCCCCTGGCGAAAAAACGAGACGCAGCTTTACAAGTCGTTCCCCCAGGTCGACGACATCATCGTCGCGGTGGTGGACGGCGACACGCCGCAAAAGGCCGACGACGGCGCGCGGCGCCTGACCGAAGCGCTCCAGGGCAAGCCGCTGATGCAGCGGGTCTGGCGGCCGGACGATCACGAATTTTTCCGCCGGAACGGCCTGCTGTTTCTCGACAAGCCGACGCTTCAGCGCACCGTCGGCACTTTGATCGCGCAAAAGGACATTTTGCAGTCGCTCGCCGAGGATCCGACGCTGCGCGGTCTCGACAACGCCTTGCTGTTCAATCAGAAGCTCGTCGGCCCGAGCGAACGCGGCCAGGCGATGTTCAACGCCGGGCTCGACGAAATCTCCGGCGCCTTCGAGGCCGTGCTGGGCGGGAAGGAGGCGCGGGTCGACTGGGAGAAGATGCTCTCGGGCGGCAAGGCGGAGCCGACGCCCGCCGGCTCGCCGGCCGCGGACACGCGGCGCATCGTGCTCATCAAGCCCGCGCTCGACTATGCGGCCCTGCAGCCCGGCGCCGAGCCGATCGCGATCGTGCGCGACGCGGCAAAGAAGCTCAATCTCGACAAGGATCACGGCGTCGCGCTGCGCCTTACCGGGCAGGTGCCGCTCGGCGACGAGGAGTTCGCCACGGTTTCCGAGAACATGGCGCTCAACACCGCCCTGACGCTGGCGGTGGTGACGGTCATTCTGTTCGCCGCCCTGCGGTCGCCCAAGCTGATCCTTTCGGTGCTGCTGACGCTGCTCGCCGGTCTCGCCGTCACCTCCGGTCTCGGCATTGTGCTGATCGGCCGGTTCAACATGATTTCCGTGGCCTTCGCCGCGCTGTTCATCGGCCTGGGCGTCGATTTCGGCATTCAGTTCGCGACGCGCTACCGCGAGGAGCGCCACGGCGACGACGATCTCGACCGGGCGCTGCTGGCCGCGACGCGCGGCATCGGCGGCTCGCTCACGCTCGCGGCGGTGTCGCTGCTCGCCGGCTTCTTCTGTTTCCTGCCGACCTCGTTTCGGGGCGTCTCGGAACTGGGGCTGATCGCGGGGCTGGGCATGATTATCGCCTATGTCGCGACGCTGAGCTTCCTGCCCGCGCTCGTCAAGCTGCTGCGGCCGCGGGCCGAGCATCTGCCGATGCGCACGGCCTCGCTCGCCGCCGTCGACCACTGGATCGCCAAAAACCGCGGTCTCGTCCTGCTCGGCACCGCTTTGGTCGTGCTCGCGGGCGTCCCGAACCTGCGGCATCTCGTATTCGACTCCAACCCCATGAATCTGCGCGATCAGAAGGTCGAATCCGTCGCGACCTTTCTCGATCTCGCCAAGGATCCCAAGACGGCGCCCAACAAGATCGAGATTCTCGCGCCGAGCCTCGACGCCGCGCGCGAAATCGCCAAGCAGGTCAAAGTCCTGCCCGAGGTCGACCATCTGACCACGATCGACGACCTGCTGCCCGCCGATCAGGACGCCAAGCTGCCGCTGGTGGACATGGCGGTCGCGCAAATGGGCGGCGTCCTCGATCCCAAGGCGAAGCCAGCCCCCTCGGACGCGGAGACTGTCAAGTCGCTGACGGCGACCAGCAAGGCGATGCGGCGCGCCGGCGGCGGGCCGAAGGCCGCGCCCGCGGTGACGCGTTTTGCCGATAATCTCGACGCGCTGGCCAAGGCGGGGCCGGACACGCGGGAAAAGGCGCGCGCGGCGGTGTTTTCGGGCTTTACGGCGCTGCTCGCGGATTTGCGGCAGGCGCTCAAGGCCAAGCGCGTGACGATCGACTCGCTGCCCGCCGATCTGCACGGCGACTGGATCGCTCCCGACGGAATTGCGCGCGTCGAAGTGACCCCGAAGGGCGACAGCAACGACCGCGAGGTCATGACCCGTTTCGCCGAAGCCGTGCAGAAGATTGCGCCCGACGCCAGCGGCGCGCCCGTCATCGTCGCCGAGGCCGGCAAGACCGTCACGCGCGCCTTCCTGGAGGCGGGGCTGTTCTCCTTCGCCGCGATCTTCCTCATTCTCGTCGTCGCGCTGCGGCGCGCTTTGGACGTGGCGCTTACGCTGGGGCCGCTGGTGCTCGCGGGAATCATGAGCCTGCAAGCGGCCGATCTGGTCGGAATGTCGCTGAACTTCGCCAATATCATCGCCTTGCCGCTGATGTTCGGCGTCGGCGTCGCCTTTCACATCTATTACGTCATCGCCTGGCGCAAAGGCGTCGCCGACATGCTGGCGTCGAGCCTCACTCGCGCCATCTTTTTCAGCGCCTTAACGACCGGAACCGCCTTCGGCAGCCTGTTCCTGTCCAGTCATCCGGGCACGGCGAGCATGGGCGAACTTTTAGCCATATCGCTGTTTTTCACCTTGCTTGCGGCGTTCGTCATCGTGCCTGCGTTTCTTGGTCCCCCGCGCGTCGAGGCGGACGGCGCCGCGCCGCCGCACTAGAGCCGGCGTCATGGACTCGTCACGATAGAAACAGATTAGAGGTGCGCCATGTTGAGAAAGCTTCTTCCTGCGACCGCGCTGGCGTTTCTCGCAGCCGCCCTCCCGGCTTCGGCCGCTCCCGCAAAGGCGTTGCCGCCCGATGCGATCTATGGCGTGTGGGGCCGCGTCGGCCACGACGACCAGCTCGAATTTTACGATTGCGAGGGAAAGCTCTGCGCGAAGGGCTCGCCGCCGCCCGCCGACGGCTCGGAGCCGCCGCTGATTCTGCGCAACGCCGTCAAGTCCGCCGCCAATCAGTGGAAGGGCGACTTGTTCAATCCCGAGAACGGCAAGACCTACGGCGGCAAGATCACGCTCGACAGCCAAAATCAGCTTACGCTCACCGGCTGCCTGATCGCCTTCCTGTGCCAGAGCGAAACCTGGACGCGCGTCTCGAAGGCGTCGGACCCTAAGACGCTGGACTCCAAGACGCCGGCCCCTAAGACGCTGGACTCCAAGACGCCGGCCTCTAAGACGCCCGCCCCGAAGACGCCGGCCGCCGATCAGTGATCGGCGTTCGCGTGAAACGTTACAGACCCGTAACTTGACGCGCCCGCCGGGAATGGGCGAGCCTGTCGATCCTGCTCCTTTGCGCGCGGCGGCGCGGGGGGCCGTCCCAAAGAGCGCGAGAGCGTCATCTTCGCGCGCGAGCCGCCGCGAGCCCATCGGCGAAGGCCGGCGGCGGCCTTTGCCGCGCCGCGGTCGTCCGTTAGTGAAATCATCTGCGGCGCGCCCGTCGGGGCGCCCGCTCGAGGAAACGGATCGCCGAACGTGCCCGCTCCGCGTCGCTTGTTGAAGCGTATGATTCCGCTGGCCGCGCTGTGCGCGGCGGCGGGGAGCGGCTGCAATCTCGACTGGGAGAAGCCGGACGCGAGCCTCCCGCCGCCCGAGCGTTTCCGCGAAGCAACGCCGAAGTCCGCCGCGCCCATTGCCGGCGCCCGCGATTTCGCCGCGAAATTCGGCTCCCCGGAATTGACGGGCTTCGTCGAACAGGCGCTGGAGCAAAATCTCGACATCGCCGCGGCCATGGCCCGGATCGAAGAAGCCGACGCGCAGGCGCGCGTCGCCAGCGCCGCGCTCTGGCCGTCTGTGACGATGAACGATCTCGCCCAGCGCACCCAGGTTCCCGGCACGAGAACCAGCGCCGTCCCGAATTACAACCCGGCGCAGGCCTTCTTTCAGGCGGCCGGCTATCGCGGAACGGCGGGAGCCGTGTCGAACTGGACGACCTTCCGGGCGACGCGGACCAATCTGTTCGCGCTTGGACTGAACGCGTCCTACGAGATCGACTTTTGGGGAAAGAACGAGGACGCCTCGAACGCCGCGCGCATTCTCGCCAACGCCTCCCGCTTCAATCGCGATGTCGTCGAGATTGCGACCATCGCCGCTGTGCTGAACGCCTATTTTCAGGCGCTGGCGGCGCAGGACCAGCTCCGCATCGCCAACGAGAACGTCGCCATCGCCAATCGGGTGTTTCTGGCGATCAAGGCGCGGCTCGAAGTGGGCACGGCCACGATTCTGGACTACTCGCAGCAGGAGGCGGTTCTCGCCGGGCAGCGGGCGACGATCCCCACGCTCGAACAGACGCTGCGGCAGACCAAGAACACGCTCGCGGTTCTCCTCGGCCGCACGCCGGAGAGCCTCGAGGTCAAAGGCGGCGCGCTGACCCGCCTGATCTATCCCAAGGTGGCGCCCGGCCTGCCGTCCGAGGTTTTGCTGCGCCGGCCCGACGTGGCGGAGGCGGAAGCGAGGCTGGCGTCCCAGGAATTTTCGGTCCTGCAGGCGCGCGCCGCGTTTTTCCCGTCGATCACGCTGACGGGTCAATACGGCGTGCAGAGCATCGTCCTCAGCAACCTGCTGCGGCCGGAGGCGATCGCCTGGCAGATCGGAAGCGGTATCGCCCAGCCCTTTTTCGACGGCTATAACCTTCAGGGCCAGTACGAATTTCAGAAGAGCCGCTACAAGGAGCTTGCCGCGCTCTACCGCAAGCAGATATTGACGGCGCTGGCCGACGCGGAGAACGCGCTGATCGCGGTCAGGGAGACGGCGCGCCGCGTCAAGCTGCAAGCCGACGCCGTGACGGCGTCGCGGCGCGCGCTCGAAGCGGCGGAGGCGCGCCTGCGCGAAGGCACGATCGACGTGGTGACCTTGTCGACGACCCAGACGACCCTGTTCCAGAACGAACTCAATCTCACTTTGGCGCGTCTCGCTTACTTCCAGTCGGCGACGAGCCTATATCAGGCGCTGGGCGGCGGCTGGTCGCCGACGACGCGGGAGGCGGAAATCGCGCGCGCGAGCGAAGCGTACGAAGCGGACAAGGGGCCCTGGCCATGAGGGCGCCCTCCGTCGACCGGCGCGTCGTCCTCGCCGCGCTGGCGCTGATTCTCGCCTTCGCCGCCGCCGGCGCGTGGCGGGCGGGCGTCATTCCCTGGTTCGGCGCAAGCGGATCGAAGCCGGGCGAGGAGGCGCACGGACCGGGCCGCGACGCGATCGTCACCGTCTCCGCGGCGCAAACGCGCGTCGCCGACGTGCCCGTCACCATCGACGCGGTCGGGACCGTCCTGGCGCTCAATACGGTGACGATCCGCACGCAGGTCGACGGCCGGCTGATGCGGCTCGCCTTCACCGAGGGCCAGGACGTGCGTAAGGGCGACGTGCTCGCCATCATCGATCCCTCGCTCTATCAGGCGCAATACGATCAGGCCGTCGCCAAGAAGGCGCAGGACGAGGCCAACCTCGCCAACGCCCGCATCGACGCCGTCCGCTATCAAAAGCTCGTCGCCGGCAATTTCGCCTCGCAGCAGCAATATGCGACGCAAAAGGCGCTGGTGGCGCAGCTCGAAGCGCAGGTCCGCGCCGATCAGGCGTCGATCGACAACGCCAAAACCACGCTCGATTTCGCCACGATCCGCTCGCCGATCGACGGCCGCGTCGGCATTCGCCTCGTCGACGCCGGCAATATTCTGCGCGCCTCCGACCCCACGGGGATCGTCGTCGTCACGCAGTTGAAGCCGATCTGGGTCGTCTTCACCTTGCCGCAGCAGGCGCTGCCGGCGGTGCAGAAGGCGCAGGCGAAGGGACCGGCCAAGGCCCAGGCCCTCGGCCCGGACAATGCGACGGTTATCGAGGGCGGAGAGGTCGCGGTCATCGACAATCAGATCGACCAGCAGACCGGCACCGTGCGGGTCAAGGCGGTCTTCACGAATGCGGACCTTGCGCTCTGGCCGGGGCAGTTCGTCAATGTCCGCCTCGTCCTCGACACGATCAAGAAAGCGGTGGTCGCGCCCAGCCCCGCCGTCCAGCGCGGCCCGAGCGGGCCTTTCGTCTATGTGCTCGGCGACGACAATGTCGCGAGGCTGCGGCCGGTGACGACCGGGCGTCAGGACGAAACCCTGGCGGTGATTCTCACCGGTCTCGACGCCGGGGCGCGCGTCGTCACCAGCGGCTTTTCGCGCCTCTCGGACGGCGCAAAAGCCCGCCTTGCGGAGCCGGAGGGCGAAGCGGGCGAGGGCGGCGAAGGCGGCCGACGGAGCCGGCCGGGACGCGGGAGCGAGGGACCGGTCAAGGAGCAGAGCAAGGAGCAGAGGAAGTGACGCAAGCGGCATGAGCGTCTCCACGCCCTTCATTCACCGCCCGGTGGCGACGTCGCTTCTCGCCTTCGCCATGCTGCTGTGCGGCGTCATGGGCTATCTCCGGCTGCCGGTGTCGCCGCTGCCGCAGGTCGATTTTCCCACGATCCAGGTGACGACGCGCCTGCCCGGCGGCAATCCGGACACGATCGCCTCGCTGGTGACGGCTTCGCTCGAACGCCAGTTCGGGCAGATTCCCTCGCTCGCCGGCATGTCGTCGCAAAGCTCGTTCGGCCTCTCGCAGATCACGCTGCAGTTCGAACTCGACCGCGACATCGACGCCGCGGCGCAGGACGTGCAGTCGGCGATCAACTCCGCCGCCTCGACTCTGCCGCGCAATCTGCCCTATCCGCCGACCTACGCGAAAGTCAATCCGGCCGACACGCCGATCCTCATCCTCGCCCTGCGCTCGAACACGGCGACGCTGCGCGACATGAGCGATCTCGCCGACACGCTGCTCGCGCCGCGGCTCTCGCAGATCACCGGCGTCGGCCGCGTTTCGGTCGAAGGCGGCGTGCGGCCGGCCGTGCGCATTCAGGCGGACCTCGCTCGGCTCGCCGCCAACCGGCTCGGCATGGAGGATCTGCGTCTCGCCATCGCGGCGAGCAATGTCGCCGGCGCCAAGGGCTCGCTCGACGGCGCCCGGCAGTCCTACACGCTCGACGCCAACGACCAGATTCTCGCCTCCCAGCAATACCGCTCGATCGTCGTCGCCTGGCGCAACGGCTCGCCCATCATGCTGCGCGACGTGGCCGAGGTGATCGACGGGCTCGAAGATTCGCGGGTGGGCGGCTGGTATCGGGGCGAACAGGCGGTGGTGCTCGACATTCTGCGCCAGCCCGGCGCCAACATCGTCGAGACCGTCGAACGGCTCAACAAGGAAATCCCGCTGCTGCGGCGCATTCTTCCCAGCGGCGTCACGCTCGACGTCGCCAGCGACCGCACCGGCACGATCCGCGCCTCCATCGCCGACGTCGAGTTCACGCTCGTCCTGGCCGCGGCGCTGGTCGTTCTCGTCGTGCTGCTGTTCCTGCGCAGTTGGCGCGCCACGATCATCGCCGGCGTCAGCCTGCCGCTGTCGATCGTCGCGACCTTCGCGGTCATGTGGCTCGCCGGCTTTTCTCTCGACAATCTGTCGCTGATGGCCCTCACCGTCGGCGCCGGCTTCGTCGTCGACGACGCCATCGTGATGATCGAGAACATCGTGCGCAATATCGAAGGCGGGAAGCCGCCGCTGCGCGCCGCGCTGGAGGGAGCGCGCGAGATCGGCTTCACCGTGATCTCGCTGACGCTCTCCCTGATCGCCGTGTTCATTCCGCTGCTGTTCATGACCGGCGTCGTCGGCCGCATGTTCCGCGAATTCGCGCTCACGCTCACCATCGCCGTCGTCGTTTCGGCCTTTATCTCCTTGACGCTGACGCCGATGCTGTGCGCCAAACTGCTGAAACCGGAGCCGCCGGCGACGCAGGGCCGCTTCGCCTGGGACATCGTCTCCTTGTGGATGGAGCGGCTCTATGCGCGTTCGCTCGACTGGACGCTGGCGCGCAGACCCTTCATGCTGGCGCTCACGGCGGCGACGCTGGCCCTGACCATCGTGCTCTATATCGTCATTCCCAAGGGGTTCCTGCCGCGCCAGGACACGAGCCTGCTCACCGCCGTGCTCGAAGGCGCGCCCGACGCTTCGTTCGAAGTGATGAAGAAGCTGCAAGCCGACGTCACAGCTGCGTTCCAGAAGGACGAGGAGGTGACGGGCGTCGTGTCGGTGCTCGGGGTCGGGCCGCTCAACGCCACCACCAATGTCGGCCGCCTCACCGCGGTTCTGCGCGCGCGCGACGAGCGGCGAGTCGGCGCCGACGCGATCGCCGATCGGCTGAAGGCGGCCTCCGAACGGATCGCCGGCGCCGCGGTCTATGTTCAGCCGGTCCAGGACATTCAGATCACCACGCGCTCGAGCCGTTCGCAGTATCAGTATACGCTGACGGCGGCCGACGGCGGCGAACTGCTCGACTGGTCGCAGCGCCTCGTCGCCAGGCTGCGCGCCGCGCCGGAACTGCGCAATGTCGTCGCGGAGACGCCGCACGGCGGCCTGCGCGCCTTCGTGCGCACGGACCGGGAAAAGATGGGCCGGCTCGGCGTCACCGCGCAGCAGGTCAACGAGACGCTCAACGACGCCTTCGGCCAGCGCCAGATCACCACGATCTACACGCAGTCGAACCAGTATCGCGTCATTCTCGAAGCCGTGCCGCAGTATCAGCGCGACGCCGCCGCCCTGGAAAAGCTCTATGTCGCGCCGGTCGGCGGCGGTCCGCAGTCGCCGCTCGCCGCCTTCGCCCGCATCGATTTCGTCGCGGCGCCGCTCGCCGTGGCGCATCAGGATCAGTTTCCCGCGGCGACCGTCAGCTTCGATCTTGCCGAGGGCGTGGCGCTGGGCCAGGCGCTCAAGGCCATCGCCCGGGCCGAGCGCGAGATCGACATGCCGTCGTCGATCATCGGCGTCTTCTCCGCGGACGCCGCGGAATTTCAAAAGTCGCTGAGCAGCGCGCCTTGGCTGATCCTCGCCGCCATCGTCTCCATCTATGTCGTGCTCGGCGTGCTTTACGAGAGTTTCGCCCATCCCTTCACGGTTCTCACGACGCTGCCCTCCGCCGGCGTCGGCGCGCTGCTGGCGCTGATCGCGATCGGCGAGGACATGTCGATCATCGCGCTCATCGGCGTCGTGCTGCTGATGGGCATCGTCAAGAAGAACGCGATCATGATGATCGATTTCGCGCTGGAGGCCGAGCGCGCGCAGGGCCTCAAGCCGCTCGACTCGATCACGCGCGCGGCGCATCTGCGCTTTCGCCCGATCATGATGACGACGCTGGCCGCGCTGCTCGGCGCGCTGCCGCTCGCGCTTTCGCACGGGGCCGGCAGCGAACTGCGCGCGCCGCTCGGCGTCTCGATCATCGGCGGCCTGCTGCTCTCGCAGCTGCTCACGCTCTACACGACGCCCGTGATCTATCTGTGGGTGGAAGACCTGCGCCAACGCCTGGGCGGCGGCGGAAGCGGCGCGGTCGCGCCCGCCCCCGTCGCGCTCCGCCCGCCGCCGCGCGCGCCCGAGCGCAAGGAGGCGGCGGAGTGAACATATCCGCGCCCTTCATCCGGCGTCCGGTGGGGACGACGCTTTTCGCCCTGACGATCTTCCTGCTCGGCGCCGTCGCCTATGTGTTCCTTCCCGTCGCCAGCCTGCCGGCGATCGATTTTCCCGCGGTCAACATCGTCGCGTCGCGGCCCGGCGCCGATCCCGCGACGATGGCGGCCTCGGTTGCGGCGCCGCTGGAGCGGCGGCTCGCCGCCATTTCCGGCGTCACCGAACTCACCTCGACGAATTCGCTGGGTTCGACGCAGATCGTCGTGCAGTTCGACGTGGACCGCAACGCCGACGCCGCCGCGCGCGACGTGCAGGCGGCGATCAACGCCGCCGCGGCGGACCTTCCTACCGATCTGCCGATGCGGCCGACCTTCCGCAAGGCCACGCAGGGCGGAATGCCGGTGCTCGTCCTGGCGCTCACCTCGGACACGTTGCCGACCAGCGCCATCTTCGACGCGACCGACAGCGTCATCGCGCAGCGCATCGCGCGCGTGCCGGGCGTCGGCGAAGCGCGTATCGCGGGCGCAGAACAGCCGGCGATCCGCATCCAGCTCGATTCGGCGCGCCTCGCCTCGATGGGGCTGGGCATTGACAGGGTCGCGGAGGCGATCAAATCCGCCAACGTCAACTCCGCGGTCGGCGCCTTCGACGGCGAACTGCGCGGCGAAAGCATCGCCGTGAACGATCAGCTCTCGACCGTCGACGATTATCGCAGCATCGTCGTCGCCTCGGCGCGCGGCGCGGTGGTCAAGCTCGGCGACGTGGCGAAGGTCGAACGCGGCGTGCGCAACCGCATGGCGGCTGGATGGTTCAACGGCAAGCCGGCCGTGCTGCTCATCGTCACCAAGCAGCCCGGCGCCAATGTGATCGAGACCGCCGACAGGGTGAAGGCCCTGCTGCCGGAGCTGCGGCAGTGGATTCCCGCTGGCATAAAGATTTCGATTCTTTCCGACCGCACGCAGAGCATCCGCGCCAGCATCGCCGACATACAACGCACGCTGCTGATTTCCGTGGGCCTCGTGATGCTGGTGGTCTATGTCTTCCTGCGCCGCGCCACGCCGGTTCTCGCCGCCGGAATCAGCGTGCCGCTGTCGCTCGTCGGCGCCTGCGCGGCCATGTGGGGGGCGGGTTTCTCGATCGACAATCTTTCGCTGATGGCGCTCACCATCTCCGTCGGCTTCGTGGTCGACGACGCGATCGTGATGATCGAGAACATCGAGACTCACATCGAGCGCGGCATGGGCCGGATCGAGGCGGCCCTCGTGGGCGCGAAGCAGATCGGCTTCACCGTCTTCGCGATCAGCCTTTCCCTCATCGCCGTATTCATCCCGCTGCTGTTCATGCCGGGCCTCGTCGGCAAGCTGTTGCGCGAATTCTCCTTCACTCTGTCCTTCGCCATCGTCATTTCCACCGTCGTTTCCTTGACGGTGACGCCGACGATCTGCGCGCGGCTGCCGGCCCGCCCGCGCGGTGCGCCCTCGCGTTTCGACCGCCTGATCGACGGCGCCCTCGCGCAAATCGTCTCGCTCTATGCGCGCAGCCTGAAGCCCGTCGTCGATCATCCCTGGATCACCTTGGTCGTGCTTGTCGTCGTCGTCGTGTGGACGGTCGATCTCTATCGCTCCATCCCGAAGGGCAATCTGCCGCAGGACGACATCGGACTCGTCAACGGCACGACGGAAGCCTCCGCGGACGTGTCCTTCGCCGAAATGTCGCGGCTGCAACGGATCGCCTCCGAAATGATTTCGGCCGACCCCGACGTGGCGAATGTCGGCTCCTTCATCGGCGCCGGCAATCTGACCTCGACCGGCAATCAGGGGCGGGTGTTTATCGCCTTGAAGCCTGCGGACGAACGATCCTCGACCAGTATGCAGGTGATCGCGCGACTACGAAAAGAGTTCCGGAAAATTCCGGGCCTGAGCGTGTTTCTCGTGCCGTCGCAGGATCTGCGCACGAGCAGCCGCATGAGCAAATCGCAGTTTCAATACACGCTGTCCGATTCCGATCTCGACGAACTGGAGGAGTGGCATCAAAAGATTCTCCAGCAGTTCAAGCAGTTGCCTCAGATCGTCGACGTGACCTCGGACCGCCAGCAAGGCGGGCTCAAGGCCAATATCGTCATCGATCGCAACGCCGCCTCGCGCATGGGCGTCGCCATCGCCTCGATCGACGCGGCGCTCAACAGCGCCTTCGGACAGCGCCAGGATTCGATCATCTACACGCAGCGCAATCAGTACCGGGTCGTCGTCGAGGCGCCGCCCTCGCGCCAGCGCGATCTGCGGGATCTCGCCGGCGTCTACGTATCGACCGCGACCGGCGCGCAGGTTCCGCTCACCGCCGTCGCGCGGGTCGAACGCGGATCGATGCCGCTCGTCGTCAATCATCAGGGCGTACTGCCGGCGGTGACGCTCACCTTCAACGTCGCGCCGGACTCCACGCTCGACGCGGCGACCCAGGCCGTCGAGGAGGCGGTGGCGGAGATGAGCCCGCCCGCCGGCCTGCGCGCGGGCTTCGCCGGCGACGCCGCGGATTTCCGCAAGGTCGCAGCCGGCATGGCGACGCTGATCCTCGCCGCTCTCTTCGCCGTCTATATCATTCTCGGCATTCTCTACGAGAGCCTCGCCCATCCGGTGACGATCATCTCGACGCTTCCCTCGGCGGGACTCGGCGCGCTGCTGGCGCTCGAAGCCTTCGGCGTCGAATTCACGGTGATCGCCTTCATCGGCATTTTGCTGCTGATCGGCATCGTCAAGAAGAACGGCATCATGCTCGTCGACTTTGCGCTGCACGCGGACCGCGATCTTCGCATGAGCGTGCACGACGCCGCGATCGCCGCCGCGATCGAGCGGTTCCGGCCGATCGTGATGACGACGCTGGCGGCGATGTTCGGCGCCCTGCCGCTCGCCTTCGCGACGGGCATCGGCGCGGAGATGCGCCGGCCTCTCGGCATTGCGATCGTGGGCGGGCTGCTGCTCAGCCAGGCGCTGACGCTCTATACGACGCCGGTCATTTATCTCTTGATGAGCAAGCTGCGGCGTGGGGCGCCGGCTCCGGCCGAAGCGCCCGCGCAAGCCTGAAAGCGCGCCGGCTCAGTGCGCGAGCGGGTCCGGCGTTTCGAAAAAGAAGCGCAGCACCTGGGCCTTGCCGCAATCCTCGACCGGCACGTGCCAGAATTTCGAATCCATGAACGGAAAGCGCTCCATGGGGAGATGAATCTCGGTCAGCCGGGCGCGATTGGCGAAGCCGCGGGCGAGCGCACGCTCGAGCAGCTTGAGGAGTTCCCCTTCGCCCTCCGGCACTTCGGTCACTGTGAGGGTCGTGTTCTTGGCCAGCGGGAACGCCTTGTCGAAGACCTGTTCGAATTTCGCCGTAGCCATACCTGGCCTCCACCGTCCGTCATGGACCGCGGTCGTTTCATCGCTCTTTCGCCGCGCCGGCGCAACGGCGAAACCCGAACACTCTTAAAGCGCTGTTGCGGCGAAGCGAACAATTTACGCGATGGATTTAATGGATTTTGTTTAAGGCTTTGTTGTGGTTAACCGGGCCGCGTCGCGCACGCCCCACAGATCGTCGAAGACGAGGTCTTCGAGCGCCAGTCGTCGCGCCCAGCGTTTGACCTCGAGTTCGGGCCTGACATAGGTGCGGTCGATGTAGCCGACGCACAGATAAGCGACGATGGCGACGCCTTCGGGAACGCCGAGAATCGCCTTGAGCTCCTCCTCGCGCATGATGCTGACCCAGCCGACGCCGACGCCTTCGGCGCGCGCCGCCAGCCACAGATTCTGAATGGCGCAGGCCGTGCTGAGAATGTCGGTGTCCGGCTGCTGCGTGCGGCCGAGGCCGGCGGCGCCGTGGCGGGCGCGGTCGCAGGTGACGCAGATATTGAGCGGCGCCTTGAGAATGCCTTCCAGCTTCAAGCTGCGGTAATGCGCGCGCCGCTCCTTGGCGAGCAGCGCCTCCTCGGCTTTGGCGCCGCGCTCGAAGGCGGCGCGCACCTCCTGGCGAATCGCCTTGTCGCGGACGAGAATGAAATTCCAGGGCTGCATGAAGCCGACGGAGGGCGCGTGATGCGCGGCGTCGAGCACGCGCATGACGACCTCGCGCGGAACCTCGTCCGGCAGAAATTCGTTGCGCACGTCGCGGCGTTCGTAAATGGCGCGGTAAACGGCGGCGCGCTCGGCTGGCGTGAAGGCGCCGGCGGGCGCCATCGCCTCCTCCGCGTCCTCCGCGGCATTGTGTCGCGGATCAGCGCTCATGACGGCGCTCCAGCGCGTGAGCGAGCCGCGCCCAGGCCGCCTCCGAACCCGGGAGCCCGAACCGCAGCCAGGAGGGACGTTCGGGAAAGCGCCGCGTCAGCACGCCCCGCGCGCACAGCCGGGCGAAACAGTCGGCGGCGTCCTCGCGCGCCGCGAGCCGGAACAGCGCCGCGCCGCCGACGATCCTGAAGCCCGCCGCGCGCAGCAGCGCGTCGAGCCGCTCGCCGGCATGGCCGAGCCGCGCGGCGCTCGCTTCGAGCCAGGCGCCGTCGGCGAGCGCGGCCGCGCCGACGGCGAGCGCCGGCCCGCACACGGCCCAGGGGCCGAGCGCGGCGCGCAGACGGCGCGTCAGCGGCTCCGATCCGATCGCGAAGCCGAGTCTGAGACCGGGAAGACCGTAGGCCTTGCCGAAGGAACGCAGCACGAGCAGCCCGTCACCGGCCGCCATCAGGGGCACGACGCTGTGTTCGGGCGTCATGTCCATGAAGGATTCGTCGACGATCAAGAGGCCGCCGCGCTGCGCCATATGCGCGCCGAGTTCGGCGAGTTGCTCCGGCTGCGTTACGCGCCCGTCGGGATTGTTCGGATTGACGATGACCGCGACGTCGCCGTCGACGAGTTCGTCGAAAGTCTCGGCCGTCAGCACGTCGGCCCCCGCCGCAAGCCAGTTGGCGGCGTGCTCGGCGTAAGTGAAGCCGCGCACGGCGACCAGACGCGCGGCCACGAGCCGCGGCGTCCATTGAATGAAGGCCTGCGCGCCGGGGCCTGCGACGACGCGCGCCTGCGCCGGGACGCGATAGGCGCGGGCCGCCGCGGCCTCCAGAGCCTTCAGCGCGTCGGCGTCCGGCAGGCGCGTCCACGCGTCGTCCGGAATGGCGGGAAGCGGATAGGCGCTAGGATTGATTCCGGTGGACAGGTCGATCCAGGGCTGCGGCGCGTCGGGATAGAGGCGGCGGGCCTCGTCGATCCGGCCGCCATGCGCGAGCGGCGCGCCGTCGAAGTTGGGAGAATGCTCGTCTCCGAGCCGACGGGCGCGCGCGGTCATCGCGCGATCTCCAGCAGCGCGTCGAGATCGAGATGCGCCTCGCAATGCGCGGCGAGGGCGTCGAGCGTCTCCTCGATCGACGCCTCGTAGCGCAGGGCCGACGGCTCGGCGCCGAGCGAACGCAAAAAGGCGGCGCGAAACGAATCCGCCGCAAAGAGCCCGTGCGTATAGACGCCGGCGGCGAGGCCGTCGCGGGACGCGGCGCCGTCCATGCGCCCGTCGTCGAAGCGCAGCGCCGGCCGCGCGCAATCGGGCCCCTCCGTTACGCCCATATGCATCTCGTAGCCGGAAAAGCGCGCAGTCCCGTCGCCGGCGCTCGCGCCCGCGACATGATCGAGCGTCTTTCGCGTTCCCAGAACCGTCGTCACGTCCAGCATTGCGAGCCCTTCGACCTCGCCCGGCGGCCCCTCTATCCCGTGCGGGTCGGCGATGCGCCGGCCCATCATCTGATAGCCGCCGCACACCCCGAAGACGCGGCCGCCCCGCCGCAGATGGGCGGCGAGGTCAATGTCCCACCCGTTAGCGCGCAACGCGGCAAGGTCGGCGATGGTCGCCTTGGAGCCCGGCAGAATGACGAGCCGCGTCTCCGCCGGCAAGGGCTCGCCCTGCTGGAGAAAGACGAGACGGACCCCGTGCTCCGCCTTGAGCGGATCGAAATCGTCGAAATTGGCGATGTTGGGCAGAAGCAAAACCGAAATGGCGAGCCCGCCCTCCTTCGCCTTCGGCGCGGCCCGCAGGCCGAACGCGTCTTCGGCGGGGAGCCGCGCGGCGGCGTCGAAATAGGGCAGGAGGCCCAGCGCGCGCCAGCCGGTGCGCGCGGCGATCCAGCCCATCCCGTCCACGAACAGCGACGGATCGCCCCGGAACTTATTGACGATGAATCCTTCGATCAGCGCCGCGTCGTCTTCCTCGATCACGGCCTTGCAGCCGACAAGCTGCGCGATCACGCCGCCGCGGTCGATGTCGGCGACCAGCACCACCGGCGCGCCGACGCGTCGCGCAAAGCCCATATTGGCGATGTCGTTTTCGCGCAGGTTGATCTCGGCGGCGCTGCCAGCGCCTTCCACAAGCACGAGATCGCAGGACGTGGCGAGACGCCCGTAGCTTTCGAGCACGCGCGGCATCAGGCGCGGCTTCAAGTCCTGATAGGCGCGGGCGGCGGCCTGGCCCTCGACGCGCCCCTGCACGACGATTTGCGACCCCGCTCCGCCCTGCGGCTTCAGCAGAACGGGGTTCATGTCGACGCAGGGCGCCCGCCGCGCCGCGCGCGCCTGCAACGCCTGGGCGCGGCCGATTTCGCCGCCCTTCGCCGTCACCGCCGCATTGTTGGACATGTTCTGCGGCTTGAAGGGCGCGACCTTGAGCCCGCGATTGGCGTAAGCGCGCGCAAGTCCCGCGACGACGAGGGACTTGCCGACGTCGGAGCCCGTGCCCTGGATCATGAGAACCTTGGTCACGGCGCGCCGCCGGGCGCGAGAAAAGCCATGACCGCGTCGAGATCGCGGACCACCGCCGCGCCATCCGCGGGCGGCGGCGCGACCATCGCGACGGCGATCCCCAGCCGCCGCGCCGCTTCGATCTTCGCATAGGTCGCCGGCCCGCCGCTGTTCTTGCTGACGAGGACTTCGATGCGCCGCTCGCGCAGCAGCGCCGTCTCGCCGGTAAGATCGAACGGCCCGCGCGCGCGGATCGTCTCGCAGCGCGGCGGCAGGTCTTCCGGCGGCGCCGGATCGATGACGCGCAGCAGATAGTCGTGCTGGGGCGCCGCGCGAAAATCCGCGACGCCGAGGCGCCCGATGGCGAGAAAGACGCGGCGCGGCTCTTCGCCCAGCGCCTGCGCCGCCTCGGCATTGTTCGCGACGCAAGTCCAGCGGTCGCCCGCGACGGGAGTCCAGGGCGCGCGCGCATAAGCGACAAGGGGCAGATCGAGCCGCGCGCAGGCCGCCTGCGCATTGGCGGAAATGCGCGCCGCGAAAGGGTGCGTCGCGTCGACGACCTTGTCGATCGCATTGTCCGAAAGGAAGCGGACGAGACCCTCGACCCCGCCGAATCCGCCGATGCGCGCCGGCAGGTCTTGCGGCAGCGGCTCGCCGGTCCGTCCGGCGAGCGAGACGACGCCGTCGAGGCGCGGATCGGCGCCGATCCGCCGCGCGAGGGCGCGCGCCTCCGCGGTTCCGCCCAGGACGAGAACGCGCAGGGGGCGCGCAGGCGGGCGCGCAAGAGCGGGGTCGCAAGGCGCGGATTTCGTCATGGGACGGAGAAGTTTTCCGTTATTCGGCCACGATTGGGCGATTTAGCTCGCCCGCCCGCCGCCGCCGGCGAGGCGCTGAAGTTGCCCACAGAAATTGCGGGACGACGCGGCTTTCCCGGGCGGCCGAACATGTCATATATTCCGCCTGCCGCAAAACCGAACGGAGGCAAGAATGAAGGTTTCGCTGATCGCCGCCCTGACGCTCTTGACGCCCGCCGTCGCGCTTGCCGGGTCGTCGGGACCGATCGGCAAATGGCGCACAGGCGACGGCGCGGCGCAGGTGCAGATCAAGACCTGCTCCATCGGTCTTTGCGGCTCGATCGTGGCGGCCGCAGACGGCGGCGGCACGGACGACAACAATCCCAATCCCGCCTTGCGCGGGCGCAAGCTCATCGGCCTGCCGATCCTTTCGCTCCGCCAGACAGCCGAAAATCTCTGGTCAGGCGACGTGTACAACGCGCAGAACGGCCAGAACTACAATGCGCGGCTGACGGTGAAGAGCGAAACGGCGATTCAGATCGAAGGCTGCGTCGAAGGCACCAATGTCTGCGGCGCCGAGACCTGGACGCGGTCGAAGTAGGGCGCGCGAGACTTTTGAGGGTGCTGCGAGCGGACGCGATCACAGCGTCGTCATTGCGAGGAGCTTCGCTCCGAAGCAATCCAGGGGCCGCCTCGCTATTCTGGATTGCTTCGCTCCGCTCGCAATGACGCGTAAGTCAGTCGGGGCAGAGCTAATCGCAGAGCATTCTAAATTTTCGTGATCGCTTGTGCACCGCGGCGGCATAAAAGCGCCGTCTCTTCGTCCTCGCCTCACTCCGCCGCCAGCTTGACGAGCGGCTGCGCCTGCTGGAATTCCCGCACGAGCCGCGCCTCTTCGGCCTTGGCGGCGGCGATATGGCGCGCCTTCACATAGCCGAAACCGCGGATTTTCTCGGGCAGGCCGGCGAGCGCCACCGCCGCCGCGTGATTGTCGGGAGAAAGTTTAGCCAAAATTTCGTCGAGCCGCGCCTCGTATTCGGCAAGCAGCCTGCGCTCGGCGACGCGGTCGTGATCGAAGCGGAAAATATCCAGCCACGTGCCGCGCAGGCCCTTCATGCGCGCGAGAAACTCTAAAACCTTGAAGGCCCATGGCCCGAAGGTCATCTTGCGCGAGCCGCCGAAGTCGGTCTTGCGCTGCAGCCCGGGAATGGGCGGCGCGACATGGAAGTCGAGCTTGAGGTCGCCTTCGAAGGTCTCTTCGAGCTGGCGCCGGAAGGCGCCGTCCGTATAGAGCCGGGCGACTTCGTAGAAATCCTTCGCCGCCATGAGCTTGAACAAGTAGCGCGCAACCGCCTCGGTCAGTTCGCGCGAATCCGGAACCCGCTCGGCTTCCGTCTTGGCGACCTGCTCGATGCGGGTGCGGTAGCGCGCGGCGTAGGCGGCGTTCTGGTAATCGACGAGAAAGGCGGCGCGCCGGTCGATGACCTCTTCCAGAGTCTTCGATCTCTCGCGCGCCGCTTCCGGCCGCCGCAGCGATTCGACGGCGGCCTTGACGCTCGCAAGATCGTGCGCCGCGCGACGCCCCCACATGAACGCCTGATGGTTCATCGCGACCGACTCGTTGTTAAGCTCGATCGCGCGCAGAATCGCGTGGTCGGACAACGGCAGCAGCCCCTTCTGCCACGCGTAGCCGAGCATGAACATGTTGGCGGCGATGGAGTCGCCGAGCAGCGCCAGCGCCATCGCCGTCACGTCGAGAAACGTCGTTTCCGGCCCGCCGGCGCGGCGGATCGCCTGCCTGATCGCGTCCGACGGCAATTGGAAATCGGGATTGCGCTCGATGTCGCCGGGGAACACTTCGGCGCTGTTGACGAGCACCGCCGTGCGGCCGGTTTCGACGCCCGCGAGCACCTGCTTGCCGCCGGCGACGACGAGGTCGCAGCCCAGCAGCAGATCGGCCTCGCCGGCGGCGATGCGGATCGCGTGCACCTCCTGCGGCGCGCGGCCGATCTTGACGTGGCAGTAAACGGCGCCGCCCTTTTGCGCGAGCCCGGCCATGTCGATGACGCCGACGCCCTTGCCTTCGAGATGGGCGGCCATGCCGAGAATGGCCGAAATCGTCACGACGCCCGTGCCCCCTAACCCGGCGATGAGAACGCCGTAAGGCGTGGCGCCGATCGCGGCGGGAACGGGATCGGGAAGGCCTGGATGGTCCTTATGGTCCTTTTCGCTGGGCAGCGGCGCCTTCTTCATGCGCGCGCCATGCACGGTGACGAAGCTCGGACAGAAGCCTTCGAGGCAGGAGAAATCCTTGTTGCAGGCCGACTGGTCGATGCGGCGCTTGCGGCCGAATTCGGTTTCGACCGGCTGCACGGCCACGCAGTTGGAGGCGATGCCGCAGTCGCCGCAGCCTTCGCACACCAGTTCGTTGATGATGACGCGCGCGTCGGGATCGGGATATTGCCCGCGCTTGCGCAGACGGCGCTTTTCCGTGGCGCAGGTCTGATCGTAGATCAGCACGGTGACGCCTTCCGTGTCGGCGAGATCGCGCTGCACCTCGTTGAGAATGTTGCGGTGATGAATGGTGAGGCCGGGCGGCCAGGCGATGGTCGGCGAATATTTGTGCGGCTCGTCGGTGACGAGCGCGATCTTCCGAACGCCCTCCGCGGAGACTTGGCGCGCAATCGCTTCGACGGTGAGTTCGCCTTCGTGCTTCTGGCCGCCGGTCATCGCGACGACGCCGTTATAGAGAATCTTGAAGGTGATGTTGGTGTTCGTCGCGACTGCAAAGCGGATGGCGAGCGAACCCGAATGATTGTAGGTGCCGTCGCCCAGATTCTGGAAGACGTGCTTGCGCGTGGAGAACGGCGCTTCGCCGATCCAGTTGGCGCCCTCGCCGCCCATATGGGTGTAACCCTCGGTCGAGCGGCCCATCCATTGCGCCATGTAATGGCAGCCGATGCCGGTATAGGCGCGCGAACCCTCCGGCACATGCGTCGAGGTCGAGTGCGGACAACCGGCGCAGAAATGCGGAACGCGGACGGCGACGTCGGTCGTCGTCCGGCGGCGGTCCTGCAAACGCTCCAGACGGCGCACGCGCGTCTCGAGATCGTCGGAGCGGTGGTATCTCAGGAGGCGGCGGCCGATGGCGATCGCCACTTCGTTGGCGTCGAGCGCGCCCTTGACCGGAAACAGCCAATCGCCGCGCTCGTCCTTCTTGCCGACGCAGACCGGCTGATGCGCTGCGCCGTACAGCTCCTCGCGAACCTGCACCTCGATGAGCGAGCGCTTCTCCTCGACGACCATGATGAGGTCGAGCCCGCGCGCAAATTCGTGTAGCCCCTTGGGCTCGAGCGGCCAGGGCGCGGCGATCTTATACAGCCGCAGGCCGAGATCGTTCGCCCTGACTTCGTCGATCCCGAGATCGTCCATCGCCTGGCGCACGTCGAGATAGGACTTGCCGACGGTGATGACGCCGATCTTGGCGTTAGGGCCGCCGGAGGTGACGATCCTGTTGAGCTTGTTGGCGCGCAGGAAGGCGAGCATGGCGTCGCGCTTGTTCTCCTGCAGCCGCTCTTCCTGCGCCAGCACGGGATCGCCGGCGCGAATATTGAGCCCGCCGGGCGGCAGCACGAAGTCCTGCGGCGCGACGATCTTGAAGCGGTCGAGCGAACCGTCGATCGAGGCCGTGGATTCGACCGTGTCCTTGAGGCATTTTAGCCCCACCCAGACGCCGGCGAAACGCGACAGCGCGAAGGCGTAGAGGCCGTAATCGAGAATTTCCTGCACGCCCGCGGGCGAGAGGATCGGCATCATCACGTCGACAAAATGATAGTCCGACTGATGCGCCGTCGTGGACGACTCCGCCGTGTGATCGTCGCCCATCAGCGCGACGGCGCCGCCGTAGCGCGACGTGCCCGCGAGATTGACATGGCGCAACACGTCGCCGCTGCGGTCGACGCCCGGCCCCTTGCCGTACCAGAGGGAGAAGACGCCGTCGTATTTCCCTTCGCCGCGCATCTCGGCCTGCTGCGCGCCCCAGATGGCGGTCGCCGCCAGATCCTCGTTGAGGCCGGGCATGAACAGAATGTCGTTCTTTTCGAAGAGCGGGCGCGCACGATGCATCTGCGCGTCGACGCCGCCCAACGGCGAGCCGCGATAGCCGGTGATGTAGCCCGCCGTGTTCAGACCGGCGCGGCGATCCATCTCTTTTTGCATGAGCATGAGACGGGCGATCGCCTGCGTTCCGGTGATAAGAACGCGGGACTTGGCGAGATCCAGCTTGTCGGCGAGCGAGGCCTCGCCGAAGGCGGAGCCGGTCCGCGAGACGCCGGCGGCGATATCCGCCATTCCTGATCTCTCCCGTGCGAGGCGCGCCGCCGCGCGGTTCCCGATTAAGCCGGACGCCCGCATCGAGGGGCCGCCCCGCTCATTCCGCGCGCCCGTTCGACAACGCGCCGGTCTTGCTTCCGTAGCCGGCCTTCGAGCGCGGAACCGGCGCGAATCCGCCCACGCCGCCGCGCGCCGCAGTTTATGTCGGCGCCGCTGACTTTTTCAAGGCGAGCGACAGGCCGCCAGGCTTGAATTCTTGTGGGCGATAAGCGAAAAATCGGCGCTCTCGCGGCGACGGCCCGTCGCGGCGAGAGTCATGGTTCGTCCCGGTAGCTCAGCAGGATAGAGCGGCGGTTTCCTAAACCGTAGGTCAGGGGTTCGACTCCCTTCCGGGACGCCATATAACGCTCTGTTTTCCATTGTCTTTAATCCGTACATCGTATTGCGGCTCTAACGCGTGTTTCCGGCGGGCGTCATTCCGGGGCTTCGCGAAGCGAAGAACCCGGAATCCAGGACAGACATGAAAGATCCTTGTCGCAGCCCTGGATTCCGGATCGCTCGCGTTCCACGAGCGTCCGGGCGCGTCGCGCGCTCAGTCCGGCGCGGGCCCTCTGAACACTACGAGTTTCGTCCTCAGAATCTGAACGTCGCGTCCCTCCTGGTTGAAGGTGGTCGTCCTGATCGTCGCCAACCCGCGGTCTTGCCACGAGCGCAGGGCGACGAGTTCGAGAACCTCGCTCTCGATCGAGAGGCTGTCGCCGGGGCGCACGGGCGCCAGCCATTCCACTTCGCCGCCGGCGCCGACGACGCCGCCGGCGAAGCGCGCCTCCTCGATCAGGAGCCGCATGGACAGCGCCGCCGTGCGCCAGCCGCTGGAGATCAGCCCGCCGAACATGCTCTCGCGCGCCGCATCCGGATCGACGTGGAAATATTGCGGATCGAGTTCGCGCGCGAAACGGACGAGATCGTCCAGCGTCGCTGCGATCGGGCCGGCGCGAAAACGCTGGCCGACGAACAATTCCTCGAAATAGATTTCCTTGGTCACGACGCGCCGGCGCCCGCGTCCCGGACAAGACGCTTGACGCTGGTCACAGGGCCGGCGCCCGCGCGCAGATTGCGCGCGCGCACTTCCTCCAGCGGCTCGCTGGCGACCAGCATATGGGTGGCGTTGGCGTGCAGCAGCGTCGTCTCGTCGCGCATGACGCCGATATGGCCCTTCCAGAACACGAGGTCGCCGCGCCTGAGCGGCGCGCCTTCGGCGACCGTTTCGCCCAGCGCGGATTCCTGCAGGTCGGTGTCGCGCGGCGCGTCGACGCCGGCAAGCAGCAGCGCGGTCTGAACGAGGCCGGAGCAGTCGATCCCCAGCGAAGTCTTGCCGCCCCAGAGATAGGGGCAGTTCAGCATCGCCTCCGCCACCGCGACGAAGTCGGCGGCGGGCGCGTCGATCGGCTGCAGATGTTTCGCATAGACGAAGCCGCCGTCGCCGGTGACGAGAAAGGCGTCGCGCTCGCCGGCGATCCGGAGCTCCGCGCCGAGCGGCAAAGCGAGCAGCGGCGGATCCTTGATGCCGGCGCGCGGATAGACGAAGGTGCGCGGCGCGCGCACGCGATGCGTCGGCGTCTCGATGCGGCTCCATAGGCTGTTGGCGGCGATCCAGCCGACATAGCCGTCGCGCGCGAGCTGGGCCCAGGCCCAGCCTTCCTCGTCGTCGTAGACGGTAACGCGCTCCCCGTAGAGCGCCTGGGTGTCGAGGGGAGCGTCCGGACGCGGCTCGCGCTTCACGTCGACGGCGCCGTGATTGACCTGCATGACGACGCCGTCGACGAAGCGCGCCGCCGCGACGCGCCCCTCGAGATGGCGGGCGGCGAGATCGGGCCGCGCGGGCGTCAGGCGCCGGTCGAATGTTTCGCTCATGCCGCCGCCTTTCCCGCCTTCGCCCGCGCCTCGATCAGGTCGTAGAGCGCGCGCGCGACCTGGATTTCGCCGCCCTCGGGGCGCCCGGGCCTGGTCGCGCCGTTCCAGCAATAGGCGTCGAAATGGGCCCAGCGCGTCGGATCGGCGACGAAACGGCGCAGAAACAGCGCCGCCGCGATGGAGCCCGCAAAGGGGCTGCTGGTGACGCTCACAAGGTCGGAAATCTTGCCTTCGAGCCCGCTGTCGTAGGGCTCCCACAGCGGCAGGCGCCAGACGGGGTCGGCGGCGGCGCGCGCATGGGTCTCGATCGCGCGCGCGAGATCGTCGCCGTCCGTGTAAAAGGGCGGCAGATCGGGGCCGAGCGCGACGCGCGCCGCCCCGGTAAGCGTCGCGAAATCGAAGAGGAGGTCGGGCGGAGCCTCACTCGCCAGCGCCAGCGCGTCGGCGAGAATCAGCCGGCCTTCGGCGTCCGTGTTGCCGATCTCGACGCTCAAGCCCTTGCGGCTGCGGTAAATGTCGCTGGGCCGGAAGGAGGACGCCGAGACCGAATTCTCGACGATCGGCAGAACGACCCGCAGGCGAACCGGAACGGCGCCGTCCATCAGCATCGCGGCGAGCGCGAGCGCGATCGCCGCGCCGCCCATGTCCTTCTTCATCAGCAGCATGGCGCTCGACGGCTTGATGTCGAGGCCGCCGGTGTCGAAGACGACGCCCTTGCCGACAAGCGTGACCTTCAACGCGTCCTGCGGCCCATGGACGAACTCCACCAGCCGCGGCGCCTGCGCCGCGCCGCGACCCACCGCGTGAATGAGCGGAAAATTCTCGGCGAGCAGCGCGTCGCCGACCACGGCGCGGGCCTGCGCCCCATGCCGCGCCGCGAGCGCCAGCGCCGCCTCGGCCAGCGCCTCGGGGCCCATTTCGTTGGCCGGCGCGTTGACGAGGTCGCGCCCCATGGCGACGGCGGCGGCGATGCGTTCGATGCGCGCCCGGTCGACGCCGGCGGGCGCGCACAGGCGCGGCGCGTCGGCTTTCGCCGCCTTGAAGCGGGAACAGGCGTAGCCGGACAGCAGAAAGGCGAGGGCGCCCGCGAAGGGGTCGGCCGGCCCCTGGTCGAATCGGTAGAGGCCGGGCGGCAGCGCCGTCGCGAGCTTGCCGGGCAGAAACGGATCGCGCCAGCGCGCCGACGCCGCCTCGACGCCGCAGACGACGCGCGCAAGCGGCCCCTCCGGGCCGGGCGCGAGAAAGACGCGGCCCGCGGCGCCGTCGAAGCCGCTCGCCGCCGCGAAATCCGCCGCCAGCACGCCGAGCCGGGCCGCCGCCGCGGGCCAGCCGTCCTTGTCGACGAAATCGATGGGAACGGCCGCCGGCGACCAGTCCTCGAGCTTCATTGTCAGACGCGCTCCTCGTTCTTGTTTAAGCAGGATTTTTGTCGGAAAACCGGCTGCCACTTTTCCGAAATCCTGCTCGCCTCCCGCCGTTAAGCAACCATTAGGGTTAACGGTTTATTGCTGGCGTTCAACCGTCTCCACTCCGTGCGCCCGAAAAGTGGGAACCGGTTTTCGGAAAAGCGCACGGAAAATGGGGTCTCCATAGCAATGCGCGGGTCGCTCGTGAACATGGCCGCCGTCAAAACCTTCAGACTCGCGCTACCCGCCGCGGCGCTGGCGCTGCTCGGCGTCTCGGGTTGCTCCAAGACCATAAGCGACGTGACCGGCTCGATCGGCCGGCCGGCGGCGGCGCGGCTTCCTTCGGACGAAAACGACCTGCGGCGATTCGCCGAGGAGTGGGGCCGCAAATACGACGCCAACCGCAAGGACAAGGCGACCGCGATGACCTACGCCCGCGCGCTGCACGGCCTGCGTCAGGACACGCAGGCGGTCGCGGTTCTCCAGGGCCTCGCCATTCAAAACCCCGAGGACATGAAGGTGCTCGCCGCCTACGGCAAGTCGCTCGCCGACGCCGGGCGCCTGAACGAAGCCGCCGACGTCCTCTCGCGCGCCCATACGCCGGAGCGGCCGGACTGGTCCGTGCTTTCGACGGAGGGTTCGATCGCCGATCAGCTCGGCCGTCACGATCAGGCGCGGGCCCATTACGAAGAGGCGCTGAAGATTCGCCCGAACGAGCCGACGGTGCTGTCGAATCTCGGGCTTTCCTACGCGCTGTCGCGGCAACTGCCGCGCGCCGAGGAAATTTTGCAGGACGCGGTGCGCCAGCCGGGCGCCGACGCCCGCGTGCGCCAGAATCTCGCTTTGGTGCTGGCGCTGCAGGGCAAGTTTTCGGAAGCCGAGGAGCTCTCGCGGCGCGATCTGTCGCCCATCGACGCCGCGGCCAATGTCACGTCGATCCGCCAGACGATTTCGCAGTCGAACACCTGGCGCGACATCCAGACCGCCCCGGCCGGCCGCAGCCGCAGCGCCGAGGCTTCTCTAGCGCGGTGAAGGGGGGCGACCCTTACGCCACCCGCGCATAAACCGCATCCACCTTGGCCCCTCGGTTCAGCGGCGCGGCGATGGAGAGCGCAAGGCCCGCGGCGTCCGCCTCCGCCTGCGCGGCGTCGACGAGGCGGCGGGCCTCCGCTTCGCTCGCCACGAAGACAAAGCCCGTCGGTCCCCAGCTTGTCTGGCCGCCGCCCGTGGCCCCCTCGCGCAGCAGCCGCGCGACCATCGCCTCCACCTTCGCGCTGGCGAAACGCCGCCCGCCCTGCGCCGGCGCGAAGTAATCGCCGACGATCTGCTGAATGCGCGTCACCGCCGCGCCGAAGGCGGGGAGATCGCCCTCCGCGACGCCCGGCAGCGCCTGCATCAGCACGAGGCGGCACAGTTCGCCGCTGGCCCCGTTGCTCATGCGCGGCAGATCGGCGAAGGCCTCGCGCTCCATCTCGCCATGCAGGCCGACGGCGCTCGGGTCGCCGATCAGCAGCGCCCGCCAGTCCTGCGGAACGTCGAGACGCGCGATCACCGGCGGCGTCTGCGTGTGTTCGCCACGCCCGCCGTCGACGACGAGCCCGCCCAGGCGAAACAGCCCGGCGCCGAGCCCCGAGCGCGCGCCGCGATCGAGCAGCGCCGCGTCGGCGGCGGGATCGTGCGGCAGGTCTTCGAGCCGCCGCAGCGCGCTGGCGATCGCCAGCGCAAGCTGCGTGCCCGAGCCGAGGCCCGCATGGGCGGGGATCGCTTCCCGCACGGTGAGCCGATGGCGCTTTCCCGGCGCCAGCGCGGCTTGCGCCTTTGCGAGCAGCCGCTCCGCCCGCGCCGCCTCCGCCCCCAGGACAGTGTTTTCTTCGGAGTTTTCTTCCGCCGGCTCCAGCGTCAGCCGCGTCGCCGGCGAATCGAGCGCGAGCCCCAGTCCCCCGAACCGGCGCCCCAGCGCGCCGTTCATGTCGAGGAAGCCCAGATGCAGCCGCGCCGTCGCGGCGACGCTCACGCGAGCCGTCATGTCGCTTCTTTCCTAAGCAGACAAGAGCGCGAGACAGGGCCATTTGCTAAAGGCTCGCAACTCTCTGTCATGCCCGCGAAAGCGGGCATCCAGTGGTCAAGAACGATCCTGCGGCCGTTGCCCCTGGATTCTGAGCTTTCCCGGGAATGACACGCGGCTTTACTGAATCGCCATGAGCGCGAGACTTGTCGGAATTTTCCGCTATATCTCGCTTAACAAGCGCGAGTAAGGCGCCCGGCGCGCGATGGCAAGCGCCGCGTCAAGCGAGGGAGAAGACGATGGCGAGCGAAGAACGGGCCTATTCCGAGGCGGAAATCGCAGCGCGTCTGGCGAAGGAGTTGCCGCACTGGCGCTACGAAAACGGCTGGATCCGGCGCAAATTCAAGACGCATAGCTGGAAGGGGACGCTGATGGTCGTCAACGCCGTCGGCCATCTCGCCGAGGCCGCCTGGCACCATCCCGACCTCAAGGCGTCCTACGCCTGGGTGGAGGTGCTGCTGATGACCCACACGGCCAAGGGAATCACCGACAAGGATTTCGAACTGGCGAAGAAGATCGAGGAGGTCGTGAACTGGCGGCCGGGCCGGGAAGGCGGCGCGCTGGAGGGAACGCCCGAGCACGACCAGCGCTTCGCCTATATCAAATACGACGACAAATAGGCGTGCGGCGGGGGGGCGGCGGGTGAACGGCGCGGCGGCGCGCAGAAAGGCGCGCGACACATTCTTTTCCCTGATCGGGACGCGTCCGGTCGTCATGGGGATCGTCAACGTCACGCCCGATTCCTTTTCGGACGGCGGGTTGTTCGACGCGCCCGAAGCGGCGCTGGCGCAGGCGAAAAAGCTCGTCGCGGAGGGCGCCGACATCGTCGATGTGGGCGCCGAATCGACGCGGCCGGGCCATACGCCCGTGCCGGCTGAAGAGGAATGGGCGCGCCTCGCGCCGGTGCTGGCGCGCCTGGTCGAAAGCGCCGGCGCGCCGGTGTCCGTCGACACCTACAAGGCCGAAACGGCGCGGCGCGCTTTGGCGGCGGGCGTCTGCGTCGTCAACGACGTGTGGGGGCTGCAGCGCGATCCCGGCATGTCGGACGTCGTCGCCGAGGCCGGCGCAGGCGTCGTCGTCATGCACAATCGCGAGAGCGCGGACCCGGGACTCGACATCGTCGCCGACATGCTGCGCTTTTTCGAGCGCTCGCTCGACATTGCGCGCAAGGCGGGCGTCTCCGAGCGTCACGTCGCGCTCGATCCGGGGATCGGCTTCGGCAAGACCCGCGAACAGAATTACGCCGCGCTGCGGGCGATCCCCGTGCTGCTGCGGCTGGGATTTCCGCTTCTGATCGGCGTTTCGCGCAAGTCGCTCTTCAAGGACTTGCCGAGCGGGACGATGGACGGCCGGCTCGTCGGCACGCTGGCGGCCAATCTCCACGCGGCGATGGCGGGCGCGCAGATTTTCCGCGTGCACGACGTGAGCGAGCACAAGGCCGCCTTCGCGGTGCTGCAAATTTTGAGGGGCGGAGCGGCGACGTCATGAAAGTGGGCTTCGGACTGGGCAGCAACATCGGCGACAAGCCGGCTAATATTCGCGAGGCGCTGCGGCTGCTGGAGGAGCGCGAAATCGCCGCGCTTTCCGCCGTTTCGCGAATCTATCGCACCCCGCCCTGGGGCGTGCTCGATCAGGGCGATTTCGCCAACGCCTGCGCGATCGGGGAAACGCGGCTGACGCCCTACGAATTGCTGGCCGCGGTCAAGAAAATCGAGGCGGACATGGGGCGCGCGCCCTCGCGGCGCTGGGGTCCGCGGCTAATCGACGTGGACATTCTGTTTCTCGGCGATTGCACGCTCGACGACCCGGAGCTGACGCTTCCGCACAAGGAGCTGTTTTCCCGAGCTTTCGTGTTGGCGCCGCTGGTCGAGATCGACCCCGGCCTGGCGCTCGACGGCGTGCCGCTGGCGCAGGCGATCCGCACTGTCGATCTGACCGGCGTCGCGCCGTGGGAGTGACGCCAAAGGGTGGGAGGGGCGCGCGGCGTGCATCCGGGCCAAAAATCCGGTTTGTGCGACGCAAAATCCGTAGCCGAAGCACAGGCGATATGCGCTTAGATAGATATAAAATAAAATGAAAAAGCGGCTTTGTGCGCAACACAAGAATTCGCCTGCTCGTTGCGCTCCCTTGCCGGATTGGGCGGCCTTATACCCACCTGTAAGGTATGATAGAACTATCTGATAGATTGTTATTGGCTATCCGGATGAATATTGTTTTTGGGGAGTGGAGGATAAATTGTTGGGGCACGCTAAGCGGGGTCCGC
>Ga0233425_10000735_pt1 | contig 81505 bp, 69 predicted proteins | sample Watercolumn_Towu_2_FD_181712 | JGI IMG/M metagenome (GOLD analysis project Ga0233425, IMG submission 181712) | Freshwater microbial communities from Lake Towuti, South Sulawesi, Indonesia - Watercolumn_Towuti2014_140_MG | ecosystem: Environmental > Aquatic > Freshwater > Lake | place...
CTCGTCCAAGCCGTCGTTCTCTGGTTCCCGGCCGTCGGGGTCGTCCAGGCCGTCGTTCTCAGGTTCCCGGCCGTCGGGCAGCGCCAAGGGGCGTGGCAGCAAGGGCAAGCGCTCCCGGTAGCTCCTTCCCCCCGCTTTTTTGCCTGCCTTCACCCTGTGTGATATCATCCTGGCGAACGAGGTGTGTGCCATGCGTCGTCTCCTGCCGGGTACGATGGTCATGTTGGGTTGCTTCCTTTCCCTTGCTGCCCTGGCGCAGGAGGAGCCCCGGAAGGAGGAAGCCCCGAAGGAGGGCCCCAAGGTCGTCAGCGGCTCTTCGGGGGATCCCTACAGCGTTTACGCGAACGGGGAGTACGAGGAGGTCTTCATCGACGAGGACTTCAAGTTGTACAAGGTGCGTACGTACCAGGGGGTGGTTCCGGGCAGGGACGAGAGGGCGGGAGTCAGCACCACGGTTCCGGGCAGTGAGCCCAGTGGGAAGAAGGCAGGGGTCCAGAGGATCGGTTTCGAGCAGCGGGAGCTGTTCTCGCGGGTGTTCATCGTGACCACGGATGCGGTGACTCCGTGGGTGTACGACAACTTCGTGCAGGCCAATGCGACTCCCGGGGTCCCGTTCCAGGTGTACGTGGAGCTGTCCGGCGTGAGCATTCCGAAGACCAACGACCGCAGGCCCCTGGATACCAAGAGCTTTGCCACGCCGCTCCTCTCGGTCGAGGGGACGGAGATCAAGACGGGAGCACGGATCGTGTTGACGCTCAAGCGCGAGGCGCGCTATCTTCCGGTCCAGGTGGGTAACGTATTGTACATCGACGTCGAGAGATAGCAGTGCGACAAGACCGGAATTACGGTAGAGACCGAAGGGACTTCGGCGGGGGACATCGCCGCGACCGCCAGCATCGGGGTCCGTGGCGGGAGGAGCAGCGCCGGGGGCGGTACGAGCGGTATCGGGACGATCGGAGGCCGGCTGAAGCCATGTCGCCGGAGATGCGTCGGCTCATCACGGGTGCGGGAGTGGACGTCACGGTGGTCCTGCACGCGGGAGCCGGGCAGGAAGCCCTTGCGGACCTCGTGGCCGCGTTGAAGACCCAGGAGGTACCGTTCGTCCGGGAGATCGTGGCTCTGGACAGCGGCTGGCCGGAATCGACGCGTGCGATGCTGAAGGCGGGCGGGGTCCGGGTCGTGGACATGGAGCGGGGCAAGCCGTTTCTGCGGCAGGCGATGAAGGCAGCGGCCGGCGACGTGCTGGTGCTGGTGTCGCAGGACACGGTTCCCCTGAGCCCTGGCTGGCTCTACGGTCTGGCGACGCCGCTGCTCGACGACGTCGGCATTGGGATGAGCTCGGGGCGCCTGATAGCGGATGCCGCGGTCCCTCCGTACCAGAGGGGGATCATCACGGCCCGGCCGTACCTGTCCGGGAAGCAGCGGATCGTGTTCGAGTCTGCTTCCGGCGGGCCAGGGGCCCTGTTCGTACCGGCCACCAACTGTGCGTTGTCCCGCCGCGCCTGGCGAAGGGCGGGGGAGGTGGAGCAGGTGGGGGCGGACCTGGCCGGGAAGCTGTACGCGGCCGGCTTCCGCCGCGTCTACTTGCCGGCGCCGGCCGCGGTGGTCCGCTCCGGGGAGCTGGTGGGGGAGTTCGTGGCGCGGCAGACTGCGGGAGAGAGCGACCGGTCCGTGCCGCTGTTCAAGGCCGTGGTCCGACGGCTGGCGATGCTGGGCAGGGAGCTTGTGGAGCTCAACGCCCACGGGGATCTTGCTTCCGGAGAGAGGGGCGAGGCGTATGCCGTGTCGTTCGCCCTGCACGGTGCCCGGCTGGTCCAGGCGGTGCAGGCGCGGGCCACTTCGCCTCTCAGAAATTTGCGGGACCGCAAGGGTTGATCTATCATGGGGCTGACAGGCGGGGCGGGGGAATTCGCAACGGAGGTTTGTCGTGGCTAGAGACATCACCAGGACCAAGACGGTCGAGCGAGTGCTGACCCGGGAGGAGATCGCCCGGGCGCTTCCGCTGGCCGAGCTGACGCAGGAAGAGGAGCTCGTGCTCCGGTTGAAGTACGGGATTGGCCTCGGAGCGGACGAGCAGCTGACGTTCGTGGCTCGCGGGAACGAGGAGCTGGACGCCAGGCTTGCGCTCATCGAGAAGGCGATCCTGGACCTGCTGGAGGAGGGCGACGCTGCGCCCGGCAGATCCGTTCTCGACAGATTCAAAGATCTTTAGCACCGCGAGTCTTCCACTACATCCTGCGTCCTGCTGGCTTCCCGCTGCATCCGGGGTGTTGGAAGGGCTCTGCTCGGAGCTGCTCGTGTGTCGAGAGGGCTCTGTTCGGAGCTACTTGGCGAGGTCTGCGGAGGGGGCAGCACCTCCCGCGGCCGGGGCTGCTTCCGGGGCCGGAGCCGGAGCTGCCTCCGGGGCCGGGGCCGGGGCCGTGTCGCCGGCCGGGGCAGGGCCGTCGGTTGCGGGCGGCGGAGGCGGCGGCTCCGCGGTTGCCTTCTTGATCTCCTCTGCGATCATGGGGCCGACGATTTCCATGATGGACCTGATGTCGACCCGCATCTCGAACCAGCCGCCGTTTTCGGACTTGCCTGCGAGTCCGATGATCCCCTTGCTCTCCTTGAGCTTGGCGATCCAGGGCTGGCTGGCCATCGCGGTGGCGACCAGGGGGATCTCACCGAGCGCGTCGAGCAGCTTGGGCACGGACGCGACAAAGGCCATGGCGTACTTCGATTCGTCGAAGGTGGTCCCGAATGCGTCGGCAAGGGTCAGACCCGGGGTTCCGTCCAGGACCTCCTTGGCTCGGACGACCGGGTTGGGGCCGAAGGTGAACACCATGTACTCCTTCGAGAAGCCGAATGCCGCGCCGATCTGCTTCTGGATGATCTGCGGAAGCCACTGGGCGTCCGGAGGAAGCTTCAGCTTCTCCCAGTCGAAGGTGACCAGGAGGAAGTCGACCTTCGCCCCGCGGTAGTCCTCCATCTCGAGCTGGAGCCCGATGCCGAGGTTTGCGAACACGGGTGCGAGGCCGGCGACGATGTCCTTGGGCGCGCGATTTGCGAACATCTGGCGGTTCTCGGGCGGAAGCTCCTGGAGCATCCGCTGGAAGACCAGGTTGTAGAATGCGTACAGGCTGTCCCGGGCCTTGAGCCCGTCCACGGTCGAGGTCACGGCCGAGAAGCTCATGGGGAACGCGCTGTCGGAGTACAACCCCATGCTGGAGTCGCCGCTGAAGAAGCCCATGAGCTCGGTATACGTGTTGCTGAACTGGGTGCGTTCCTCCAGGCCCAGCTTCCAGGCGGAAGCCATGAGGTCGACGTACCGGGGGATCCAGGGGCCGTACACGTCGGGCGGGATGGACTGTGCCCACACGAAGAAGCTCTTGGCGGGAAGCAGGGTCGTGGTCTTGTAGGTGCCGGGCCGGAGCGCGGCGATGGTCTGGGCCAGCTTGGAGTCCGGGACCGTGGCCAGCTCGTACCGGAGCACGAACTCGTTGTCCAGGAGGTCCACGGTGAACGTCATCTGCTGGATGTCGCTGAGGATCTCCTTGACGAGGTTGAAGGAGCGGGTGAGGAACTCCTTCTGCTCGGCCTGCATCGGCATGTTCTCGCCGAGGTTGCGCTCCACCTCGTCCAGCAGGGACGACACGAGCGTCTTGAGAGAGCTTCCATCCACGTCGACGAGGAGGAGCTTGTCCGTGGCGATGCGGGTGAGCTGCAGCTTGAGGTCGCCCTCGATGAGGTCGATGGTCCTGAAGGAGTCGGAAATGAGGAGCACCTTCCCGTAAGGAAGCACGTAGCTCTTCTCGAACGTGTAGCCCTTGTTCTCGTCCGGCTTGACGGACTCGGGCACCGCGTTGCGGAACGTATCCTCGTCGGTGATGGGGATGGAGAGCAGCGGCTTGTCCTTGCCCTCGAATGCGAACCCGATGCCCCTGGACTGGTCGAGCCAGTCGATGTTCTTGAGACCCGCGTCGGTTGCGGCCTTCTTGAGCCCTTCGCCGATGGCCAGGCCGGCCATGATCTGGACGTCCGGGGGCAGGAGGCCGACGAGGCGCTCACGCGTCTTGTCGATGGGTCCGGTGACGCCGTAGGCCGTGACGCGCTGGAGCGTGCGCGCCATGTGGGCGTTGGTGGCCGCGGCCTCGGCTTCCGCTGCGGCAGCGGCCTCGTTCGCCTGCTCTGCAGCCGGCTGGCCTGCCTCGGGAGCCTTCTGCTCCTCCTTTCCTGCGACCGCCTGCTCCGGGGTCTTGGCCGCGTCCTCCTTCTTGTCCTTTGCTGCCGGGGCGGCCTTGTCGTCCGCCTTTTTCTCCTCGGTGCCCGCCTTGGGCTGCTCTGCAGGCTTGTCTTCCTTGCATGCGGAGCACAGCATGCCCGCCACGAACAGCGCCAGAGTCGCCAACGTCAACCTACGCAGTGCCATGAGTTCCTCCCCTTCCACGTTCCGCTCAAGACCTAGCACGCAGCGGACCCGGAAGTCAATGCGCCCGATCAGGATGGGCTGGCGGAAGGACACCGTTGCAGCGTCGTCCCGCCTTCTGCTATGGTCCAGTGGGACGACAGGGGAGGATGACATGGCCGGACCGAGGGCGGTGATGTTGGGGATGGCCTTGGCGGGGTTCGTGGTGTCGGGCGCGGCAGCGCAGACGGTGAAGACCGGGCCGACCGGCGCCATCCTGTACAAGGGGGGGCTTGCCTGGGTCGAGGAGGAGGGCCGGGGGAAGACCGATGGCGAGTGGGCCGAGCTCCCGCTGCACTCGGTTCCCGTCAACGGCACGCTGACGGTGCGGGCCGGAGACGATCTGGTCGTGGCGGAGCTTGTCGGTCAGCCTGCGGTCGCCGCGCAGCTTCCGGACATGCTGGGAGGGGGGAAGGGGGACACGGTCACGGTCTACTACGACGGCGGGTCCGCGGTGGGGCGGTTTGCCGGAAGCACCGTGGCTGGAAGCGACCTGGGGCCGCTGGTGCCGCTTGCCGGGCAGTCCGGGGTGACGTACGTCCCGGTGTCGCGCATCGTGAAGATCGAGGGGCCGCTTCCTCCTGAGAAGCCCTCGCTGGTGCGTCCGGGCAACGTGCGGGTGCGGGTGACCGGAGGGGACGAGGAAGCGCCGCACGTGTTCTCCGCCACCTACCTGACCGCGGGGCTCGGATGGGCGCCGTCCTACGTGCTGGAGCTGTCGGACGACGAGTCGGGCAAGCTCCGGATGGACGCGGTGGTGGTGAACGATGCGATGGACCTGGGTTCGGTCCAGGTGCGGTTCGCCACGGGCGAGGCGTCGTTTCCGTTTTCCGAGGTCCGTTCTCCGCTGCTGGACGCGAGCGTGACCGCGGACGAGATCTCGGCTGCGGCCGTCTCCGGGACGGCTCGGGCCCGCTACCCGCAGTATGGACAGGCGCAGATGTACAACGACATCCGGGCGCAGCAGTACCAGTCGGTGCGGCCGGACGTGCCCGCGGAAGCCACCGCGGGGCCGTCGGAGGAGACGCACCTGTATGGACCGCGGGAGCTGTCCCTGAAGAAAGGGCAGCGCGCGGTGCTTCCCATCGGTTCGGCCAAGGTGAAGGCGCGGCCGGTGTACTACTGGGAAGCTCCGGCCAACACGTCGGGCCGGGAACAGAGCGGGGTGCGGCTGGCCGCGCTGCTGACCAACGGAATGGGATTCCCGCTGACCACCGGACCGGTGCTCGTGACGCAGCAGGGGAGGCCGCTGGGGCAGGGAGTCATCAAGTACACGCATGTCGGAGCCGAAGCGCTGGTGCAGATGTCGCAGGCGTCCAGCGTGCTCGCGACGTCCGAGGAGGAAGAGACGGATCGCTCCAACGCTGCGGTGAGGGTGGGTGCCGGCAGGTACTACAAGGTCTCGGTCGCGGGGCGCATGACGATTCGCAACCAGAAGGACCGCAAGGTGACGGTGATCCTGGAGCGGGAGATCTGGGGCAAGGTGGTGAGCACGACCAACGATGGCAAGGTGGAGGAGCGGCTGTTGTCGCCGTACGAGGCCAATCCGCAGTCGCGGGTGCGCTGGACGGTGGACGTCGAGCGGGGGGCGGAGGCGAAGATCCGGTATTCGTACGAGACGCTGGTGTCGGACTAGGCGGCGGCCCGTGCGATTCGCAGGCTTGAACCGAGACATGGAGGGCAGGAACATGCGGCAGATCCGGTTGATTGTGGCAGCGGCGGTGGTGCTGGCAGCGGGCTTTGGAAGCGGGCCGGTTCGGGCCGGCGACTTCCCGTGTGACGGGGCGTGCGAGCCCGGCATGATCTCCATCGAGAAGGGGGATGCGCGCATCTCCGTGGGCGGCCAGATGCAGTTCCAGGCCGCGCTGTACACCGGGCAGGACAACCTCGTTGCCGACGGGGATCCGGCGCAGTCCGAGGGGTTCCTCGTGAAGAGGGCCCGCATCAAGCTGGGCGGCCGGCTCAACAAGTACCTCAAGTTCGGCCTGGCCGAGGAGATGCACGACGACGAGGACAGCGGCGGCAACCTGCTGGATGCGTGGATGGACTTCACGCCCACGCCGCTGTTCGGTCTGAAGGCCGGCGTGGTGGAGCTGGCCTGGACGCGCAGCTCCCTGGTGTCGTCCGCGTACCAGGCGTGCATCGACAGGCCGCTGTCGGTCAAGGCCATGGCGCCCCGCCGGCAGGCCGGTGCCTCGATCCACTCGGCCATGTGGGAGGACCGCGTGAAGCTCCAGGTCGGCGTGTACAACGCGCTGCACCGCGGGGATTCGTTCTATGACGGCTACCAGAGCATCGGCCAGACGCTGGGCAACCAGTTCACGCGGTTCTCCTACGCCGCGCGCCTGGACGTGTCGCCGCTGGGCGAGATGGACGAGCCCATCCCGGACATCGAGAAGAAGGACGAGCTGCGGGTGAACCTCGGCGGCGGGTACGTGTTCAACGACGGCGCCGCGCAGAAGATCCACGCGGCCACCGGGGACCTGCACGTGAAGTGGCACGGCGCCGCGATCTTCGGCGGCTACATCATGGAGTCGGGCAGTCCCGCGGACGAGCCCACCGTTCCGCTTCCGGACGACCTGACCGCGGACTACGATCGCAGCGCGTGGTTCGTCGAGGCGGACTACACGATCCTGAAGCGGCTGCTCGGCGTGCACGGCCGGTACGAGTGGATCGACCCGTATTCGACCATCGACGACGAGGGGGACGAGGCCATCGCGACGTTCGGCGTCAGCGTGTATGCCATGGATCACCTGCTGAAGTTCCAGGCCGACTACCAGATGCGCATCGAGCGGTTCGGCCTGACCAAGGACAACGACACGCTGCTGACGCAGATGCAGCTGGCCTTCTAGCCGGGAGGTGACGCCATGCCGGGTAACGGGAAGCGCGGGGCCGGGCTGCTCCTCATGCAGGCGCTGGCCGCAGTCGTGCTGACAGGGTGTGCGGAGAACCCGCCGGAGGACAAGCTCCTGGCGGCCCGGACCGAGTCCGCTCTGGAGCTGGTGGGCGGGCCTGCCGCGCAGGGCAGGGTAGGGGACTTCGTGCTGCAGAACGACCGGATCAAGCTGCTGATCGGCGGGCCGGAGCACTCCTGGTCGTTCGGCCTGTTTGGCGGTTCGCTGCTGGATGCGGACCTGGTGCGGACCGAGGCCGGGCTGCGCAACGGCAAGGGGAAGGACTGCTTCGCGGAGCTCTTCCCCACGGTGAACCTCGTGACGCCGGACCCGATCCCGGACGGTGTCGAGGTGCTGGATTCGGGAGAGGATGGGACCGCGGCCTCGGTGCGCGTGTTCGGCCGCGGCACCATGATGTTCGACATCCTGAAGATCATCACGAACGATCTGCTGTCGCTGCTGTTCAAGGAGCTGAAGACCCGGTACTACTTCGAGACGGTCTACGAGGTGAAGCCGGGGCAGAAGTACGTGGAGATCCGCACCTCCGCGCTGCGCGAAGTGGCTGCGGACGCCTACTGCGACACGCTTCCGGGTGCGTCCGAGGGCGGGTTCGCGTGTGACAAGGACTGCACGCAGGGCGGCACGCTCAAGCGCAATGCGTATGCGTTGAAGCGGGTGGTGGAGGACAACGGCGTGGAGCACTGGTGCCCGCAGTGCGAATGTGCGGAGCCGGAGGAGCTTCCGACGTTCACCGGCACGCAGCCGATGCTCAAGTACATTGCGGGCGACATCCACCCGGTGTCTCCCACGCTGGGGGAGCTGCTCAAGCAGTTCCTGAAGCTGGAGACGACGGGCGTGACGTCGGGCGGGCTGGTCGCGGGCGATTTCATGTTCTTCGGGCCCAAGACCGACATCTTTCTTCCGGGTCTGGGCTTTGACGAGAGCACGCGGGTGTTCGACGACCTGTATGAGGGTCGGGACTCGCTGTCGAACCCCCTCGAGTTCCCGTGGGCCGCGGCCGCGGGCACCGACGTGTCGTACCTGTACTTCACCGCGGACCCCGCGGGGGGCGGCAAGCCGTCGAAGGTGCTCATTCCGCTGATCACCAGCTCTGCCACGGTGGTGATCGGCTCGGGGCGAAGCTGCATCCAGGACAGCAGCGACGACGCGGCGTGCGACGACGTGCGGCTCTGGACGTTCAGGCGCTACCTTGCCGTGGGCAAGGGGGACATCGGGTCCGCGGTGGACGTGTTCTACGAGTTCAAGAACGGCATCGACGAGGCCACGGGCCTGGTCAAGGGAGTGGGCCGCATCGAGGGCTCGGTGCTGGCCAGGGAGACGCTGGCGCCGGTGTCGCATGCGGACGTGTTCCTCGTCGCGGTGCCGGATCCGAAGCTCGGGTGCGAGTGGGAGACCTACGACGAGCTCAAGGCGTGCAACGTCCTGGCCACGCAGGTGGACGCGGCCGGAGACGGCGCGGTGGACCTGCCCGGGAGTCCCGGTATCCTGAACCAGTGGCAGACGGACGTGGGCACGGACAAGGTGAAGGACGGGCGGTTTGGCGGCTACGTGGAGCCCGGGAGCTACGTCGTCATGGCGCGTACCGAGAGCTCGTGGCTCTCTCCGCTCTACCCGGTAACGGTCGAGGCCGGTGAGACGCAGACCCTGGTGCTGACGCTGAGCCCCACGGCCCGCGTGAAGTACCGCGTGGAGGACGAGACAGGGCAGCTGCTTCCGGCCAAGATCGTCTTCATCGCGTTGGACGACGAGGCGCGTCCGATGTACCGGGACGGGTTGCGCCGGGTGGAGCTGGGCGACGGCCGGCTGCAGCACGGCATCCGGAAGATCGTGCTGACCGAGAGCGGGCAGGGGACGGTGGAGATGGAGCCGGGTGCGTACCAGGTCCTGGTGTCCCGCGGGTTGGAGTACAGCCTGTTCGACATTCCCCGGCTCGACCTGGAAGCGGGCAAGGATGCGATCGTGCAGGCGCAGATCCGGCGGGAGGTGGACACCAGCGGCTGGATCGCAGGGGACTTCCACCTCCATGCCGCGCCCAGCATGGACGCGGGGCTGCCGGTGTCGAACCGGATCGTGGCCCTGGCGGCCGAGGGGGTGGAGTATGCTGCGTCCAGCGATCACGATATCGTGACGGACTACGAGCCCTGGATCCGTGTTCTCGGGTTGCAGAAGTGGCTCAAGACCGTTCCGGGCACCGAGGTGTCCACGCTGGAGCTCGGCCACTTCAACGCGTTCCCGGTCGAGCACGATCCTGCGCTCGTGCCGGATCACGGGGCTCTCGACTGGGTCACGCAGGATTCGTCTGCAGAGGCTGACGTGACGCCGTCGCAGGTGTGCATCCCTCCCGGGGACCTTTTTGCCGCGATGCGTGCGATGAAGGGGGACGGGATGCCGAATCCCCTGGTGCAGCTCAACCACCCGGCAGACGGTGTGATGGGGTACTTCGCGCAGATGGGGCTGGACCAGTTCTCCATGGACCGGAGGTCACGGCTGTTCGGCATGGACATCTCGGGTCTGGGCGCCACGCTGGACCAGTACTGGGGGCTGGTGTCGATGTTTGCGCAGTCCGACCCGATCCTCAAGGACTTCCTGGACAAGCGGAACATCACGAAGGAGACGCTTGCGGACCAGATCGCGGGTCTGCTCAATCCGAGCATGTCCAAGGTGAGCTGCGACCTCGACACGGTGGAGCTGATCAACTCCAAGTCGTTCCAGTACACGCGGGTGCCGACGGTCAGGGAGGTGAACGACTACAACCGGTGCCTGGCTGCGATCAAGGCGGTGCCGGTGCCGGTGGATCCGTTTGACGAGGCGACCAAGGGGCTGGTGCTGGAGGTGTGCGAGGACCTGAAGCTTCCGAGGCCCGAGTGCGAGGCCGAGGATCTCGATCCGGACCTGGCCCAGGAGTGCCTCTGGTCCGGCGACCTTGCGGACGAGATCGAAGGGTTCTGCAAGCGGGAGAGCGTGTCCGTGCACGACTGCAAGGAGTTTGCGCGGCTGGCGTTCTCGAAGTTCAGCATCCGGCGGATGCTCCAGCGGCGGGTGGCGGAGCAGAACGAGCGGTACATGGATCTGGACCAGGATCCGGGGACGTCGGAGCTGTGCTCGGTCGCGCATGCGCAGGCGGGGGACGTGCCGCCGGAGAATCTCGACGATCCGTGCTCGGACCGGTATGGGGTGGTGGACCTGTGGTTCCGGCTCATCAACCACGGGTTCTACATGGCGGGCCTTGCGAGCTCGGACTCGCACGACATCCTGTTCGAGGCGGGGTTCCCGCGGACCCTGGTCCGGTCGTCCACGGACCGGCCCGACGTCACCGACGTGGCCGAGCTGACCCGGAACATAGAGGACGGGAAGATGCTGTCCACCTCCGGGCCGTTCGTGACCGTGGGCATCGGGGACGCGGGGCCCGGGGAGACCACGACGGTTTCCGGGGACTCGGCGGTGCTGGACATCCGGATCCAGACGCCTTCGTGGTTCGGGGTCGACCGGGTGGAGATCTACCGCAACGGCAGGTTGGAGAAGGTGCTGTACACCCAGGACGTGGGTGGTGCGGACGGGGTGCTGTCAGGAGACCCGGCGGACATCGTGGACTTCGAGGGGTCCGTGGAGATGGAGACCCAGGGCGAGGACTCGTGGTTCGTGGTGGTGGCTTCCGGGCTCAACGACGAGAACCTGCTGGCCCCTGTGTACACGACGCCGCCGTTCGGTGCGCTGCTGCTGGCCGAGATCATGACGATGGCGTTCGGCGTGCTGCTGCCGGAAGGGATCGCGTTCCCGACGCAGTCGCTCATCCCGGACGACTTCCCGGTGGTGCCGTATGCGATCACGAATCCGATCTTCGTGGACGTGGACGGAGGCGGCTATGCGCCGCCGCAGGGGGGACCGTTGTTCTGCGAGCGGCCGTGCAAGCCCGAGTACGACGCCGCGGGGCGGCCCACGAAATCGGACTGTCCCGCTGAGTCCAAGAACCTCGTGTGCCTCGAGGATGCCGGTAGCGCCACGGGCGGCCTGTGCGGCGTGTACATCCCGGGCCACTGCGTGTACGAGGCGGTGGAGACCCAGATGGCGCCGCTGGCACTTCCCGGCGAGACGCACGTGGACTCCAATGCGCTGACGCTTCCCGCGGTCCGCAGGCAGTCTCCGGATCTGCCGGGCGTGCAGATGCGGTCGGTGAGCCTGCTGGTGCGCAAGCTGATGTTCGACTAGGAGCACGGCCTGCAAGGCCGATACGACGCATCGCTGCCCATCGCTCACGCTCCGGGTAACGATGGGGTGCGTGCGGAGTCCGTTGTGGGGCCCTGGCGGGGGCTGTGGCCGCAGCCCATGATGCGAGGCCGATACGACGCATCGCTGCCCATCGCTCACGCTCCGGGTAACGATGGGGTGTGCATGGAGTCAGGTGTCGGCACCTGGCGGGGGCTGTGGCCGGAAGCCGATCTTTACAACGCGCGGTTCGTGCAGATAATAGGGGCGGTTGTTCTTTTCGGGGCGTAGCGCAGCCTGGTAGCGCACCAGTTTTGGGTACTGGTTGTCGCCGGTTCGAATCCGGCCGCCCCGACCAGCAGAATAGTGAGTTTGCCGAGTCGGGTAACTTCCTGTGCGGGTCTGAGTGTCACGTTCTTGACACACCGGCTGCCGCATTTGCATCAGCTTCGCTCGCCACTTCCGATCGGCTCTGACGGCTTCTGCGCTCGTTGAGCACTTTCTCCTCCAGCCTGACCATGGCCTCTTCGCGGGTTTCGGGTGTGAGATGTGCGTAGCGAAGGGTCATGGCCAGGTCAGAGTGACCGAGGATCTCCTGCACTGTCTTGATCGGCACTCCTGCCATGACCAGGTGTGAAGCCGCGGTGTGACGGAGATCGTGGAATCGGATGCGCTTGACTCCTGAGCGCTTGATGGCTCTGGCCAGCGGCCGCCCCAAAGTCTTGGGATGGAGCGGGCCGCAGTCCTGCGCAGGAAAGACGAATGCAGAACCGTTGTTGCGCAAAGGGAGAAGTGCTTCGACGAGTTCGTTGACCATCCTGATCTCTCTCCGACCATAGGACTTGGTTGGACAGAGCTGGCCGTCGTACAGCGAGTTCTCGACGCAGATCACGCGACGGGTGAAGTCCACGTCTTGCCAGCGCAAGGCGAGGAGTTCTCCCTGACGCATGCCCGTCCTCAGTGCGCACAGGAAAGGAGCCTGCCATTGAGGCGGTACTGCTGCCATGAACCGTTCAGCTTCCTCGAACGAGAGGAACTGCCACTTCTCCTTCCTGTCTTTGAGCTTGGCGACTTTGTCCGAAGGGTTGGAGTCGATCAGGCCCCATTGCATTGCGCAGTTGAACAGCCGGTGCAGACAGCCAAGATGAAGGTTCACGGTCTGAGCAGCCAGCCCCTCGCTGACCTTGGCTGCCTTGTACCGTTCGATATCGCGCAGCCTGACTTCGTCCAGATAAAGCTTGCCGAAGAAGGGGAGCAGATGCACCCGGAGATACATCTCCTTGTTCGCCTGCTCCCCTGGTTTGTTGTTTGTCTTGACGTAGGTGTCCATCCATTCGGACGAAAAAGCAGAGAACGTTTGTCGTTCCCTGCTTACGTTGTCCCTGACCAGTTCGCCAAGACGCGCGGAGTTCTTGAGTTTCTGCTCCCACTCACGCGCATCCTTTTGCGAACCGTAGACCTGGCGGCGGAGGCGGGAACGCCTTCCGCCTTCGGTCCAGGTTATGTCGACCAGAAACCTGTCTGGTCCGAGCTTCTTTATGCTCATGATCACTGCCTCCCTGTTTGTCAAAGAACGACTTCAGGGCCACTTCGGGAAACCTCAGCCACCATTCTATCCACTGCCGTGGGAATCGCAATGACCGCCCGACCCGGCAGAAAGGAATCCGACGCTGATACGTATAGTCGTAGATCGTCGCCCGCTTCACCTTGAGCCAGAAACAGAGCTCGGCCATCGTGAGGAGTTCGTCACCCCCGGCCGAATCCACCACTGTCCCATGTGGTTCCGCGGTGCCTGTCATTCTCTCCTCCATGAATCAAGCGTCAGGATGCCTGTCGTCGCGGTTGTATTGGCGGCAGTAGTGGCGGAGTCGGTGTTTGCACACCGAACTGGCTGGTATTGCTGGGGCTGCTTGGGTTGGTGTGCTGTTGCATTAGGGCCTGTGGGCCCATGCTCCCCGCCCGCCCGTCGTCGTGTGCTTCCTCCGCTACCGTTTCCTCGCAGTTCCTGGAGGGAGACGGTCTTCGACTTGTGCGCCAGACCAAGGCGTTCGATCAGTTGCTTGACGTTGCCAACGCGAGCTGCTCCACCCTCCACTGCCAACCACAGTTCGTCAATGACTCCGTCAGCCAAGGCTAGGTCATAGCGACCGTCCAGCTTGTCGGCAAGAATCGACAACGGTTCAGTGCCAAGGTCCACCTCCAGGGCACAGACTTTCTCCTGGTCTACGCAAGTCAGGTCGAACAGAGCATCAGGCTGTAGCCGATACCGGGACAGCCCGAGCTGGCGGTACCGCTCCCCGCGGCCGTTCTCCCAATGCGACAGACTCCATCCTGAGTCTTCTTGACAGCGCTTAGCCACGGCAAGTCGAACATCCACGATACCCAGGTGGTGCTCGATACCTGTCAGCGGGATGGATGTCAGCCGACTGCACCGTCGCGCCAACTCCGGCGAGCGCTCCTTGAGCAAGTCGAGTCCCTGCCTTGACAAGCTCACGATATTGGGTCGCTGGGAGCCGGTCATAGAGATGTCAACTAGACTGGCGTGGTATAGCTTACGAAGTCGGCGATCTCCGTTTGTGCGACTGCCGGCAAAGAAGGCTCTGGCGACTTGCACGGACGAGACATAGCGGCACAGGCCGACAAGCGTGAGCAGCTGGAAATCGCGTTCTGCGAGTTGGATGACCATACCCGACCGTCGCATCGGAATTCGCTTTGATGTCATCGGCGACCCCATCTGTATGGGTTGGCAACCGACAGGCCGCAGACCGGGCACTCAATGTGCCCTGTCACCGGGCTGGGGCAGTCAGGGTTGGGGCAGCACAACTGGCTGGCATCCCGGCCGCTGTATACGAAGCCACAGGTCTGGCACTGAAAGGTGAGTTCCTCGCCTTCGATGGCGAACGTGTGGCCCGAGGGGCATCTGATGAGGTTTCCTCTGACTACCTGCCTGGAGTGCATGATGTCTCGTCCGAACATGTATGCTCCAATGAGGAAGCGGAGCAACCAGAAACAGCCCTCCACGCACCAGAGTGCCAGGGCGATCAACAAGTCCAAGATCGCGAAGACGATTCTCATGGCTATCCCCACAGTGATGGCGGCGGGCGCTTGCCCGCAGGAGCCTTGGGCTTTGGCTTGCGTTCCGCGGAGCTGAGCAAGGGCAAAGGAGGCCGCGGGCCAGTGCCCAGTTCTGGGTTGAGGCGTTCTTTGACGGCCGTCAACTCGTCGGCTCTGGCTCGGGCCGCCTCCTGCCATGCGTCCAGGGGAACGTCATTGCTCCGGAATACGCTCCTTTCCCCGGCGCCTAGGCGCACGAACTCACGCTGAGCAAGGTTCGTTGTCCTGGCAACGAACTTCTGTCGCAAAGAAGAAACAGACTGCTCAACGCCCGGTGATGGGCTCAACTCTCTGGACAGAGCCTCGGCGTCTTGAGCGCTCAGACGACCAGCGAAGATGGTCTTGACATTGGTCATGAGCGAGGCCAGCAGGGTCGGAGCCTCCTTCCTGATCGTTGCCGTGCCTTGGGTCATAAGGGTCAAGCTGATCCCACGCGAACGAGCGGTCTCAAGCAGATGCTGCGCTACTGACGCGATGACTGGTACCACGATCTGGGATTCGTCGATGACCAAGCGCACGCAGTTGCCTTGCCACGGCGATGGCCTTTCCAGCAAGTACTGGATCACCAGGCGCACCAGCAAATTGGCGTAGTATCTGGTAATAGAGGCCATGCCTGCTGGTGGGTTACCCAGATCTGCGATGACAATGCTGCCGGGAGCGAGCAGTTCGGAGAACTGGATGCAAGAGCTTGCTGCCATCTGTTGCTCGATGTGCTCGGTCAAGGCAAAGGCCATGCGGAGTCTGGCCGAGGTGCTGGCCACGAGTTGGTCAGACAAGCGATCGGCCGAGAGCAGGAACTGCCGAGCACGCTGGGAGCGAGTTGCAGCAGCCAACTCCTTCATGCCTCGGGGAGCGCACAATGCGTCAAGCGCCCACAATGGACTGGCTCCCTCACTACGGCTGTCCAGACAGGCCAACAGCAGGTTGCACAGGATATCTACTTGTCTGGCCCCGGTCCCCAAGTGGGCTTGACTGCCTGTGGCTGTCGAGAGCTCGTTGACCAACTCGGCCAATTGGACGGCCAGAATATCGCAGGTCGTGTTGGTCTTGAGACGGGCGAGGTTGAACGGGAAGCCGCGGTTCGGAGAGAACGGATCAAGGTAATGAACCCGGGAAAGCAGTTGTGGAGCTTCGGCGGCCAAGCCGCTCAGCAGCGTCGCTGACAGGTCACCTTTAGGATCGGTCACGAAATACGCAGTGCTCAATGCTGGCGGCTTCGTGCAGGACTCGTTCGCGATTTCAGCAAGCAGCGCAGCACACGTTGCGACTGTCTTGCCGCACCCGCTCTGGCCCAGGACCAGAACGTGAGTGTTCGCGCCCAACTGGGTCTGCGGCCAACAGACAGCGGTCCCCGATTCAGTAGAGCCAACAACAATCTGGTCTGCGCCAGGAGCAATGGCCTTTCGGCGGTCTGCGTCCTGCTGATGCGCTCGACGCATCCTGCCCCTGACCAGAAGCTTGGTGAAATCGAAGACCATCAGTCGCGCTCCAGACGCTGCTTGAGCGAAAGACGCTCTTTTGAAGGCCGGCTCCGCAGGTGGCGAATAAGACGGGAGCGGTAGCGCAAGTAGCCCCAGAGAACCAGCCCGATCAGAACAAAGAGGGCCAAGGTACCTATGGCTCCTGATCCGCGGAACTCGGCCACGGCCGATCCGAATCCTGTCTCGATCCATTGAGCGAACACTGCCATCAGAAGAGCGGCAAGGAAGAGTTTGAACGCTACCCGCTTGAGCCCGAGCATCAGGCATATGCCGGAGAGCACAAGCACGAGGGCGAGCAGGAAACCAAGGGATCCGGTTAGCATCCTCCCCTCCTTACTGTTCCAGAGCAGTGGCCGTGGAGCCAGGACAAACCGGCCGTTGCACCAGGTTGCGCGGGTGGCTCACGCTCTGGGTCCAGAGTTCAGACAGCAGACGCGCATTGCTCATGAAGTCCGGCGCGCTCTTGCCCTTCTTCTTGCCAGAAGCAACATTGGCCCGGGTCATGGCAGAACCACAAGTAGTGACCTGGACCACAGAGGTGTCGAGCTTGGGTGCTTGACGCTCGACAACGTGTCCTTTGTCCATGCTTTCCTTGAAGAACGGATCAATAGTCTCTCTTCCATCACTACGAACCAGGAGACGACATGCAGAATCAGCCTGGCAACCCAAGGCCGTGAGCTGCTGAATGCCCCGCTCAATGCCCAGCACAATGGCACTCTCCAGAACCGGCGTGTTGTGTTGGCGACACTGAGCCTGGAGTTCGAGCAGTAGCGCTCGACGCTGGTTCTGTGTCGCTTCCTTACCTTCGACCAAGCGATTGAAAACAGGGATGCGGACAGTGGCCACGGCAATGGGTTCGTAGAGTGTGGATTCGTCGCCAGTGACCATCAGATCCAGCGTGCTGTCTTCCAGCGCTGCCTGGGAGTCATAGATCTCCTCGACCAGGCCAGCCAGAGCCCGGCACTCAGGATCTGGAGGGAGCGACGCACTTCGGTCCAGGAGAACGATGAAGTGGCCAGGCTTCCTTGGATCTTCCTGGTGCTGGTAGACCCAGTAGCCTCCATAGGCCAAGCCCGTGATGATGAAGAGCGATGCCAGCGCGGACATGAACCTATTCATGATTGCCTCCTGCCTTTTCATTGTTGGAGTCATCAGCTTCGCCCTTCACAAGCGCAGTAGGCTTCACCCCCAAGAGTTTGGCCTGGTTCTGGGCAATGCCCTTCCTGTATCCATCCTCGATGGCGGCCTTTGCCGCGGCCACAAGGGTCGGGATCTGTCTTGCCCTTGCCTCCCTCTCGTATAGCTCGCGGCGGAACTCGGTCATCTGCGCCTCCAGCTCGGCCGCCCGCTGCTTGCGGTAGTTGACTTCAGTTTCTGCGGCCTGGAGCAAGCGGGCCAGCCGTTCCTTCTCCTGCGCCGCAGGCCAGTATTCCTGCCAGCGAGCCCGCAGACCATCGCCCAGGCTCTTCAGCAAGAGCACGATGCCGACCTCAAGCAGGGTGAGCGCACCGCCAAACAGCATCCCCGGCAGAGTCGTCACCTGCGTGAAGCGCAAAACGCCCATGGCAACAGCGAACACCAGACCACCGAAGAATCCTGCGAGCCGGACCTGGCGGTACTTGTCAGGATCCTTGTACGTGCTGATGAGCGTGATGCTGATGAGGAGTCCGGCAAATGCTCCGGGCAGACAGGCGACCATCCATGCCAATGGCCCGCCAATAAAGGCGCCAAGGAGGACGTCGTGAACCGTGGGTGCGAGAGAGATGGACATGAGGCCGGTGGAGAAGAGCACTGACAGCATGGGAGGCTGCGGCTTTGATGCTGACGTCACGCAGTTGCTGAGTGCGTCGCGACGTGTGCGGACCTCCTCCTCCGCTGCCTTGATTGCTGGTCTGACTTCTTCCTGAAGTTCACGCATTCTCACGTCTTGCTGTGCCTGTTGCGCCTTGTCATACGCGTTGCTCTCCGGGTCAAAGGGACTGCCACCCAGTTCCCGAGCCGCTGCTTCGGCGTGCTGGAGGCACGCGTTGAGCGTGGCAGTGTCCACGCGAGTTGCGCCAGAGTCGGTTGCCCGGAGAGCACCCTCGTCAGACAGACCGGCCTGGAAGCGCAGGATCGCGGTTTCAGAGCCACCCATGATATCCGGAGCCGCCATTCTGGCCGGCTTGCTGGATCTGTCTTGTGACTTCTGCTTGTTCTTGTCTTTGAGAAACCAGTTCATTCTGACCTCCTACTGTTGGTATTGGCCTTCCTCATGGCTCGGCACCGACGTTGAGCCGACCGACAGGGACAACGACCGTCACAGAGAACGTCTTCATTGCATCCTCCAGCATTGGGGTTGTTGAGTGATATTCCTCAACTCCACCATGGAGCTGGGGAAGCCCGCTCAGCGAAGTAGCTTCGCTGTGACAAGCCAGGAGCAGATGAGCACGGAACAGGCGAGTAAGCATTCTGACCTCCAGTTCTCTGCGTCGTTGTCTACTACGAGGTACGGTCGCACCGACATGGTCAATGACTTGGTTGACCGCTACCTCGGTGCCGCAAGTCGTCTGCGAGCATTAACTCCACCACCGACCGAAAAGTGACGGCGACCCAATTCGTGGCGATTCGTTGTCACATTTCTTGCAGTGGCGATGTTAATGAGGGTTGGATGCTCGATGGGTAGCCATACGTGAGAGGCGACTCGTTGAACATGTTGAAAACTGAATGGATTGCACGTATCATGTGACTCGTGCGGTGGCTCAGTCGTCGTGGGCCTGACAACTGAAAGTTATTCACGTCACCTCCAAATGCGGCCAAGGGCCGCCGGAGGCAGTACTCATAGGAGGTGACGGATGAATACGAGTCAGTCGAAGGCGCTCGATGTACTGTTCAAGAAGTGGCATGGCAGGCTGAAGAGACGGGGCATCTATGCTGGCATGGGCCAGTCCGTTGCAGACGACTTCGTCCAGGAAGTCTTTCTGCGACTCTCCGTCTATCTTGACTCCCGACCAGATCTTATGCCAACAGATGCGCTCGTCGTCGGAGGATTCAAGCTCAGGATACGACAGTTCTACAAGGATTCAGCGCGCAGGAAACTCTATCTCGAAATGCCCGCCGACAGATCACCGGACAGCAAGGGTGACGGGTGTGCCACTTCGTGTAGCAACAACGATCACGTCTTCTGGCAGTACTACTGGCGGTGTGTTCTTGATGATCCGGAGGGCAGTCTCCACCTCGGGAAGGAAGACCACCTAACATTCATGAACAGGCTTCTGGAGAACGTGGGGCTCCCTACGACGGTCGAGTGGGAGAGGACCAAGGAGAACACCAGAGTGAAAAGGATGACCAGACTTCGAGACCGTCACGTGCGAGACGTCCTGCCACGCCCCGAATGGCGGCATTCGACCGTAAGACGGCCCGAGAGAGACAGACCGGTGATGGTTTCACGTGGGGTTCTTGAACTCTCACATGAATGATCCCCATGTCTCTCACAAGAAATGCAGCTACCTATCTGGCGTGTGCCTTTGGGCGCGCCGGTCCTCCACGCACGAATCGTGCCCTACTGGACCCGTACTGGACTTCAGGCTTCGAACCTCCAGGGATCAGGCCAGCAACTACTTGACTTGACGGCAAGAGGACAAGAGATCGGCTGCCGTCTCATCCAGAATGCTCGAAATCACCGCCTCACCCGCTGACCTGTATTGCATGTCTGGAGCTTCTCCGTTTGAAGCTTCTTTCATAGACTCATTGAACTTCAGCAAGATGTTCGGCGAGTGGCATACTCCAGAAGGCCCAGCGCGCTTGGCTTCAACCATGCACAGACGGGCTACCCGACACGCGTCGGCGTTCCTCTTATGCTTCATCAGCAATTGAGCAAGTCGGTCCATGTGTACGATCACGCGCCTTTCATCATTGACAAGGCGATATACCCGAACCCCCTCGCAACGGGCTCGAGCCCTCAGACGCCAACCTTCGGTGCCATATGGAATTCCGTCAAGGAGTTGGACCGCCCTCACTGCCAGATCGGGCAGTCCTAAGGAAATGCAGCGGTTAATGACATTGAGTAACCTCTCGACCGGAGTAGCCGTGGAGTCGAAATCAAGCACTCCATATCGACCAGCGAGATAGAGGAAATCCAATTCACAGTATATAGCGAGCCTGGGATCCGTCAGATCCTTGCAGATCGCCACGCGTCTTCGATGTATTTCGAGTGCCCTCAAAACCAGTTCGGGGCGCTCTTCGAAAGAGGCATTTCGGAGACGAGCGCACACATCCCGATACTGGCCAGAGTAAGAGAACAAGAGCCCTGTCGGTTTGTTGACCAATCCAAAGTGGCCAATTGCAGACTGCCTATGTCGCTCGCAGCTCTCCCAGTCGCCAAGTCTCTGATATAGGTCAGCGATCGCGGCATGTAGACGCCCGATCAACCCGATGGCACCGATGCTTTCACAACTTCGCAATGAAGAACGGAGGGTCTCAATCGCCACGCTATGGTCTTCTTTCGGCCGTCGAATCATTCTTGCAGCCATTACAGCCGCGGTTGCCTCGTGGCGTATGGCGAGTTCCTTGTATCCTCGGGAAACTGCAATCTTGGCTGCACGATGGTGAGTTCTCCATGCGCCGACGATGTCACCAGACCGTTCCATGCGAGAAGCCAACAGAGACGAAGCTTCAAGCGCCAGTCGAACAAATCCACTTCGCGATGCAAAGGCTACCGCTTCCTTGCACAGCGCACGGCTGTCGCGCTCCTGAGATTTGGTCGACGTAGCCAGAGCAACAGAAGCTCTACACAAGGCCAACAACGCTGAAGACTCCAGGTCATTCGACGAACTTGAGGACTTCTCGACCTGCGATAATCCTGTCACCGCTTGATCGAGATCCGAGAGATCCACCAGGAAGATAATCCTCCACGCCGCAAGCCTAGTTCTGATTTCTGGCCCGAGCGTTCCTGAGAAGACGCTCATGGCCAAATCGATGATGTCAAGTGCGAAGGCAGAGTTCCCTCGGAACTTGCATGTGAATAGGAAGCCTGTCTCACCCAGCAGAAGTTGTGCGAGCAGCTGAGGATCATCGCCCGAAGCAGCATGGAAAGCCGTTCGCATCGCGAGATCAAACTCGGGGAGCGACTCATCCGATGCACCGTGAACCGATACCAAGGACTCGGCCATGATGGAATGAAGACGCGGTCGCCCTTTCATTGCCGCGGCCACGAACTTGAGAACTTGTTGGCTCAACTGCAGACGCGCGTCACCAGCCTCAAGAACGAGTCTTCGACCAAGCAGCGCACGCAATGCCACTGTGACCTGACCGTTTGTAAGCTCGCGACGGTTACAGTACTCATAGACCACTGACCTGGAGATCCTGCCAGCCGACACGACCAGTGCCTCCAACACTGTCCGTTCCGGGTCATCAAGTTGTTCCAGGAGTGTGTGGTAAAGGCTGGTCAGTGAACGATGGGACAACTCCTCAAGCGACTCCATCCGCAAGTGATCGGGCTCACTGGCAAGCAAAGCAGCAAGGAAGATTGTCGCCTGCGGGTTTCCAGCGGTTCGCTCGTACATTGCTTCAGCCAAATCTTCAGAGATCTCCGGCCACCTTGTCCTGGTGAACCGGGAAGCAGCGGGTCTGGTCAAACCAGAAAGATCATAGAAGGGCAGAAACCGGGATCCTCGTTGAAGAAGAGGCTCTCGCTGGCAGGAAATGATGATCTTGCTTTGCAGACTCGACTGGGTGGCAAGCTGCAGGAACGAGGATAGCGTGGAATCGCGTATGATGCCATCCGAATCAAGAAGCTCCTCGAAGTTGTTTAGGAAGACAAAGAGGCCTCCGTGTGTGGCCATGACATCGAGAAATCTCTTGGGATGCCCCGCCAATTGCGGGTCAAGCCCGACTTCCGCCGCAATGCTCTCAATCATCAGCCGCAAAGACCGATAAGATGAGCAATCATGCTCGCCGACCAGCGGTGGTGGTGTCATGCTATCCGTTCCGCGAAGGAAAAGGCTGACCAACGAGCCCTTGCCAACTCCTGGAAGACCGGTCACAACGACTACGGGATTTGCCCGCACTAGTTCAGCCAGGGCCCTGAGATCCTCAGTTCGTAGCGTTGGATCCAGATCAACTACCTGCTTGACACCAACTTTGGCAGCCTGCCGGTACCCAAACCGTTGGAAAGCGCCCACATCAAGTTCGCTGCAGATAACGTCCGCCACAAACCTAACCGCCTCAGGAGAAAGCGCGACCTTGTTGTCTTGCAGGCTCCGAGTCCTGCGCAGGAAGCGATGGTTCAAGTCTGCAAGGCGAACTACCCGGCTAGCGTTGAACCCCATCACGTCCGACAGGTCGACGTCTGCATTTGTAAACACGACAAATCCGACCACCTGGACTCGGACCTCATCACGGTCAACTACATAGAGGGCCTTCCTTGCTGGATGGTCCGTGGGAAGCTTGCGAAGGTTGAGCCGCAAGTAGTCCATTACTCCGCATTCTTGCTTCTCGAGTTGCTGTATCGGGTTCCCATATTCGTGACCACCTGTCCCAATCCACTTGCCGCCCCCCGGACGGACGTGACCTGTCCAGTTCTTGCCTTCGAGTACGGTGATACCGTGAGGACCCAGAAGGATGGCATCGTACCTCTTGACCCCATTACGAACCAGTAATGTTGGCGTCAAGACAGCCAAGTAGTCCTTGTCAGGAAACAACTCATCACTTTGAAGTACTTGCTCAAGCAGGTACTGGCCAATTTCTCCAGACCCGCTGGAGGAATCCTGCTCAGCGCATCTGATGAACTTAGCCATGCCAATGTGTCCTCCGCAGAGAATTCAAGAGAGGGCAGTGATTCTGCCCTCTCGGTATGCCACAACGTCTTGGGAATTTCAACAGACACGGCCTTCGCCATTCACTACGTGATGTGCGGAAGTGCAAGGGGTCTGTTGTTCCGCCCCTTTCAACCGAATTGCGGGTCATCGCGTGACCCCACATGACACCCGGTGGGACAGAAGTAACTGAACATGCAAGAGAGAGAAATGTGAAACGGCCTGTCGCCTTCGAGTTCCTTGAACGCCTCTCCCAGCGACGAGTGCGGGAAGCGCAGAAGGCCCACAGCCACCCCGATCAAGTAGGAAGCGATGTTGGTACTACTCTCGTGGGAGAAGCGCCTGCCGCCCTTGTCTGAGGTCAGTGCGAAGCTCAATGCAGACAACTGCTCGGCCATCCCGCTAACAAAGTCATTGATCGCTTTCTGCCGGTCATTGGCTGTGGCCTGCTCAAACGCTGCCCCGCGCTTGTGATGTTGATGCCGAATGAGAGCGGCGATCTCCGAATACGAGTACTCATGCTCCTCCGAGCCGACCTGTTTCCCTTCACTTGTGTTCATGGGTTCCCCTTTTCGTATGGTAATTGTCACTGGCCAACGACATCGTGTCGTGGGTCAGTAGCAGCGCTATGCGAGCAGGGTGAACGATAACATCATAATATAGCACATATGGCGACAGATGTCAAGGGTGTAAATAGTACCAAACATCACAATGCGGCATCGGGGGGTTGCCCAACAGACTGTTGCATCTTGTGCGGATGTGAAGCTACAAGCACAACTGCTGCGCCTCTCCAAGAATGTCCGACACAGAACCAGCGCATTCCTGGAGGGTGGCGAACGAATCAGTGATGTCACCCGTGATCTGCGGAAGCAGGATGGCTTGTGGTCCTGCGAGCTGGGCAGGCGCATTAGCAACCATGGTCTGCCCAGAGTTGATCAAGTTCTGCACTTCGTTGGGCAGGTTAGCGGCAAGCTCGATCAGAACCGGCATGACGATCATCAGATAGTAGGCGTTCGGAGCTTGTGTTCTGAACGCTTCCATTGCCCGTGCCTTGGCTGACTCCACGTTGTTGCCAAGCATGCTGGTCAGCGTTGCTTGGTTTCCCATGATGAATGCCAGCACCAGCTTCTGCTGCTGGTCAGGTGTCATCGCCTGCACTTCCGGCAGAGCCTGGGCAATGATGCCGCCGTCGATGAGACTGCGAAGCTCTCCTGTGTCGAGCATCATGTTGGCTCGATGCAGTCCTTCTTGAAGAGCAGCCAGTTCACCGCGAACTCTCGCCACCTGCATGAAGTACTGGTCAAACGCAGGCAGATCGTACTTGTTGAAGGTGAGCTCCCTGGCAAAGAACACTGTCCGGTCAATGCCAGCGAGCCTCGTGTCAATGTCTTCCGGGTTCAGGTTCATTGCAGTGGGCCCGGTCGGAACCTGAATGCCGGCAGATGCGGCAACCGCGTTCATGGTCTCGCATCCAGAAGCTCCGACAATGCAGAGCATCCCGAGCAAGGGGACAAACCCCTTGTTCATGTTGCGTGCTTTCATCTTCGCTCTCCTCCTTCTCTTGTTGTCTTCTGTCAGTCCAGGTACTCGCCCTGGCAGGCCGAGCCATTGGCCATGCACGTTCCCAGACCGCTGACCACGGTGCACGTACATCCGGACGTAGAACTCTGGGTGCAGTCCTGCTTGGCCTCCCAGTAGTTGTCGCCGGAGTCAGAATCGAAACGGCACAGGTACACGACTCCGCTGTCGCACTTGTACGAGCCGACATCAGAGCAGGAATCCTTGCCATCGTCTCCGCAAGCGCTTGCCATGCAGAGGACCAGAAGACTTGCCATGCTCAACAGTAACTTGTTCATTGCTCCTCTCCCCTTCGTTGTTGTTGTTGGTACCATCTCTCTATCTGCTTTGCTGCTCATCCTCATCAGTTCCAGGATCGCTTGACGAGTCTCACCGCTAGGGCCCGCGAGGGTTCTGGGGTTGGTGAAGCTGAACACCGAAAGGCCAGCATTTCCTTGAGCTCGATCTCATGACAGAGTTATCCACAGATGATAGTTTGCATATAATTCAGATTTGTGGCAGAATATATGTTGACAGCCAGATTCCAGGCATCGTAGAGTTGAGACTGGGAGACGGCGACAAGTATGAGCTACTCCATTGCCGACTTCGCGAAGTACTTGCAGGAAGTGAAGATGCACCGGCCGCGCACAATTGCCAGGTACGTGAGAGTCGTTGATGATCTCGTGGACTATCTTGGCAAGCACAAAGAGGCCCAGTCATCTACTGACTGGGCAAGCGTGGACCGGAAGCAGTTGGTCGGGTTTCTGCGAGCGCGTCGCAATAACGGCAAGCAGGTCTCTGCCGTTGACTGGAACGTGAAGCTGTCCGCTGTCCGTTCTTTTTACAACTTCCTGATTGGAGAAGGAGTCATTGCCATGAACACCGCATTGCAGATTGATCGGCAGAAGGTCCATTCCAAGGAACGTGTTCCTCTTTCGCTTGACGAGATGCTGCGTCTTGTCGAGACAATTGAAGAGCAGGCTCCGCCTGCATACCGGACAAGGAACGCTGCCATGATCCACATCATGTGCCATTGTGGGCTTCGAGTCACCGAGGTCCTGTCTCTCAACCTTGGCCAGGTAGATCTTGAGAACTACCTGTTCCTGGATGTTGTGGCCAAGGGAGGCAAGCAGCTCGCTGTTGTGTTCAACGACGTTGTTGCAGAGGCCCTGACCAAGTACCTAGCTGACAGAGCCAGGCTGGCTGAGGGAACCAAGGACAATGCCTTGTTCCTGTCTGACCGCGGCAAGAGGATCAGCGTGAGAGCTGTCCAGGACGTGGTCAAGACCTACGCGAAGCTGGCCGGCATCAGCAGGAGCGTGTCACCGCACATCCTACGGCACTCGGCAGCAACCCAGCTCGCAGAACTGGGCATTCCGATCCGTGTGATCCAGGAGATCTGCGGCCATGCCTCGGTCACAACAACAGAAAGGTACGTGCACGCAAGCGCGACCGGCAAGAGGAACGCGGTCATTGCTCTTGGCTCAAGCTGGAGACGGCACAAGGAAGCAAGACGCAGGATGCAGGCAGGCAGAAGCACTAAGGCGGACGCAGAAGAATGATTGGCCTTGCATTCCGCATCCATTCTGAATTAGGTGCGGAATCAGCGCGACCCGCGGCACAGTTGCCCACAACCAACTCCAGTCTATTGAACCTAAGGCTTCTTGGTACGCTTCTTCTCGTCTCGCCAGGAGCAGATCCTCGGAGCAACGCTCCGAAGGCCCACGATGTCGAGGAGTGGCAACCGTCCACTCAGACCCGTGGCGAAATCAACAACGTCGCCTATCGCATCTGGGGATTGCGCAAGTTCTGCATGAACGGATGATATGCATGCAGCGTAGTCCTTCTGGTAGTCGATCGGTGTACAGATCATACTCTTCACAACGTTCTCGGATGGTTCGCTGGTAGCTGGCTTGTTTACGTAGTTCTCGGTGAACTCGCACTTGCCGGAGACGTCCGAAGGCTTTTTGTCCCGGTCAAAGGCAGAAAGAACATACGCTTGGGTTGTCTCATCAAGCGCCGCCACGACAGTCAGTCTTTCCTTGATGGCACAGCCGGCTATGGAGTTCCGTCTCTCCGCAGGATCGGGGTAGAATTTGAAACAGCCAAAAGGAACGTGCTTGGTGGCGAAGGGGAGGATTTCTGCTACATACTTGTTCCCTGGCTGGTCTGGGGAATCCACAACAGCCCAGACCGAGTAACCATCGCGAGGCTTAGTGTATTTGTGAATGGACAGCATGACCTTGGCGGCAGCAGCTGATGAAACAAGTTCGTACGCGACTCTGCCCTGTATCAACCTCAGCGTGTACGTCTTGACTTTGTCCAGTGTAGTGCAGAGCCCGCCTGAAGAATTCGCACCCGCAAGTGTGCACCCTGGTACGCGAAGGAACCCCTCAGGGTCGGTGAATTCCTCGGCATTGGTGACCTGATTGGCCAAGTAGTTGCCGAACGCAGCCCTCGCTTCATCTGAGGTGCAGAGTTCTTGCGGAAGATTGGCTTCCAATTCGGCGGCAACATCCTTCACAAGGAGCGCTGAGAAGCCCATTCCGATCACGAAGAGCAGCGTCAGCAACAAGAACCGGATTCTCTCTCTGCCAGCGAGCTCCTGCCAACTTCTGGTGCGGACGCACGCTCTCCCCAACAAACGCGGATAGATCTCGGCAACAAGAGCGCCGGAACTGCTCTCGGACGCATTGAAGGGGACCATCCACTTGAGAGCCCCCGGCCTGTTCGCCGGGTACCCATCCGAAACCACCATGAGCGCTGGTCGGCTGGGGAAATCACTCGCCCAGTCGTTTATCTCGTCGGCAATGGCTTCCCACTTTCGGGATGTGCCTGCCTTCTGGCTCCACACAAGAATCAAGCAGTCAGCGTTGGAAAGGACGCTCCTCAGCATCTCTACCTTTGGTACAGCTTTCAATGCCAAGACCCTCTCACACGCTGTTGAGCATGGTGCCTTGCCGTGGTCTCCGGCAGAAGATGAGGAAGACTGCGAACAGTAATCCAGCGTCTTGAACGGCTCCATGGCAATTCCGTCATCGACTATCACAAGGGGCCTTGGTAGGTTTTCCTCGCCCGCCTCCAATGGCGGCAGGAGGTGTGGGGCGAACAGTCTTCTGAGAATCCATCTGGTGCGACGCCCCTTGCCAACCCCCTCTCGCACAGCCAAGAACCCAAGTACAATCACGAGCACAAACCAAGTGAGCAGTCCTATGCCAGCCAGGATCGGGTTTCGGTCGACTAACGACAGGGCAGTCAAGACGAAGCCCAGGAAATTGAACATGACCGGGAACGTCTCTTCCATGACGCGATACGCAGGCTTGAAGCTCTGGTGCCCCATGTCAATCCCCCTTCTGGAGTTGAGGTTCCTCGCTCTGAGGCCCGTAGTGGCTGTGATGCTCTCTTCTCCAAATGTACGGCCGTTGAAACTGCGGACTCGGCCCGGCCCAACTCGAGAGCAGAATCAGCATCCCAAACCCATGCATTCCGTGGTCGCCGAACACGGAAATCGTTTCGTAGGCGAGACCGGCACCCAACAAGCTGGCCTCGATCAGCCGCCCATCAGCAAGTACAAAGGCAAGAATGCGACCATAGTCGTCCTGTCCAACTGCGATGCACACTACTGATCGAGCACTGCTCAGTATGGAGACGACAAGTTGCCTCGCTTCATGACCAGATGGCTGACTTCCACACTCCGGGCAGCCAGCAACTGCGATCTCCGGTGCGTCAACGCCCACCACTCGAATGTGTCTCTTGTTGCATGTGAATGAATCTCCGTCCAGAACACTCACGGTTCCTGGTTCACAAACGAATCGTTGCACTTCGGCCGGCCTTTCAGTCATCGAAAGAATCATCAGGGCGAGCGCGCACAGTGGCCCTACGACGGGAAACGCCGTACACGAGCCTACTAGGGTCAGGACCTGCATGGGAAGTCCACCCACCAACGGTTCTATGTGATTCTACCTTCAAATCAAGCAACTGGAAAGTACCTTGGTCCTGTTCGCGATGCAATGGTGCCCGCAACTGCACGTTGAAGGTCCTCCCACTCGAGGATGTCTGTCGGCGTGCCGATGGAACTCTTGACTTGACCACTACACAATCAAAGAACAGGGCCAGCCAACATCAGTCGACCAGCCCCTTGAATGAAAGAACGAACCATCAGCACGCCGCTCTTCTCAACCTTGCCATTGCCTTGTCCCGGAGCCTTGCCGCCTTTCTGTCGTGGATGTTCAGTTCTCTGGCAGTCTGGGCCAGAGAGCATCCCTGACTGACGCGCTCCATGACATTGCAGACGTTGGTGCCAAGTGGAGCGATGGTCTTCTGGACCAGAGAAAGGCGCTGCCTTGCGCTGGCCCGTGCGGCCACAGGATCGTCATGGGTCCAGTGCTCCTCCTCGTAGTAAGGAACGGCAAAGCAGGTGGCCCGGCATTCCTGGCGCACCAGGTCGAGCATGGCTCCTTTGATGCGGACCCTGGCATAGGCCTCGAACGGCACACCTCTTGTTGAGTCAAAGTGCACATGCGCTTCGACAAGACCGAGAAGGCCCTGGCCCATCAGGTCAGAGAATGCGATGGAATGAGGAACACGGAAGCGCATGGAATTGGCGATCTGCTTGACGAGTGGAATGTACTGCTCTGCCTGCAGGCCGCGGGCATCATAGGTTTTCATAAAGTCCTCCTCTTGTTTGTGTTGAGAAGTTGAACTGCTGTTGATGAAGAGAGAGGGAGGATTGGCCACACGGCCAATCCTCCCCTCGTGAGAATCAGGCAAGGCGGAACGGCTCGCCGCAGGTTTCGCAGCGAATCACCGTATCTCGCAAGGTTGCCCTGCTTGCCCGGATAATGAACGGACAGGCGCACACGGCCTTGCAATTACGGCCAGTGGGCCGGACAGGGTCGTTGTTGCCTGTGGTTGGGGTGGAGCCCTTGTCCGGATTCCTTGTCCGTGCAGGCTCCTGTCTGTGAATGAGCACTCCTTGGAGGAGCTTGATCTCCTCGATGTAGGTTTCCCTGGTAGCATCGGGAAGGCTGGTAGCCGCGAATCCGTAGTGAGGAACTTGAACCACAGTGAGCCCGAGCTCCTCGGCCGCACATGCGAACTGCCGGTTGTGGTACTGGTTTGCCGAGAAGTCCTTGATGCCGCGGCTACAGTTCATGGCATGGGCTGCTTCGTGGAGCAGGGTCTCAAGGATGTCAGCAGCAGAACGATCAAGGTGCTCGGCAACAACCACGACCTCGTGGAAGTATGTCCCGTCAGTGTTCTTGGCTGACCATCGCAAAGGAGCAAAGTGCCCCAGGACTCCGGTCTCACGGTGAGGGTTGGGAGCTGGCAAGAGCACAACCCCCGGGACATCAGGATGGAGCCGACGAATAGACGACCAGATCCGGCTCAGTGCGCGGATCAGAAGCACGCTACTCTTCTCGTCCATGACCAGCCTCCGTGTTGTTCGTGGAATCGCTGATCACAGACGAGCCGTGAGAAGTACTTGTTGGCATCGCTGTTCTCGGCTCATAGGTGATGGAAGCCAGATCCAGAATCTGCAGCCCGCCAATGAGCCAGCGCAAGGTTCTCTGCGGCAGGTCATCCGGCTGGCAACCGTCAGGGAGATGAGCGAGTCTCACCAAAGTTCTGTCCTTGAGCCTGTCCTTGGCTTTCTTTGTACCTGTGCGGCCAGCATCGTCTCCGTCAAAGAGCAGGATCACTTCCTTGGCTTTGGAAAGAAGCTCGGTCTGGAAGTCAGAGAGCTCGCAGCCCATTGATGCGACCACGTTTGGAAATCCAAGCTGATGCAGTTTGAACACAGAGAAGAATCCTTCAACAAGGATCAGACCTTTGTTCAGAGCGTGTGCGACAGCATTGTGGTAGTTGAAGAGCACAAGCTCTTTTCTGAACCCCTTGGGGAACTTGTACTTGCCAAATGCCTCAGCATCTGATGGCTTGGTTCTTCGGCCGGCGTAGGCAACAAGGATTCCACGGTCATCGTGAATCGGGATGGCCACGCACCCGCGCAGAATGCCCTGGCCGCAGTAGCCGATTCCGAAATGAGCGATAGTCTTGGCATCAAGACCACGCTGGTTCAAGAGGTACGGGTAGTCAGGTTTCAGAGCGAGCTTGACGTTCAAAGGCGGATTGCGTTCTGGTCTGGAGTCCGCGGTGTTCGCTGCTGCGCTTACTGTTGGCGCGGGCGATGGCGGTGATGGACTTGCGGACGGTGGAGCTGTTGGCAGTGCTGTCGCTGTTCGCGGGTATGTTGGCGGGGAATCTCGAGGGAAAGGAGGCGGAGACAGTGGCGGGGAAGGTGCAGGCGCACGTGGACTGGATGTTGTCGGCGGCGGCTTGGCTTGGTTCAAGAAGGCCTGTTGCAGTCGCAACGCAGCTTCTCTGACCGAGATGCCTTCCTTCACTGCCACGAAGTCAATCTGGTTGCCGCCTCTCTGGCACTTGGAAAAGCAGTGCCAGACGTTCTTTGACAAGTCAGCATGGAAAGCTCGCGGTGAGTTGCCTCCGTGCACAGGACAAGGCCCGACAAGCTTGTTGTCGTGCCTTACAAGGTTGGTGATGTGGTACAAGTCGAAGATCACGTTAGCGAGAGTCACACACGAACGTATCTCCGCGAAGTCGACCCATTGCGTCATGTTGTCCTCCGATGTCTTGAGAAAACGGGTTTGTGAATTCGTGCTCAGTTGTCAGGCAGTAGTCCTCTCTGCGCGCAGATGCCTGCCCGACTGCAGGCGTTCTGCGCACTGTCCCAGGAGTTCAGCCAGAGATGGCCATGACCGGTGTTTGTTTGCCGGCCAAGTCAGAGAGGATTGAGGAGTAGATTGCGGACTCGGTGTTCACACACCGAAAGGACTGGGAGCGTGTGCGAGGAAGAGAGCGGCTGTCAGGAGGTAGTATCTGGCAGGGTGCCCTTGATCGCTGCCTCCACCTCTGCTCTGGGCTGGCAGTACCGTTGCCGCGACTGCTCTTTGATCGCGGCTACGAGCTTGGTTGCGTCTATTGGAACCGAGGGTCGGGGCAGGGTGGTCGCGGTGAATGGATCAAGTTCTTTGCCATGTGCAAGCAGCTTGATCACGGCCTGGTATGAGCCAATGGATTGCAGGTCCAGGGCAGTGAATGGCGGGAAGAACTCTGGCTCAAGGATACGTGCGTCGTTGGCTCCGACTCGGAATAGGATTTTGGACCCGACATTGCCAAGCACAGCATCTTGCAGATGGCGTGGGAGTTGGGACAGATACTGATGTGACAGCACCAGACCCAATCCGAACTTCCTAGACTCGGACAGCATGCCGGGTAAGGCATCGCTGACGAAGTTCTGAAACTCGTCAACGTAGACAATGAACCTGCGGTCTGGATCAGACCTCTGCATTGCCGCAAGTTGGATGCTTGAGAGCAGGAGACCGCCGAGCAAGTGGCTCGCATCTTCTCCAATGAGCCCGGTGGCCAGGTTGGCCAGGAGCACTCCCTTGTCATTGATGAGCTTGGGAAGGTCTACCCGGGAACGTTCTTGAGAGACAATGTGCCGGACAGTTGGCTGTGACACGAATGCTCCCAGCTTGTTCAGGACAGGAGACAGTGCTTCTGACTGCAAGGACTTGCCATAGCCAGGGAACTCCTTGGTCCAGAACTGGCGAACCACTGGATCTGCGAGCTTGCTCACGACCTGTTCTCGGAGCGATGTCTCTGTGAGGAAGCGGTAGAGAAAGAGCAGGGTTGCACGGGAATCAGACGCAATGGCCAAGACTGCGTTGCGGAGCAAGTGCTCCAGCCGAGGTCCCCATGAATCAGCCCATTGCTTGCGGAACACTGACACCAGTTCTGATGCCAGGCGTGAGGGAGAAGGGTGCAGGGTCCTGCCCTGCCTGAAGATGTTGAACGAGACCGGGAAAGCAGACTCCGCAGGAGAGAACAGCAGGACTTGGTTCACCCTTTGCCTTGGAACCATTTGGAGAACCGCCTCCACCAGATCGCCATGCGGATCAAGAAGAGCGCAACCCTGTCCTTTCTCCAGGTCCTGGGCGAGTAGATTCGCAAGCAATGTTGATTTCCCTGACCCGGTCTTGCCGAGTATCCATAGATGCCTGAGCCGATCTTCGGGCAGAAGCCCGAATCGGTCCTTCCTTTTCCGGAAATTGACTTGACCGATGATGACCAGCTCCTCCGAGGTCTTGGGCTTGAGCCGGTCGCATAAGTTCTGCGCATACATGAGTAGGATGTTGGTTGTCCTGTTCCGTGTTCCGTTCCTTGGGGGAATCAGCAGCGAGAACAGGTTGAATGAAGGAATGAAGTAGGCCGTCAGCCCCGTGCCATGGCAAAGACAGGATGGTTGCAGGAGAGAACGCACTCACCACGCGACCGCTGGCATCCTTGCGCTGGTACGTTGTGAACCAGAACAGTCCACGGCCATGGGCCAACCCAGATGCCAGCCTGCAGAACCGCAGAGCACGGGCTTCTGACGTTGTGACAAACAGAACCGCACGCACGACCTTGTGGCCAAGGACCTGTTCGAAAAACCCCTGGCGTACGAGCCGAGCATACTTCCTCATCTTGTCTTTGAGCGTCTTGTTCCCGGCCTTGACCAATGCTCGCACGACCTCAATGTGGAAGGTCCAGGCAGTACCGAGACACGGAAACCCAAGAGTGAAACTGCCATCGCTGGTCAATGATTCGCCTGTCCAGATCCGACTGGACCAGGCCATGTAGTTCTGTCTGCGAAGCGCTGACTCCCGCTCAACGACAGTTACTTGCACGTCCTGTCTCTCGTGGCAGGCGGCTTGCAGAGCGACCAGGAGATCAGTTGCAACCAGATTGTGTTCAAGGTTGCTGAACCCGTTGACATTCTGGGCGAGGGTGTGCTGGATGTCCTGAATAGGGATGTGCATCTCGCTAGCCACGACCTCAGCACCTCTCCTTGCCAGGCAGTACAAAGGCATCTTGGCTCGCCGGCGAGCTTCCTCGCTCTCCGTGAACGACAGCGGTCTGAAGTGCCGGTCAAGGTAATGGTTGGCCCAAAGCTTGCGGAGCCTTGCCTGCACTGCTCGCAGACCCGCTGTCCGGAAATGCAGTTGTCTCACATGCTCGGCTGACAAGTAGCGGTGCAGGTAGAGCGAGAGCAGGATGTCCTTGTCCCTGGACTGGATTTCCATGCCGAGCGCCTGGTCTGGCCGGACGTGTCGAGAAGGTTTCATCATACTGTTTCCCTTTCGTAGCGATTGACAAGGTTGTCGTTTCGTTCAACCCGTTTGCTCGTTCACCCGCGGGTCCTCGATTGCGGTTCTGTACCGCTGGTCCTTCCATGCGGTCAGAACCAGCATCGGGGTAACTCGTGCGCATCCCGTCGGTGAGCCGGAACGGCGACCGACCTAAGGATTGCTCGTGCGGCGAGTGGTGGGCCCTGTGCCCAACACTCTGGTCGTCCCGCATCGATGCAATACTTAGGTCGGGGGCCGAGCCCCCGACGGGTGCGCTTTCTTGAACCCGTTAGTTGAGCGGCGTTTCACGCCGCTAACTCGTAGGTTGGTTGTTCGTTCCTTACAACGCATAGGCAAACCGTTTCTCTCGCGCTTGGAGCTGCGAGAGAACGGCAACATGTTCAGCAACACTGGGGAGCACGGATCACTCGGTTGGCAGTTCTGGCAACCGGTACAGATGCTGGTACTTCCTGTTGTGGTGCTTCTGTCTTTGCACAGGGTAGCCGTATTGCACGAGCTTGAACTTGGCCACGGAAAAGGTGTGGCCAACACGGCGAACCAGCTCTCTGGTCGAATGCCACTTGCCGTCAGAGAGGACATGCAAGAGCTTCTCGATCTTGGTTCTTCGGCCAGAGGACGTAAGCGGAAGGCCTGGTTTCATGAAAGGTCTAGCGTTTGTCATATATATATGTATAGTGATTGAGTTAGTAAAATGTGAGTAAAGGGAGGTTCTAGGCCGCGGCACGGGCAGGGCGAGATTCCACTCGCGGAAGAAATCGCGGTCAGATGGGTACCACCATTCGCGGTTTCAAGGGTACCACCAGTTGCGGTTTGAAGTGAGCCACTCGGTGAGAATCGCGGTCTCAAGGGTACCACCTTGTCGCGATGGAGATGGGAACCACTGGGATCTGAACCGAAAGGTAGTTCGTGTTGTCTGAAGGTTACAGGCGGTAGATCGCAGCAAGTGCGAAAGCTACGGACCGGAGGACGGTTGTCTGCCATCTGCGACTCATAGCAACCTTGCCGGTTGACGGAAGCACAGTGCAGATGTTCCTGAGCTTGGGGAATCGGGTGACAAGGTGCGAATACATTTGGGCCAGCGTCGGTGTCTGGCTACTCGGAAGCAATGCGGACTTCACGTCGTTGTTGGTCAGACAGTGAACAGGGATCTTCTTGGCCTTGAGCCAAGGGAGGAGCGCGCAGTCTGGTTCCACGACGACCGCCGAGACGTGGTAGTCGCGCATCATGTCGAGAACTGGTTCAAGGAGGAAGTGACGCAGGGACTGGCCAACTGGCCGGTGGCACACAGAGCGTCTCCTGACTTCCAGCACATCGTTCGGACTGACAAGCGCGATGCCGAGAACTCCGAAGCGCAAGCATACGGCGAGCTTCCAGGATTCAGTGGCGCAGAGCATACGTCGTGGATTGACCGGGCTCGTGTGCATTCAGTTTGAGTTCATCGCGTCGCTTATCGATCTTGGTGGACAAGCATTGCACCAAGCTCGGAGAGATGAGAGCGTCGAGTTGAACGCGGAGAGCCAGAGCAATGGAAAGCAGGGTGAGCATTGCAGACGAGAGAGTGGTGGTTTGTTCAAGGTTGGACAGATGGCGAGCAGAGATGCCGGCCAGTTGTGCCAGTTCTGCTTGTGTGAGGGATCTTCCCTGATACCACTGCCGCAATCTCCTGATGTGCAAGGCAAGAGAACCGTCTGCCTCAGACTTCGCTGTTGATTGGTTGGTGGCTAATGTCATTGTTGTCATACTTGACAGATATTTGCGAATCTGTCATAAGTATATGTGTCACCTCCTTTCTGTTGGGGATAAGGCTTGCCGGCCGATTTCCTCGCAGTCCGGGGGTGACAAGACAACTAACCGTCCCTGTCTGTTGTTCACCGTTCAAAGACTGCTTCCTATTATTGTACCAACATTGTATCTAATGCGAAAAATGTCAGGAGGTACACGAAACGGAACAGACGCAGCAGCGCTGTCCACAGGCGAGGACGGATTCATCAAGTACAAGAAGAGCTCCAGCGGATGGAGCTTCTTTGTTACCGAGGTGGAGTACCACAGCGAGGGGATTGGGACAATCAGGAGAGGAGGAACCCCGATCAGTGCGTTGAAGGACTGTATCTGGCAATGTACTCTCGTGTTCCTGCCTTGGACCGCGTGCGCTCGAACTCTTCACTGCTAAGATACTCTATATGCTCTTTGCCCATGCGATGCAGGGCATCATTTGTCGTGAGCGCACCATCGCCAAGCAGACGGCTGAACCGTCTTACCCCTGGCAGACTATCGACAGCCCACACAAGTGCTGTCTGAAAAGCATGCCGCCAGTTCATTACTTGAAGCTTCTGTCGCTTCAGCGGATCCGAATCTGTCACGTACTCGTTATACATGCGGGTGACTGAAGAGCCGTCTATCTCCGTCTGGACTGCGATAACACCAAGACGCAGGGATACATTCCGAAGTTTCTCAGCTCCGTTTCCAGTTACGCGACTCACGAGGTCGTATCTTGTGTCGCCGACGCTAGCCCCAGCACCAGTTGAGTCCTTGGTGTGGCGATTCCTGAACTTGTCAATAAGATCACTAACGCCAACCAGAGGAAGGTGCGAGCATTGTCGCAAGGTATGCAGATCACTGCTCAGTTGATGACCGAGCATGGTGCACTTGCTCCTGACATGAGGTGTGAGGAGACGGTCCACTTCAGAAACGAAGTCCTGCGTAGTTTGACTGTTGCCTCTAAACAGTAATTGAGATTCCATACTCATGGCGTCCGCATCAAGGAGCTGGATGGTCGGAGTTAGGTAGATGGAATGGAGACAAGCGCAGAAGGGCACTATCTTCTCCACTGCTCGCCAGTTCTTTGCCCATTCGATGTCAAGGGCCACGAGCCTACTGGCATCATGGGGAATGCTACCAGCTACGAGATGATAGTAGTAGCTCTTGGAAGCCAAGAAGCAATTATCCATTGTACGTAGTTCTTCCGACATACTTATTGATATGGTTTCTCTTGAATGGATACGCTTGCCAAATCTGTTCCAGATCCTGCTTGGAGAGGTCGCCCACGTGCATTACTCCGTCTGGGGCGCCGTATACTGGCCAAGCATAGACCTGTTGATTGGGGTACACAAGGAGTGCATAGCCTTCCGTGTTCTGGTCCCAGAGTGCCAGTTTGATTGATGGCCTCCAGCCCAACTCCTTCTTCAGTTGAACCAACTTCTCGAACATACGTACAGTCTCGTCTTTGGTGGTGATTTCCGACTCCGGCAAGGTCTTTGCTCGGCCTCTCAACACGGGGAAAGCCATCTTAACTTTGGTCGCTCCAAGGGTGTCTGCAACCTGGACGACGTATGGCATGTAAGGCAGAGTCCTTGTGAGAACGACGGTGGACAAGGACACCTCCAGTCCTGCATCGCGCAAGTTGAGGATGCCGCGCAGAATGCCATCGTAGTTTCCTCTAACAAGATCATTCGTCGCACGAGGCCCGTCGAGACCAGTGTTTATGTAGTGGACAAGACCACCCAGTCTCTTCGCCACAGATCGGTCAATTGTTGTGCAGCTCGTTGGCAGGCCCACGACTTCGAAGTCGTCATGGTAGGCACGAAGGAGATCGAAGATATCTTGACGCAGGAGGGGTTCACCACCCGAGAGATAGACTCGCCGGATGCCTCTCAACTTCTGGCGCAGAGTCATCAAGGATGCAGTGGTGGGATCTGGGAACTCATCTGATTCGCTGCAGAATGAGCACCGTAGAACACATCGGCGAGTAACCTGGACGATCATCGATAGCGGTGCGCCAACCGACTCTAGAACGTCATCATCCTCAGTATGATCCTCTAAGGCAAACTGGTGCTTCTGCCGATCGAAGCGTACCGCGTCCATTCTCAACCTCCCGTTCAGAAGGATTGCTGTTCCTGACGTAGGCCGCGTCCGTTCACACAACATCATTATACAACATTAGTGCACAAAGGTGAAACAACAAGCTGTGATGCGGGTCTTATGGTGTTTTCGTGAGCATGAAGTCGAAAGGTCTTGCCACCGAGGATGAGAGATAGGATAGAATACCCGTGCTGTGGAGGGACGTTGCTTGAGGATTCGCTGCCCGCATTGTGGATTCCTGTTTGATGTTCCGGCGCATGAGCGCGGGACCGTTCCTTGTCCACACTGTGGTCAGCCCGTCGCTTGTGCCCCGACGCCGTTGGTGGACAGCAAGGCAAATGATCCCGCAACAGGGGCCGTAGCTGGCGCAGTGATTGGAGGGCTCCTTGTCGGGACGGCAATCGGAGCACTCATCGGAGGATTGGTTGGTCTTCTGATCGGCAAGCAACGCCAGAGGCAAGGTGACGGATGATCTACGAAGATAAGATCACCGTCCTGGCTGTCTTGGCAGGCACTGCTTGCGCTCTCTTCGTATGGAACTGCCGTTGCCGGCGAAAGACCCTTAACGGTATGGATGTCACAATGTTCGTGCTCTCCTGGTTGGGTGCGACAGCATCGATCTGGATGTTCATCGAGGCTGCCCTGAATGTAGGGAATCCTCCCCCGACTTGGCGAGCATATGTCGTGGCGTTGTCACTGGGAGTGACATATCAGTGCTTCGGAAAGATCCACGACATGTGGCCAAAGAGAGAACCTTGTGAACAAGTCGAGCAGAACACTCGAGGAAGAGACGGTGCCGAGTCGCGGACTGGCTCGTAGTTGCCTATCGATCCTCGACGTCTGACTCGATCTTCGCGTATTTCTCGATCAACAGCTGCGCATCAGGCTGGGTCATGCGGGTCTGTCCCTGTTGTGCTGGTTCCGTGGACATGCGAGGTTCCTGCTGTTGCGCTCCGGTTCCTTGTTGCTGTACCGTGCTCGTATCTGGTGCAAGGCCGCATGGCTCGACGCTTCCGGACTTCTCGATAATAGCGCGGACACTTTTGGTTTCCTGCGGCAATCTGTCCTTACCCATCTGTTGTCCCTCCTCTATTGAATTATGAACATGACTACCATGACAGCCATTACCAACGCCGATGCGAACAGAAGCCACTGAGCCCAAACCAGTGTCTTCGTGCGTTTCTTGTTGAGTTCGTGGTACTGGAGGAACTGCATGTACTTGTTCCTCATGATGTAGACCTGTCCACGCAGGCTGAGCTTCTCAAAGGTCAAGACCGTGGCACCACCTTCTGGTTTCTCCACAAAGTGGCCATTGTCCGCAAACAGAGGACCAAGCCAGTGAGCAGATAGGCGCCCCACCCTCCTAACGCGCAAGACCAGCATTGAGAAGAGCATCGCGGCAATGATGCCGACAACGAAGAGCAGCCCCAGCACATGATTCAAGCCAACTCCAGCAACAATGTGGACGCTGTCCCAGTCTGGCTGCTCTCGCATTTTCGCGAGAGCCACAAGGAAGATCGATAAGAAGGTGCCTGAGGCCATCAGCAGGCTGGTCCCGAGCTTCTCTATGTGCTCAACTCTGGCTTCCTGAAACTTGAAGTCCTCCTCGATCTTGACGATGACCTGTTTGACAGCCTCCGGCTGTTCCAGGACGCCCGTCTTGGACAAGTAGCCCTGCAGTTCGTCCGCAGAGGCAAACTGTGCGAGCTGACCTGCTCGCTGCTGGGGCTCCGAACCTGACATGTTGCTCTCCTCTTCATGCACAAGGAGTGCGTGGCGACAACAGCACTGCCTACTTCGGTGAATCGTCAAAGTAGACTACACGTCGCACTTCATTGTGTCCAACGAGCATGGGCATGCCACGCAACACACCACGGTTCGGCGTGCAGACAAGATAGGTGCCGGACTCAAGGATAACAATGACTGGCTCCTTGGTGCGTGGGTCCTGGTGGCCGACCTCTGCCCAGAGGTTCTGCCCATCGTGGACATATTCGATACTTAGTACTCTGCGATCGGAGATCTCCCAGCCAAGGTTCTGCTCAGCGAACTTCTTGGTGGCACCCCAGACCTCTTCCGTCTGCTTCGCATCCTTCGCAGCTGGCACAAAGAACTTCATCACGACCTCCATCGAGAACGTCAACCCGCAATAGGCCACCACGGCGATCAAGATAGTGGGGAAGCTACTGTAGTCAAGGGACAAAGCGCACGGGTCGTTCTTCTCCGTGTACCACTCAATCCCACGCCGCCCTGTCACAATGGCAGGATATGCCCAACCTCAACCTCACCCCGTGTGCCAACCTCGACGCCGCTACTGTCGCTACTCTGCGAGCCGCACTGACCTGCGACATTGGCCACGACGTCACGTTCACTGACGACGAGATCGCCGAGATGGCCACCAACACCGTGAACGCTTTCGTGGTGGTGCAAGACGTGTTTGCACAACAAGCTCGACGACGAGCCACGGCCGAGCCGCGTTCGTCAGATGAGACCTTCTAACTCAACTACTATGAAACCACTTCGCTACATCGCCTACCTGCGCAAGTCCTGCGAGTCAGAAGAAAAGCAGGAACTGTCCATCCCAGCGCAGGAGAGCGAAATCAGCAAATTGGCTTCCCGCTTGAATCTGACCATTGTCGGGGAGCCGTACAAAGAAGCCCAATCAGCCAAGATTCCGGGTCGTCCTCTGTTCTCCAAGATGATGGACCAGATCCAGAAGCACAAGGCTGACGGCATTGTCTGCTGGAAGCTGGATCGCCTGGCCAGGAACCCGCTGGATGGAGGCTCAATCATGTGGGCCTTGGGACAAGGGACGATCAATGAGATCGTGACACCTGACCGAAGGTACACGGGGACAGGAGACGACAAGCTCCTCATGTCCATCATCTTCGGCATGGCCACCAAGTACAGCGACGACCTGTCCGACAACATCAAACGCGGGAACAAGCAGGCAATGGAATGCGGGCGCTGGCCTGGCGCTCCCAAGCTCGGGTACATGCGCGACCGGGACACCATGCAAATGATCCCTGACCCAGAGCGGTTCCCGCTTGTCAAAGAGATCTGGCGGCTTGTTCTTACTGGCACTGCGCCCTTGGATGTTCTCTGGATTGCCAACAACAAGCTGGGACTGCGAACACCAAAGAGGAAGAGGTGCGGCGGACAGCCTCTCGGGAACAGCAGAATGTACCAGTTGCTTCACGACCCGTTCTATGCCGGCATCATGGTGCATGGATCTGTAACTGCTCCCGGGGCCCACCAAGCCATGATCACGCTCAATGACTTCGAACGCGTCCAGGACATCATCAGAGGAAAGACGCGCAGACAGCCAAGACCGAAGTCAATCTACTTCCGCTACCGTGGGATGATCGTGTGCGGAACCTGCGGAGCAATGGTGACAGCCCAGTACGCGACCAACCGCTACGGAAAGAGGTACACTTACTACCGGTGCTGTCGACGTGAGAAGCGCTACAAGTTCTGCCCGGAGCGCTGCATTGACGAAAGGGAGATCGAACGGCAGGTGACCTTGTTCTTGGAGTCCTTGGTTTTGCCGCCGACCTGGGCGGCCGAGGTGTTGAAGCGGCTTGACCAGCTCGAAGCTCCGAACAGAGAGACCGTTGCCGCTGCCAAGGATCGCGTACGCAGGATCGTTGATGACAACACAAGACGAATGGCCCGGCTACGACGACTGCTGGTCGACGAAGTGATCACCGCCGACGAATACGGAGCGGAGCTGCGGGTGCTGACACTTGAACGAGAGAGGCTCGAACAGGACATGGCAAGAGCAGAGGACCCCAAGTTTGACGTCCAACCCTTCGTTGACGGCATTTCTTTCGCAAGACAAGCCGTTTCTGCGTTCCAGAAAGGAACGCCGGACGAAAAAAGAGAGATCGTGCAGGCGCTGACGTCCAACCTTGCGCTCAAGGACCGAAAGGTGCTCATTGAAGCGAAAAAACCGTTCTCGCTATTTCGAGAACGGCCGAGGTTTCCCAACGTGTGCACATGGTGGGAGTACGTTCAAACACAGCTGACCGGCTGCCGCCTCCCCTGAGACTGCGCTGTGTCCGAGAAGAGGGGTACACACCACGGCGTAGTCCACCAACCCTGCCTCTCACCACAGCTGAACGTCGCCCCGGAAACTGCCAATCACGCGCCCAACGGATCGGTTAAGCGGAGACACGCACACCACCAGGAAACATGCGGGGATCAGCCCCACAAGCGCTAGCTGGCGACCGGTCCGTGGGAATCCAGGCTAGCGGTGGACTTCCCGCCCACTGCCAAGCCATCATATTGTCAAGGAACGACTCCGACCTCGCCGTCCGCCCCCCCCCGGAATCCACCCGCCGACCCGCCGGACGAGGCCTTGAGGAGGCACAACAGCCCAACAACACCGGGTCACGGATCCGACAACGTCAGCATGGCATAGCCGTGGTTGCCAAGATTGTACCACTGCCAGCACTTGGCGACCTCCTCCTGAACATTCTTCTCCGCCCACACGCTCCGAGGATACAGCGCCGGGTTGCTCCCCCATCCTTTCTGGACAATTGGTATCTCCTCCTCGGCCTGGTCCTCACCCGCCGGAAGAGGGACTCCACGGTGCGGGTTCAACATGTAGCCTGCTGATGCCCAGTGCCGAAGCGCCTGGAACGCGGCAACTCCCTTCCCCGCAATGGGCGGGAACGCGTGGCTCTTGAACACGATTGCATCAAGGACTTCCTGCTCGTATGATACCTTGGTCCTGGCTTTCAGCATGGACTCGAAGTACTTGCGGCCCATCCGGTAGAGAGCGTGCAGGGATGCCCTGTCAGCCTTGGCCTTTTTCTGACTGAGTTGTTCTGACGTCACCACCCCGACCTGTTTCTCGAAGTCGGCTCTAAACACTCCCGGTTTGAGCGTGTCGAACCCGGGATCCCACAGGTCATCTGTCGGAAAGAGAGCCGCTCCGGGGCCCCACAGAGCTTCAGCAACGGGGAGCGCCCGTTTCAACGTAGGCAACCAAAGAGCATGCGACCATGCGTCTCCCACCCAGTTGAGTCCAAATAGGGCTGGAACATTCATCCCGATAGAACTCGCGACGAAGAACTGCGCGGCGTGGACGGCTTCTCCAGCCTTTCGGCGCATGAGGAATCCGAAGGTATCGTGGTCGAAGCCCTTGGCTGCACCAACCCCTGACGGAACATCAACAGCGATCTGGTCTGCATACCATTTCCACAGGGTGTCGTCCCGTGCGAGCGCCTTCAGCGCTCCTCCGTATCTGTAACAGTTCGCAGTGCGGGTCCGGCCAACGAATGCCTGATGTCCGCCGAACCGACAAACGTGAAAGTCAAACGGGGGCGGCTGCAAGCCCATGTCAAAAACGTCGAGAGTCTCGTCCTGCCAAGTATGACCATTGGGAGGCACGACCGAAGCACCCGGCAACCCGAGAGAGGTCTTGTTATAGCCACCGACCTTCCATGCCCAGTAGCTCTCATGTCGGTATGCCGAGACAAGCGGTTCGAAGACAGCGTGCCTGTTGGCCGGTCCGTGAAACCACTCCACAAGTTTGTTCGCCGCATCCATCTGGCTCGCCGGGGGCTTGCCCTGGCAAACCTCGTTCCATGAGAATAGCGCGGCGGCCGGCGGGTGGAGTAGTGGCAGCCCGGATCCCGCCTTGTCCGCAATGACAAACCCGTCCGCGAACTTGGTAGCAAACAAGGGCGTGCTGTGGGCAAAACCGCACATCGAACTGACTACCGCTCCCGGTTTCTCCATTCCCGGCGGCGTGAACAGCACCTTCAGGTCGTCCGGGTTGTTCAATAGGCTCCAAGGGTACCAGCCAGCCATATCGACTGCCATCTGGACAGCCACCCACCAAATGTGCAGGTTGGCCAGTTCGACCTCAGACATGAAGCCATTCTTCACGTAGTTCTGTTCGAGCATGTTCGGTGATGCGGACCATGTCCCTTGGCAGAACTCGATGAAATAGAAGAGCAGGGCAAACACTCCCACCGGACTCTGCCCGCCCAAGGCCTTCTGCGTCAGCAGGATGTCCACATACGCGCTCGCTTTTGAATAGAAGGCACCCACATCGTCGGTCGCGACATCTGGCGGGTTCCCCCACGCAATAGGGGCAGAGACGCCCGAGGCCGGATCTAGTAGCGCGGGGATCTTGCGGAAGTCGTCTCGGACAGGAAGATGGACCGCCAGTCCGCCCCCAATCACAGGCAGGTAACCCATGCCGACGAATCCAGTCTGCCCCACTTGAATCCTCGCCAACCGCTGCTCATCGAGCGTCCGAGTCTGGCCACTGGCGGTCACAATGTCGATTGGATACACATCTGCCACAGAGGCACCTCCTCAACTCTCTGGGCTCCAGTCACGAGGCGATACCACGGACGAGGCATTCTTCGCCGTACCAGAGCCATGTGAACCGCGCCACTGAACACCCCTTCAATGCAGCTACTCCCGCTCCATGTCCTACCTCACCAAGCGCCAGAGCAGCGAGCAAGGGGGTCCCTCAAAGCCCACAGTCCTTTGAACAACTCTTGGTCGTTTCCCCCGAGCCACACACTCCGTCTCCGCAGTTCTTCCACATCTTCTGTCCATACCGGTCAAACCGCTGCATGAGGATGGCCGGTCCCCCGTCTGGCGAGATAGGCGTTTCGGACGCATCCGGAGTCACCACCCATACGATCACAAAACTGCCATCTGACAGGGCCACGGGCTTCACGCCCAATACCTGCGAGCCAACACAGCGGGTGCAAACGGCGAATGCTGGTCCCAAAGGCTCTCCCGGGACAACGAACAGTCGACCAAAGACCGCTCCCTCCCCGTTCTTGTCGTGTTCGCTCCATACTGCCACGAAGCGGCCAGATCCGGTTGCGGCGATTCCGTGGCTCCACTTGGAAACAGAAACCGAAGGGGAGATGGCGAATGTTTCGTTGCCGTTTGAATCCTCGAGTATGAACCGCCGGCCGACGATTCCCTCGAGTCCGGTGCCGTCTTTCGCAACGTACGTCATGACCATCTCGCCAGGGCCCATGGCCGCAACGGCGGGATTAAAGGCCTGCTCAGCCTCCCTTCCCCCGAGGGCAGCAAGCTTGTTGCCGCCGATCAAGTTGGGACAAAAATGCTCCACATGAATTGTGCTCCAACCGCCCCCGTTTGAGCACGTGTCCCACGTGTCCCAAGCTAGTACAAATGTGTCTTCCTCGACAACTGCTCCGCTAACAGTGGGGGGGGGGAAGCAGTAGTCGCTTGCGACCACATCAGGGACAGCCAGCGGAGTGCTCACTGAACCGCCCAGAGTGAACTCCAGAGAGTGCATCGCACCAACTCCTCCATCCCGCCAGACCAAGCGAAAACGATCTTCACCCGCCGGCAACAACTCCTGTCCCCAGGGCGCTTCACACACAAGATCACCCATCATCCCGAAGCCTGTGGGAATTCCCCACTCGACCGTTCGGACCATCCAACGGTAGCAACCGTCCAGTTCGGGGCCCTTCTCTGGCCACACCACTACTGCCCCATTTCCGCTTGAAAGTGCCGCCACGCTCGGGGAGCCCTCGTTAGCGCCCATGTCACACAAAGCACAAAGGAAGTGCTCCGAGTCGTGCTGCAGCATGACTGGGTCCATCGTCCGCATGGAGATGTCATCCTTCGGATTGCCCTCGTCGTCCGTACCGCCATAGCGCCACACAATCAACAAGCGATCTCCTTCGACCCGGGTGGCGTCGAGACTACTCATCGAGCAGTCCGCAGAGAAGCTGGCTTCGAAACAAGACAACTCGCTAACTACCGTCTCGCCGATAATACCGGATGCGCTGCAGCCGTCCCAATCGTCTGTGTTGTCGTCGTCACACTCCTTCTCGTGCTGAACACAGTCCATCCCGTTGCACACCTTGCCGGAGCCGCACACGCCACAAAGCCCCCCGCAACCATCGGATCCGCACAGTCTCCCCTCGCTGCAATTCGGCAGACAGCATTGTCCAAGAGCCGAGCACACCTGATCCTGTGGGCAGCTCCCACAGGTACCACCGCACCCATCAGGCCCGCACTCCTTGGCGAGGCATTCCGGTATGCACACCGGCACATGGCAGTCACCTCCTGCGGCGAACGTGTGATCTTCGCGGCCTGCCAGCGACAAGTCAAGGACTTCGCCGGGATTGGGATGCGAGTCCAGCGCTTCCCCCACTATCCTGTCCGACCTTTCCAGATGCTCTTGTTCCCCGACATCCTGCCCCCCGGTATCTCTGCCGTCCCGCCTGCCGGCGCAGCAGCACATGGCAAGTCCCGCCAACGCTCCAACCAGTACCCTTTTCGACCCTGAACACACCGCTGACCCCCCGGCCCACCAAGGTATCTGGTGCCTAAGGAAACAACGCGTCGTCCATAGGATCCGCCGCGTCCAGCAGACCATACCCGTGTTGCCCGAGTTCAAACCAAGCCCAGCAACCCAACACAGCCAGTTGAATAGACTGCTCGAACCATGCATTCGCGGGGTACTGCGACGGATTGTTGCCCCAACTCGGAAGCCAAATGGGAACCGCTTGTTCGGCTCCAATTTCCCCGAGGGGCAAGTTGGCTCCTCCACCAGGATCTCGATGAGGATTGCCGATCACAGTCGCCCAATGCCTGATGGCCCGGAATGAACAGACTCCCTTGTTTGGGATCGGAGGAAATGCATGGCTCTTGAATACGACAGCATCCAACACGACTTGCTCGTATTGCACATTGGCAATGGCGTTCAGCATGTTCTGGAAACACCTGCGGCCAGTCCGATACTTGGTGTGGAGCCCCGCCCGCTCTGCAACCGCTCTCAACACAACCAAATTCGGATCTAAGGGATTCTGGACTTCCGCCTCTCGGAACGCTCGACGCAGGCGACCCGGAGCAAGGTCTGTTGCAGTCGCGTCCTCGTTCCAGATCCCGGCAGCAGGAAACAGGCCGGCCCCAGGTCCCCACAGATTGTCAGCGTGCTCCATTGACTTGTTCAGAGTGGGAAGCCACAATGCGTGATGCCAATCCCCAGAGTGCCAATTCTCGCCATATAGGGCGGGAACATTCATCGAGATGGCAGATGCCACAAAAAGGGAAGCACAAGGCCCACACCCGCCCAGCTTCCTTCGAATAAGGAAGCCCAGCGAATCGTATTCAATGCCCTTCCCTGCGTTGACCCCTACGGGCACATCCAGCGAAGACAGAATCGCATCTGAATACCACTCTCTCAATCTGCCCTGGTTCCGCGTAGCATCGTTGTTGCTCTTGTAAGTGTAGTCACGTTTGCTGTGGCTAATGTGGGCCCACGCCTGCTTGCCGCTGAATCTGCAAACAGCATATGCGAAGGGGGCAGGACTGTTTGTCAGGTCAAAGTCACCCAACTTGACATCTTGCCACTGCGCCGGGAGCGAGGGCTGCACGGGCGGTCCGTTGACGACATAGCCTCCCGCTTTCCAGGCCCAGAAATCCTCCGTTCTTCGTGCAGGCGCAAGAGGATCGAACGAAGAATGGACATTGCCCGGGCCTCGAAACCACTCAACAAGCTTGTTGATTCCCTCCGTCTGACTGGCTGGACTCTGCCCCCCACATACCTCAAACCACGTGAAAAACGCGGCAGCGAAGGGGTTCAAGAAAGGCACACCCGATTCGGCCCAGTGCCCAAACTTGAACCGCTTCGGGTCGTTCGCAGTGGGAATCATGAACAGCGGGGTTGAATGCAGGAATCCTTGCGTCTCGTCCCCCCAGTTGTTGCACTTGTTGGGGTCATGCTTGCCTGGAGGGACAAGAAGCATCGCCTTGTCCGGAGCACTTTGTGCCAAGCTCCACTTGTACCAGCCCGCCATGTCGACCGCGATCTGAACGGCCACCCACAATAAGTGGAGCCTGTGCGCATCACCTTCAAGAAGAGATTTGTTGCTCACATACTCTTCCTCGAACACAGCACCAAATGCCAAGGAGTCGGTCCCCATGCAGAAGAAGATGAAACCCGCATACAGCCACCCGATGGAGTCGTCCTTGAGAAACGACTGAGGACCAATCACCTTGTTAGCGAGGAGAACATCCACATATGCCTCGGCCTTCTCCTCGAAAGTGTCAATCCACATAGGCGACGGAAGGGGAGGAGTCGCCCCCCATTCGGGCGGCTGGGACGCGGGCGAAGTGGGATCCAAGACCGACGGGATCTCTCGGAAATCGTGGTCCGCCGGCACATAAATGTCCTCGGGGGAATTGACGGGGGAGTCACCAATGCGAGGGGCGGAACCCATGGGGGAGAACGCAACAGTCCCGGCCTGGACCAGTGCAAACCGCTGTTCATCCAGGATGAGTTGGTGTCCATTCTTGAGAGTAATAGAACCAGGAAGAACCGGAGTCGCCGACATCGCCCCTCTCCCTCCGCGATACAGTTCAACCACACACCGCCACCAACTGGGGGCGCTAGACTACCTTCTGGCCTGTTCCCAAAGGCCCAAGGCGAACCGACGCAGATCCTCCTTGGACGTGTTGGACGGCAGCCGCCCGTTCACCAACCCCGGCCCCGACAACCGAATTCCACGCCTATCCATTGCAGCCAGCAATGCGTTCACAGCCTTCACGGTGACTTCTGTCGGCATGACCGCTGGCATTGCCGACGGGTAAACTGAACGGTTTGCCCCCGCCATTCCGGAACTCTGGCCCAGATTCGGGCCGACACCCTGTGCTGACCGCCGCAGGACTCCCGCTATCGTCTGCAGAAGATCCGCCGTACTGAGCGTTTGTTTCACGTCGTTTGCAGAAGCCATGTTCGTTCCCCATGCCCCAAAGCAGCAAATGTCCCAGGTGCCGATGAGACTTCGCGCGTACAGCTCACAGCACATTCACCTCAATCCTGAATCCCGTCTGCCAGTTGGCGACGCTGCGGTCAAGCTTCCAGCGCAAGAACCGCTGGAACTTGGCTGTCGCGGCCTCGGTGGACGAGAAGTACTTCGTGGTGTTCGTCGCCGCAGTGAAGTTCGCGATGTTGGTCCACGGCCCCTCAGGCATCACCGCGGTCTGGAGCGACAGTGTGCAGTTCGTGTGCGTCAGCACCTGGATGCACACCACCGCCTCCTTGTTCGACTCCGCATCCACCCACGTCTCACGCCTCTGGATGATCTCGTCCGTGGAAGCCTCGGACCCCTTCAACGTGGTCCACGGGGCCAATTCAAATGTCTGCTGCGCCATGTCAATCCCCCCTTGTTGCCATCGCCTCGGTTTGTCCTCTCCTTCCTCCCCAAAGCCGGCCTACACCTTGCGTGGTGAGAGCGTCACGTCCCCCAACGCCCCGGACGTTACCAGGAGCTGGAAGCAGATCTCCCACGCACTGACCGCATCTCCGTCCACCCGCCACCGGATGAATCGGCTGAACTTCGTCCCGCCCCCTTCTGAAGACAAGGCGATCATGGTACTCGTCACCGCAGCAAGCGCCTGACACTGTGCCCACGGCCCTTCCCGCGACGGGGCAGACTCGAGCACCAGCGTAGCGTTAGTGACGTAAGTCATGTCCACCTTGAAGTGGTACGAGGACTCGTCGATCCCATCCAACCAGTGCCGACAAGGCTGAATGATATCGTCGGTGCCGCCCGGGGCGGCCAGGGTGAGCCAAGGTTGGAAACGATAACGGCCGCCGCCTTCTGCGATAACTTCACTGGCACCGGCCTCGGCCCGCGCATCTGTGGCAATACGATACACTAAACTCATGGTATTCTCCTTCCTACTTGAGGACCAGGGTCAGGCGGAAGCTGGCATCCCAGTTCCCGCTGCTGATGAACTTCCACCGGATCAGATTCGACAGCCGCTCGGCCGCGCCATACGGGATGTTCTTGTTGAGGTACACGAGCGTGGCCGCGGACAAGCCCGTCGTGTATGACGCGTGGGTCGTGAACGACCCGCCCTGCACGTCGCACCCTTCGACGTACAAGGTTCCATTCGCGATCTTCAGGATCTCGGCCTGAAGGACGCCGGACTTGTGCGCAGACGTGTCGATCCACTCGTCCAGTTCCTGGATGACCCCGGCTGTCCCTGAAGTGCCCTTCAGGGTGATCCAGGGCTGCAATTCTACCGTTACTCCTGTCGCCATGGGTTCTCCCTCCTCAATGCGGGTCCGTTTCCGTTTTCACGACTGCTTCATCCCCTGCGGGCTTCCCCGCCGGGGTCTGCGCCAACCTCAACTCCCCGAGCAATACCTTCACAACGAGTTCGACCTGCCTCCGGTCATGCCACATCACATAGGGGCGAACAAAGTCCCCTTTTGCCACCGAGTCGCCCTCCGGCCCCAACGTCATGAGATAGGTGTGGGCCGCGGCCAGCAGCTCCATGTACCGGATGTCCGGGCTGTGTGGCGCCACTTCCCGGCCCTTGGCAATGAAGAGGTCGAAAGCCTCCCCGTTCCGGGTTTCGTAGGCTGCCCGCGCACCGAGAACGCACGCCTCCACCAGGATGATGGGGCTGACCGGCATGGAGATGAGCTTCCGGGTGCACTCCAGGACTTCCGCCCATTCGCCAAGCGCCAGCGCGGAGCGCGCCCGGCTGTGCAGCCCGTGCGAATGGTCGCCCATCTCCCGGGCGATGGCGATGTTGCGGCGCTCCTTGGCCAGGTGCGTTTCGTGGTCCACGTAGCCGTGATGCAGGAGGATGACGTTGGTCGTCCCCGAATCCGCCGCCTCCACGTTCAACTGCTCGTGGATCGGGTAGATGTACTTGATGCCCGAGTCCTTCCTGAACAGCCTCGGCTGGAGCAAGACGGCCTGATGGCCGTTCGCCGCGACGACGACTTCGCGTACCAGAAGCACATCGGGGAGCTTGTCATGCATCAGATGGTAGCGGGTCTCTTCAAAGTTGGTGTCGATCGCTGACTCGTCCGCGTCGCAGACCAGGATCCAGACCCCGGAGGCCAGGGCGATGGCCTGATTGCGGTGGTAAGCGAAATCGGCTTGCCATGGGGAGATCAGAATCTTCGCGCCGAACGACTTGGCGATCTCCACGGTCTGGGGGTTGGTTCCGGTAATCACGATGCAGAGTTCGTCGAACAGTCCGGCAAGGCTCTTCACGCAGCGGACGAACTCGTCCGTCTCATTGCCGACGATCATCACGAGGCTGATCAATGGCCTCATGATCGCCGCTCTTGCTTCCTGCGCAGCCATCCGTCCGTCCCCCTCCGCTGCCCCCTGCAGGATACCCCTAATTTCTGTCCTGATTTGACGTGTACTAGAGTCGCCGTCCCATGTCAAGAACTTCTTTCGCCTTCTTTCACGTGTCAAGCGAATACCTACCTGGCCCGCCTCCCATGCGGGTCGGAGCCTGCTGCTCCGGCCATCCGTGCCTGCTTCGGCACGATCTTGAGTTGGAAGCAGGACTGCCACTTCCCTTCCCATCCAGGTTGCAGGCGCCAGCGCAGCAACTTGTCCCCAGCCTCTGTCTGCTCCGGCTGCGAGATCCACTCGATGGCTGCACCCTTGACGGGCGCCGCCTCTGCGCTGGATTCCTTCTCGGCGACTTGTCTCGTCCTTTCGGTCCTCGTCTTCCTGTCCTTCTTCGTCACCGCATCCTCCCTGGTCTCGCCGTTTGTCCACCGTCCTTGCCCTCGCAGCACTTCTTGTACTTCTTGCCGCTGCCGCAGGGGCAGGGATCGTTGCGCCCGACCTTCGAACCGTCGGGGTGATGCGGCCGCTCCACATGATGCAGGCCGGCGCGTTGTTCGAGATCCTCCAACGGAGCCAGGACGGCTCGCTCGGTGTAGGTCTTCACGTTCTCCAGATGCGCCCGGGCCTTGCTCCGGGAGATGTGCTGGACGAAGGCGGACAGCCCAGGGAGCCGCTCCAACTCCCCGGGTTGCCCGATGAGCAGGCACAGAGCTCCGAGGATGGTCGTGGCGTTCGCGTCCTTCTGCACCACAGGGACCAGGCCAGCCGCCTGTGCCGCGATGTCGCTGTAGGTGAGCAGCCGGGCATGCGCCCGACGCCACCAGGCTGCGGCCAGCAGGCAAGAGGCCCGGATTTGGCAGTCCACGGTGCCGTCCTTCGCCGCCTCCACCAGCGCCGCATCGACGGGCCCGGTGCAGCGGGTCGCGAGAGCCGGGATCTGCATGTCGTCTTTCATTCACCGGGCCCCGCGTACCAGATGTTTCACCGCTACCGGACGGCCCGCGTCCAGTGCCGCGACCATGGTGGCGACAAAGGCCTTCCCCTGATTCCGCTCAACGAGGTAGGTGAGGAAGCGGTCCAGCAGATCATCGGCCGGCGGCAACTGTACGGCGAGGGCACGATAGCTGACGACCCGGACATGCATGTACGCTGCCTCCTTGGCCAGCCACACGAACTCGGGAGGACCAGCAGTGTCCGCCGTTCCGTCAGCTCCAGGGCTACTCGTCCCGGGGGGGCGCTCTCCACCACCTTGTCTCTCTGGTCGTCTCCGGCGCTCATGGTTCCACCCCGTCGCCTTCAACTGCGACCCCAGGATACCACTCGGCCGGCTGGCATGCCAAGCGTTTCGAAGTCCTCGGCAGCGGATCGGGATCAAGCAGCCGGCTCGCTGCATCAATGGCGAGGCCCGAGGGTCGTGCGCTGCTCCGTCTCGGCGCTTCCCGGCTGGCTCGCACGGTGATATGTTGTCGTTGGACGCGATGCAGGGCGTCGGACCACGGGCAGCTCGGGGGGAGATCGATGAGCCGCTTCTACAACCTGTTCGCCGCCCAGGACCAGACGCCGGAGCGCCGGGCCTGGCACGGCATCTACGCGGACTACTTCGTGGGCCGCGAGCTGGTCCTCGACATCGGGTGCGGGGCCGGGACCTTCTTGGAGGTCCTTCGCGACCGCGACATAGGGGGCAAGGGTATCGACTTCGACCCGCAAATGGTGCAACGGTGCCGCGAGAAGGGACTCGACGCCGCGGTGCACGACATGCGGGATCTGGCGGGCCGGGACATCCATCCGGACGCGATCCACGCCAGCCACGTGGTCGAGCATCTCGACGGCCCTGCGGCGGTGGCGCTCCTGGAGTGGTGTGCGCAGGCACTGCCTCCGGGAGGCCTTCTCGTGCTGCGCACCCCGAACTGGGGCAACGAGCAGGTCAGGGACGGCGGTTTCTGGCTCGACTACACGCACGTGCGCCCGTATCCTTTGGTTCTACTGCGCGTGGTGTTGACAGCGCTCGGCATGGAGATCCTGCAGTCAGGACACGAGCCGATGGGCTGGCAGGACACGTTCGTCATCTCGCGCAAGCCAGGGCCGGCGAAGGATCGGGCGGTCTCCGCACCTGACGATCTTGCACGCCGTGTACGTGTGCGCTGGGAAGGCAGCTTCTTCCTGCACCACAGCCTGGCACACGTCAACCGGGAGATGGCGGCCGCGTTGCTTGACCTGGAAGCGCCCGTTGACTTGACTCTCTGGCCGACGGATCCCCACCAGTTCAGCTCCGACGAGGATCCGGGGCGATACCGCCGCTTGGCGGAGCGGTTCTTCCGGCCCGGGGAGGGCGGCTTGCCGGTGACGGTGCGGCATCGCTGGCCTCCCGACTTCACGCGGCCTGCCGAGGGAGCGCTCGTGATCGTGCAGCCGTGGGAGTTCGGGGCGATGCCGGTGGAATGGGTCGGCCCCATGCGGGACTGCGTCGACGAGGTCTGGGTGCCGTCAGCCTACGTGAAAGCCTGCTACGTCGCCGGCGGCGTGCCTGCGGACAAGATTGCGGTGGTACCCAACGGCGTGAACCCCGCGGTCTTCCATCTTGACGTCACGCCCGTGGCGCTGCCCGTGCGCCAGGCGTTCAAGTTCTTGTCCGTGGGCCCGCTGCTGCATCGCAAAGGCACCGACCTTCTGCTTCAAGCCTACACGCAGGAATTCACCGCCCGGGACGACGTCGCCCTGATCCTCAAGGATCTTGGGGGCGGAAGCCCTTACACGGCAGACCGCCAGTTCGTGGACCTGCTCCGGAAGATGGGCCAGGAATCAGGCGCTCCAGAGATCCTGTACCTCGCACAGAACGTGACTATCGCCGAGATGGCGGCGCTGTATCGGACGTGCAGCTGCCTGGTCCACCCCTACCGCGGGGAAGGCTTCGGGTTGCCGATAGCGGAGGCGATGGCCTGCGGCCTTCCCGTGATCGTCACCGATGCTGGCGCCTGCCTGGACTTCTGCGACCAGACGACCGCGTTCCTCGTCCCGGCCGAGAAGAGGGTTTCGGGGCAGAGTTGCGTCGGGCAACTGGCGACCGCCGGAAGCACCTGGTGGTACGAGGCCGACGTCGGTGCGCTGCGCCAGGCCATGCGCTGGGCCTACGAGAACAGAGCGGAGGCACAGGCCCTCGGATCTCGGGCAGCCAGCAAGATCCGTGAGCAGTTCACATGGGAACGCAGCGCGCAGAAGGCGTGTGAGCGTCTGGCTGAGCTTGCGCAGAGATGGCAGTTAGGACCGTGACGGTCGCAGGGCCACGCCAGGAGAGGAGGCAATGGATGCTGCTGAGGGAAGGTACCCAGGGCCCCGGCGTGGGGGGAATATGTTCAAACACAGCTTGTCGACCACTGTCCGTCTTGTTGAGGTGGCCGGGGAGTACCAAGAAGCGGAGCGCATGTCGTTCGGCGTCTATGTTCTCCAGTAGAGTCTCCAGGCCACCCAACCACCAATCAGGCCGATGGTGAAACAATAGCACGACATTGCAATCCACCACCTGCCACTGTCATCACGAATCCACCCGCCGGACAAACTGTCCAGGACCGAGAGTGGCCAGGTTACGCAGACCCCAAATGACCAAAAGGGTATCTCAGCTACTAGGTCATACGCATATGGTTTTGGCACCCCTTGATCCCTTGCTGAAAACGACCATGCCTGGACGTTACCAAGAACGGCCAGCAACATGAGGCAAGTCCAGATTGTTGTGGCCACGAGCCAGAACTTCGCTTTCGTGTTCATACTATGGTGTTGTGTTATGAGAGATAGAGACGATGGTCGGGCCGTGATATCCAGAGGCCCGCTCTCATCATGAAGCTCCTCTTAGCACTTGCTGTGCCACTCCTGGACCCTGGAGGGCCACCATCCTCCCAGGAACGCATGCCAACTGAACTCCGGATTGGGTTCAGGGCCTTCGCAATGATATGTGCCCTTACCACTACCGTCCACAGTAAGTGGATGAACTTGATACCGAAATCCGTAGCTCAGTGCACGACTGTAGTCTCCGCCGTAGTCATTGGAGAGCTTCTTGTACCCCTTGCTCTTGACTTCGGTTTCCATTGACGCCTTGTCTTTGAACCATTTCGTGTGCCAGCCGAGACTTGGGTCAATGTTATTACACCCCCAAAGACAGGCGACCCCCTTCTCTTTTTGACAATCTGGCTGCGGATCATGCCATGAGCACTTGGCAGATGTGAGGCTCAAGTCGGAGTAGTTCGGAATCTTCGTGTAGCCGGAGCACGTGTACAGCGCCAAAGACTTGGTCTCAAAGTCTGAGTCAGTACCGACGGAGGTCGCAGTTTGTTCACCTCTCAAGCGCCTCTCCAGCTCGCGTACCTTCTCGATGCGGGGCAAAGCGCAGAACTCCCGAACTCTTGTGATTTCGTCTTCATTCAAGTACTCGACGAACAGCAGCTCCACGTCTGTAACTTGACAATGTATGCCTTCAATCTCATCCACCAAGGCACCTATCTTGATCATCGGAGAATTCCCTTCATGGACACCGGGCCAGCTTCCATCGCATGCTCCGTCCTCACATTGAACAGCAACGGGTTCATTGCCACAACCCCCAAGACAGCCGAGCATGAGCAAGGAAGCTCCAACAATAACGACACTCATCATCCTCATTCCGGACCATTCCTCTCCGATCCTTCTCATGACGCCCCTCCTGTGATTGATAGCCAAGCATGCACACCATGACCTTGCACACAGGTACATTATACATACTCCATCCGCTGATTCCAAGTTCCCGTCTGCAAACCCTCGCTTCGGGCCGTGGTCGTGTGGCGGTGGCCGGGGTGAGGACTACAAGAATGGCAAAAGATCAACTTGTTATGACGTGTCATGGAATCTTTTCTGTTGCATAGTAATCTGCATCGTGTTATAATAAAGGTGATGTTGCCGAGACGGAACCGATTATCGCGGTGCGTCAAGGCACAGGAATTCAGATCGCTAGGAGAAGAGACGTCGTTCAGTGCTCCCGATCGTACAAGCGTCCGCATAACCATTTGTGACAATTGAAGAAGACGTCATGCCGTGTACGTATTTGGACGCCTCGCTAGGAGTCCTGCGATGATACTGGTCTGGTGACCAAACCACCGTGGGTACTGGATGTTACTCGAAACGCTTGACACGTTGAAAGCGTTTCAATAGATGACCTAATGTTGCGGCATCATGGGCTTTGCAGAAAGCTCTCATCCACCTAAGTGGACCACGTCAAGGGCGTTTCTGTCGAGTGTGCCGTTAGGCGTATCTTGCATACGGATGGGACATGCCAATAGCGAGTGGCATTCGCAATTCTGAGATTCTGACTCTTCTGCATCGAGTTGAGCGGCTTGACTTTCTGCATTTCCGGCGTATTTAGAGTGGTGGTTTGTGGGTGACGTACCCAAGCACGGAGAGACGGAACCTCTCCTGCGGCACGGCCTCCCGAGCGGTGGAATTCCGTTGGTCGTCAACAGGGAACAACAGGTGTTCCATGTTGGTGACCCGAGGAAACTTCAACCCGGGTGTTTCGCGTTGGGTCACGGCGACTCACCAAAACGGAGGGTGTCGTGAAGAGATTTGTTGCAGTAGTGGTATTTGCTCTTTTGTCCTTTCTGGTGGTTTCTCCAGCATTCGCTATTGTTTGCGAAATCTGACGCCACTTAGGTGGGACAGCACACCACGGGGAAGCGATATGCTTCCCCGTTTCGATATCACGATTCTTGAGACGCAGTTATGCCATTGATTGGGAAGCAGGAAGTCTTCGCCATCATCATGGGCTTGGTTGTTGCCCTGGCCGGTTTTGTCCTGTTGCTGCGAGCAGCAGTGGTGAGAAAGGGGGACAATTCGGTCCCGCATTGGGGTGATTGGTGGGGTCGCGCAGTGCACATGGTGGGAGTACGTTCAAACACAATTGGCCGGTGTGTGAAGGTCGTGACCGTCGGGGAGAACTGAATGCCCATGTCTTGTGACATGGACTCCGTTGCACAGACGAACCTCTCGTGGACGCCACTCGTCACGACGCGCAAGCGAGACGTCATCAGTTGATCAATTCACCGTACAGTCACGGATTCCGTTGGCCCCAGGCCCAGTTGCCACCGACTGCGACAAATATTTTGCCATGCAGTTTATTGCTTCTGAAGACATCCTGAGTTCGTTCACAAATATCATCTCGGACGGCCCCCGCGTTGTCTCCATCCACCTCTCCGGCAGTAGTCGTCGTGGGGAGGGTGACGGTATCGCCTTTGTCGGCTCTGAGAGTCCTCCGCAGCCCGACCCTCTCAAACGCTTTGTAGACAGTCTCGTAGTCGCCAGCCTCCCCATCCTTGATGTCGAATGTCACCACCACCAAGTAGCTCATGTCTGATATCTCCTTGGGCACAAGGTGTCAGCGCATACTAGCGGTTCTGGAATTCAGACTGCCTATCCGGCTTTGATTCACAAGTCCGCTTTGAAGATATGGGGTCCAGCAAGTTCCTGGATCTCGAGTGCGACCTGCTTGTCAAGCTCCGCCGTCATCCTGGCGACTGCCTCGACCGCGGCCCTAAACTCATGGTATGCACGCAACCGACGTATGCAGTTCGCTATGATCCTGGCACGCTTACGGGAGCTGGCCTCCTGCAATTTCAGAGTCGAAATCGTGTAGTCGACTACTTTGGTCAGGGTCAAAGACCCCTCAGCGTTCATACTATCAAGCAAAGAATTGGGAAGGAAGCAGATGGTAGAGAACAGGTTCGCCTCCCGTTCGACCTTGCGCTCGATCGCCAGCTCCATCTGAGGGTCCATCTCGTTACCATCCATGCTCATTGCGAACGTCTGAGGTGGATGAAGGAAGTAGTGCCCGAGTTCGTGCCCCAGGAGGAACCAGCGACCGTTCTCCGTTGCCGTGTTGGATATGAGGATGTAGGAGCGACCTTTCTGGCGCAAGAAGAGACTGAAGAGCTTGTTGGGTAGACCAGCGTCAGAAATCGTGATGCGTTCAGATGCCGCGATTCCCCGAAGATCTTCGTACGTCAGCATCTTGCGGCCAAACGCAGGATACTTCTGTGCAACATGAAAAAACTGCTCATACATGTCTACGCCTCATTGTCAAGCTTGGATTCCGCTATCACACACGGCCACAATGGTCAGTCCCTACTTTCGCTCTTGCTGCTTCTCGAGTTCCCTGATGAATCGGGAGATCGTGACCCTGGCTTCCCTGTCGTAACTACGCCTCATGTCACTCGATTGTGTAACCATGACGAAAGAAGTGTCTACCGAAGAGGACGTGCCATCCGCGGAATACGCGCGCGCCATTTCGCCGGTGGCCTCGGGTTCACGAACCGTAGATGCCAAGATACCGCCAAGAACCTGGGGGCTAGCGACGGTCCCAAGGCACTCTCTCGCCCAATTCTGAAGGCGAGGAAGCACCACGATCCATAGGGCCGTGGCGGCGGCAATGATGACCACGAGAAGGAATGCTCCGATAGGCATCACAGACAGACTCCATTGCATGGCTCACTTCCTCCCATCCTCGGTCCCGTCGGCGCTTCGACGGTTGCGAAGATCACGTCGAATCTGCCACTTGCGAAATTCCACTGTCAGAATCCAGAAAAAAATGATGGCGACAAACGACAGGCCAATGGCATCATTAATGTCATGTCCAGCGACATACGACGCCAGACCCACACACACAAGCGCCAAGTACGAACTAATTAGGACTGGGACATACAGCAAGACTCTAAACGACATTCTCGGCGACTCGAAGGCCATTCGGAGCGCAACAATTACAGGGGTTATCCAAATCAAGAACGCAAGAATAGCGTCGAGCCCCACGTTTGGATTCTTGGTAAGAAGAACCCCCAAGTTGATACCAAGTAACGCACCAAAGAACACATCCTCAACCCCACCTTGATACTCATGCTCTGGGCCTCGCTGATCCACTGCACAACCTCCACGGGATCGTGCAGGGGAACCAGAGAATGCATTCTGGTTCCCCTCAAGCTACGTCCGAAACCTGAGTCGAATTCTGCCACGTGAGATCGGGGGATGCAAGGACTATTTCATCGGAGCTTGCTTGCCACCGATCCGTCGACGTTCCTCCCGCTCTTGGAGATGGAGGACGAACAGGATGGCTACTACGACGAGCGCGATAGCCACACCGATCCAGAGATAATCGTCGGGACTCATTACCAGATGCGCATTCATGTGACACCTCCTCTGCAGCTCATGCTGCCCGGGTCAGGCCGTGGAACGGCCAAATCCGGGGAGCGTGTCGGAGGTAAATAACGGCTGAAGCGGGGAACAACTTGAGGCTCTCTATGCAAGAGAGGACGTTGTCCTGGGAAGAACTAAGAGGAGGCCGAGAGGCAGTTCGCCGCCGAACGTCGGTCGACGCTCTGAACACTGCGTGAACTGTCATCGGTCTGTGCCGTCCCATTCGCCTCCCTCTCCGGCATCATCACGCACTCTCTCTTCAACGACCACAACCCTTTCCGTGGCTACTGCCACGTCCTCAATCCAAGTATAGCAACTACGGCTATGAGGTCAAGATATCTGCCCTGTGGACAACGTGCGTTGCGTTCAGCCCCAAGGTGTGCCATCGGGCAGGGCCACCAGAGCGGAGACAGTGGCGTGCGAAAAACAGACCACTGGCGACACCTAGTAGGTGACTGCTTTACATCTCGATCAATGCCGTTCGCCGATGGTTGTGAGAGTGCGACATCAATGTCGCACCAGAACTTCCGCTATGGCTCAATGTCGTGTAGCAACTTGCGGACCGATGCTATCACGTCTGCCTTGCGCTCGTCGGTGGCCGCATCTGCAACACTAGAAGCCAGTTCTTGGGCGGCTCGGTCATAGTGGGCCTGCTCTCTAGGTGCCCGCTACTTACAGCGGGCCCTTTTCTTCTGTGCCATACTTCCACCTCCAGCCTAAGCATGGCTCAGAAAAGTTAGAAACGCGAGAGAGATTATATATGCCAACAACACGCCCTTATGCTTAACACAGCATAACTGTGACGACCCCGCGACGCTCCCGGTTCATCTGCGTGGGAGCACCCCAAACGGCCTGGGCGGGGGGGGAGCGTCCGGCGGTACGGCGACAGGGTCGCTCTGGAGGGCGACGGCTGGGGAAAGGCCACCGGCCCCCCGCTGCACGCACGTGGCGCAAGCGCATGTGTGCGCACGAAAACGTGGCTCACGGGCAGCTCGGCCATAGTCGTGCCCGATCGCAAGACTGACGCGGGGTGAGATGGAGAATCTCCTTGCGCATCGTCAACGCGGTCGCTATTGTCGTTCTCGCGGCGTACTCTCCAGGATGTTGGAAGACCAGTTGGAGCGGTCATGGATTCCCGGGACGTTGAAAGAGGACACCCAGAGCAAACCGGGGGTGGATCCGTATGCGGCGACCGATGCGACACTCAGTCGACAGACATAGCGTCTCTGGATTTTGAAAGCTTGGCCAAGATGGCTGAAGAGACATCGGTTTCGATTGCAGGTTATCGGAAGCTTGGAAGGGCACTGCCGGGGACAGATAGTGATCTTGACAGATTCTTCACTCACCTTCTTGGCAATAGGAAGGGGCAACCATTCGTCTCCGCAATGATTGCCGCCCTCGACTGCGGACGACCAGTTCAAGCGAGGCATCTTGTTCGGGGCGTCGAATGGATGCGGCAGGACACCCAGATACCGGCCCTGGCCACGCGGTGCGTGGGCCAAGTGGACAGAGCACTACTCCAGGCCGAGGCACGCTCCACGACAAGTGTCCAGACCAAGGCTTCCTGTCTTCTGGCAGCCGCATGGTGGCGCCATCGAAACATCGCGGCACCCGCCTACGGTGACGCTTGCGATCGTGCAGTCGCGCTATTTCCGTTAGCCGACACAGACGAGAAGGCCCCTGTGATTCTGGGGGCACTGTGCATGCTCCTCGATAGAGTCTCGACTCTCTATTCATGGCCAGCAATGCAGGCCTTCATGAATAGCTCGTCTAGAAACAAGGCACGAACGCATTTGCAGAATGTTGCGGCGTACACAGCACGCCCGGTGCTAGCACCGCTGGCTGACTTTGAGCGAAGCATGCCGCACGCCCCGAAGGCGCGGCAGAGGAACTCTGATGGAGCCAGGATCGGTCGTAACGATCCTTGTCCTTGCGGAAGCGGGGCAAAGTATAAAAAGTGCTGTGGACGACAAAGGTGATGTTTCGGTTAACGAGGACGACGAGCGAGTTGTTGCGTGCATGGGGGAAGCATGAAGAAGCGAAAGTCACCGACGAGATGTGGAACGACGTCCAATGACAGCAACGATGCGGGGAGTGTTCGGGAGCCGGGTAATGTGGTAGGCGGACGTTTCGTTCAGTTCACATCCTCGGCCATTGTGTCGGATGAGAAGTCCAAATGCATCCGGTGGAGGGTGAATTCTGGCGACCTCGCTTCGTGTGCATTTCGGCTGGACGTAGGGCCCTGCGAGATCCGGTTGGCCAACCGAAAGTGAACGAGACGTGTGGACCGCGCTGAGGAGAAGCCCATGGCCAAGTTTACGGTTTGCATTGTCAATCCGCCCGGGTACGTCCACTCGATGTGCTTCTGGGATGTGGCCGTTCTAGTCAATGCTTCGTTGGAGACGCTCGGGCACAGTAGTAGCATCTGCTTCAATCGCCTGAGCGAAGACTGCACTAACATCGTCCTAGGTTATCACCTCATTGAGTATGGCGATGCGCTCAAGCGCTATCGTTACATCCCGTACCAGTTGGAACAGCTTGGGGCAGAGGACGGGCGGTGCTCGGACAATGTCATGAGAGTGCTGGAGACTGCTGCGGATGTCTGGGACACCTCACTCGATAATGTCGACTTCCTCAACCGATTCGGAATACGGGCTAAGCTTCTTCCTATCGGGTTCCACGAGAAGCTGTCTCGTGTGCAACATGCTGTGGTGAAAGACATCGATGTCCTCTTCTATGGGTCGATGTCTGATCGGAGACGAACCGTACTTGAAGGCCTCGCAGCCGTGCCGGGCTTGAATGTGAGCTACTTCGGCGGCCTCTACGGTAGCCAAAGGGATGCCACGATCGCCAGGGCGAAGATCGTCTTGAACATCCATTTCTTCCCGGCGCAGATTCTCGAGGTAGTACGCGTTTCCTACCTACTGAACAACGCCTGCCTGGTCCTTACCGAACAGAGCGGTTCTAACCCCTACGACGGAGTCCCCCTGAGTACAAGCCGCCATGAGGAACTGGTGGATGAAGCCCGGAGACTTCTATCGTCTCCTGATACCATGGAGGAACTGCGCACCTCTGGTTACAGTACCTTTAAGGATCGATATTCAATGCCTCAATTGCTCAGGTCGGTGCTGTGATTCCTGTCATCTTGACATGCGTGTCTGCCCTGGTGAGGAAGTGTTGTCTGTCGTTCTTTTCATGAGCTTGACTATTCTTCTTGACAACCATTCGTGGCCTGCTTACAAAGGATACCAGAGGGAGCACGATCCCTCAGTTGCATCCCATTGGAGGCTGAGACCTGATGTTCCCGCGAATCGATGCGGAGAAACTATCACCCAAGACAGGTGGTCTGCTCGTTTCCGCTTGTCTCATCGTCCGCAACGAAGAGCAGAATCTCCCGCGCTGTCTGTCCAGCATTCAGCCTCTTGTCGATGAGATCGTTGCCGAGGACACTGGCTCCACGGATGGCACGGTCGAGATTCTGAAAGCTTTTGGCGCTCGAGTGCGGCACACCAAGTGGAGCGGGGATTTTGCGTTACATCGGAACAACGTACTGGAAATGGCCAAAGGCCGTTACGGACTCATAATTGATGGCGACGAGGAGATCGTTGAGACCAATCTGGAAGAGACCCGGCACCACCTGATGCACTCTGTGCTCCCTCCGATTCTTCTCGTGCGCGAGCTTTTGCTTTATCCTGGTGGCAAAGCAATATCTGTGCTCGCCCCGCGCATCATCGATCTGTCTTACGGGTTCAGATTCATCCACCCCATTCATGAACAACTGAACGTCACCGACGCTGCTGCTCTGCTCTGTAATGTCCGCATGGTGCATCACGGTTACACTAGCGAGCAGGGGCTGATCGAGAAGGAACGGCGGAATCTGGCCATTGCGAAGTCGATGCCGGCTGGAGATATCCACGGGCTACACTGCCAGGCGCGATCGGCGATGGCTCTTCGCAGTTGGGTTGAACTGATGGATGCATGCGGGCAGATCATCTCCAGTGGGGCTCCGCCAATGCTTGTGGCAGAAGCGTGCGCCCTGGGCGCAGCAGGAGCCTTCAATTCATCGAACCGGGAAATGCTGGACAAGTTCTTAGAGAAAGGTCGTTCAGTCGCGCCTGAATCACCCGACATCCGGTACGTGGAGTTATTGGGGGCTGCTCAGCGCTACCTGAATATCCTGGAGTCTGGCGACTCCGACACTCCTGGCGACTTCTTGCGACCATGGCTTTTCTGGCATGGGCGAGACGCTGTCAAGGCATTGATCGACGTACTCGCAGGCGTCCGTCAAGTGGTCATCGCTGACAAAGGTAATATGATGGATGACAGGGCATCGGAAGGCAAACGGGAACAGGAATGAGAAAGGAGGGTCTGTGACATGGGAAGAACAGTGGAGATGCAGCCGTGGATAACGATTCGCGGGCAGACGGGATGGGCAGGCATCATGCAGGAAGTTGAGGATTGGCTGGACACTTCCAGGTACTCTTCGGCGGTGGTGAGGGTGGAGGTTCCGTGTCTGTCGTCGTGTACTCTTTATCTGGAGGGTTGTGACCAGTCAGGAGGATCCTTCGTTGTCAGTGGGACCTTTGGAACGGCAGTGACAACTCCGTCTCTGGTCTACCTTCTCCGCCAGGCGCCTTTCGGCGCATCTGACCGACTCAGCAACCTGTTGCGATGGCGCGTGGTCGGTCCTGGCAGTGATGGTGCGTGGACTGCCTGCTTCAGAATCTCTGTGATCTTCAAGTAGCCGGAAGGAGGGAAATTGATGGCCAACATAGTGAAAGAGCTACTCCCTACCGTGACGATTTCGTCGAAGGGTCCCGACCAGATTGTCAAACCAATTCCAACATTTCAGTCCGGATGGCAGGGAATGGGCAGTGGCGGTGGCAGCGTACCAGCTTACCATACGGTCAGTCGCTCCATTCGTGTCCAGCCATGGATGACGTTCGAGACATCTGGGGGATGCTCGGAGGACATCGTCCAGCCTGCACGAGCATGGCTGTCAGGAGAGCAAGCGGCGACGTACCATTGCAAGGTTGAGATCTCCTACCTATCCTCAGGTTGGACTCTTGAACTGGAGTCTTCTCCGACGCCGGAAGGGCCCTGGGTGGAGGTCGTGGCTTTTACCGCGCAGACGGACACAGTGGTTGTCCTGTCCTCCGAAGGCGGGAGCAACAAGTTCTCCGGCTACATCCGTTGGAGACTGCCGGCAACGACGTCTGACTGGGGTGCCTGCTTCCAGATCAAAGCGACACCCGGAATCAACGTGTCGGGCATAACCATGACACCGAAGATCGTGTAAAAGGAGGACAAGAGATGGGAAAGACCGTTGCCATGCAACCGTGGGTTACGATCAAGAACGCAGTCAATGGCACGTTCTATGTCATTCAGCCTGCCGCTGACTGGGTCAATGCAGAGAACTTCACGGAAGCGGCGATCAACATCTTTGTTGCCGGCGCTACGGGCAGCACGGCGAACCTCTGCCTCGAGACCGGTGCGGCTCCTGAAGGACCCTGGCGCCAGATTGGCAGTAGTTTGAGTGGGACAGCGGTCACTGTGTGGTACTTCACGTCACGGGAGGGTGGGACGGACCAGTTCGAACGGTTCCTGCGTTGGAAGGTTGGAGGAACGAGCGGAGTCTGGTCTAGGACCTTCAAGCTTTGTGCAACATTGAAGTAGTGAGTGTAGACACGGTTCAGTGATCGGTTCTTCGTCCGCTGGAAGGAATCATTGGATGCTTTCTTGGGTTAGTAGTTCGCTGTCTCTGCCAGCAGGGGTCGTGCCATGAGCGATTCGTCACACAAGACCATTGACAAGGACTGGATGGTGAGGGAAGTGGCTGTCGGCGACGGCCGGCGTTCTCCGGTACGTTCTCTGGTTGTCTCGCCATGGCAGCGACCCATCATGCACCGTGAGTCGGCGGTCGCGGGAGGGCACGGTGCGTCAGACGCACTCCGCGCCAAGGGGATTTCTGTGGGTCTACCGGCCCGAAGTGGTGATGGTCTGGTTCGAGCAGGGTACACTTCACCCCGCCCCTTTCCGCAACCGTCGCCGAAGTATCCGTCGCAGGACTGGGGCATCCATCTGGAAAGACGTGGAAGACCTCATGAACCACAGTTCATTGGGGATTCCCTTCGCGGCTTCGTACCTCAGAAGCCTGTTTCCGTGTCGAACGGCTGTGGCTGCGGGTTGCCACCGGACTGTTGCCCCACCACCATGTTTGAGAAGGGAACTCTGATGGACGTGTTGTTTTGTGCACACAAGGCGCTCATTCACGTCCTGTCAACCTCACCCAGCAACTTCAGCCAAATGATGTCCGAATATCGGTGGACGGATCCTGGGACTAGAATATTCTGGGGACCGTCGGTGGCGTGGGAGCAGCCAGTAGACGATAAGAGTCTTGACTTGTTTTGTGTCGCCATCCCAGATGGGTTGTCCCTCCCGGATATTCCCTCGCATTTCCTGGAGAAGAGGACACTGTCGCTCTCTGGGGACTTTGTATCTGCAGGAGCCATGGCATGCGCGAGTGTCTACAAGAATCTGTGCGAGGTAGCACGCACCAAGTTCAACGTCGGGGTCCCCGTTCTGACGGCTTTCATCCTGGCTCATGGAGAAGTTCAGTATTCGCCAAGTCAATACTACCTTCATGAGTATCTCGGATTTCCTAATATTAATGACTATTATAAACTGCCTCTGGCATATGAGAATGTTTGCCTGACGAAGCAGTTTTTGGCGTTGCGGGACAACCTCAAAGAGCTGGGCAGCTTCGGAGCTATCCACGGAGCTAATCATGCAGCAACGCTATGCATCGCGATGCTTCGCATGCAGGCGTTGCTGACTCGTGCCTTCCTTCCAGTGATGCCGGGAGGGGGCATCTACTACAACGACCCTTACACCTATGGTCTTTTTCATGCTATCAACGCTCTGTGCGAAGTGGAGAAATCGGGGCCACCTGGCGGAGTGAGGCTTTATGTCGCCCCTCTACCCGACTCGGACACGGTGCTGACTCCTGAGGCCAAAGAACTCTTGGCCAACAACTGCCACCTAGCAGTCGTCGAAGTCAGGTACTTCGCAAGGAAGTTCACATACTCCAAACAACCGATGCAAGTGGATTCCGGCTCACCTTCATGCGTGGATGACGGTTTGATGTGCGATGGATTCAGTTACAAAGACGAAGGCTATTCCGCGCACGTGGACGCTCCGTGGATGTTCGGTGTCTCAGGTTCGTCGGAATGTTCGGCACCGTATGAGATTCCCCCGACAGACTCGATGGATGTGGGGAAGTTTCCGTTGCGTGATTTCAACGAGGAAGGACTGGCCAAGTACTTGAGACTGACCAGGCTGATGTCCCAGTTGGAATGGGGCAATCCAGACGACAGCGTGTTCTTCGAAACTGGAAGCTCGTGGGCTGATTGGGCAAGCCGCCCATCAAACTTGTTGTTTCTGAATCTGGCCGTGCACAATCTCATGTGCATCAACCACCAGTGGGACGGCGAAGAGCCAAAGTGTCCTTTGTACTAGAAGTTGGGTGGCAGGGCGTCAATGGGAGCCAGCATCGTGCACTATCGCGAATCGCCACGACATCGCTGCAGTCATTGTCCGATTTGCTTCCGGCTGCGAGTTCTAGGGATCGTTTTTGCCCAGTTGAGTGCTCACGCGTGTGCTCCTGGCGGACGTGGGCACGGCACACTTGAAGTGCTTGACTCCGGGAATCCAGAGCCCGGGACAACCCCTGCTGACATCGTTTGGCCGGACTCCTGGGGCAACGAGTGTGACTTGGAGTTCTTCGAAGAAGGAAACAGAGACTGGCATGACGAGGAGCGCTCTCCGCTGTTGGATACCGTGGCTTGTTGCGGGGCAGACAGCTGTCCGGAGTACGGATTCGGAAGCATTTGGATTGATCCTCGGACGGGGCTCACTTGGCAAGTCCATACCGCAGACCTGCTGTTTGATCAGGCGGGCGCAGAGTCATACTGCGACGCGCTTCAGTTGGAGGGTGGCGGCTGGCGGTTACCCACAATCACGGAGTTGCGAACTCTAATCAGTGGATGTGTGGCTACAGGGGTTGGAGGTAGCTGTAACGTCCAGGAAGATGCTTGCCTTGCGGTGTCCTGTGCGAACGAGTCGTGCTTTGCTGGATGCGACCAATTCGGGGGGCCGGACAATGGCCTCTATTGGCACTGTGGGCTGAAAGGTTCTGGTTGGAGGTACTGGTCTTCTTCGCCTGTCGAAGACGTTGCATATGCTTGGTGGTGCATCAGCTTCTACTCTGGCAACCTCCGCTATCAGTCTTCGTTTGCTGCTCTTGTTCGCTGTGTGCGCAATTAGTATAACTGGGCTGTCCTTGATGCGAAAGATGGTTCCAGCCAGAGAATCCTGGAGCGGCAAACTCGATGCCCGGCACGTCTCCCCAGATTGTCCTGGCAAGAAGGTACATGGCCCACAGCGACCTCCCGGATGACATGTAGTCATCCACCAGTACCAACTTGCCGAGGCCGTTCCAGATGTGAGCCAGCCCCTCGTCTCGTAGGTGTCTCGAGATCGCGTCAACTGTAGTCTGGTTCGCGAATCTCACACCTGCCGTCCGGTGAATGTAGTCGCTCATGTCCAGAGCGCTAGGGTGGGCCTTCCTGAATGACTGTCTCAATGGCTGCGAAACCTCTTCCCTTGAGCATGGAAGAACAAGAAATGCCGTCGCCTGTCCAACAAGGGCAGCTAACTCTTCTGACGCCCGCCTCCAATGTGTCCCCAACATGGCTGCCCATCGCTCGTATACTCTCCTGGTTCCTGATGAGGTCCGAGTCCCGTCTACTAACGCGCCAAGGCCAAGGCACATGCCAGAAGCTAGCCCATAGAGTGAATCGTGAGGCATGGTGAAGGTCGGCGGCTGCGGACAGAACTGATCCGCAGGCTGCTTGTGCAAGTACCTCAGCATGACTTCTTCCCTGTCGTAGCTGACAGCACAGACGGACATGTTCTATCCTCCTCAGAAACTACCCCTCCATTGGGGCAGTGACGACCTCGAAGCCGAGCCTCTTGGCCTCTCGGCGGAGACGGGCCTCGCGACGCTTGGTGTCTTTGAGTTCCTCGGTTGCGAACACCGCCTCGTCATAGGGAACTCGATACTTGACGAGGTGGTTGTTGCAGTTGCGCCGCGGGCAACTACTAGATATCTGTACACTTGAAGTCCTTACATGTCTGGTTGACGGAGCAAATCCCACACAACCAACCGCAAGGATGATACCCACAGTCTCGGTCCCAGCATGCCCAGGCGCATGTTCGGCAGAGTCCGTAGTCGTCGCAGAAGCTGTCGGCAGGACACACTCCGCACTGGCCACCGCACGAGTCCGGTCCGCACTGCCTTCCGGCGCAGTTGTCCTTGCACGAATCGGGTGGCACGCAGGAACCGTCCTCTCCGCATATCAAGCCAGCCACACATTCCCCACAGGACACACCGCCGAAGCTTCCGCACGACCGGCCGGTGCAAAGCTCGCTGACATGGTGACACGCGTAGTCTGTGCCGCAGTAGCTCTCGGGGCCACACGTTCCGCAGACTCCTTCGCACGCCAGACATGCCCCCAGACCGGGGTCGCAGACATACCCCACTGGGCACTCCCCCACTGGTCCACACTCGCCGGCAGGTACGTACATACAGTCATAGGGGCAGCCATCAGAGCCACACTCGCGCCAACTGCAGTTCTTGTCTGGGTCACAGGGACTGTTACATCGAGATAGCCCGTCCCCCAACTCGTCGCAGAATCCATACGGACCGCAATCTCCGCACTTGCCTCCGCACCCGTCGTCCCCGCATTCATTGAACGGGCCACACGATGGCACACACATCTCGCATCTGCCGGACGCCTCATTGCAGGCCAGCCCCGGCGTGCAAGTCCCGCATGAACCGCTACATCCGTCGCTTCCGCACTCCACCGCGGTTCCGTCGTCCCGGATGCAGTCGGCCGCACACTCCTTGCAGACGTTGGTCTCCGCATCAATGAGTGTTTCAATGTCGCAGGTCATTCCGGGCGGGCAAATACCGCACTCAGTCGGACAGCCCCTGGCCGGTGTCCCGCAGGCCTTGCCCTTGCAAGAACAGTCAACGCACTGCCCGGACACGCACGTGCTGGGATCCACGCACTGGCCGCAGATCTGCCCGCAGGCGCCGGTCCCGCATTCCGCTCCGCCGCAGTCAGGTACACAAACGCAGTCGCCGCCAGCGCACTGAAGACCTTCTGGACAAGGAATGACATCTCCCAATCTCAGACAGCCGTCCCCCCGGTAGTCGTCACAGACCCGCCGTCCGTGTCGGGCGCAAACTACTGACTTCTCAGGTCCGCACTCATCCGTGCAGTCCGCTTCCTTCTGCTCGGTGGCGTGGTTATCAGGCTCGCCGCACTTGTCGGAGTGTTCGTTGGCAACATCTGCAGCGATGACGTCGTTGCCCCTGAGTTGATCCCCATTGGCGTCTTCGCCGGGCACGGCGCCAGAACCGCCTCGACATGCGGTCAGCGACGCGATGACAGATACTGTGAGAATCAACCGCAGCACGGAGCGCCTGTTGTCGAATAAGATGGTCATTCGCCTGCACCTGGTGCAAGAACAACAAGTGTTGGGTCCCCAAACAGCGAACCGGGGACTTCTCCGTAGCCCTCGACGGCTCTGTGTGCCCACTCGCCTATAGTCCGCCGAATCAAGATCGGCGTCATGAACTTCTTGGCAACGAGATCCGGAGGCCCCACGACAACGGCGGGGCCCATCGCGGCTCGTAGCGCACTTTCGGCAAGTGAGGGACCCATGGAGTAGTTCGAAACGTAGCAGGATGGCATGAACCACACCGGCTTGATCTTAGTGAACTCATCTAGCTGCGCTACCGTAATGCCACCGAAGCCACATCCAGCAAGTGCTACCTGATCCAGCAGTCCGTGCGCTTTCGTCGCCAACGCCCCTCCTGTGTGAAATACTGCTTCGTAGACATCCTGACAGCTCTTGCCAAAAGCAGCCTTGAAGGGGAGTATCTTGAGCCCAGGATTGCTCTGCTGAATCTCCTGCAATTCGGACAGCAGGGCCGTTTCCTCCCCCTCGGTTCCTACATAGTCCATGCTGTATACCACATCTAGTTCGCAGGTCGGCTGCGTCAACCGTCCCTTGATGAGCACATTTGCCAACTCGTCGACCGTGCGCACGGGAACCACACCAACGAACACCAAGTAGTGCTCTGGCATGTGGATTGGGCACACATTGAGCCCGCGATGTGCCGGCAGCAGGCAAGAGAAACTGTTGACATCAGAAAGGTCACTGAAGTAGTAGCTAGTATACTCAAGAAACTCTCCATATTGGGTATTGAAGACCGAGTATCCCCCGGCGGGCAGGGACCAGTCGGCTCCCAGGTCAAGATACGACGCCGGTTTGGGTCTGGCCGTGTAGTCGGTGTCTCCCACCAACATGGCGAAGCGAACTGACCGACCGTAGTGGTAGTGCCGTATACAGTAGCGAACGCGTTCTTGCAGCGGGACCTCGGATGGCAACTGATCATACGCAATTATGAACTCCAAGGTCACGACGTAGACTTCAAATCCCATGCGTAGCTTCCATTTGGCGTACTCGGACAGCCCCCCCTCGAACAACGGTCGAGTCACGACGAGTAGCCCTTGGGGGCGGAACACCACTGCAAACACAGCTCCAGTTCTTGGCTGCACTTGAGAGTTGATGAGGCAGACCGACTTTCCGTCATATAGCGGTCCGGGGTATTCAGTAGGGCCAGGCAGGACATTCGATGTGGCCTGTGGACCGGCAGGGGGACCCAAGTACTCGTCGGGTCCGTCAAGGAGACTGCGGATTGCCTCCCAACCAGCCAAGGTCTCGGCCGTCCAGACGTCGGGCGCCTGTCCCGGGAGCGGATCAAGGTAGAACACATGAAAGATAGTCTCCCAAAGAGGGAGTGCTGCCGAACATATGATTGCTCTGCCGATCGGCCCCGTATCCGACCAATTCAGAAACGCCAGGACGTTCTGCATGGAGTACCCTGAGGCAGCCTTCCACGGTCCTGAGGATATCGGGCACGTTGGCGCTGCTTGTCCGTACGTATACTCGGGGTGGAAGCGCCAGAACAGGTAGAACGACGTTGGTGTCTCTGCAACGGCGATTAGGGGTTCGTCGTTTACGCAGTTGTTGAACTCATGGGAGTTGTTCACGAAGTCCAGAAGTGTTTCTGCGGAGTCAAACTTGCTGAATTGCCAGTTGTTGACGGGCGTGGAAGCGCACAGCGTCTCCGCTCCGGGAAACAGTGGGGTCAGGGGTTCGGAGCACCGGATGAACACCTCAAAGGTCACCGCCCCATTCCACGTCCCGGGAGTCTTGTGGGAACTGACCTTGCACTGGCCGATTTCCGCAGCCCCGAACTTGTTGAGCAAGGCAACGACTTCCTGAGGAGACAGGGCAGACTCATGAAACCAAGTCATCAAGCCACCTCCGAACTCTCACAAACCCCGTGAAAACGAGTCCCAACAACCAACCCCACCACCATACCGTTCTTCCACCACCAGATTACCACCCGGGCACCGATGGGGGCAAGAAGATTCTGTCGCATAGGGCCCACGTCTCGCCAAGTAGCCCTGCGGCGACCCTGGCACGAGCGGGGACGCACACGGACAGCAGGGTTGGACGTGAGTCCAGAGTGGACGTCTATCATGCTGCTCCACACCGCGATCTGACGTCACGTCCTGTCCCGGAATTCCCCGTGTCCAGCCCCAGTCAACCGGTGTCACATTCTTGCCACACGAGAGGCCGAAATGCCCCGAGATCTGCCGAAGTGCCCCGAAGTCGTTGTTGTTGCTGAAGGGGTTGAAAACGCTTGACTTCCCCGTGTTTCGGCGGTGTTATCGGAGCCGGGTTGGGGAGGTTTGGGTACTGGTTGTCGCCGGTTCGAATCCGGCCGCCCCGACGCGAACCGAGCGCGCGCCGTTGAGAGGGGGACCCGATGGACGACATCGCCACGCGCAAGAGTCACCACGCGAGCATCTGCAGGGACCGGGACGTGCAGAAGGGGGATCCGGGATGGGACCGGTACCGCATCGAGGCCGCGTCGTTCCCGGAGCTTGCCATGAGCGAGGTAGACACCAGCGCCACGTTCCTGGGAAAGCACCTGCGGCTGCCGTTCCTCATCGGGTGCATGACCGGAGGCGGAGGCGTGGAGACCGCACGGGTCAACCGGGTGCTGGCCGCAGCGGCCGAGAAGGCGCGGGTGGGCCTCGGGCTCGGGTCCCTGCGCGTCGCAGTGGAAGACCCGGGGGCGCTGGACGAGTTCAAGGTCAGGGACCTGTGCCCGACCGTGCCGTTGCTCGGGAACATATCGGCCTGGCAGCTGCGGGACCGGGCAGTGGCGGGAAGGATGAAGGAGCTGGTCAGGGAGCTTGCGCTCGACGGCGTGTTCGTGCACGTGAACGCCGCTCACGAGCTGTGCCAGCCCGAGGGGGAGCGCAACTTCAAGGGCGCGCTGGACGCGGTCTGCGAGTTTGCGAGGACCGCGAAGTTCCCGGTCCTGGTCAAGGAGGTGGGATTCGGGCTCAGGGCCTCGTGCGTCGGGCGGCTGGTCAAGGCCGGAGTCGCAGGCCTGGACGTGGCAGGCGCAGGCGGCACGAGCTTCGAGCGGGTGGAAGCGGTGCGGACGGGCAGCGAAGGCATGGCCGGGGTGTATGCGGCCATGGAGCGGCCCACGGTGGATGCGCTGCTGGACGTTCGTGAAGCGATGGCCGCGATGCACAAGGTCAAGAAGCCGCCCGTGCTCATCGCTTCGGGCGGCGTGCGGTCCTTTGTCCACGTGGCGATCGCCCTGGGGCTCGGCGCGGACATCGTGTCTGCCGCGCACCCGGTGCTCCTGGCTGCAAGCCAGGGGGAGCAGGCGGTGGTGGACCTGATTTCCTCGTGGCGGGACGGGCTGGCCGCAGTCATGCTGCTGGCAAGCTGCCACCGGCCGGCCATGCTGCGCAAGGCCGTGATGGACAAGAGCTACGTGCCACCGTACATAGGCGACGACGACGAGGACGACCCTTTCTAGGCGGGAACTTCCCAGGCGGGAGCCGACAAGGACCGAATCTAGAGGTCGAGGGAAACGGAGAGGGGCACGTCGGCTCCCTCGAATTCGGGAACGCGCTGGCCCGGAAGGTCCGCGTTCGCACACAGCTTCAGCTCTCCCACGTGGCTGGCCGGGTCCGCGGTGAACCTGAGCCCCTTGATCTGCCCGGTGCTGGTCAGGGTTGCGGAAACCTCCACGTGCCATGCGGTCATGTCCGGGTACTGGCTCATGACGCGGCGGCCGCACCCTTCCACCACCTTCCTGAGGCGGCTGCGTGCCAGGGCCGTGTCCGCTCCGCTTCCGGAGCCGCTTCCCTCGGCCTCGTCCTCGGAGAAGTCCATCTCCTGGATCGACTCTTCTTCCGCGGCAGCGCCTGCGCCGGGGCTCAGGCCCGTGGCCGCGCCCGCGGGGCCGCCGTTGGCCTTGGGCCTGCCAGGTCCCTTCTTCGCCTGCTTCTTGCCGCCCCCTCCTTCCAGCTTCTTCTTCTGGCCGGTCACGGAGTTGGTGGACGGGGCCATCTTGGATTCGCCCATCACCTTCTCCGCCAGCTTGCGATTCCCTTCCGACTCCTCGACGGACAGGACATCGGCTTCGAGGATCTGGTACACGTCTTCCGCCTTCTTGGGAGCCGCGGGAGCCGGGACCATCGCCTCTTCCTTGGCCGCCTGCTTGTCTGCTCCGTCATCCTTCTTCTTGGTTCTGAAGAAGCTCGTTCCAAAGTAGGCAGCGCCCGCGAGCACCAGGACCAGCCCGCCGAACAGGGCCACCTTGGCGAAGGAGCCCGCGGTGTAGGTCGTGGAAGCTTCCTGCTTGGCCTTTTCGAAATCCTTCTCCGCCCGGACCTTCCGAGTCTGCTCCACCAGCGACATCACGACGTCTGCGAAGGGCTTGACGTCCATCACCGAGGAGGTCTTGCGTGAGGTCATCTCGACCACGGTGGTGTTCGGATTGACGGTCCTCTCCTCGATGAGCTTGATCATCTCGGAGGCCGAGAAGGGGCCGAGCTCCACCCCCTTCTCGTCGACGTACGCCCAGCGGGTCATCTTCTCGAATCGTTCGGGTAGCCGGTGGGTCATGAGCGCACCTACTCAAGCAATACCCCCGTTGTAGCATCCCCGGGCGCCCGACGTCAACCGCGGTGCTGCCGTCGGGTCCGGCGTCCTGTTCGATTGGTTTGACCTGTTCGGTCGTTGTCGGTATTTTGGAGCGGCAGTGGAGGGTGCCGGATGCGCAGAGGTCCTGCCGGTCTGGTTGTTCTCGTCCTTGGGTTGGCGTGCTCCTGCGGGGGCGGGGTCGAGCCTGCAGAGGGGTACTGGACCGGGGACCATCTCGTGTTCGAGGTGGAAGGGGGCAGCGTCACCGGGATCGGCACCAAGGGCGTGTCGTGCAACGGATCGGGCGGGTGCTACGCGGACAACAGCCAGTTCTTCCCCGGCGTGGTCCTGCCCATCGGCGGCGCCGAGTTCTCGGGCACGCTCGATAACAAGTACGGCACGGTCGTGGTGAGCGGAACGTTCGACTCCCCCACGCATTCGGAAGGGACCTACGAGTTCGTGTCCGAGAGCGGGTGCTGCACCGTGAAGGGGGTGTGGCGCGCGGAGTTCAGCGCACCGTTTGCCGAGCCGGTCGAGGAGCCGGATACGGTCTTGGCGGACGTCGCCTCAGCGGAAGACGCGGGGCCGGACAGCGGGAACGGGACCGGGGACTACCCCCCCGGAGCGTCCCCCGAGCAGAAGGCCGCGCTGGACTACGTGAACACGATCCGGGAGGTGCTGGATCTGCCGCTGGTCGGGCAGTTGGAAGCGATCAACAAGGCAGCGCAGGCGCACGCGGAGTACTTTGTCGCACACTGCCAGGCGTATCTGAACTACTCCACCAGCCCGCACGAGGAGAACCCGAACTGGGAGGAGGGGTTCTCGGGGGTGAACTTCTACGACCGCATGGCCTACTTCGGGTTCGGCGGCATGGCGGGATGGGAGGTCATGGCGTTCATCGGCGATCCGGTGGGCTCGGTGGACGGGTGGATGGCGACGCTGTATCACCGGATCCCGTTCGTGAACCCGTTTGCCGCGGACCTCGGCTACGGCATGGTCACGGGCAAGGGGTGCTACCAGTGGGCCAGCGGGGTGGACGTCATGGACTTCTCGCGGCTGGCGAACACCACGGTCACGGAAGCGGTCGCGTGGCCCTACGACGGCCAGACCGGTGTGCCGAAGAGCTGGGACGGAGCCGAGAGCCCGCAGCCTCCGATGCCGAAGGGGCACAACTACCCGAGCGGTCCGATCATCACTCTCACGTTCCCGGGCACGCAGTTCTCCTTCGAATCGCACGAGCTGCTCGGTCCTTCCGGGCCGGTGGAGCACCAGTGGGTCACGCCGCAAAACGATCCGGTCAAGTACCTCCAGGACACGGTGTCGCTGTATGCCCTGGCGCCTCTGGCCGGGGCCACGGTCTACACGGTTCGGCTCACGGGATCTTACAAGGGCAAGGGCGGCGTGTGGGAGTGGAGCTTCACGACCGAGCCGTAGAACCTGAGCCGGTTTGAAGAACCGCTGCCCGGGTCCGGGCAAGCGGTCCGTGCCGCGCATCCTGCTTTTTCGTTTACAGCATCCGTGTCGATTGGTACGATTGCCGGGCGCTGGAAGGGAGAGGAACCATGAGAATCGTTGCCGCGCCCCTATCTGCTGTCCGGATCGTCGCACTGCTGTTCTTCCTGGTGGTCTGCATCGCGCCTGCCGCGGCGAGGGGCCCGGGGGAGGAGTCGGGCCAGGAAGCAGGGACCGAAACCGGCAAGCCCTCGGTGGAGGCGTTGCTCAAGACACTGGACGGGTCCTATGCAACCTTCGTCCAGGCGTCCTCCATGGTGGCGCCCGGGGTGGCTCCGGACCAGGGTTTCGAGCAGGTGAGAGGTTTGGTCGCCGAGGTCGCGGGCCAGTCGGTGGAGAAGGTGCTGTCCGGAGATGCGGAATCGGTGCGGCTGCTGTCCTGTCTCCAGAGGATGGCTTCCAACCCCGTGATGATCGGATTCCTTGCCCAGGGAGTCGTTTCATCCCAGATCCCGGGTTCCACCCTGGAAGCGTACATGCGCACCGCGTGCTCCACGCCTGCGGGCAATCCGTACGGAAACGGCAAGCTGCCCCTTTCTCAAGCGGCGCTGCGCTCGGACAAGGGGGACGTGGTGGTGGAGAAGGGGATGCTGTGGCTCTCCGAGGATCTGGGCGCGGCCGGGGACATGAACGGCCGTGCGGACCCGGGTGAGCTGGTGCAGGTCAAGCTCGGTCTCATCAACCGGTCCACGGGCACGGGGTGGCAGGCGTCGCAGGCCGTGCTTGCCGTGGTGGACAGGGCGGGCAAGCCGTGCCCGGTCGGGCCCGACGGCCCTGCGGAGTGCAAGCTGGCCGCGGTGCTCTCGGGGACCTCCGCGGTGCCGGAGCTGTCGCGGTCGGAGCGAACGACCGTGGGTCCGTTCGCGCTGTACCTGGCTTCCGGCCCGGGGCGTCCGTACACGGTGGATTTGCAGTTGACGGTCACGGACGCGGCAGGCCACGAGTCCTGGTCCCGGCTGGAGCTTCCGGTCCTGCCGGTGCCCGAGGTGGGGCTGGCACGGGTGCGCGTGGATGATGATGCGAAGGACGGAAGCAGCGGGAACGGCAACGGGCTCATGGAGCCGGGGGAGAAGGTGGACGTGGAGGCCGCGCTGGAGCTGACCGGGAGCCCCCGGTTGTTCCGCATCGGGATCCGGGCCCGCCAGTACTCGCCGTTCCTTGCGGTGGAGCAGAAGAACGTGGGGCTTGCCGAGCTGCTGGAGAAGAAGCCTGCTGCGCTCGCGGGGCGGTTCGAGTTCAAGGTCCCGACGGTGGAGGACATGGGGGATGCGCACGGCGGCGGGGTCAACTCGGGATTCTTCACGGACCGCAAGGTCACGGTGTGGCTGGCCGGGTCTGCGTGCGCCGGAAGCGACAAGCTTCCCAAGGGCACGCCGCTGGACGTCGCAGACGGGTACGTGTGCCCGCTGAGCGCGCCTGCGTACCGCTTCGTGCGCAGCTTCGAGCTTCCCATCGTGTTCGGCCAGGTGTTTCTGCTGAGCACCGATCCGCCCGGGGCCACCGTCACGATCAACGATCAGCCCGTGGGCGTTTCCCTGTCTGACCGCCCGCTGGTCTTCACGCGCATCTACCCGGTCAGGAACGCGATCGTCTACTACACGATACGAGCGGAGAAGAGCGGGCACGTGCCGGCCACGGTGACGATCCCGGTCATCGAGAAGGACCAGTCCGCGTCGGACCTGACCGCGGCGTACTTCCTCCAGCTTCCACCTGTCGTGGTGACTGCGGCGCCGGTCGAGGAACCGCCCCCGCCGGCCGTGCCCGTGAGGCGGTCGGAGGAGCCGCCCGCCGCGGCGGCCGTTGCGGTTCCCGAGCCCGAGGAGCTTCCGGTCGCGCTCTTCTCGGTGCGACTGGGAGCGGCCGTGCGGCAGTACAACCCGGACTTCGCGAACGACAGTGCGAAGCTGGACGAGGCGGTCATCCCGACGCTCGTGGGACCGGAGTTGGGCGGCTCGTTCTACCTCTGGAAGGGGCTCTACGTGGCGCTGGATGCGCAGGCGCTCTTTTCGACCCGCTCCCCGACGCTCGAGCTGAGCACCGAAGGGCAGTACCATCCTCCCGCCGGCTCCACGGTCTACCTTACGGAGATGAAGGCGAAGGGCGACGGGCTCACCCTGCTGTCGGGCAGCATCGGCCCGGGATACCGGCTGGACGTGGGACCGCTGGGGTTCGACGTGTCTGCCGCGTTCCTGGCGGAGGGGGTGTTTGCCGACACGGTGAAGCAGAAGAGCGACGGCTGGAAGTCCATGTCGCAGCCCGAGGATCTGAACCTCGCCGCGCGGGTCGGCCTGGGCTTCCTGCTGCGGGTGGCGGAGGGCTGGTATCCGTACGTACGCGGGGCAGCGATCCTGCCGTCGCCGCTGTTCGACTGGTCTGCGGCCGTGGGAGTGGAATACCGGCAATAGGGCTGGCGCGACAGCTTGAATTAAGGTACATACTTCGCAGAATTCCGTGCGGTCCCGCGGGACTGCGCGGCACGCAGGGAGGTTCCATGCCGCTCAAGCTGTACAACACATGGTCGCGAGAGAAGGAGGACTTCGTGCCCCTGGAGCCGGGCAAGGTGGGGATGTACGTGTGCGGTGTGACCGTGTACGACATCAGCCACATCGGCCATGCCCGGTGCTACGTGGCCTTCGACGTGGTGTACCGGTACCTGCTGTACAGCGGGTACGCGGTGAAGTACGTCCGGAACTTCACGGACGTGGACGACAAGATCATCAAGCGGGCCAACGAGACCGGAGTCGACGTCCATGCGCTGGCTTCCCGCAACATCGACCTGTTCCACGAGGACATCGGGTCGCTCGGGTGCAAGGTGCCTGACGTGGAGCCGCGGGTGACGGACCACATGGCGGAGATCGTGGACGTCATCCAGCACATCCTGGCCAACGGCCACGGATATGCGTCGCCGGACGGCTCCGTCTACTTTGCCATCGACACGTTTCCCCGGTATGCGTACCTGTCGCGTCGCAACGTGTCGGACATGGTGGCCGGGGCCAGCGACCGGGTGGACGACGACCCCAACAAGAAGAACCCGCTGGACTTCGTGCTGTGGAAGCCCTCCAAGCCGGGTGAGCCCGCGTGGGATTCGCCGTGGGGCAGGGGGCGGCCCGGGTGGCACATCGAGTGCTCCGCGATGTCGTCGCGGCACCTCGGCCGCTCGTTCGACATCCACGGCGGCGGCAAGGACCTGGTGTTCCCGCACCACGAGAACGAGATCGCGCAGTCCGAGGCCGCGTGGCAGCAGAAGTTCGTGCGGTACTGGATGCACAACGGATTCGTCAACGTGGACGAGGAGAAGATGTCCAAGTCGCTGGGCAACTTCTTCACCATCCGGGACGTGGTCAAGGAGTACCATCCCGAGGCGCTCCGGACGTTCCTGCTGTCCACCCACTATCGCAGCCCCATCAACTATTCCACGCGCAACCTGGAGGAAGCCACCGGCCGGGTCGAGTACATGTACGAGACCCTGCTCAAGGTGGACCAGGCGATCGCGGCAGGCGGCCCGGACGGCAAGGACGAGTGCCCGGACACGGCACGGGTCCGGGAAGCGATTCGTGCGGCCATGGACGACGATTTCAACACCGCGGCAGCGCTCGGGCACCTGTTCGAGCTGTTCCGAACGGCCAACGACTGGGTTGCGAAGAAGAAGAAGACGCCGGGCAGGATCCAGACGCTGGCCGCGATGCGGGAGGTGTTCGCCGACGCCGCGAAGATCTTCGGGGTGCTGGAGCGGAACCCCGGCGAGGTGCTGGCGGAGATTCGCGAGCGGGACGTCCGGAGACTGAGCGTGGACACCGCGTACGTGGAGGCGCGCATCAGGGACCGCGCCGCGGCTCGGGCTGCCAGGGACTTTGCCGCGGCAGACGGCTTCCGCAAGGAGCTGGAGGAGAAGGGGATCGCACTCAGCGATACGCCCGAGGGGACGACATGGCGGATCATCCGGAAGGCGTAGAGAAGGAAGCGGCGGCCGAGGCGCCGAAGGTACCGGAACCTGCCGGGGCCGCGGCTGCCGGGGCCGGAGCTGCGGTACCGCAGGAAGCGGCGGCCGAGGCGCCCAAGCCCGTCGTGGTGCCGCGGCTCAAGGTGCGGGAGTTCCCGGACCCGGTGCTGCGCGAGAAGGCGGTTCCGGTCACGGTGTTCGACGACGCATTGAAGACGCTGGTCGCGGACATGATCCAGACGATGTACGCGGAGGAGGGCGTGGGGCTGGCCGCGCCGCAGGTCGGGGTGAGCATCCGGCTTGCGGTGCTGGACACCTCGGCCGGCGAGGAGCGGGGCAAGTCCCCGTTCGTCATCATCAACCCCGAGATCCTGTCGAGGGAAGGGGAGCTTCCCTGGACCGAGGGATGCCTGAGCCTTCCGGGAATCGAGGTGGAGACCCAGCGGTCACGGAAGATCACCGTGCGGTCGCTGGACATCGACGGCCATGAAGTGACCATCGAGGCCGAGGGGCTTGCGTCGGTCGCGATCCAGCACGAGATCGACCACCTCGAGGGGGTCCTGCTGTTCGACCACCTGTCCGCGCTCAAGAAGCGGCTGGCGATACGCAACTACAGCCGGGAACGGAAAGCCGAGCGGCTCGCGGCCAGAGAGGAAGAATGAGGGTCGTGTTCATGGGCACGCCGGGCTTCGGGGCCACGGTGATGCGCAGCATCCTGTCCGCGGGGCACCAGGTGCTCGCGGTGTTCTGCCAGCCCGACAGCCCCCGCGGCAGGGATCTGAGCCCCGTGGCGCCCGAGGCCAAGGTGTGCGCGGTGGAGTTTGCCGTGCCGGTGCTCCAGCCCGGGCGCATCGGGCCGAAGAGCCGGGCGACGTTGGAGGCGCTCGCACCTGACGTGGTGGTGGTGGCGGCGTACGGGCACATCCTGCCTGCGGCCGCGCTCGCCATCCCGCGGCACGGGTGCATCAACGTGCACACATCGCTGCTTCCGAAGTACCGGGGGGCAGCTCCCATCCGCAGGGCCATTGCCGCGGGCGAGACCGTGACCGGCGTCACCATCATGCAGATGGCGGAGGGGATGGACACCGGGGACATCCTGGCCCAGGAGACGGAGCCGATTCACGGGGACGACACGTGGCATCCGCTCCAGGACCGTCTCGCGGTGCTGGGCAGCCGCGTGCTGGTGGAGACGCTGGCGCGTATCGAGAGGGGCGAGACCCTCGCCCGGATCCCGCAGGACGAAGCACAGGCCACGTATGCTCCTCCGCTCAAGAGGGAGGAGGGGGCCGTGGACTGGACGCTGCCGGGCGTCGTCCTTGCCAACCGCTGCCGCGCATTCCATCCCTGGCCGGGCACGCACACGACGTTCAGGGGCAAGCAGCTCAAGCTCTTCCCGTTCCTGTCGCTGAGGCCGCCCGTGCCGGGGGCGGAGCCCGGGACCGTGGTCGAGGTCTCGCGGTCGGGCGTCGCGGTCGCGTGCAGCGACGCGGTGGTGCTGCTGGCTGACGTTCAGGCAGAGGGAAAGCGGCGCATGTCCTCTACCGACTTCGCGTCCGGTGCGCGAATCACGACCGGCGAGAAGCTCGGGTAGCACGTGTAGCGCCCGATCCGGATTGAGCACGTCAGCAGTGGGAAGCTCGGGGAACGCCGGTGGCGCTCAGTCCTTCATCACGGCCAGGACGCGATCCATGCGGGAGATGAGGTCCCGGGTCTGTGCGACGTTCGGGATGGAGATGCGCACGTAGCCTTCCAGCTTGGGGAGGTTCGAGCGGTCGCGCACGTACACCCCCTCCTCTTCCAGCAGCGCGCAGAAGCGGGACGGGTCCGGGACCTTCATCAGCACGAAGTTCGCGGGGGTCAGCTTGATGTCGATGCCCCGCATGCCCATCTCGTCCTTCAGGATCTGCTTTGCCTGGCGCACTTCCTCTGCAAACGCCCGGTAGTAGTCCAGGTCGGAGAGGGCCGCGACGGCCGCGACCTGGGCGAG